>QFCS01000330.1_pt1 | contig 41942 bp, 37 predicted proteins | sample 3576561 | NCBI WGS metagenome assembly QFCS01 | reverse complement strand
GACGAAATGGACGAAGCCCAGGGCAACGGCTGGGCTGAAATCCAACCAGACGGCTCCATCAACGGACAAATCTGCTTCCATGGCGGCGACGAGGCAGACTTCAGCGCCCGTAAATGGACTTCTTCAACAGCCTGCTAGAGCATCAAGCCGCTACGTCTCCGCGCCTACGATAATGCAGGCGGCTTGTCACCCCGCCTTGTCGATCGCCTCGACGCCCTGCTTCAGCTCGGGGTCGGTGACCTCGACCTGGCCGGCGGCGCGCAGTTCCTTGACCAACGCGAAATAACGCTCCCTGAGCAGCAGCGAACGGAACTGTTCCTTCACCTGCTCGAACGCAGGCGGCTGCTTGGCGCGCTTGTCCTCGACCTTGATGACGTGCCAGCCGAACTGCGACTGCACCGGCTCCTTGGTGTAGGCGCCCGGCTCCAGCGCGAACGCCGCCTTCTCGAATTCCGGCACCATCTGCCCGGCGCCGAACCAGCCGAGGTCGCCGCCCTGCGCGCCCGAGCCCGGGTCGCCCGACTTTTCCTTGGCGATCTCCTCGAAATTGGCACCGCCGTCGAGCTGCTTGACGATGGCGTCCGCTTCTTCCTTGGTCTTCACCAGGATGTGACGGGCGCGCACCTCGTTGGCGGCTGGCGTGGCGGCGATTTCGGCGTCGTAACGCTTGCGGATGTCCTCGTCGGTGATCTTGGCGGCCACTTCGTTCTCGATGACCTCGCTGTGCAGCGCGCGCTCCTCGAGGAAGGCCATGCGGCGCTGGAACTCGGCCGACTTGTCGAAACCCTTGGCCTTTGCCTCGGCGGCGAGAAGCTTGATCTCGATCACCGCGGAAAGAGCGGCGGCGCGCTTCTGTTCCTCGGGAAGCCGGGCGAACTGCTGATCGAGGTCAGACAGGGCCTGCGCCAGGTCGGCCTCGGTGATCGGCTGGCCGGCGACGGTGGCGACGACCTTGTCCTCCTGCGCCTGAGCGACACCCCCGCCCGACACGGCGAGGATTGCGACAAGGCCCAGACTGGCGAGCGAGGCGCGGCGGGAACGGAACATCAGATACTCTCCGGTGAGAAGACGTTGTGGCGGACGCCGGCGGCTATTGGGTGGGAATGTGGCCGGATTTGCGGCCACTTCAAGCGCTGCCGCCACGTTGACATCGAAAGTGCCCCCTCTTATCTGTCCTTCGTCTTGGCGTCCAGAACGATTTCCGGGCGCCTTCTTCCGTTGCGATCCGCTCAGGTCCGGACTGCGGGTCCGCCGGCGAAGCCCCGGCACACTAGGATTTGAAAGGGCCATTGATGGTCAGTCTCGGCGGCATCGCCCGTAAGATTTTCGGTTCCTCCAACGATCGTCGCGTCAAGGCCACCCGGCCACGGGTCGAAGCCATAAACGGCCTCGAGAACGAGATGCGCGCGCTTTCCGATGAGGCCCTGCGCGCCCGTACCGAGCAGTTCAAGGCCGACCTCGCCAACGGCGCCACGCTCGACGATATTCTGATCCCCGCCTTCGCAACGGCTCGCGAGGCGTCGCGCCGCGTGCTCGGCATGCGCCCCTTCGACGTGCAGCTCGTCGGCGGCATGGTGCTCAACAATGGCGGCATCGCCGAGATGCGCACCGGCGAGGGCAAGACGCTTGTCGCCACGCTGCCCGTCTATCTCAACGCGCTCGCCGGCAAGGGCGTGCACGTCGTCACCGTCAACGACTACCTCGCCAAGCGCGACTCCGAGTGGATGGGCCGCGTCTATGGTTTCCTCGGCCTGACCACCGGCGTCATCGTGCACGGCCTCTCCGACGAGCAGCGCCGCGCCGCTTACGCCTGCGACGTCACCTACGCCACCAACAACGAGCTCGGCTTCGACTATCTGCGCGACAACATGAAGTACGAGCGCGCCCAGATGGTGCAGCGCGGCCACAACTACGCCATCGTCGACGAGGTCGACTCGATCCTCATCGACGAGGCGCGCACGCCGCTGATCATCTCAGGTCCGCTCGAGGACCGCTCGGACATGTACAACACCGTCGACGCGCTGATCGTGACGATCACGCCGGAAGACTACGAGGTGGACGAGAAGCAGCGCACCGCGATCTTCACCGAGGCCGGCACCGAGAAGGTCGAGGAACTGCTCACGGCGAACAACCTGCTCAAGGGCGAGTCGCTCTACGACGTCGAGAACGTCGCCATGGTGCACCACGTCAACAATGCGCTGAAGGCGCACCGCCTTTTCCAGCGCGACAAGGACTACATCGTGCGCAACGGCGAGATCGTCATCATCGACGAGTTCACCGGCCGCATGATGCCGGGCCGGCGCTATTCGGAAGGCCTGCACCAGGCGCTGGAAGCCAAGGAGCACGTGCAGATCCAGCCGGAGAACCAGACGCTGGCCTCCGTGACGTTCCAGAACTATTTCCGCATGTACAAGAAGCTCGCCGGCATGACCGGCACGGCGGCGACGGAGGCCGAGGAGTTCGGCAACATCTACGGCCTCGAGGTGACCGAGGTGCCGACCAACAAGCCGGTGCTGCGCAAGGACGAGGACGACGAGGTCTACCGGACCGTCGAGGAAAAATACAAGGCGATCATCCGCGACATCCGCGAGGCCGCCGAAAAGGGCCAGCCGATCCTGGTCGGTACCACCTCGATCGAAAAATCCGAGCATCTCGCCGAGCGGCTGCGCAAGGAAGGCGTCAAGGACTTCCAGGTTCTCAACGCCCGCTACCACGAGCAGGAGGCCGGCATCGTCGCCCAGGCCGGCCGGCCCGGCGCGATCACCATCGCCACCAACATGGCCGGCCGCGGTACCGACATCCAGCTCGGCGGCAATGCCGACATGCGCATCAGCCAGGAGCTCGCCGGCGTCGAGCCCGGCCCGGAGCGCGAGGCACGCGAGAAGGCGATCCGCGACGACGTCGAACGCCTCAAGGAAAAGGCGATCGCCGCCGGCGGCCTCTACGTGCTCGCCACCGAGCGCCACGAAAGCCGGCGCATCGACAACCAGCTGCGCGGCCGCTCCGGACGTCAGGGCGATCCCGGACGGTCGAAATTCTACCTTTCGCTGCAGGACGACCTGATGCGCATCTTCGGCTCCGACCGCATGGACGGGATGCTGCAGAAGCTCGGCCTCAAGGAAGACGAGGCGATCATCCATCCGTGGATCAACAAGGCGCTGGAGAAGGCGCAGAAGAAGGTCGAGGCGCGCAACTTCGACATCCGCAAGAACCTGCTCAAATATGACGACGTGCAGAACGACCAGCGCAAGGTGGTGTTCGAGCAGCGCCTGTCGCTGATGGACGGCGGGAGCCTGACCGAGACCGTCGCCGAGATGCGCCAGGATCTCATCGACGACCTCGTCGCCAAATGCATTCCCGAGACCGCCTATGCCGAGCAGTGGGACGCAGCCGGCCTCAAGGACGGCGCGCTCCAGCATCTCAACCTCGACCTGCCGATCGAGGAGTGGGTGAAGGAAGAAGGCATCGACGAGGAGCAGATTCGCGAACGCATCACCAAGCTCGCCAATGACGCGGCGCAGGAGCGGTCCGATCGTTTCGGCCCCGAGGTAATGACCTATGTCGAGCGCTCGGTGGTGCTGCAGACGCTCGATCACCTGTGGCGCGAGCATCTGGTCAACCTCGACCATCTGCGCTCGGTCGTCGGTTTCCGCGGCTACGCGCAGCGGGATCCGCTGAACGAATACAAGTCGGAGAGCTTCGAGCTGTTCCAGGCGTTGCTCGGCAACCTGCGCCAGGCCGTCACGGCCCAGCTGATGCGCGTCGAGCTGGTGCGCGAGGCCGCCGAGGCACCGCCGCCGGAAGCGCCGCAGGCGTTCGGACAGCATATCGACGCCACCACCGGCGAGGACGATTTCAACGAAGGCGATTTCGGCGACGCCGCAGTGATGACACGTGTCGCCGTCGAGCGGGTGGTCGCGCCGGAAGACCGCGACCCGTCGAAGCCTTCGACGTGGGGCAAGGTCGGCCGCAATGAGGCCTGCCCGTGTGGCTCGGGGAAAAAATTCAAGCACTGCCACGGCGCGTTCGCCTGAACCGTGCCGCGATACGTAAAAGGCCTGCCGCGCGGCAGGCCTTTCTTCTACCGGCTGATAAAGAAGGCCATCTCCTCTCGCCGAGAAGAGATGGCCAGCAGGACAGTTGGGCCCGCCCGCTAAACCCCGCCCCACTGCAAGCAGACACCCGCAGCGGAACCCTGTGCGGCATTGCCGCCACAATGCGTCGGGTGTCATGACCCATTTGGGCTAACGTTCGAAAAAAAACCGTCAGGCGCCGGCGGGAACCAGTTGCACCAGCAGCCGGGCAAGATCGGCCTGGCGCCGGCAGCCGGTCTTGTCGAGGACGCTCTTCAGCTGGTTGCGGACTGTGTCGATGCTCTTGCCGTCGGCAAGCGCGATGAGCTCGGCCGTCTGACCGGCCGCGACCCGCGCGGCGATCGCCGCCTCGATCGGCGACAGGTCGAACAGCGCCTGCAGCAGCGGGGTAGCCTGCGTGGGGCTGGACGAGGCCTTGGTCAGCACCAGGATCGCGGAAGCGTGGCCGAACAGGTCATGGGCGGCGCGTCGGATCGGCACGACGTGCAGCACGGCAGCGGGCGCACCCCGTCGCGCCACGAGTGGAACCGAGCGGACGCCCAGGCCTGTCGCGATGGCGCCGAGCGCCTCGTAAAGCATTGCGTCGGCGCGTCGGTCCAGCAACGCGATCCGTTCGTTTCCGCGGGTCGTCCAGAGCGAGGAACTCGCATCGAACTCGGCATTGGCGACGAGCACCGTCCCCGCCTGGGTGGCGGCGCAGGCCGCGAGGCCGATGCCGGAGAGCGTTTCCACCGCCGTTCTGGCCCGCTCGAACGAAAGGCGCGCCGAAATAAGGGACGAGCGGGCGAGATGCGGCCGCAGGTCGTTCAGGCGCTGCCTGAGGCCGGCACCGACCGGCCCGAGCGCGTGATCGCCCTCCGCGTGAAAGACGATCGTTTCGCCGCCAGGTACCCGCACCACGGTGGCCAGGCCGCGCCCCAGCCCGTTCGGGAACAGATAGTCGGCATAAAGCGGCTCGTTGTTGAGTTCGCTCTCGGTGAAAAGGTCCAGATCGGTCAGGAAACCGCTGTGAGGGGCCGCGAGGAGGCGGCGGGTGCGCTCATGGCCGCCGGGGTATTTGTACACCTCCTGCGCCATGTCCTCCATGAGCCTGGAGGAACCGACCCAGTCGTATTTCTGGTCGCCGGTGGCGATGACGATCGCATGGCGGCTCTCGGCCACCTCGGCGAATCCCCGCATTACCGCCGGCCAGAACTCCGGCAGGACCGCCGCCTCGTAGATGCGGTCGGCCAGTTCGGGATCGAACGTTCCGTCGGTTATCACGTCGCTCATCTGCGCGCGGGCTCCCGAGCCATGCCTCAGGTTCCGCCCGGGACCAGTTGCGTCAAAAGCCGCGCGAGGTCGACCTGACGGCGGCAACCGGTCTTGTCGAGCACGCGTTTCAATTGATTGCGCACGGTCTCGACGCTTTTTTCATCGGTTTGCGCGATCGACTCGACCGTCTGGCCTGCGGCAACCCGAGCCGCGATCGCCGCCTCGATCGGCGACAGATCGAACAGCGCCTGGAGCAGCGGCGTCGACTGCATCGGCGTGGAAGAAGCCTTGGTCAGGACCAGGATCGCCGCCGCCTGAGCGAACAGGTCGTGGGCTGCACGGCGGATCGGCACGACATGCAGGACGGCGGGCGGCACACCGGCTCTGGCGACAAGCGGCAGCGAGCGTACACCCAGCGCGGTGGAGATCAGGTCGAGCGCGTCGTAAAGCAACCGATCGGCGCGCCGGTCGAACAAGGCGACACGGTCGCCACCGCGGGTCGTCCACAGCAGCGATTCGGCATCGAACTCGGCGTTGGCGACAAGCACGGCGCCGCCGCGCGACACGGCGCAGGCAGCAAGGCCGATGGCCGAAAGCGTTTCGACTGCCGTCCTTGCCCGCTCGAAGGCAAGGCGTGCCGAGATCAGCGCCGAGCGCGCGAGATGCGGCCTGAGGCCGTCGAGCCGGCTGTAGATCGCGGGGCTGAATTCGCCCAGCCGGTAGTCGCCTTCCGCACTCAAGATGATGGTGTCGCCGGTCGGCACATGGATCGCGGTGGCGATGCCCCGGCCAAAGCCGTTCGGAAAGAAGTAGTCGGTGTAGAGCGGCTCGGCGAGCATCTCGGCCTCCGTGTAGACCTCGCGGTCGCTGACGAACCCCGCCCGCTGCTGCGCCATGAGGCGTCGTGACCGGTCCTGGCCGCCGGCATAACTGTAGTGTTTGCGGGCGACCTCCTCCGCCAGCGGCGAGCAGCCGATCCACTTGAAGTGATCGCCGTTGGTGGCGACCAGGGCGGCCGCGCGGCACTCCGCCACCTCGACGAAGCCTCTCAGCACCCGCGGCCAGAACTCCGGCAGCACCGAGGCCTCGTAAATGCTGTCCACAAGACTGTCCTGCCCAGTCCCCTGGATAAGCCCTGTCACCCGCTTCTCCCAAACCACCCGGAAAGGATTCTAGCAGAAGATGTAGAGAGCGAAATGCAAAACAGCAGCAAAGGTTGCCTAGCTGTCTGGAATACCTGCCGTAATCGCCCCGATCAAAACTAGCCGGCAAATCATTCGGCCCGGCAGCGCCCGCTGCCCGGCCTGCCGCCACTCCGAGGCCGTCGATCTGACACATCGCTGTAACGTAAGCCGCATAGGCAGACGCGGTCATTGACAAGCCTCGGCACGGCCGAATTTTTGGGGAAAGGCATATTCATGAAGACGTTCGCCAGAACTCTGGTCGCAGGCGCATCCGCCGTCGCAATGGCGGCGCCGGCTTTCGCCCAGCCGCCCGTCAAGCAGGTCCAGGACAGCTACTACGTGGCCGCCCAGGAAGCGCTCGACAAGATCATTGCCCGCCAGCCCAATGTGCGCAAGGCGAAGAACGTCATCCTGTTCGTCGGCGACGGCATGTCGATCCCGACCGTGACGGCGGCGCGCATCTTCGAGGGCCAGAAGCGCGGCGTCGACGGCGAAAGCAACTCGCTGTCGTTCGAGACCCTGCTGCCCTACGTCGCCCTTTCGAAGACCTACACGCACGACGCCCAGGTGGCCGACTCCGCCCCGACCGCGACCGCCATGGTTTCCGGCGTGAAGTCGCTCAACGGCACCATCGGCGTGACCCAGGCCGCCAAGGTCAAGGATTGCGCCAGCCAGAAGGGCGCCGAAGTCACCACCATCTTCGAACTCGCCGAGATGGCCGGCCTTTCGACCGGCGTCGTCTCGACCGCCCGTATCACCCATGCCACGCCGGCCGCCACCTACGCCAAGACCGCCGGCCGCGACTGGGAAAACGACACGCTGCTGCCGGAAGACGCCAAGACGGGCGGCTGCAAGGACATCGCCGCGCAGCTGATCGACTGGCCGGCCGGCAACGGCTTCGAGGTGATCCTCGGCGGCGGCCGCTCGAACTTCATGAAGGACGACCAGGCCGATCCGGAAGCCGCCGACAAGATGGGCGCCCGCAAGGACGGCCGCGACCTCGTCGCCGACTGGAAGGCCAAGTACAACGACGGCGCCTATGTCTGGAACAAGGCCGAGTTCGACGCCGTCGACGTATCCAAGACCGGCCACCTGTTCGGCCTGTTCGAGCGCAGCCACATGCAGTACGAGACCGACCGCGAAAAGGACAAGGGCGGCGAGCCGTCGCTGGCCGAGATGACCACCAAGGCCATCGACATGCTGTCGAAGAACGAGGAAGGTTTCGTCCTTATGGTCGAAGCCGGCCGCATCGACCATGCGCACCATGCCGGCAACGCCTATCGCGCCCTGCAGGACACCGTCGCGCTGTCCGAGGCCGTCAAGGCCGCTTACGACAAGGTCAACCCGGAAGAGACGCTGATCATCACCACCGCCGACCACAGCCACGTCTTCTCGATCGCCGGCTACCCGTCGCGTGGCAATCCCATCCTCGGCGTTGCCGGCGAAGGCGACGACAAGAAGCCCTACACCACCCTGGGCTACATGAACGGCCCCGGCGCCAAGCTGGACGAGCCGCGCGCCGACCTGACCAATGTCGACACGCAGGACCCTGACTTCCTGCAGCAGGCGCTGGTGCCGCTCGGCGAGAGCGAAACCCATGCCGGCGACGACGTCGCGATCTTCGCGCAGGGGCCGTGGGCGCATCTGTTCCAGGGCGTGGTCGAGCAGAACCTTATCTACCACGTGATCGCGCACGCGACCGACCTGACCCTCAAGGCCGAAGTCGCCGCCTCGAACTGAGACGATTGCGAAACAGCTTGGCCGCCGGTTCGCCGGCGGCCAATGCTTTTGCCGGGATCGGGAGCCGAGCCATGTTGCGCCGGGATCTTCTGACACGAATGGCGGCGCTGGGTGCCGCGTTCACGCTGCCGGCGCTGCGTCCGGCACGGGCGGCCGCGCCGATCCTGAAATTCCGCGAGCTCTACGTCCGCGGCAACGAGCTGACCGACAAGGCGCGCGCGCTCGAAGGCCAGGAGGTCGAGATGATCGGCTACATGGCGCCGCCGCTGAAGCCCGAAATCGACTTCTTCGTGCTCACCAAGCTGCCGATGTCGACCTGCCCGTTCTGCGAAAGCGAGGCGCAATGGCCGGACGACATCGTGCTGGCGCATGCGCGGGGCTCGGTCGCGGTCGTGCGCTATACCGACCTGATCAGCGTGCGCGGCCGTTTCGAGAGCGGCTTCAAGACCGACGCCGAGACCGGCTTCGTCAGCTACGTCCGCCTCATGGACGTCAGCTACCGGAAGCTGTGAGCATGGCCGGATCTCTCGGCGAGGCGGAGAACCTGCGCTTCGACGTCGTCAGCGGCCGCCACGACCGCCAGCCGATCGTCGACATCGCCGGCCTGCGTCTGCCGCCCGGCACGCTTGTCGCGCTGGCCGGCCCGTCCGGCTCCGGAAAATCGACGCTGCTCTACCTGCTCTGCGGGCTGCTCAAGCCGAGCGCCGGGCGCGTGACCTGGGACGGCGCCGACCTCGGCGCGATGTCAGAGTCCCGGCGCGACCGCTGGCGCCGCGACCATGCCGGTTTAGTCTTCCAGAATTTCCACCTGATCGATGAACTGTCGCCGCTCGACAACGTGCTGGCGCCCGGCTGGTTCTCCCGCCTGTCGGTCAAGCCGCTGGTCTCCCGCGCCGAAAGCCTGCTCGACCGCTTCGGCGTGCCGCGCCAGCGCAGCCGCGCATCACTGCTGTCGCGCGGCGAGCAGCAGCGCGTCGCTCTTGCCCGGGCGCTGCTGTTCGATCCGCAAGTGGTCTTCGCCGACGAACCGACGGCGAGCCTGGACAGCGTCGCCGGCGAGCGCGTGGTGGCCGCGTTGCGCGATCTCGCCCTGGCGGAAAACCGGACGGTGATCGTCGCCACGCACGACCCGGCGCTGCTCGCGGCATCGACGCTGGTCGTCCGGCTCGATCATGGCAGCGTCGTGGCGCAGCAAAAACGCGAGACGGCCGCATGAACCCGCTGCCGATGGTGCGGGCCGCGTTGCTCAGGAACCGCTTCACCGCGCTGCTGTTCGTCGGCCTGATCGCACTCGCGGTCGGGCTTGGCGTCGCCATCGGCGCGCAGGAGCGGGCGCTGCGGCTCGGTAGCGCGCGCGCCGCCGACCGCTTCGACCTGATCGTGGCCGCGCCCGGCAGCCAGACAGACGTGCTGCTCTCGGTCGTCTACCTCGATCCGACCGCGGTCGAGCTGCTGTCGCCCGAGATGACGGCGACCGTGCTTGCCGGCGAGCGCGCCGACCTCGCCGCGCCCATCGGCTTCGGCGACAGCCATCACGGCGACCCGGTGGTCGGAACGACGGCGGCTTTCGTCGAACATCTCAGCGGCGGTCCGGCGGAGGGACGGGTTTTCGGGCGGCTGAACGAGGCGGTGGTCGGCGCGCTGTCGCCGCTGACGCTCGGCGCCGAAGTCGAGATCAGCCACGGCAACGCGGACGGTCCGGGCGGTGGCGACGCCGACGCGGTGGCGGACCAGCGCGATGAAGAAGCCGGGCACTCCGACCACGAACATGAGGCGAGCCAGGAGGGCGAAGCAGGGCACGACGAAGCAGCTCATGCCGAATCAGAACCGCCTGATGACGCCGGCCACCATCATCAGGCGGTCACGGTGGTCGGCCGCATGCGTCCCACCGGCACGCCGTGGGACCGTGCCATCGTCGTGCCGATCGAATACAACTGGGTCGTCCACGGCCTTGGCACCGGCCATACCGCGGGCGACGACCGCATCGGCCCGCCGTTCGATGCGGCAAGACTGCCCGGCGTGCCGGCGATCGTCATCAAGCCGGAAAGCCTGGTGGCCGCCTACGGTCTGCGCGACCGCTACCGCACCGTCGCCTCCACCGCCTTCTTTCCCGCGGAGGCGCTGGTCGACCTCTACGCGGTGATGGGCAACGTCGCCCGCGTCATGGGGGCGCTGACGCTGGCTGCGCAGGTCCTTGTGGTCGCGGCGATCCTTGCCGGCATTTTGGCGCTGCTCGACCTGCAGCGGCAGCGTTTTGCCGTGCTGCGGGCGCTCGGCGCGCCGCGCGGTTTTGTCTTCGCCACGGTGTGGCTGTACGTGACCTCGCTGATCGCCGCGGGGGCGCTGATCGGCCTGCCGCTCGGCTGGGGTTTTACGGCGATCGTGTCGCGGCTGGTGTCCGCCGAAACCGGCATGGCAATGCAGGCCCGCCTTGGCGTCACCGAATTCGCGCTTGTCGGCATACTGCTCGGCTGCGGCCTGCTGCTGGCGCTCGTTCCGGCGGCGCTGATCTACCGGCGGCCGGTGGTGGACGCGTTGCGTAGCTGAAGCCTTGGGCGGGCACATCGCGCACCGTTTCTTAACGTGTCGGCTTTAGACCGGATGGGGCAACCGGCGGGAATTCGGAGAGTATCGCGTGCGCTTTTCCGCGGCAACGACAGCCGAGAGGCTTCTGCCCGAGCGCCTCGCGCTCAGGCTGCGGCCACTCGTCGACCGTGTCGATGCCGTCATCTTCGACCCCAGCGAGCGCGGCGCCGCCAGCCGCATGTCGATCATCGCCTTTGCCGTCCGCATCTTCAGCGCCGCGATCGCCTTCGTCAGCCAGGTGCTGCTCGCCCGCTGGATGGGCAGCTTCGAATACGGCATCTTCGTCTTCGTCTGGACCGCGGTGGTGATCTTCGGAAGCATCTCCTGCTTCGGCTTCCACACCTCGATCATCCGCTTCATCCCGGAATTCCGCGAGAAGAAGAAGCTGGCCGAACTGCGCGGCGTGCTCCTGACCAGCCGCCTGTTCGTACTGTTCGCCTCGACGGGTATCACGCTCGCCGCGCTGCTGGCGCTTTGGCTGCTGGCCGGGCGCATCGAGTCGTATTACGTCGCGCCCTTCATGATCGCGGTTTTCTGCATGCCGATGATCGCGCTGTCGGACCTGCTGCAGGGCATGGCCCGGGCGCACTCCTGGGCCATCGCGGCACTGATCCCGACCTATGTCTTGCGGCCCGTGCTGATCCTCGTATTCATGGCCGGAGCGCTGGCGTTCGGCTACGCGCCGAGTGCCGGGACGGCGATCTGGGCTGCCCTGCTCGCCACCTACGCCACGTCGCTTGTGCAGTTGATCGGCATCACCGCGGCGGTCGACAGACGGCTGCCGGCCGGACCGCGCGCCGTGCATCTGAAGAGCTGGATGGCGGTTTCGCTGCCGATCTTTCTGGTCGAGAGCTTCTTCTTCATCCTGACCAACGCCGACGTGCTGATGGTCGGCATGTACATGGAGCCGGACGACGTCGGCGTCTATTTCGCCACCGTGAAGACGCTGGCGCTGGTGCATTTCGTCTATTTCGCGGTGAAGGCCGGCTCGGCGCAGCGCTACGCGCAATTCACTCACGGCGACCGGACCAAGCTGGCCGAATTCGCCCGCGAGACCGTGGCCTGGACGTTCTGGCCGTCGCTGATGATGGCGGGCGTCGTGCTTTTGCTCGGCGAGCCGATGCTGGCGCTGTTCGGCCCGGGTTTCGGCGCCGGCTATCCGCTGCTGTTCGTGCTGGTCATCGGCGTGGTGGCGCGTTCCGCCGTCGGCCCCTGCGAGAGCCTGCTGACGATGAGCGGCAACCAGAACGCCTGCGCCATCGTCATCGCTTTGACGCTGGCGCTCAACATCGCCTTGAACATGATCCTCATCCCGCGCTTCGGCCTGTGGGGCGCCGCGGTCGCCACGGCGGCATCGATGCTGTTCGAGGCCGCGGCTCTCTCTTTCACCGCATGGCGCAAGCTTGGCATCACGATGGTCATCTTCATGGCATCGCCCAGGTCGAGGAACTGATGGTCGCTCAGCCCCTGATCGAGGAGATAAGCGGCGGTCCGGCCGGCGCAATGATCTCCGGCCTCGCCGGCCTCAACAGCACCGTGCAGAAGCCGTCGCACGAGGAGCGCATTGAGGGCAGGCGGCAGCTGCGCCGCCTCAGCATCTACCCGGCGTCCGCCGGCTTCGACCTGGTCGAGGAACTCGACCACCTGTGCGTGCGCACGCTGGAGCCGAACCTGTTCTTCAACCCGCGTTTCCTCGCCCCGGCAATGCCGCGCCTGGAGGATCGCGAGGTGCGGCTCGCCGTCATCCGCGACGGCGGAGAGGACAAGTCGCGGCTGCGCCTGCTCGTCCCGTTCTCGGTCGAGAAACCAAGCGTGCCGCTGGGCGTTCCGGTGATGCGCACCTGGTCGAGCCCGTTCGGCCCGCTCGGCACGCCGCTGCTCGACCGTGACGACCCGGCAGGGGTGGTCAGCGACTTCTTCGACATCCTGTCGCGCCCGCACCTGAAGCTGCCGAAAGTGCTGGTCCTGCCGGAAATGCGCGTCGACGGCCCGGTGGCCACCATGCTCACCTCGATCGCCGATGCCCGCGGCCTGCCGATCGAGATCACCTCGCGGCTGCAGCGTCCGTTCCTGGAAAGCACGCTCGACGGCGAGGCCTATCTCAAGGCGTCGCTGCGCTCCCACCACTACCGCGAGTTCCGGCGCATGAAGCGGCGGCTTGCCGAAAAGGGGCCGCTGGAGCACGTGGTCGCCCGTTCGCAGGACGACATCCGCAACGGCCTGGAGGCGTTCCTGACGCTGGAGGCGTCTGGCTGGAAGGGCCGCCAGCGCACCGCCATGGCGATCGACCGCTTCCGCGCCGCTTTTGCACGCGAGGCGGTGCACCGGCTGGCCGAGCAGGACATGTGCCGCGTGCACCTGCTCACGCTCAACGGCGAGGCGATCGCCGCGCTGATCGTCTTCGTCGAGGCCGGCATGGCCTACACCTGGAAGACCGCCTACGACGAGAATTTTGCCGCCTTCTCGCCCGGCACGCTGCTGATGATCGAAGTGACCAAGCAGCATCTGGACGATCCCAACATCGACGCCACCGATTCCTGCGCGGTGCCCGATCACCCCGTCATGAGCCGGCTATGGAGCGAGCGGCGCGAGATGGGAACAGTGGCGATCGGCCTGACGCCCAACACCGACAAGCTGGTACGCCAGGCCTCCTCGCAGCTTCACCTCTACCGCGAGACCCGCAACATGGCGCGCATCCTGCGCAACCGTGTCAGGAGCCTGCTGAAGCGCTGAAGGCGGCTATATCTGAGAGACTAGCCAGTCCACGTCGGCCGATCAACGCTGGTGGTCGCCAGTTCTGCCGAACAGTCTCGTGAAATGGCCCATCTTGCGGCCGGGCCGCGCCTCCGCCTTGCCGTAGAGATGCAAAACGAGGTCGGCCTCGGCGAGCAGGTCCGGCACACGGAGAATATCGTCGCCGATCAGGTTTTCCATGACGCAGTCGGAGTGCCGGTGCGCCGCGCCGAGCGGCAGCCCGGCGATCGCGCGGACATGCTGGTCGAATTGCGAGACCGCGCAGGCAGCCTCGGTCCAGTGGCCGGAATTGTGGACGCGCGGCGCGATCTCGTTGGCGATCAGCTGCCCGCCCGGCAGAACGAAGAACTCGACGCCGATGACGCCGACGTAATCGAGTGCGGACAGGATGGAGAAGGCCGCGTCGGCGGCTGCGGCAGCCGTGTCCGCCGAGACGTCCGCCGGCACGGTCGAGCTGTGCAGGATGCCGTCGCGGTGGATGTTCTCGGCGACGTCGTAGGCCACCACCTGGCCGTCCAGCCCGCGCGCGGCGATGACCGACACCTCGCGTTCGAACGGCACGAAACTCTCAAGAATCAGCGGCACGCCGCCCATCGCGGCGAAGGCGCCTTCCGTATCGCCACCGAAATCGCGGAAGACGCGTTGCCCCTTGCCGTCATAGCCCAGCCGCCGGGTCTTCAGCACGCCGTTGCCGCCGAAGGCAGAGAGAGCGGCCCGCAGGTCGGCATCGCCGTCGACGGTGCGAAAGTCGGCTGTGGCGACGCCGATTCGGTTGAGGAACGTCTTTTCGACCAGACGGTCCTGTGCCGCCTCCAGCGCCGCCGCCGGCGGCGACACCCTTGCGCGCTGCGACAGCCGTTCCGCGGCCCCGACAGGTACGTTCTCGAACTCATAGGTGACGACGGCCGACACGGAGGCAAGTTCGTCGAGCGCTGCGGGATCATCATAAGCGGCGACGATCTGGCGGTTTGCGACTTGTGCCGCCGGGCAGTCCGGCTGCGGCTCCAGAACGACGGTGCGGTAGCCGAGCCGGGCGGCTGCCATGGCCAGCATGCGGCCGAGCTGGCCACCGCCGACGATGCCGATGGTCGAGCCGAGGGGAAGCCGCGCGCTCATGCGTCGGACGGAGCGTCGGCGACGGCGTCGGTCTGCCGCGTCCGCCATGCATCGAGCCGCGCCGCCAGCGCCTCGTCGCCGAGCGCCAGCACGGCCGCGGCGAGCAGCGCCGCGTTGACCGCGCCGGCTCGGCCGATCGCTAATGTGCCGACCGGGATGCCGGCCGGCATCTGCACGATCGACAGCAGCGAGTCCTTGCCCGACAGCGCCTTCGATTCGACCGGGACGCCGAACACCGGCAGCGGCGTCAGCGCCGCCGTCATGCCCGGCAGATGCGCGGCGCCGCCGGCGCCGGCGACGATCACCTTGTAGCCGGCGGCCTTCGCGCCGGCGGCGAAATCGTAGAGCCGCCGCGGCGTGCGGTGCGCCGAGACGATGCGGTCGTCATGCGCCACGCCGAGCGCGTCCAGCGTCTCGGCAGCATGGCGCATCGTCGCCCAGTCGGACTGGCTGCCCATGATGATCGCCACGTCGGCTTTGCGTTCGGCCACGGCTGTCTGTCCCCGGTCGCGGAAGCCCGGCGCTTAACCGAAATCGGCCGCGGCGGCAAGCAAACGGGCAGGGCTATGTCATGCGATGATGTCCGGAATGATCTTGTCGCCCAGCTTGGCAAGGCGGTCCTTGATCATCAGCTTCTTCTTCTTCATGCGCTGGATCTGCAGCGGGTCGCAGGCCATGGCGATCATCGCCTCGATGGCCGCGTCGAAATCCGCGTGGTCCTGCTTAAGCTTTGCAAACTCGAGGCGAATCTCGGACTGATCCTGGTCGGACATGGGTTCCGTCAGTAGAAATTCCGGCGCTGCGGGCGCCAACCGGGCGGGGCCGTGCGTGCTGATCCGCCCGGCTGGAATCGAATACCATAGTTTGCCGATTCAGGAAATCATACCACATCGCATTCGACATTGCCGCAATCTGGTGGCAGACTGTCATCGTACCGTCACGAGGCGGCATGGGGCGGAAGCCGCGGAGTGACGCGTGCTATCGAGGAAACCATGAAGGGAGCTGCAATCATGTCTCTTGCCAACCACCTTGAAGAGCTTGAGCGGAAGCACGGCGACATCGACCGACAGATCGATGAAGCCCTGACCCATCCGTCGGTCGACGATCTCGAGATCGTGACCCTCAAGCGGCGCAAGCTGGCCCTCAAGGACGAGATTGAGAAGCTGCGTCACACGACGCACTGAAGAGACAGAGGATACTCCAGCGCCGGCGGTGCCCGCCGCCGGCACCGATACGAATAGTTGTTTCGGAAGTCATGCAGGACAGTTGCAAGCGCGACTGTCAGAGGGATGGTTCGGCACGGACAGCGGGGCAGTTTGCTCCGGCTACCGAACAGCTTTAGCCATGTTCTCCGAAGGTACGGCAGGCGCATCTGCCCGCTTCGGCAGGTCCCGCAGGGGCTTTTCTTCCGCTGAAACGTCTTAAGTCATCGATTCCGCAAGCTTTTTGGGCGCTGACGGATCGACGCCGGCAGCCAGTCCTCGGCCCGAACCGCCGTATTATCCTATATCCACGGGTGTCTTGGTCTGCAGCCCCGGCTCCGTCCAGTCGGTCGGGCGCACCACCATGCGATGCACCTTGGGAGGCTCGGTGCTGTTGTGGAGTGCCCGGATGCGGTCGTCGACCACGGCGTCCGCCTGGGTGCGCCGCTGGTGATGGCGCACATAGTCCGTCCAGGTCGGCACGTGGTAGGATTCGATCCATTCCTCCGGCTTTTCCGTGTCGCGCAGCAGTTCCCATTGGCGCACGCCGTCGCGGCGGCGGACGCGCCGTCTTTCGTGCATTGCTTCGAGAAAGGCGCGGGTGTCCTCCTCGCGGATGATGTATTCGATCATGATCGCCACCGGCCCGCTGCGCCCGCGCAGGTCAAGCGCCACATGCGGCGCCTGCCAGCGGTTGAGCGGGTCGAGATTGTCCGGCGTCCGCTCCGGCAAGGCGAATTTGAGGCCGATCGCGGCACCGACCAGCATCAGCGCGGCCGCGGACAACAGCGCTCCGTCGGTTCCGTATTCCTCGGCCACCAGCCCCCAGATCCAGCTGCCCAGCGCCATGCCGCCGAACGTGGCGGTCTGGTAGAGTGCCAGCGCCCGGCCGAGCACCCAGCGCGGGGTCGATAGCTGCACGGTGACGTTGAACATAGCCAGCGCCAGCACCCAGCAGACGCCGCCGATCGCCATGCCGGCGCCGGCGATCCAGGCGTTCGGGCTGTAGGCGACGATCGACGCGCAGGCGGCGAAGCCGATGAAGGCGGCGCGCGCCACTATCTCGTTCGACCATCGCTCGCGGGCCCGCCCGCCAACAAACGCGCCACCGATCGCGCCGATGCCGTAGCAGCCGAGCATGAGGCCGTAGAGCAGGGGTCCGCCGCCGGGTAGATCGCGCGACACCAGCGGCAGCAGGGCCAGCACGATGATGGCGGTGAAGCCGAAGATGAAACCGCGCAGCAGCACCTTTTCGATGTGCGGCGACATCGCCACGTAGCGCAGGCCGTCGGTCATCGCCGCGCCCAGCGATTCGGGCGGCAACGTCGCCGTCGGCAGGACGGGCTTCCAGCGGCCGATTGCGAACAGCAGCGGGATGTAGCTGACGGCGTTGACCGCGAAGGCGGCGGCGGCGCCGAAAGTGGCGACAATGATGCCGCCGATCGCCGGGCCGACGCTGCGCGACAGGTTGAAGTTGACGCTGTTCAGCGCCACCGCGGCCGGCAATGCGCTACGCGGCACCATGTCGCCCACCGACGCCTGCCAGGACGGGTTGTAGAGCGCGGTGCCGCAGCCGATCAGGAAGGTGAATGTCAGCAGCAGCCACGGGGTGATCAGCCCCGCATAGGTGCAGACCGCCAGCGCAAGCGATACCGCCAGCATGAACAACTGCCCGATCACCATCACGCGGCGGCGGTCGAAATTGTCGGCGATGGCGCCGGAGGCCAGCGAGAAAATCATGATCGGCAGCGATACCGACGCCTGCACCAGCGCCACCATGTCCGCCGAGGTGGCGATTGACGTCATCAGCCACGCTGCGCCGACCGACTGGATCAACCCGCCGAGATTGGAGGCGAGGCTCGCTGCCCACACCGCCCGGAATACGGGATAACCCATGGGCGCCATGGGCGAAACTCGGTCGGTCACCGGCGGCTCTCCTCCTATGGATGACGACGCGCCTTCATGTCATCGTGTCATAACCTCTCCGGCATAAGCGGAGAACCCGGTCGCCGACGACATTTGCCGTATTGGACCAAGCAATGATTTCACGGTGGTCCCGCTGGCAAATTTGTTGCGACGCAATATCTTTGTTGCAGTGCGATATCCATCGAGGGAGCGTCCCATGCCTACCAACCAGACTTCACCCAGGACTGCAGTGATAACCGGCTCCACGTCCGGCATCGGCCTCGCCATCGCCAGGCAGTTCGCGGCCGAAGGCAATCACGTCGTCCTGAACTCATTCAGCGACACACCGGAGGACCACGCCATCGCCGACGGCATCGCAAAGGAATTTGGCGTCAAGGCGGTCTATATTCAGGCCGACATGTCGAAGCAGGACCAGTGCCGAGCCCTGGTGACAAAAGCGGCCGATATCTTCGGCTCCGTCGACATCCTGGTCAACAACGCCGGCGTGCAGCACGTGGCGCCCGTCGAGGAATTCCCGGTGGCCAAGTGGGACCAGATCATCGCGATCAACCTGTCGTCGGCCTTCCACACCTCCGCCGCCGCCATTCCGCTGATGAAGAAGGCCGGCCATGGCCGCATCGTCAACATAGCCTCGGCGCACGGGCTGGTAGCCTCGCCGTTCAAGTCGGCCTACGTCTCGGCCAAGCACGGCATCATGGGGCTGACCAAGACGATCGCGCTCGAAGTGGCGCTTGACGGCATCACCTGCAACGCCGTTTGCCCCGGTTACGTGCTCACGCCGCTGGTCGAGGCGCAGATTCCGGACCAGATGAAGACGCACAACATGGACCGTGAGACGGTGATCCGCGAGGTCATGCTTGACAAGCAGCCGACCAAGCAGTTCGTCACCGTCGAGGAGATCGCCGCGACCGTGTCGTTCCTGTGTTCCCCGGCCGCGGTGCAGATCAACGGCACGCATATTTCGGTCGACGGCGGCTGGACTGCCGAGTGACTTTCAGCCTGAGATCGAAAGCTTGAGGCTCCGATGACATCCAACGGCAACTCCGTGGACAAAAAGCGCATCAACATCGCCCTGCAAGGCGGCGGATCGCACGGCGCCTTCACCTGGGGCGTGCTCGACCGGTTGCTGGAGGACGGCCGGATCGCCTTCGACGCCGTGTCGGGAACCAGCGCCGGCGCGATGAACGGCGTGGCGCTGGTCGACGGCTGGGTGCGGGGCGGACCGGAGGGGGCACGCGAGAAGCTGCACGATTTCTGGCGGGCAGTGGCCCGCAACGGCCGCTTCAGCCCGATCCAGCGCACGCCCTGGGACATGCTGCTGGGCAGCTGGTCGGTCGAGCATTCGCCAGGCTACTACTGGTACGACCTGATGAGCCGGGCGTTCTCGCCCTATCTGGTCAACCCGCTCGACATCAATCCGCTGCGCGACGTGGTCGAAGCGGAAATCGACTTCAACAAGGTCAGGGCCTGCCAGGCGATGAAGCTGTTCGTCTCGGCCACCAATGTCGAGACCGGCCAGCTCCGCGTGTTCAACCCCGACGAGATCACGCTCGACGCGGTGATGGCGTCGGCCTGCCTGCCGCAACTCTTCCGCGCGGTGGAGATAGACGGCGTGCCCTACTGGGACGGCGGCTATGGCGGCAACCCGGCGATCTTCCCGTTCTTCTACGCCAACGACACCGAGGACGTTCTGCTGGTGCAGATCAACCCGGTGATCCGCGGCGGCACGCCGCGCAGCGCCAACGAAATCCAGAACCGCATCGACGAGATCACCTTCAATGCCGGCTTGCTGCGCGAATTCCGGGCGATTGCCTTCGTCAAGGAACTGATCGCCGCGGGCCGGCTGCCGAAAGGCGAATACCGCGACATACGCCTGCACAGGATCGACGCCGACGAGGCGTTCAGGGAGCTGTCGGCTTCCTCCAAGGTCAGCGCCGAGTGGGCCTTTCTGGAATATCTGCGGGATCTCGGTCGCAACGCCGCGAGCGACTGGCTCGAAGAGCATTTCGACGCCGTGGGCGAGCGGGCAACGGTCGATCTCGACGCCTATCTGGTCCGGCGGCCGATCGCCGAGGAAAAGCCGGGCATCCGCAGCAGGGTGCGCGCCTTTCTCGCCAACCGGCCGAAGCCGGCCGCGGCCCGCGGCCGTCACGGCTGAATCGCCAGCTCCAGCACCTTGACCAGCCCGCGCAACGCCTTGCGCTGCTGGCCCGGTTCGGGCAGGCGCGACTTCATGCCTTCGATGCCGTCGAGCAGGAATTGCGACAGCATCTCGGCCGAGAGATCGCGCGCGGCGAGGTCGACGCCGGTGCGCCGGGCCTCGCCCTCGATCGCGTCCCGCAGGATGCGGGCGAGGTCGCTTTTCCATGACAGAAGAACGTCGGCTGCGAGGTTGCTCTTGGCGTCGAGGATATCGGCTCCATGCGGCGAGGCCGCTATCTCGGAATATGTCGAGATGATGCAGGCGTCGATGGCCGCGAACATGCGTTCGCCGAGCGTTCCATTGGACTGAAGCGCAAGCAGGGCCTTGTCGAAGGACTGGTCCATCATCCTCGTCGCCAGCGCGCGATAGATGTCGACCTTGTTCCTGAATACGAGATAGAGCGCCGGGCGCGACATCTCGGCGGCCCGCGCTATGTCGTCCATGGTGACGCGCGAGAAGCCATAGGCCAGGAATACCTGCATCGCCGCTTGCAGAATCCGGGCGCGCCTGGCCTCATCGGCCGGCATATCGGCGAGGTTCGGTTCTGCGTGACGGGGCTGTCTTGACATTTGGACAGATTTTGTCAGGATGTTTCGGCAAGTTCAACTGTGACCTTCATACCCGCTGGCAGAAGGATTTTTCAATGCGCCTTGTCGTCGACGGAACGCCGATCGAGGTCGATGCCGACCCGGAGATGCCGCTGCTGTGGGCGTTGCGCGACCTCGCGGGCAAGACCGGGCCGAAATTCGGCTGCGGCATTGCCGCTTGCGGCGCCTGCACGGTGCATGTGGGCGGGATGCCCGTACGCTCCTGCTCGCTGCCGGTGGGCCAGGTGGACGGACCGGTGCTGACGATCGAAGGCCTTGCCTCTGAAGGGAAATTGCACCCGGTGCAACAGGCATGGCTGGAAGAGCAGGTCGCGCAGTGCGGGTATTGCCAGGCCGGCCAGATCATGAGCGCGGTGGCGCTGCTGGACCAGGTCGCCGATCCGACGGACGCCGACATCGACGGTGCGATGAGCGGCAATCTCTGCCGCTGCGGCACCTATCCGAAGATACGCTCGGCGATCAAGAAAGCCGCGCTGCTCAAGACCGCGGGAATTTGAGCCATGGTGGGCAAGCTCACACGCCGTGCCTTGCTGTTCGGCGCCGCGGCGGTCGCCGGCGGCACGGCCTTCGGCTACTGGTACGTCACCAGCCCTTACGCCAACCCGCTGGAAAGCGAACTCGGTCCCGGCGAGGCGACGTTCAATCCGTTCGTGAAGATCGCCACGGACAACACCATCACCGTCATCGCGCCGCGCGCCGAGATGGGGCAGGGCATCTCGACCACGCTGGCCGCCATGGTGGCTGAGGAACTGGACGTCGGCCTGGACAAGGTCAAGGTCGAGCACGGCCCGGCGTCATTCGCCTATTACAACGCCGAGATCATCGCCGAGGGCGGCCCGTTCGCCTTCTTCGACGAGAGTTTGACGGCCGAAGTAACGCGAACGGCGATGGGAACGCTGGGCAAGGTGTTTGGCCTGCAAGGTACCGGCGGTTCGGCCTCGGCGCGCGACGGTTTCGACAGGATGCGGCAGGCAGGTGCGGCGACGCGCCATGTGCTCGTGGCCGCCGCGGCGACGCGGCTGGGCGTGGCGGCTTCGACGCTGGAAACGGATTCGGCGACCGTGCTGCATCGTCCGTCCGGACGATCGCTGACTTATGGCGAGGTCGCCCTCGACGCCGCCAAGCTCGCGCCGCCAAAGGAGGTTTCGTTAAAACCCCGTTCCGTCTGGAAAGTGCTCGGCAAATCGCAGCACAGGGTGGACATGCTGGCCAAGGTGACCGGTGCGCCGATCTTCGGCATCGACGTAACGCTGCCGGACATGCTCCACGGCACCGTCAAGCTCAGTCCGCGCTTCTGGGCAAAACCGCTGAAGAGCGACCTGTCCGTGGCCACCAAGATACCGGGCGTCGTCAAGATCATCCCGCTCGAAACGAACTACGGCCACGGCTTCGGCATCATTGCACAAAACACCTGGGCGGCGTTCCAGGCGGCCGACGCCATCGAGGCGGAGTGGGATAGCCCGGAATATCCTCTCGACAGCACGGCGATAGCCAAGGTGCTCGCCGATAGCGCGGTTTCGCCCGACGGCGCGGCGATGCGCGACGACGGCAATGTCGATACCGCGTTCGCCGATGCGCCGCGCGAGCTGGTGGTCGAGGCCGAATACGCCGTGCCCTATCTCGCGCATGCGGCGATGGAGCCGATGAACGCGACGGCAAGGCTGAAGGACGGCGTACTCGACATCTGGGCCGGCAATCAGGCACCGACGATCACGCGCCGGCTGTGCGCGACCGCGCTGGGCATCGACCCGGAAAAGGTGAACGTGCACACGCCCGCGCTGGGCGGCGGCTTCGGACGGCGCGTCGAGGTCGATTTTTCGCTTTGCGCCGCCCTCATGGCCAGGGAGACCAACGGCCGTCCGGTCAAGGTCATCTGGACGCGCGAACAGGACATGCGGCACGACGCCTACCGGCCGGCGGCCGCCGGGAAGTTCCAGGCGCGGCTCGCCAGCGACGGCCTGCCGGTGGCGCTCGAGATGACCATCGCCGCGCCCTCGATCATCGCCAGCACGCTGCGGCGGCTTTTCCCATCGATGCCGGCGATGGGCGCCGACAAGAGCATCACCGACGGCGCCTACAATCAGCCTTATACGATCGCCAACTACCGCGTCAGCGGCGTTGCCGCGCCGGTGACGATCCCGGTCGGCTCCTGGCGTTCCGTCGGCAATTCCTTCAACGGCTTTTTCCACGAGTGTTTTCTCGACGAGATCGCCGTTGCCGGGAAAACCGACCCGGTCGCGCTGCGCAGGCGGCTGATGGCGGACTATCCGGCGGCGGTGAAGGTCGTCGAGAAGGTGGCCGAAATGGCGCGGTGGGACGAACCGTTCCCGGCCGGCAAGGCCAAGGGCATCGCATTCACCTTGTCCTTCGGCAGCTGGGTCGCGGAAATCATCGAGGTGGCGCAGACACCAGGGGGCATACGCATCGAGAAAATGTGGATCGCCGCCGACGTCGGCATCGCGCTCGACCCCGGCATCATCGAGGCGCAGCTGATCTCGGGGGCGGTCTACGGCCTGTCCGCGGCGATGGGCCAGGAGATCACCTTTGCCGACGGCATGGTGGAACAGTCCAACTTCCACGACTTCGACGCCATGCGGATCGCACAATGCCCCGCCTTCGAGGTCGCCATCCTGGAGAATTTCAATAAGATGGGCGGTGTCGGCGAGATCGGCACGCCGCCTGCCGCACCAGCACTCGCCAACGCGATCTTCGCGCTGACCGGCCAGCGCATCCGGTCGCTGCCGCTCGGCAAGCAGGTCGCCTTTGTATGAGCCGTGCGGCAAGATTGCTGACGGCTGCTGCCATCACGGCATTCTGCCGCAGGTTGCAGATGCCGGGCGCTGAGCATGATGGAGGCAAAGCGCGCGCCTGCCCCGGTTTGACAACGGTTTCGTAATATTCAGGTGCTGTTAAGACCAGAGCCACACCGGCCGTTCAGGGCGCTTGCGACCGCAACCCTTGATCGGTTGATAAAAAATTCTCACTTTTGGGTGATGGCGAGATGATGTAGTTGTCCCCCGCCCTCCCCGGTGGCGTATGGACCGGGCGTGTATTTTCGACCGCGCGTACCCACATGGTGGCCGGCGAACGACGAACCGGCCAAGCCGGCGAACGGAAAGCGACATGGCGAAGTTCAGGTTTCACAAGCTGGCGGCAGTGCTCGTGCTGATCGGTTCGGCCGCATGGATGGGAACCGGCAAGTTCTCGTCGGTCGGCAGCGCGGCCGCCGAAGCCGAGGCCAAGAAGGCTGAGGCCGTCGAGCCGGCAGCGCCGTTGCGCACCGTCGCCGTGCTCACGCCGCCGCGCCTAGAGCACGCGCGGGCGATTCGTATTTCGGGCCGGACCGAGGCGGAGAAGCGCGCGACGCTGGCCACCCGCGTCATGGGCGTGATCCAGCGGCTGCCGGTCAAGCAGGGCGAACGGGTCAACCGGGGCGACCTCGTCATGCGCCTGGAAGCCGGCGACAAGGAAGCCGCCGTCCGCATGGCTGAATCGGTGGTCACCCAGCGCCAGGCCGAGGCCGACGCCGCCGAGCGGCTGGTGAAGTCCGGCAACGCGCCGAAGCTGCAGGCCGACCAGACACGCGCGGCGCTGGCGACAGCCCAGTCGCAGCTGGAAGGCGCCAAGGCCGAGCTCGCGCAGTACGAGATATACGCCCCGTTCAACGGCGTCATCGACCGCGTGCCGGTCGAACGCGGCAGCGCCATCCTGGCCGGCGCCGAAGTGGCGATCCTGATAAACCTCGACCCGCTGCTCGCCATCGGCGAGGTCAGCGAGCGCGACGTGAAGTTCCTCAAGCTCGGCGACAAGGCGGATATCCGGCTGGTCGACGGAACCGACGTCGAGGGCACGCTGCGATATATCAGCCGCGACGCCTCGGCCGCCACGCGCACCTTCCGCATCGAGGTTGCGATTCCCAATGAGAGCAAGGAACTGCCGGCCGGCATGACGGCGGAGATCACGCTGCGCGGGCAGTCGACGGACGCCGTCGTGCTGCCGCGTTCGGTGGTGACGCTCTCAGACGCCGGCGATATCGGCATCCGTGCGGTCGACAGCCAGGACAAGGTCGTGTTCTTCCCGATCGACATCGTCGACGACACGCCGACAGGCCTCATCCTCGCGGGCATCCCGGCTGACGCCCGCGTCATCGTCGCCGGGCAGGACCTCGTCGCCGAGGGCGCGCAGGTCAAGGCGGTGCCGGCCGACGAGGCGACCATCAAGAGACTGGCCGGCGACCACGCCGACGTCAACTAGCGCCGGGGCGGCGGGGACGAGAAGTCATGGATATCGTCAAGCTTGCCATACGCAATGCGCGGCTGACCCTTTCGGTGCTGCTGTTCCTGGTGATCGCCGGTGCGCTGGCCTACCAGTCGGTGCCGAAGGAGGCCGAGCCGGACGTCGCGATCCCGATCATGTATGTCAGCCTCGTCTACCAGGGCATCTCGCCGGAGGACGCCGAGCGCCTGCTGCTGCGGCCGGTGGAATCGCAGCTGAAGAGCCTCAAGGGGCTCAAGGAGATGAAGTCGAACGCCTATCAGGGCGGCGCCAACGTCATCGTCGAGTTCGATCCTTCGATCGACCTCGGCGACGCGCTGATCGACACGCGCAACAAGGTACAGGACGCCAAGCGCGATCTGCCGGCCGGCGTCGAGGAACCGACCGTCAACGAGGTCAATCTCTCGGAATTCCCAGTGGTGTTCATCACGCTGTCCGGCGATATCCCCGAGCGCCAGCTGACGGCGGCCGCCAAGACGCTGCGCGACCGCATCGAGGAGGTGCCGGGCGTGCTGGAGGGCGAGATCCAGGGCGCGCGCGACGAGATGGTTGAAGCCATCATCGACCCGATGCGGCTTTCCTCCTACGGGCTACGGCTCGACCAGATGATCCAGGGCGTCGGGCAGTCCAACAGCCTCGTCGCTGCAGGCGCCATCCAGGGTTCGGAAGGCAAATACGCCGTCAAGGTGCCGGCGCTGATCGAGACGCCGGAGGACGTCGCCAACCTTCCGGTCGTCGCCGGGCAGGACGCGGTGGTGCGGGTGCGCGACGTCGCCACCGTGCGTTCCACCTTCGAGGACGCCGAGACCATCGCCCGCATCGACGGCAAGAGCGCCATCACCATCGCGGTGAAGAAGCGCATCGGCGCCAATGTGGTCGAGACCATCGAAGGCTCGAAGAAGGTCGCCGAGGAGTTCGTCGCCCAGAGCCAGAAGATCCTGCCCGACCTCAAGGTGTCCTACACGCAGGACAAGTCGGTCTTCGTCAACCAGCTCCTCAACGATCTGCAGAACCATGTGCTGATCGCGGTCATCCTGGTCTTCGTCGTCATCCTCTACGCGCTGTCCGGCCGCGCCTCGATGCTGATCGGACTGGCCATCCCGTCGTCCTTCCTGATGGGCATCCTGCTGCTCGCACTGATGGGCTACACGATCAACATGATCGTGCTGTTCAGCCTGATCCTGGCGGTCGGCATGTTGGTCGACGACGCCATCATCGTCACCGAATACGCCGAGCGGCGCATGTCGGAAGGCATGCACAGGGTGCAAGCCTTCGAGGAGGCGGCCAAACGCATGGCCGGCCCGGTGATCGCCGCGACGCTGACGCGCATCGCCGCCTTTTCGCCGCTGCTGTTCTGGCCCGGCATTGTCGGCGACTTCATGAAATACCTGCCGATCACGCTGATCGTCACGCTGGCCGCGTCGATGGCCTATGCGCTGATCTTCGCGCCGGCGATCGGTGCCATGATCGGCAAGGCGCCGCTGCACGAGGAGCACGAGCGCCGAGACGGCGCCTACATGGCGGTGGTCAGGACGGCCGTGCACTGGCCGATCACCGCGCTCGTCCTCACCGTGCTGCTGCTCGGCGGCGGCATGTACGCCTATGTCCAGTTCGGCAAGGGCGTCGAGTTCTTCCCACAGGTGGAGCCGGACTACGGCCTGCTCTACGTGCATGCGCGCGGCAATCTCTCTCTGGCTGAGATGGACGCGGCGACCCGCACCGCCGAGGAGCGCATGCTCGGCTGGCCCGGCATCAAGTCGGTGCTGACGAAGGTCGGCAAGACGCGCGGCGGCGAGGACGTGCCGGAGGACGTGGTCGGCGTCATCAACTACGAGTTCATCGACTGGCGCGAGCGCAAGTCGGCGCACCAGATTCTCGACGACCTCCGCGTCGCAATGGCCGGCATTCCCGGCGTCGACGTCGAGGTGCGCGTGCCGGACGCCGGGCCGCCGACCGGCAAGGCGGTCCAGGTGCAGCTCTCGGCCACGGATCCGACTGGCCTGAACGACTACGCCAAGCAGGTCGCAGCCGTGGTCGGGAAGGTGCCGGGCGTCATCGACCTTTCCGACGGCCTGCCGCCGCCCGGCGTCGACTGGGCGTTGCAGATCGACCGCGCCAAGGCAGCGCAATACGGCGTCTCGCCGGTAGCAGTCGGCACGGTGGTGCAGCTCGTGACCACGGGCCTGAAGCTCACAGACTACCGGCCGCCGGGCGCCGACGACGCCGTCGACATCCGCCTGCGCCTGCCCGAGGACCGCCGCACGCTGTCGGCGCTCGACGAGCTGCGCATCGAGACGGCGCAGGGCTCGGTGCCGATCTCCAATTTCGTAACCCGCAAGCCGGAGCCGACGGTCGGCATTCTCAACCGCATCGACGGCAAGCGCACCATCACCATCCAGGCCAATGTGGCGACGGGCTTCCAGGTGGCGGAGGTGCAGGCGGCGGTCGGCAAGGCGGTCGGCGACATGGCCAAGCCCGGAGTCGACTGGAAGCTCGCCGGCTCCAACGAAGACAGCGCCGAGGCCGGCGCCTTCCTCATCAATGCCTTCGGCGCGGCGATGTTTTTGATCTTCATCGTGCTGTTGGCGCAGTTCAACAAGTTCACCAGCGTCGTGCTGGTGCTGACCTGCGTGGTCATGGCGATCGTCGGCGCCCTGCTGGGCATGCTGCTGACCGGCCAGACCTTCGTCATCGTCATGTCCGGCATCGGCTTCATAGCGTTGGCCGGCGTGGTGGTGAACAACAACATCGTGCTGATCGACACCTACGACCGGCTGCGCGAGGAGGGCTGGGAGAAGGAGGAAGCCGTCCTGCAGACCTGCCGCGAGCGGGCGCGGCCCGTCGTGCTGACGGCCGCGTCGGCCATCCTCGGCGTGCTGCCGATCGCCTTCGGCCTCGGGCTTGAGATCTTCCACCAGGAGACGACGATCAACGCGCCGTCGACGCAGTGGTGGATCGCACTGTCCTCGGCGATCGTCTTCGGCCTGTCCTTCGCCACCGTGCTGACGCTGGTGGTCACGCCGTCGATGCTGATGGTGTTTACCCGCAGCAAGGACAGCAAGGTCTACGCTTTCTTTCGAAAATTGTTCCGGCGCGGCAAGAAGGCGGACGCCAAGGCGGATACGCAGCCGCCTTCGCAGATGCCGCCGCTCGATTATCCGAAGGCGGCGGAGTAGCCCTTTCGTGCGTCCCGGAAGACTTCCGGGACGACGGCCGGGTCAGCGCAACCCGTCCTCGCCCTTGATCTCGTTCCTGGCGAGACCGCCGACGCGCGGGTGCGGCCGCCCGGAATCGGTCACCGCCACCGCCACCACGATCTCGTTGGCGCGCGGCGCATCGCCGACGCGCACCTCCATGCCGTCGAAATGGCTGCGCACGAAAGCGGCGTCCTTATGGCCGAGCGGGATATCGAACGGCGTACCAGGTCCTGCCCGCTTCTTCGATGATGGGATGAGCGCGGCGCCCTTGCCGAGCACTTTCCGGAACGGCGCGCCGAGTTTGGGGTGCAGGATCGCCGCGGCGTGCTCCAGCTCGCCCTCGGCGCCGACGCAGGCGGCCTTGCCGTAGCTCTCCACCGCCGAACCGGCAACGCCCAGCGCCGCCACCGCCCGCTCGGCCAGCAGCCCGCCGAGCTCTTCGCCGATAGCGATCAGCGCGTCCAGGTTTTCGGCATAGCTACCGGCGAACGGGTTCTCGATCACCGCCATGGCGGCGGCGCGGCGTGTCGGCGGCGACACCGCGCGGCCGCCCTCGATGAAGGTTTCCTCGACGACGGTGACGATCTTTCGGATCGAAGCACTCATCTGAGACCGTCCTCCCCCTTGATCTCGGACGCCGCCAGTCCACCGACGCGGGCGTGCACGCGCGGCCCCATCGTCATCGCCAGGATCAGCACCATCTCGCCAGCACGCGGCGCGTCGCCGACACCCACCTCGATGGCATCGAAATGACTGCGTACATAGGAGGCGTCCTTGTGCGTGATCGGAATGTCGATATGGGTGCCCAGCCCGCCGACCTTCTTGGCCGACGGCACGATCGCCTTGGCGCCGCCGAGCAGTTCGCGCATGGCATAACCCCCCGGCACGTGCCAGAGGGCGCCGTGCTCCAGCTCGCCCGACGCGCCGACGATCGCGCCTTTGCCGTAACCTTCGACATGGTCCGCCTCACCACCCAGGGCTGCCAGCAGTCGCCTGGCCATGTCGAGACCGAGCGGGTTGAGATCGTCCATGAACGAGGCGATGTCCTCGACATAACGTCCTGCATAGGGATTGGCGATCACCGCGGCGATCGCGCCGCGCCGCGCCGGTACCGCCGGCGGCGGACCGCCCTCATGCCGGATTTCCTCGATCTGGGTGACGAACTTTCGGATGTCGACGGTCGGCATCTTCTACGACGCGCTCCTGGCTCTTCTCTTACGGACGCAACGATTGTTGGAGTACGAACAATCTTCCCGCCCGCCAACGGTGTCAAGGCAAGCTGCGGGCGGTACCTCGCGAGGAAGATGCGTCCGTACGGTCTGGCCGGCCCTGTCAGCTCACATCTACTGCAGGCTCGAGCCGAAATCGTCGTTGTCGCGCGCCAGCGTCATTTCGGTGATGGCGATCAGCGTGTCGGCGCGCGTCTTCAGGTCCGGCGCCTCGAGCAGCGCCTGTTTCTCGGCCGCGCCGTACGGGGCCATCATCGACAGCGCGTTCACCAGCATCGCATTGTCGGCGCGGCTGACGCTTTCCCAGTCAGCCTCCAGCTCGTTGGCCTGCAGATAGGCACGAAACGCCTTGAGCAGCGCCGGGCGGTTCACGTCGGCGCCGCGCTCCTCGGTGAGGTCGCTGATGAAAGGGGCTATGCGGCATTGCCGGAACGGTGTCTTGACCGCCAGCTCCTGCAGGATGCGGTAGCGGCAGATGCCCTGAAGCGAAATGAGGTAGCGGCCGTCTCCGGTCTCGGCGAGCGAGATGATACGGCCCAGGCAGCCGACCTCGCACAACTCCGGCTCGTCGTCGTCGCGTTTCGAGCCGTCGAGGGCCGGCTGCACCATCGCGACGACGCGGTCGCCGCGCATGGTCTCGTCGACAAGCTGCAGATAGCGCGGTTCGAAGATGTTGAGCGGCATGCGGCCGCCCGGCAGCAGCAGCGCCTCGGCCAGCGGAAACACCGGCACCACCGTCGGTACGTCGGAAGCAAGCCGGTAGCGGGCGTTCCCCACCTGCATGTTTTTCCTCCCCGATGCCTGCCTTATGTGGCGCAGCGCTCCGATCTCTCAAGTCCCGATGCACTGGGCATGCCGTCGTCCCGACGATCAGGAGAACAGCAGCGACGACAGTTTGCGCCGGGTCGCCAGGGTCACCTCATCCATCATGCCCCAGGCTTCGAAGAATTGCAGGAGCTGGGCGCGCGCGCCGTCGTCCCGCCAGGTGCGATCCGCTCTTACGATGGCGAGCAGGTTGTCGGCAGCCTCGCTGCGCTGGCCGAGCGCGTTCTGGATCATGGCGAGGTCGAAACGCGCCTCGTGGTCAGCCGGATTCTCGGCGAGGCGGCGTTCCAACGCCGCCGGGTCACCGAGCGAGGCGGCCTGTTCGGCAAGCGCCATCTTGGCCCGCACCGCGGCCACCGCCGGCGCATCCTTCTTGTCCTCCGGCACGGACGCGAGAAGCTCCTGCGCGGCGGCGACGTCACCGGTCTCGAACAGCAGGTCGGCAAGCCCGCCGAGCGCGTCGACATTGTCCGGCTGCTCGGCCAGGACCGAATCGAACAGCCCCGCCGCCGCCTGAAGGTCGCCGGCGTCACGGGCCTGCGTCGCCGCCGCCAGGATCTCGGCGATCTTGGGCCCGGCCCCCTTGCCGCCGACGCGCTCGATGAATTCGCGGATCTGGCTTTCGGGGACCGCGCCCATGAAGCCGTCGACCGGCTGGCCGTTCTTGAAGGCGATGACGGCGGGAATGGACTGGATGCCGAGCTGTCCGGCGACGGACGGATGCTCGTCGATGTTCATCTTGACCAGCTTGACCTTGCCGGCGGCAGCGCGCACCGCCTTTTCCAGCGCCGGTGCGAGCTGCTTGCAAGGGCCGCACCAGGGCGCCCAGAAATCCACCAGCACGGGCTGCTTGCGCGATTCCTGGATGACGTCGGCGGCAAAGCTCGCCGTGGTGACGTCCTTGATCGACGGCGCCGCGCCGCTTGCCGCTGCCTGGCCGTTGCCGCCTTCCGTCGCGCCGAATTGCGTGCTGACGGAATAGCCGCCGGCCGTGCCCGCGTAGGGATTGTTCTCCTGGCTCATTTCAACCCCTTTCGTCTGCGGACGGGACAAGTCTGGCGGTTTTTCGCTCGCCCAGCATGTGGCTATCCCTGCGACACTTTCAAGATGGCGGGTTCGTGCCCGGTCGCCCGCACGAAGCGCAGCAGATCGTCGCGTCCGATCGACGTGGTAGCCTCGTTGGTCAGCGGATGACCGTTGATCACCGCATTTCGCATCAGCGCCTCGTCGAGCACAAGGCGGACACGGCCATTCGTGTCGTTGATCAGGCCGAACACGGTGACGCCGCCGGGCGTGACGCCGAGCAGCTCCATCAACGCTTCCGGCTTGCCGAACGACACGCGGCTGGCGGCGCCGATCAGGTGATGGATCTGCTTCAGGTCGACAACCGCCTCCTCGTCGACGGTGACGAGGAAATAATTGTCCTTCTTGTCCTTGAGAAACAGATTCTTGGTATGCCCGCCCGGGATCGTGCCGCGCAGGGCCTGCGAGTCGGCGACGGTGAACAGCGGCGGATGGCGAGTCGTGGTCACCGGGATCGCCAGCGAATCGAGAAAGGCAAAAAGCGTGTCGGGGGTCTGGGGCATCGTCGGCTCATGGAACGCGGTGATCGCGCCTTATGGCCAATGGAGGGCGTTGAAACAAGCCGCTGCCTTTCCCGGGCACGCCGCGGTCGCCAATTATACGGGTCTCCGGCCCGCGATCCTGGAATACTTCGTCGACGATTTTTCCCTGTTGCAATCAGCCGGCGCTTCGGCCATATAGGCGCGGCTTGCGGCGAGAGCCGCGCGAGCGGGTGTAGCTCAGGGGTAGAGCACAACCTTGCCAAGGTTGGGGTCGAGGGTTCGAATCCCTTCGCCCGCTCCAGTTTTTCCTTGAAATACAAGCATTTGTGAAGCATCGGCAGCGATGCCTTCGCTTTGCTTGTGCGCATATCCGGTGCGGCTCAGCTTTCGAGCGCGCTCGGAGATTTGATCGATCTTGGTCAGGAACGACCGGCGCGTTCGGCCACGGGGCGGGCAGCCTACCCTTGGACCTCAACGCCTTGGTTCGATCAGGTCCCAGAGATTGCCATAGAGGTCGGCGAACACCGCGACCGTACCGTAGTCCTCGCGGCGGGGTTCCTCGCGGAATTCGACGCCGTTTTCGGTCATCGCCGCGTGGTCGCGCGTGAAATCGTCGGTCTCCAGGAACAGGAAGACCCGGCCGCCGGTCTGGTCGCCGACGCGGGCGCGCTGAAGATCATCGGCCGCCTCCGCCAAAAGCAGTCGCAGGCCGCCATCCTGTGGGCCGACCGTCACCCAGCGCTTGCCGCCGCCGAGATCGACATCGTCGAACAGGACGAAGCCGAGCCTTTGCGTGTACCAGGCGATCGCCTCGTCGTAATCGGCGACCACCAGCGCCACCGTTGCGATGCGCCGGTTCGGGTTGGAACTCATTGCGCGGTCACCGCGAACCGGCCGATCATGCGGCGTTCGCCGAGATCGTAGAGAAAGATGGCGCGCGTGGTGTCGGGCAGCTCGACGTCGAGCGACAGCCGGCTGCCGGACAGGGCTTGCGATACGATCCTCGCGCCGCGCGGCAGCGCGATCTCGCCCTCCAGCACGGCGCCGGCCGGCACCTGGATCTCGGTGATCGCCGTTTCCGGCGCCGCGGGCGCCTCGCTGCGGGTCTTGTAGACAATCGCCGCCACCACGGCCATAAGGGCGACGAACAGCAGCCCGAGATTGACCGCGACGAAGCGCACCAGCTTTTTGCGCACCTTTTCGACCGCAGGATCGAGCGGCTTTTCTTCCTGGTCGTCGAATGCGGGGCGTATCATGAACACTTCCGGGGCCGGGGATGCCGATCCTGATAGCGAAGGCGACGGCAGGTGGAAAGGGCTCACGGCAGGGCCTGACGCCGCAGGGCAGCGGCTCGACCAGTGGCTGGCGGCCGCGCTCGGCGGTGATTTTTCTCGCAGCCGGCTGCAGGCGCTTATCCGCCAGGGCGCGGTGACGGTCGGCGGCGAGACGGTCGCCGAGCCGAAACGCAAGCTTGCGGCGGGCGACACGATCGCGATCGCGCTGCCAGAGCCGGAGCCGGCAACGCCGCTGGGCGAGGATATCCCGCTCGACATCCTTTACGAGGACGCCGAGCTGATCGTCGTCAACAAGGCGGCCGGTCTCGTCGTGCATCCCGGCGCGGGCAACTGGACAGGCACGCTGGTCAACGCGCTCGTTCACCATTGCGGCGCCAGCCTTTCCGGCATCGGCGGCGTGCGCCGGCCTGGCATCGTGCACCGCCTCGACAAGGACACGTCGGGCGTCATGGTCGCCGCCAAGACCGACCGTGCGCACCGGGCGCTGTCGGAGGCCTTTGCCGACCATGGCCGCAGCGGCGACCTGGAGCGCGCCTATCTGGCGCTGGCCTGGAACATTCCCGCCCGCATGGCCGGCACGGTCGACGCGCCGCTCGGCCGCGCCGCCGACCGCGTGCGCCGCGCCGTCGTGCCAGAGGACCGCGACGACGCCCGCCACGCCGTCACCCATTACGCGGTGCTCGAACGGTTCGGCGAAGGCCGGCCGGAGATCGCGCAGGCGGCCTTGCTGGAATGCCGACTGGAGACCGGCCGCACCCACCAGATCCGCGTGCACATGGCGCATGTCGGCCACCCGCTGATCGGCGACCGCGATTACGGCACAGGTTTCCGCAGCAAGGCCAGACGCCTGCCCGAGCCGCTGCGCAGCGAGGTCGAAAGCTTTCCGCGCCAGGCGCTGCACGCGTGGCTGCTGGGGTTCACGCATCCCGTCACCGGCGACCCGATGCGTTTCGAGGCACCGATGCCCGACGATTTGGCTGGACTCGTCGAGGGGTTTCGCGGTATCTAACGGTAACTCACTAACCGTCGTTCACTTTCACGTGACAGACTGTTCCGGGTTGAACAAATCCTGTATTTTCCTGATTTGTTCCTATATAAGAGAGTTCGGCGCGGCCGGCGGGAATGCAGGCGCGCCACATGTCCGCCTTGTTCAAGGGGACATATTCGCGAGAGGAGGGTGCTTTGATGGCCCAGACACTACCCAGTATCGTTTCCGGTGAAGGCGGGCTTTCCCGCTACCTGGAAGAAATCCGCCGTTTTCCCATGCTGGAGCCGCAGGAAGAGTACATGCTCGCCAAGCGCTACCAGGAGCATGCCGACACCGGCGCTGCCCACAGGCTCGTCACCAGCCATCTCAGGCTCGTCGCCAAGATCGCCATGGGGTATCGCGGCTACGGCCTGCCGATCGGCGAGGTGATCTCCGAGGGCAATGTCGGCCTGATGCAGGCGGTGAAGAAATTCGAGCCGGAGCGCGGCTTCCGGCTGGCCACCTATGCCATGTGGTGGATCAAGGCTTCGATCCAGGAATACATCCTGCGCTCTTGGAGCCTGGTGAAGATGGGCACGACCGCCAACCAGAAGCGGCTGTTCTTCAACCTGCGCAAGGTGAAGGGCAAGATCCAGGCACTCGACGACGGCGACCTCAAGCCCGACCAGATCGCCGAGATCGCGACGCGCCTCAACGTCAGCGAGGAGGAGGTGGTTTCGATGAACCGCCGCCTTTCCGGTGACGCGTCGCTCAACGCGCCGATCCGCGCCACCGAAGGGGAGTCCGGCGAGTGGCAGGACTGGCTGGTGGACGACCACGACAGCCAGGAAGACGTGCTGATCGAGCAGGACGAGCTGGAAAACCGGCGTGCCATGCTGAGCAGCGCCATGTCGGTGCTCAACGACCGCGAGCGCCGCATCTTCGAGGCACGCCGCCTCGAGGAGGAGCCGCTGACGCTGGAGGACCTGTCGGCCGAGTTCGGCATCAGCCGCGAGCGCGTGCGCCAGATCGAGGTGCGCGCCTTCGAGAAGGTGCAGGATGCCGTCAAGGCCGCCGCCAAGCGGCAGGCTCAGGCGCTGCGCACGATCGAAGTCCAGCCGGCGGCGTAAGCCGCCGGCGTCAAGGCTTGCCGCCGCCGCGGCTCGTCCTTTCCAGCCACGCCTTGCCCACCCCGCGGTCGCGGATGATCGGCAGCGGGTCTTCGGCGTCGAGGCGGGAGCACAGGCGGTAGACTTCCAGCGTCTCCGCGTTCATGTCGCCGCGCTTGTGGAAGAACATCGCGGCGGCGTAGCGGGTGCGGCCCGACCAGTGTTCTCCGAGCGGAGTGTTGACCAGTTCCCACTGCTCGGCGACCTCGTCGTCCGGTTCAGAGCCGCGCGCTTCCTCTGTCATCTCAGAACGCCCCGGGCGGCGTCGCGGTGCGGCGGTCGAGCTTGACGAAGGGGCGCGGCACGACCTTGGCCCGCTTCATCAGCTTTTCGTAGCGCAGCTCGCGCAGCGCATAGATCTCGACCCACAGGTCGCCGCGCTCGGCGTAGCTGCGCTGCAGGCTGGCGATGGCGATGTTGCGCTTGGCCAGCGGCGACCAGATCGCCGCCGACACCAGCCCGACCTCGCGGGTCTTGCCACGATAGACGATGGCGTGCTCGGCGGGCACGTTGCCTTCGATCTCCAGCCCGACCAGGACGTTGGCGCCGCCGCCGGTTGCCCGCGCTTTTTCGATGGCGCGGCGGCCGTTGAAATGGCCCTTGCCGAGGTCGACCATGAAGCCGAGCCCGATCTCGTCGGGCAGGCGGACCCGGTCGGGGCGGAGCGCGTGTTCGGCTGTGACGAAGTCGGCATTGGCGACGATGAGGCCTGCCTCGATGCGGGCACGGTTCAGCGCGGCGTAACCTATGGCACGGATTCCAAACAGCTTTCCGGCTTCGAACAAGCGGTCCCACAAGGACAGCGCCAGGCGCGGCTCGACGAACAGCTCGTAGCCGAGATCGCCGGTGAAGCCGGTGCGCGAGATGGTCACCGCGCCGTCCTCGTGCGGGAACTCGGCGATGTCGAAGGGTTTCAGCCGCTCCGAACCGGCGAAGCCGGCGGCGTTCAGCACCGACCACGAGGTCGGGCCCTGGAGGGCAAGGCCGGCGACCGCTTCGGTCTCCTCTTCCACGGTGACGTCGAAGCCGATTTTGCTGTCGAGCAGCCACGGCAGGTGCCGTTCCTGGCAGCACAGGCGGAAGCGATTCTGCGCGAGCCGGAACAAGGTGCCGTCGTCGAGAACGTGGCCATCGTCGTCGCACCAGGCGGTGTAGTGGACCCGGCCGGGCTTGAGTTTGGCGACGTTGCGCAAGGTCAGGCGGTCGAGAAACGCTTCGGCGTCAGGGCCTTCGACGCGGTATTTCACCATGGGCGAAATGTCGAAGACGGCCGCCTGGCTGCGGATGGCGAAATATTCGAGCTCCTCGTCCCAGAGCACATGGGGCGCCTTGTAGCCGGCCCAGTCGTACCAGGATTGCTGCAGATTGAGCGCCTCCAGCCGCGGCTGGAACGGGGTGCCGAGCTTGAGCTGGCGGAAATGCGACTGCTGCAAGGTGCGGGCGTCGGCGAATTTCAGGGGATCGTGCATGGTCATGACGGGATCCTTTCCTGAGTTGCGCGGGCATGCGGCAGGCGTTTTGTCAGGTTCGGAAAAGCGTTCTGGAGCAATGGGTTGGCCGGACGGCAGCGGTGAATTGATGTCGAGGACCTGACGAAAGGCCCTCGGGGACCTGACGCCGAGGCGGTCAGCGGGCGTGGCGGACTGCCATCGCGACGCGGTGGGGCTGACCGAACTGCCGCTGCCGACGGCCGACTGGAGATAGGAAAAAAATCCTTGACACCGTTACGGTGGTCTGGCAGGATTTTGTTATCGTCGGGAAGCTGCGGGTTGTGGAAGAGCCTGGAAGGCTGGAGGGACAGCGCGCCCCTCGGTCCTGCCGGACATCTCCGCCGCAAGGGGGGAGATCGGTCTGCCGCCGGGCCTTCGCCAATCGCCGGTCTAGCGGGATGCTTGGCGTCGACAAAGCTGCCAATCGTGCGGGGGGAGCCAGGGAAATCGCATATGAGGTACTGCGCGAAGTTCGGCAGCGCCTTACCCCCACCCCTAACCCCTCCCCACAAGGGGGAGGGGGACTTTGCGGCCGCCATGCCGCGCGAAACCGTCCGCGATTGGTTCCCGGTGGGCATGCAAGCTGGTCCCCCTCCCCCCTGTGGGGAGGGGTTAGGGGTGGGGGTACCTTCACAGGCGATCGCCCCGCGGGCGAAGCGGAGAGCCATCATCGTGCGGCCCTCCCGATTTCGCTGACGCGCCGGGCGGCGTTCATGCCGGGGACGCCGGAGATGCCGCCGCCGGGGTGCGAGCCGGCGCTGGCGAGGAAGAGGTTGGCGACGGGGGTGTCGTAACCTTCGGCGCCGAAGACCGGGCGCGACATCAGCATCTGGTCGGCCTGCAGCTCGCCGTGGTGCCAGTGGCCGCCGGCCATGCGGAAACGCTGCTCGATGTCGACGGGCGTCAGCAGTTCCGCATGCAGGATGGATTTGCGCAGGCCGGGCGCATGGCGCTCCAGCACCGCGAGGATCGCCTCCTGGAATTTCGGCCCGCCGGCCGCCCAGCCCTGCTTGAGCGCGTAGGGCGCGTACTGCACCGTCGCGGACAGCACGCAGGCGCCGGCAGGTGCGAGCGACGGGTCGTCGAGGCTGGGCAAGGTGACTTCCATCACCGGCTCGGGCGAGAACTCGCCGTATTTGGCGGGATTGAAAGCGCGCTCGACGTGGTTGGTGGACGGCGCGATCACCAGCCGGCCGCGACGGTGCTCCGGCGACAGCCCCGAAAATTCGGGCGGACGGTCGAGTGCCAGATGCAGCTTGGCGGCGTCGCCCTTCATGCGGATGTTGCCGACCCGCCTGACGAAGCCGGTGTCGAGATGGCGCGGTCCGACGAGGTCGAGGAAGGTGGTGCGCGGGCTGATCGCCGAGACGACCGCGCCAGCGCGGATCTGCTCGCCGCTTTCCAGAACGACGCCGGTGGCACGCCCCATCTCGACGAGGATGTGCGATACCGGCGCGCCGGTGCGGACGGTAACGCCGGCCTGGGCGGCGGCCGCGGCGATCGCCGCCACCACGGCGCCCATGCCGCCCACCGGCGCCATCTGCCCGCCGGACGAGCCGCCGATCTCTCCGGTGAGGCGATAATAGAGGCCGAGCAGCGAGGTCGGCGAACGTGGGCCGAGATGGCAGCCCAGCACCGCGTCGAAGGCGAGCAGCCCCTTCAGCCGGTCGTCGGAAAGCTGTTCGTCGCAGAAGTCGGCGACGTTCATCAAAAGCACACGCAGGAAATCGCGCATGTCTTCCTTGCCGAGTTTTCGCAGCGACAGGCCGGTCATCGCCAGCGCCGAAAGCTCGGAAAAATTCATGCCGCCGAGCGCCGGCGGGCGGCGCGACAGCAGCGGCTTGAGGATGCCGGCGTAACGGAAGAGCTGGGCGCGCACCTCGGCCCAGGCCGCCTGCTCGGCAGGGGCGGCGCCGACCAGGGTCTCGCCATAGGCGCCGGTGAGCACGAGTGGATCGGCGGTAGCCGACAGGGCCACAGTCGGCAGAAGCGCGGTACCCCCACCCCTAACCCCTCCCCACAAGGGGGAGGGGGACTGGGTAGCGGCTTCTCGCTCAAACCTGTCGGCGGCTGGCGTGGGACGCGCCGCCGCAAATCCCTCTCCCCCTTGTGGGGAGGGGTTAGGGGTGGGGGCAAGCCCCGCTGCGCCGGACAGTACCAGCCCGTGTTTCTCCAGCTCCAGCGCCTTGATCACCTCGGGATGCAGTCTGTTGAGGAGATGCGCGGTGGCGACGCGAAAACCGGGCGCGAATTCGTGGGTGCGGCCGGCGCCGCCGAGCTCGGCGTCCGCCTCCAGCAGCAGCACCTTGCGGCCGCTCCTGGCGAGGAAGGCGGCGGCAACGAGGCCGTTGTGGCCGCCGCCGACAACGATGGCGTCAAATGATGTCATGGGCCGGGCTCATATGTCTGGTGCCGCGCGACAGGTCGCGCAGGATTTCGTTTGCCGCGTTGCGGCCGGGGGCGCCCATGACGCCGCCGCCGGGATGGGTGGACGAGCCGCACATGTAGAGGCCGCCGATCGGCGAGCGGTACTGCGCGTAGCCGGGCACCGGGCGGTTGAACAAAAGCTGGTCGAAGGTGAGCTCGCCCTGAAAAATGTTGCCTTCGGTGAGCCCGACCTCGGCTTCCAGCTCGCGCGGCGTGCGCACCTCCATATGCACGATGCGGTCGCGGAAACCCGGCGAATAGTCGGCGATCTGCGAAACCACGGTCTCGGCGAAGGCATCGCGGTCGGCATCGGTCCAGTCGCGTCCTTCGACCTTGGGCGGACAGTACTGCACGAAGCAGCTCATGAAATGTTTGCCCGGCGACGTCATGGTAGGGTCGAGCGTGGTCGGGATCATCATGTCGAGGAACGGGTCGGCCGACCAGCGCCCGGCCTTCCAGTCGTCATAAGCGCGCTCCATGCGCTCGACCGTGTCGGTGAAGTGCATGTCGCCGCGATAGACCGGCGAATCCTTGGGCAGCGCCGGAAATTCCGGCAGGGAATCCAGCGCGATGTTGACCTTGCCGGACGAGCCGCGCATGCGGAAATTCTTGACCCGGCGCAGGAAGATGTCGGGCAGCTCGCGCTCGTCGACGAGTTTCAGGAAGGTGCGCTTGACGTCGGCGTTGGAGACCACCAGCTTGCCGCGGATTTCCTCGCCGCCCGCAAGCACCACACCGGTGGTGCGGCCGCGCTCGACGAGGATGCGCTCAACATCGGCGCCGGTGCGGATGGTGCCGCCGGAGGCGCGGAAGGAATCGGCCAAGGCTTTCGTGATCGCGCCCATGCCGCCGCGCGCATAACCCCAGGCGCCCACGGAGCCGTCGACCTCGCCCATGTAGTGATGCAAAAGCACATAGGCGGTGCCCGGCGACATCGGCCCGAGCGCCGTGCCGATGATGCCGGAGATGGCGAAATTCGCCTTGATGACGTCGGTCTCGAAATATTCGTCGAGGAAGTCGGAGATCGACATCGTCCAGAAACGCAGCGTGTCGGCCATCTCGCGGGCGCCGAGCCCAGCGAATTTTTTCCCCAGATAGAGGAGTTCCGAAATGTCGCGCGGCTTGAACGAGGTCGGGTCGGGCGCGGTGCGCATCAACAGCGGCTGGATGAACCGGCACTGCCGCGTCACGTCGCGGGCGTAGCGGTCGTAGGCCTCCGCGTCCTTCTTCGAGAAGCGGGCGAACTCGCGCCGGTGGGCGTGATGGTCGCGATAGTTGGCGAGATAGTCGCCGTCGCGGGTGAACACCGCGCCGCCCTCATAGGCGATGACCTGCAGGCCGAAGCGCGGCAGCTCGAGGTCGCGCATGATTTCCGGCCGGAACAGCGAGCAGACGTAGGAGCAGTTCGAGTAGAGAAAACCCGGCGTGAGCGAGCGGCTGACCGCCGCGCCGCCGACCCAGTCGTTCTTTTCGACTACCAGCACGTCGAGCCCGGCCCGCTGCAGGTAACAGGCATTGACGAGGCCGTTATGGCCCGCGCCGACAACGATGACGTCCCAGCTTTTCATGCCCTGGCGTTCCCTGTTTTTTGCCAAATCTGCCACGGGAGGCGCCATTCTGTCCAGCCATTTTGAATGAATGTTCAACAAATGAGCTTGCGTTTCGCCAGCATTGTTATAGGCTTCGGCCAAATTTGGCTGTTCTATCCGCAGGTTCACGATGACCGCAGGCCAAGCCGCAGAACCGGAATATGACGACGCCGCGATCCGCTTCCTGGAGGCGCTGTGGGGCGAGGGTTACCTGTCGCCGGGTGGACCGGACGAGGTCGACCGGGTGCTTTCCGGCCTGTCGCTCGCCGGCAAATCGGTGCTCGACGTCGGCTGCGGCGCGGGCGGCATCGCGTTTCACCTGGCGGAGCGGCATGCGGCCGGCGCGGTCACCGGCTTCGACGTCGAACTGCCGGTGATCGAGCAGGCAAGGCAGCTTGCCGACGCGAAGGGACTATCGTCGCGGGTGCGGTTCGTGCAGGCGCCGCCGGGCCGGCTGCCGTTCGACGAAGCCAGCTTCGACGTGGTCTTCTCCAAGGACGCGCTGCTGCACGTGCCGGACAAGGACGCACTGTTCGCCGATATTTTCCGGGTGCTGAAGCCGGGCGGGATGTTCGCCGCCAGCGACTGGCTGATCGGACATGACGGCGAACCGTCAACCGACATGAGGGCCTACATCGCCGCGGAGGGCCTGAGCTTTTCGATGGCCTCGCCGGCGCGCTACCGGCTGGCGATGCAACGTGCCGGTTTCTCCGACATTGCCGTGGTGGACCGCAACCCGTGGTATCGCGAGGTGGCGCGCGGCGAACTGGCGCGGCTGAAGGGGCCGCTCTACGCAAAGGCGTCCGAGGCGGTCGGCGCCGCCTATGTCGACAAGAACATACGAACCTGGGAAGCCATGCAGAAGGTGCTTGACTCGGGCGAACACCGGCCCACTCATCTGCGCGGCAGAAAACCTGGCTGATTGCGGATCAAGCACGAACGATGAGTCCTGTCGCACTCCCCTCTGTCCTGCCGGACATCTCGCCCTCAAGGGGCGACGCGCGTGGTCGACCCCCACTCCGTCTCGCCCCTTCGACAAGCTCAGGGCCGATCCACCTCTCCCCCGTTCGACGGGCAGGGCAATCGCATATGCCGTGCGGCGCGAAGTTCGGCGGCGCCGTACCCCCACCCCTAACCCCTCCCCACAAGGGGGAGGGGGACTTTGCGGCCGCCATGCCGCGTAAAATCGCCAACGATTGGTGCCCGGCAGGCATGCAAGCGGGTCCCCCTCCCCCTTGTGGGGAGGG
>QFCS01001082.1_pt1 | contig 41962 bp, 36 predicted proteins | sample 3576561 | NCBI WGS metagenome assembly QFCS01 | reverse complement strand
GTGCTGCGGGCGCTCCCGCTGTGGATCAACGACTACAACGAGCATCACCCGCATCGGGCTTTAAAAATGAAGTCGCCGCGCGAGTACCGCAAAGCGACTTCAGGGAACACCTGATGTCCGGTTTCTTGGGGGCAACAACACGCAAGGCGTCGGAGTGATAGCGGATGGTGCATTCATGATCGACCACATCAAAATCGCAGTTAGCGACTTCGCGCGCAGCAAGGCCTTTTACGTCGCTGCACTAGCGCCCATCGGCTATCAGCTACTCATGGAGGTTCCGGGAGAGCTGACTGGTGGCCAGGACGCTGCAGGTTTCGGCGTTCCGCCAAAACCTGATTTCTGGATCGGCGCTGGCGGGCCCAATGTTCCACCCATCCACGTTGCGTTCCGTGTTTCCAGCCGTGCGCTCGTCGACGCCTTTTATGCTGCGGCGATGTCCGCTGGAGCGACGGACAATGGCCCGCCCGGCTTGCGCCTTCACTATCATCCAAACTACTACGGCGCTTTCGTTCGCGATCCAGATGGACACAACATTGAAGCGGTCTGCCATGACGCTGAGTAGGCGCAGCAATAGGCCCAACGCAAACACCGAGGCCATTCGCGGTACAGCTGGTTTGGATCTGGAGCGTCATGAAGAAAGATCGCGCAGGTATGGAGAATCGCGAGCTCGTGGTCCGGATCGTGGTCAGGGACGCGCCACCCGGCGTGAGATTCGCGATGCAGCGAGGAAAATCGGAACTGCTCGAGCCTGGTAGCTTCACGGATGAGGAGCTGGTGTTCGACCTGCCAGTCCGAGTTGCGTCTCGGCCCGGGAGCGATGCGCCGAACATCCTGGGGCCTTACGCACAGGGTCCGGCATCGGATCGCTTTCTCTACCTGAACTCGGGAACGATGGCGGGGCAAACGGGGACCGAGTGGACCCGGCGTGCCAAGATCAAGACAGGCACCATCTCCTGGGCCTTGGTCGATGCCGTCCTCGCACAAGACAATGCGGTTCTTCTTGCGGATATCCATGGTCTCGCTCGAGACGGCGGCCCCTGCTGCGGAACGGTTCCAGTTCTTGGCGGTGGCTGGAAAGTCCTGTCTAAGCCGAAGGTTTGAAAGGGAGGCGAGCGATGGCGAAGGTCACCGGAATCGGCGGCATCTTCTTCAAGAGCAGAAACGACAGCACTGCCTTGGCTGGCTGGTATCAAAAGCACCTGGGAATCGCGCTCGAAAGCTGGGGCGGGGCGATTCTGAAATGGCCGGACGACAAGGCCGATGACGAGGGGCTTACCGTTTGGAACATCGCGGACAAGGACAGCAAGTGGTTCAGTCCGAGCGACTCGGCTTTCATGATCAATTACCGGGTCGATGATCTGGTCGCCTTGATATCACAACTCCGCTCGGATGGCGTTCAAATCGTTGGCGGGCCCGAATCCCACGAGAACGGGAAGTTCGCCTGGATCATGGATCCGGAAGGCAACAAGATCGAGCTGTGGGAGCCGATGGCCTGGGACGAGAAGAACAAGGGCACTTGATTCGGGTCAAGGCGCAGCGGACCTCGGCGTCCCACCATGCGCTCGACAAGCCGCTATCCCGCTGGCGTCCGGAGCCCCCGATGAAAAAGCCGCATCCTTTCTCCTTGCACGATTTCAATTCCCTGGCGCAGCTCCGCGACGAGCTGGCGCTGCAGGCGCACCTGTTCAAGGCCGAGGCGAAAGACCGTTGGGAGCTTGCCGAGCAGCGCTGGGACGAGTTGCAGAACCAGGTGCACGCAGCACGCGAATCGATCGACAAGTCGAGCTTCGAAGTGGCCTCCGCGACCCAGTTGCTGTTCGAGACCTTGCGCGACAGTTATTCCGATCTGAGGCAAGCCCTCAAGCGCTGAAGATCATTCGGCTTGGCACAGGCGATCGAGCTCCAGGGCGAATTGACGCATGAACGCATCGGTCGCCGGCATCACGCTGGCATCGGCGCTGAGCCCCAGCGTGACCTTGCCCACGTAACTCAGCAGGCTGACGCCGATGCCCACGCCACCGGTCTGCGGCGGCCAGAACACCGCGGACTTCAGGTCGGCGCCCGCGAAACGAAGCGGAGCTTCCGGCCCGCGGAGATTGGAGACGACCGCGGCCGCCTTGCCGGCGACGAAGTCGACGATGCGCCGCTCGAGGCTCACCGGCAGGTAGCCGGCGACCTCGAGCGAAGCCAGCATGAGCTGCGCCTGCCCGCCATGCTTGAGCGCTTGCATCTGCTGCGCGACGCGCCGCAGGCGCTGATTGCGGTCACGCTCTCCGACCGGTAGGTCGAACAGCAGCAGCCCGAAGCAATTGCCGAGCGCTTCGCTTTCGAGTGCCCGCAGATTCACCGGAATCGAAACGCGCAGTACCTGATCCGGGCGTATCGGCCCCGATTCTTCCAGGTGGCTGCGGAAGGCACCGCTCAGCGCGGCGAGCAGCAGATCGTTGAGTTTGACCTGCCGCGCCCGGGCGGCGTCCGCCATCGGGCTCAAGGGCACGGGAGCGCTCCAATCCATCCGGCGTTCGCCGGTGAGCGGCGCCGCGAGGCCGAGCAGGCGGTCGGTGGACGTGCCGAGTGTACGCAGCAGGTCCAGCCCACCGGCGGCCAGGAAGCGAAGCCGTGTCCATTGCGCGATCGGATCATCCGCGAAGCGGCTCAGCCGTTCGCGCAGCAGGCTCCAAGTGGCGTCTGCCGCCTTCAGGGTGTCCGCAGCGGCTGCGAGCCTGCTGCGGGCCTCGGGCGCGGCGACCCGCGCATCGCATTGGCCTCGTTCGGCGCCATCGGCGAGCTTGAGCAGCAGCCGGAGCAGGGACACGCCATCGGCCATCGCGTGATGCGCGCGAAACAGAACCGCCACCTTCCGCCGCGGGCCGCGATAGAAGCAAAGTCGCCACAAGGGTTTCGCCGCATCCAGGCCGGTCGCCATCTCGGTGGCGATGGCTGCACGCAGCCGTACCTGCCAGTGCCGTGCATCGAGGCGGTGAACGCTGAAGTGATAGTCGCGATCGAGCTCGCTATCGTCGATCCAGGCCGCCGGGTTCCGATCGGTGGCCGGATGCTGCCGAAATCGCGGCTGTTCGAGCAGCCGCTCGCGGATCGTGTCGATCAGCTGCTGCAGTTTTTGCACGCCATCCAGTTCGAGCAGCGCGGCGAGCACCATCGGGTTGCGAGGCCGGTCCATGCCGAGCCAGGCGCGATCGATCGACGACATCGGCTCAGCAGCACTGTGCGTCGGTTTGTGGAGCCTTGCGGCTGGGCTGCGTCGAGTCATGTCGGGCGTACCTGCAATGTGCGGGTGAGCCTCATGCTGTTCCGCAATGAAGGCGAAAGCCTTGATCCGCGTCAGCACCGCCGCCTTCGCGCGAGCGGAGTTTGATGCGGATCAACGCGCGCACGGTGCGGGAACCGCAATCTCTCTCCGGACCATCACGAGAACCGCCATGATCGACCTTCAGCACTCCGTTGCAACCGAACTCAAGCTCTATCCTTCGCACTGCCGGCGCGTGACCGCCGACCAGCGCCACGATCTCATCGCCGAGGCTGCCTACTATCTCGCCGAACGTAATGGCTTTGCGGCGGGCTTTGATCTGGCTCACTGGCTCGAGGCCGAGGCGCAGATCCAGGCTAAGTTCGAAGGCGAGTATTACTGCGACTGATCGCCGCCGCCGAGCCGATCGCGAGTCGGCTCAGGGACTCGCGATGTCGAGCACGACGCGGCCGTTGACGCGGCCTTTCCTGAGATCGTCCAGCACATGGTTGATATCGGCGAGCGGCGCCCGCGTGATGGTGGGGCGAACCTTGCCTTCGGCGGCGAAATCGATGGCTTCCTGCAGGTCCTTGCGAGTGCCTACGATCGAGCCGCGCACGGTCAGCCGGTTGAGCACCAGATCGAAGATCGATACCGGGAATTCACCCGGCGGAAGGCCGACCAGGCTCACGGTTCCCTTGCGCCGCAGCATGCGCAGCGCCTGCGAGAAGGCGCCGAGCGAAACGGCAGTCACGAGTGCTCCGTGCACGCCGCCGGTCTGCCGGATGACGCGCTCGCAGGCTTGCGGATCGGTGGCGTCGACGGTCAGGTCGGCGCCGAGATAGCGGGCCAGTTCGAGCTTCTCGTCGCCGATGTCGATCGCCACCACGTGCAGGCCCATCGCCTTGGCGTACTGCACGGCCACGTGGCCGAGCCCGCCCACGCCGGAAACGGCGAGCCATTCGCCGGCATGGACATCGGCTTCCTTGATTCCCTTGTAGGTGGTGACGCCTGCGCACAGGATCGGCGCCATGTAAGCGAAGTCGACATTCGACGGCAGCCGGCCCACGTAGTCGGCGTTCGCGATCACGTATTCGGCGAAGCAGCCTTGCACGCCGTATCCGGTGTTGTGCTGATCATGGCAGAGCGTTTCCCAGCCGGTCATGCAGTGCTCGCAGCCGCCGCAGGCGTCGTGCAGCCACGGCACGCCCACCGCATCGCCTTCCTTGAGATGTTTCACGCCCGCACCGAGCGCTGCGACGATGCCGGCGCCTTCGTGTCCCGGAATGAACGGCAGCGCCGGCTTGACCGGCCAATCGCCGTCGGCGGCGTGAACGTCGGTGTGGCAGACGCCACTGGCGATGACGCGTACGAGCACTTCACCCGGGCCCGGCGTCGGCACCGGCACTTCTTCGATGCTCAAGGCGGAGCCGAAGCGACGCGCTACAGCGGCTTTCATGGTCTGGGTCATGGTTGGAAGCTCTTCCGGTCGTGCTCGATGGCGGTGCAGCCAGGATCGCCGCACATCCGACGCATCACCTTGACCGTGATCAATGCCTAGGTCGAGCCACGAGTGGACGCTGACGAAACCGCATCGAAGGAGTTCATTCATGACACTGTCCCCGACGGGTTCGGACCAGAAGCCGCCGGAGCATTCGCCCGGAGCGAGCGCGGATGCCGACGGCTCGACTCCGCATCGCCCGGGGAAAATCCTCGTGGTGTCCTATTCGCGGGGTGGACGCACACGCAGCGTGGCGCGCCAGCTCGCCGAAGTGCTCGGAGCCGATGAAGAAGAAATTCTCGTCTCCGGGAAGCGCAAGGGGCGCCTGGGCTTGCTGCGCTGCGTGTTCGAGGCGCTCGCCGAGATCAAGCCGCGCATTCACGGGATGCGGCACGACCCGAGGGATTACGACATCGTCGTGATCGGATCGCCGGTCTGGGCCGCGCGAGTGTCGAGTCCTGTGCGCAGCTATCTCTGCCGCTACGCATCGGTGATGCCGCGAGTGGCGCTGTTCTGCACCATGAGTTCGAGCGGCGCCGAACAATGCCTCGCCGAAATGGGCGCATTGCTAGACCCGCATGCGGAGGTGATCGAGCGGGATCGTTTTCCGGGCGTCGCGCTGGACGATGGCGATTTCTGGTCCGAAACGAGGGGGCGCAGAAAGCTCAGGAAGTTTGCCGATGCGGTGGTTTCCATCCCCGTCGCATGAAGCCGCGCGAGTCGTTGCCGACGAGGCCGGCGCTGCGGTTCGGCTGGAGCACCTGACGCGAGTCAAAGGCCTGCACGGATGGGGCCAGCGTCACGGACACTCGGTCCAAGCCGGCCGATCCGATGATGCAATCAAGGCCTGCATTTCATGTGGGCTTCGCCGCTTTTCTCGCCGCAAGCCTGACCCGGGCATCACCTGCTGAACGGTCTCATCCCTCATCCGCTTGCATGAGGAAGCGCTTTCAGAAGCCCCCCTAGCATCGCCGACGTGTCACGATTCTTGTCTGGGGAGGCAAGCATGAAAAAGCTCGATATGCGTCTTGCGCTGATCACCGTGGCCTTGCCGTTCTCATTGTCCGCTCAAGAAGTGCGAGAACCCGGCGAGAGCGAAAGCGCAGCCACCGAGGAGACGGCGCTCGAGGAGGTGATCGTCACCGCGCAGAAGCGCAGTGAGTCGCTGCAGAAGACGCCGATCTCGATCGAAGCCTTCAACGCCGATCAGCTCGCGACACGCGGTATCGACGGCCTCGGCGATCTCGGCAGCAACGTGCCGGGCATGACGGCCGATCCGTTTCCGACCAGCAATGCGAGCCTGCGCTTCTTCATTCGCGGCATTGGATTGCTCGACGCGCAGGTCACGCAGGATCCGCCCGTAGGCGTCTACATCGACGGCGTCTACATCGCGCGATCGACCGGCAATGCCTTCGACGTCGCCGACCTCGAACGCATCGAGGTGCTGCGTGGCCCGCAGGGCACGCTGTATGGGCGCAACACCACCGGCGGTGCGGTCAACCTGGTGACGCGCCGCCCGTCGACCGACGGCTTCTCGATGAGCCATAAGTTCGGCCTCGGCGAGCGCAACATCCGCAACCTGCGCAGCTCGGTCAACGTGCCGCTGGCCGACGATCTCGCGGTCAAGCTCGCGGTGCTCGCGAGCAACGTCGATGGCTATGTCGACAATGACGGCCCCGGCGGAGATTTCGGCGATCGTGACGATCTGGCCGGACGCTTCGATCTGCGCTGGCAGGCGACGGATTCGCTCACGGTGGACTACAGCTACGATCGCAGCCGCAGCGATTACTACAATTATCTCTACCAGGCGGTGCTGCCACCGGACGGAGACAAGGGTGCGGCCGAGCTGTTCAAGCGCTATGCGCAATCGCAGTCGGTTTACAGCCATCACCGCCTGAAATCGCTTGCCACGGGCGCACCGCTCGAAGAATCGCGTGTCGACATCGAAGGCCATGCAGCAACGTTCACGCTCGATCTCGGAGCGCATGAGCTCAAGTACATCGGCGCCCGTCGTGAGCTCGACGACGCGGCCTACACCGACCTGGGCGGCGGCGCCGGCTCGACCACGTATCGGCTCGACAGCAACGTCTACGACGGCCCTGCTGCGCAGGTCGCGAACGGCGGACCGACCGAACTCATGATTCCGCGCACCACGCAGAAGCAGTGGTCGCACGAGCTGCAGCTCAGCGGTCTGCTGTTCGACGATTCGCTGCAATACATCGTCGGTGGCTTCTACTTCAGCGAAAAAGCCAGGGAGGATCGCAGGCAGCGCTATCACCAGTTCAGCAGCAACATCAGCCCCGAACTGATCGCGCCGCTGGAGCCGCTGCTGGGCGGCCTGCTGAACCCTCGGCTCGTCAACTTCGACCAGGTGCTCAACAGCATCGACAACGAGGCGCTGGCCTTCTACACGCAGGGAACCTGGACGCCGCAATGGCTGGACGAGCGCCTGCATCTGACGCTCGGCTACCGGCATTCGGAAGATCAGCGCAAAGCACTCAAATTCCGCGTCAACGACACCTACCTCGAAGGCAGCTTCAACGGCTTCGGAACCGCCGTTCTGCTGAGCAGCGCCGATCGCTTCGACAACGTGCGCGCCAAGCGAAAGTTCAGCGATGACGCGATCACCGGCATCGTCGCCTTCGACATCGACCGCGACGTCAACGTCTACGCGAAGTACGCCGAGGCCTACAAAAGCGGCGGTTTCAATACGCGCGATCCGCAGATATCGGGCGACTCCGGGCCGGCTTCGGACGGCATCGATTACGGCTATGGCTTCGTCGAGGGCTTCGCGCCCGAGCGCGTCAACGCCTACGAGCTCGGCGTCAAGAGCGAATGGCTGCAGCATCGGCTGCGCGTGAACGCCGACGTGTTCTACAGCGACTACACCGACATGCAGATCAACTTCCTGATCTCGGGCACGGTGTCGGACACCAAGGTCGCCAACGCGGGCAAGGCGCGCATGCGGGGCTTCGAGCTCGAAACCACGCTGCTGGCCGCGCCAGGCTTGCTGCTTTCGCTCGATTACGCTTATCTCGATGCCGACGTCACCAAGGTGCGCAACATCAACGGTGAAGACGTGACGGACGAATTCTCGTTCGTCTCGGCGCCGCCGCATTCTTACGTCGCGGCCATCGACTGGACGATGCTCGATCGCAGCTGGGGCGTGCTGCGCGGCAACCTCAACTACAACTACACGGGCGACCGGAAGGGAAGCCGTCAGCCGGGCAAGGAGGGCATGACGGCAATCGACTCGTATGGTGTGCTCGGTGCGCGCCTGAGCCTCGGCGAGATCGCGGCCGGCAGCCGTGGCAAGGCCGAAGTCGCCTTGTGGGGACGCAATCTGCTCGACAAGGAATACGTGATCTCCGCGATCGACAACCAGCCGCATGCCGATCGCGCGGTGCTGTTCGGCGAGCCGCGCACGATCGGTGCGGAGCTGATTTACCGCTGGCAGTAAGCCTTCGCGCAGCGCGGGTGTGCCGAGCTCGTCTCTACGGGTGAGGCATCGGCTGCATTCGCGGTCTATTCAAGAGCAGGTCCAGCGATCGCTGGGCTTGTACACACCAATAAAGCGTGGGGCCCCGAATCAGACGGCCACCGCGCGTTCGCGAACACGGGAGAGAGCCGCATGAATCACAGCAGTCGCGCGATGATGATGAGCCTGCTGGCAATGATCTGTCTGACGGCAGCTGCCCAGGACGATGCTTCGCAAGCCGCTCCGGGTGTGGATGAGGGTGGCATCGCCGAAGTGGTCGTCACGGCCCAACGCCGCGAGGAGAAACTGCAGGACGTGCCGCTGGCGGTCACCGCGTTTTCGTCCGAGCAGATCGAGTCGCGCGGCATCCAGAGCGTGGACGATCTGTCCGCGCTCGCGCCGGGCCTGCAGATCAGCCGAACACCCTCCAACACCACGATTTCGCAGATCGCGATTCGCGGCGTGACCCAGATCAATCCGGCGATCTACTGGGACCCGGCGGTCGGCATCTACGTCGACGGTGTCTACATCGGCAAGGCGCAGGGCTCGATATTCGACGTGGTGGATTTGGCCCAGGTCGAAGTGCTGCGTGGTCCACAGGGCACGCTCTACGGGCGCAACACGCTGGCCGGCGCGATCAGCCTGCGCACGCGCGCGCCGAGCGGTCAGTTCTCGGGCAGTGCGAGCCTGGAGTACGGCAACTACAACGCGCTCGTGCAGAAGGCCTCGGTGGATCTGCCGCAGTGGGGCATCGCGCGCATCTCGATCGGCGTGCGCAGCGAGCGGCGTGATGGCTGGGTCGACACGGCACGCACGAGCTCGGTCGACGAACTCAACAATCGCCACAACGATGCGGTGCGCATCGCGGCGGACTTCGACTTCACTGAGAACTGGACCGGCGAATATCGCTTCGACCGTTCCAACGTCAACCAGAGCAACAACTACAACCAGCTTTATCGCCTGCGGCCGACCGGCCTGTTCGACCCGGGTTTCGGGCCGCTGGCCGATCTCTATCCGGTGCTGGCCTCGTATGCCTCGACGCGACGCCAGGACGAGGCCGACATCGACGCGCCGACTTTTGAGCAGGCCCGCATCATGGGCCATTCGTTCACGCTGAGCTGGGATCTTTCGGAACAGATCACGCTCAAGTCGATCACCGGCTATCGGCGCCTGGAGTGGAACGATTCGATCGACATCGACGGCTCGCCGCTGGCCTTCGTCTTCACCCAGCGCTTCACCGACTACGATCAGCTGTCGCAGGACCTGCAGCTGCTCGGCAGCGGCGAGCGCCTCAACTACGTGGCCGGCGTGTATTACTTCGGCGACGAAGGCGACACCTACAATCCGCAGCAGCTGATCTTCGGCGGCGCCAACTACGACTCGCGCTACGGAACCAAGACCTCGGCCTGGGCGGCCTACGGCCAGATCGACTATCGGCTCACCGAGCAGCTCACGGCCGCGATCGGCGCGCGCTACACGCGCGAGAAGAAGGACTTGACCCGCAGCTTCGGAGTCAGCGGCTCGACCAGCGACCCGTTCTTCTACTTCATTCCCGAAGGCACGCGCGCCAGCGGCGACTTCGAAGCCACCACGCCGATGGCCTCGCTGGCCTGGCGTGCGGCGCAGGGCATCAATCTGTATGCCCGCTACGCCGAAGGCTTCAAGAGCGGCGGCTTCAATGGCGAATACAGCAACACCGCGCCGCCGGCCGATCGCCCGAACATCAACATCGAAGAGACGCAGACGCCGTTCAAGCCCGAGAAGCAGCGCTCGTTCGAGATCGGCGCCAAGAGCACCTGGCTCGACGGCAAGGCGCTGTTCAATCTCGCGCTGTTCCACAACACGCTGGAAGACATGCAGACGTCGACCTTCGTCGGCGGTGAAACCAGCGCGGCCGGCTCGGTCATCCGCAATGCCGGCGAGGCGACGGTGCAGGGCGCCGAGATCGAGGCCGTGTTCGTTCCCGTGAAGGGAACGCAGCTGCGCCTGAGCTACGCGTATCTCGACGCCGAGTACGACGAGTTCACCGATCTGGTGCGCAACCCCGACGATGCCACGCCGGATGATGCGAGCGACGCGGGCAGCTTCGTTGCCGGCAACGCGGCCGACAACCGCGCTTTCGTGCATGCGCCCAAGCACACGTTCAATGCGCTGCTCGACAGCGTGCTGCATCGCGCAGCGTGGGGAACGTTGCGCGGCGTCGTCGACTACGCCTACACCGGCGCGTTCTTCACCTATCCGTACCAGCTCGACGGCCCCGGCAGCACCCAATACAACCCGGCGAACCAGGTCGCCGCGGACACGCGCGTGAAGGCTTACGGCCTGCTCAACCTGCGACTCGCGCTGGCCGACATCCGCGTCGGCTCCGGCGGATCGGCGGAGCTCGCCTTGTGGATGCGCAACGTGACCGACGAGGACGCCGCCACCAACTACATCGACTTCGGCCCGAGCTTCGGCAGCCTGACGGTCGCGAACTTCGTCGAGCCGAGGACGTTCGGGATTACGGGAACGGTGCGCTGGTAGCGAGCTGTAAGCCTGGCTGCTTATGCCCTCTCCCGCAGCGCGGGAGAGGGTGGCGCGCGAGCGCCGGGTGAGGGAGCGCTCTGCGGCAGAGTGCAGAGTCCAGGCGGTGTTCCCTCACTCCCCTCGCTAACGCGAGGGACTCTCTCCCGCACGCGGGAGAGAGGAGCGGCAGGTCAGGCACCATCTTCGCGGGATGTATTGCTTGAGCCCTCTCCCGCAGGGCGGGAGAGGGTGGCGCGTAAGCGCCGGGTGAGGGAGCGCTCTTCGGCAAAGTGCTTAGTCCAGGCGGTGTTCCCTCACTCCCCTCGCTGACGCGAGGGACTCTCTCCCGCACGCGGGAGAGAGGAGCGGCAGGTCAGGCACTGTCTTCGCGGGTTGTTTTGCTTATGCCCTCTCCCGCGGGGCGGGAGAGGGTGGCGCGTAAGCGCCGGGTGAGGGAGCACTCTGCGGAAAAGTGCCGAGTCCAGGCAGTGTTCCCTCACTCCCCTCGCATTCGCGAGGGACCCTCTCCCGCGTGCGGGAGAGAGGAACGGCGGGTCAGGCACTGTCTTCGCGGGTTGTTTTGCTTATGCCCTCTCCCGCAGGGCGGGAGAGGGTGGCGCGTAAGCGCCGGGTGAGGGAGCGCTCTTCGGCAAAGTGCTTAGTCCAGGCGGTGTCCCCTCTCGCCCCTCGCTAACGCGAGGGACTCTCTCCCGCGAGCGGGAGAGAGGAACTGCAGACTGGTTCCGCGACTTCGCCCGGCGCGCCTACTCCACGATCGCCGGATGCGCCTGCACCGGCGCGCCGAGCATGCCGCGATGGCTTGGCGGGTTACGGCCTTCGTCGTCGATGCCGTATTCGCTCGCCAGTTCGGCGCCTATCAATACCTGGCCCGATTTCTCGGCGCGCTTCGGGTCGCGGTAGAGCGCGGCGATGAGCTTGCCGGTGAACTCGGGCGTCTCGGCGATCTCCCAGAAGCCCGCGTACTTGGCCGCGTCGCGGTCCATCACGCGGCGCGTGCGGTCGGTGCGCAGCATGCCCATCCAGATCGAAGCCGCTGCCACGCCATGGGGTTTCAGGTCGACCGCCATGTCCTTGGCGAACTTGTCGACGCCGACTTTCTGCGCGCCATACGCCGGGCCGTGCATGTAGCAGCTGCTGCCGAACGACGAAGTAAAGGCGATGAGCCCGTTGCGGCGTTCCACCATGAGCTGCGCCGCGTGCCAGCTCGCGACGTAAGCCGAGCGCAGACCGACGTCGAGAATGTCGACGAGCTCCAGCGGCTTGCTCCAGAAGCCGCCTTTCTCGATCAGCTGGTCGTGCAGGAAGGTGGCGTTGTTGACGAGAATATCGAGCCGGCCGCGTTGCTCTTCGGCAATGCGCGCGAACAGCCGGGCGACGTCCGCATCATCCGCATGATCGCAAGCCACCGGTATGCCGCGTCCACCGGCCGCGGTGACCGCCGCCGCAGTGGAGGCGATGGTGCCGGGCAGGGGAGCCTGGCCTTCGTCGAGCGTGCGGCCGGTGACGTAGACCGTCGCGCCTTGGGCCCCGAGCGCGATCGCGATGCCTTTGCCGGCGCCGCGTGATGCGCCGGTGACGAGGGCGATGGTGTTTTCGAGCGGTTTCGACATGGCCTTGCTCCTGCCTGCGGTTGCTTGCGGGTTATCTATCGATGGCGCGCAGCCCTCAGGCCGCGCTTTGTGCGCCTCGTGTGGCGTCTTCGCGCAGCTGGAACTTCATGACCTTGCCGCCCGGATTGGTGGGCAGCGAAGCGCGGAACTCGATCACGCGCGGCACCTTGTAGTTGGCCATGTGCTCGCGACACCAGGCGATCAGCTCGCTCGCCTCGAGCTTGAAGCCCGGGCGCAGCACGATGCAGGCCTTGCCGACTTCGCCCATGCGCGCATCGGCGATGCCGATCACCGCCGCCTGCGCGATCGCCGGATGCGCCGAGAGCATGCGTTCGATCTCGGCCGGGTAGCAGTTGAAGCCGCCGCTGATGTAGAGATCCTTGAGCCGATCGGTGATGCGCAGGTAGCCGCGCTCGTCGAGGCTGCCGACGTCGCCCGTGTGCAGCCAGCCTTGTTCGTCGACGGCTTCGCGCGTCGCCGCCTCATCGTCGAGATACGCCTGCATGACGTTGTAGCCGCGCACCACGATCTCGCCGGACTGGTTCGGCGCGAGCGCCTGGCCTTGCGCATCGACGCAGCGCAGCTCGATGTCGGGAATCGCCTTGCCGCTCGTGAGCGCGATGGTTTCGGCGTCATCGCTCGCATCGCAGAGCGCCACCACGCCGCAGGTTTCGGTGAGCCCGTAGCCGGTCAGCACGGTGGTGAATCCCAGCTCCCGGCGTATGCGCTCGATCAGCGTCGGCGCGATCGCAGCGGCGCCGGTGATGGTCGCGCGCAGCGAAGACAGGTCGGCCTGCGCGCGCGCCGGATCGTCGAGCAGCGAGATGAACAGCGTCGGCGGACCGGGCAACACCGAGATGCGTTGCTCTGCGATGCGCTTGAGGATGGCGCCCGCATCGAACATCGCATGCGGCAGCACCGTGCAGCCCGACAGCAGGCCGCCGAACCAGCCGACCTTGTAGCCGAACGAATGAAAGAACGGATTCACCACCAGATAGCGATCGGAGGGCGACAGGCTCATCGCGCGCGACCAATCGGCGATCACGCGCAGGTTCTGTGCATGCCCGGTGACGACGCCCTTGGGCAGCCCGGTGGTGCCCGAGGTGAACAGGATGTCGAGTCTCGATTCGCCGGTCAGCGCCGCGCTGCGCGCTTCCACCGCGCTCGCGTCGATGCGCTCGGCCAGCGATAAAAAATCATCCCAGCGCAGATCGGCAGCGCGCAGGGCGGCGGTGCTGTCGTCGAGCACGACGAGACGTTCGAGCGTAGCCGGGCGCTTGGAATCGAGCAGCAGCGGATAATCCTGCGCGAGCCAGGCGCCCGAGCAGACCAGCAACCTAGCGCCGCTCTTGCCGACGATGTATGCGGCCTCGTCACCCTTCATGCGCGTGTTGAGCGGTACCAGCACGGCGCCGACCGCGTGGATCGCGAGTCCGGCGACGATCCATTCGACGCGATTCTGTGCCCAGATGGCGACGCGATCGCCGGCTTCGATGCCGCAGGCGATCAAGGCGCGCGCGGCTTGCATGCGCAGCGCGTCGAGCTGCGTGTAGCTCAGCGCGCCGCCGTCTTCGGCGATGACCGCGATGCGGTCGGCGTAGCGTTCGACCGCCGCGCGAAACGCGGCCGGGGCGGTAGGCGCTGGCGTGCTCAGTCCGCCCACATCAGATAGCCGTTGTCGATGCGCATCTCGGCTCCGTTGATGAAGCTCGACTCATCGGAGGCCAGGAACAGCACCAGGTTGGCGATGTCGGTGGGTTTGGCGAAGCGGGCCATGAGCTGCTTCTGGTCCATCATGCGCACCGCGGTCTGCTTGCCTTTGGGCATCGCGCCCATCAGGCCGCTGACCATCGGCGTCTGGATGCCGTCCGGGTGGATCGAGTTGCAGCGGATCTTGTAGAGGTTCATGCGGCAATGCGCCGCGATCGAGCGCGTCATCGCCGCCACCGCGCCCTTGCTCGCCGAATAGGCGCAGAACGAGCCGACGCCGCCGATGCCGGCCATCGACGACATGTTGACGATCGAGCCGCCGCCGCGCTTCTTCATCGCGGCGAGGCCGTGATGACAGCCGAGGAAATAGCCATCGGAATTGATGCGCTGGATCTTCTGCCAGGTGGCGAGATCGGTGTCCTCGATGTTGCCGTAGATCAGGATCGCGGCGTTGTTGACGAGGATGTCGAGCCCGCCGAAGGTTTCCTCGGTGATGCCGATGACCTGCTTCCAGTCGTCCTCGGAGGCGATGTCGTGCTTGACGAACAGGGCCGCGTCGCCGATCTCGGCGGCCACCGCGCGGCCGGCTTCTTCGTTGACGTCGGTGATGACCACCTTGGCGCCTTCTTTGGCGAGCAGCAGCGCATCCGCCTTGCCGACACCGCTCGCCGCTCCGGTCACGATCGCGACCTTGTCTTGCACACGTCCCATGCCCTGCTCCCGAATAGGTGGCCCGAATCGATGCCCGGATCGATGACCCGCGACGGTGGCTGATGAGTGCCCAGCCCTTCGTCATCTTTGGTCATCGGGGCGGTCGCGGCCTCGTCCGAGCGGGTGATGGGCAATGGCCTGCGAAGCCGAGCCGTTCCTGCGGCGCGGGTAGAATGCGCGACCCGCCCACCACCCGCTGTGCAGGCCAAACCATGTCGTTTCTCTCGCGCTTGTTTCGCAAAGCGCCAAAGCCGTCTTCCGTTCCCGCCCCGACGTCCCGACCGGCTGCGGCCGCGCCTCCCAAGCCCAGTGCGGCCGATCGCGCGCAGACCACCGCCGCGGAGGAGCAGGCCTTGCAGGCGGCCATCGGCGCCGGCGACGTCCAGGCCGTGGCCCGTCTGGTCGTTGCGGGGAGCTCGACCAGGGTTCGCCAGGCGGCGGCTCACGCGATCGATGACCCCGACGTGCTGCGACAGCTGATCCGCGATCTGCGCGGCGGCAACGACAAGGGCGTCTACAAGGTGCTGACGACCAGGCGCGACGCGCAGCTCGAGCAGGCCCGCAAGCTCGAACAGTCGCGCGCCGACATCGAGGCGGCGTCGAAAGCGCTCGAGCGTCACAGCCAGGGCGCCTATGACGCTTCGTACGGCTCGGAGCTCGATTATCTGGAGCGCCGCTGGCAGGCCGTGGCCGCGCAGGCCGATGCGGAGCAGCGCGACCAGGCCCGGCAATGGATCGAGCGCTCGCGCCAAACCATCGCCGAACACGAGCGCCAGCTGGCGGCCGAGACAGCGCGCCAGCAAGCGGCGGCCCTTGCCGCCGCAGAAGCGCAGCGCCAGCGCGAGCAGGAGGCGCAGGCCGAGGCAGCTGCTGCGGCCGAGCAGGATCGGGCGCACGAGGAGCAGCAGCGTACGCAGGCCGCCGAACAGCCATCCGGCCAGCAGGCCGAGCAGCAGGCGGCGCGCCAGATCGGCGAGCTGATCAAGAAAGCGCATGCGGCCTTGAGCGACGGCAGCAGCGCGCGTGCGGCGGGCGTGCGCAAGACCATCGAAGACAAGCTCGCGAAAGCGCCGCCGCTGCCGGCCAGCCTTGCGAGCCAGCTGCAACAGCTCGATAGGCAGATCGCCGAGTTGCAGGACTGGAAGCGCTTTTCGGTCGCGCCCAAGCGCGCGGAGCTGATCGAGGAGATGGAATCGCTGGTCGGTGCTGAGCTGGAGCCGCTCGCGCTCGCCGATCAGATCAAGAGTCTGCAGGAGCAGTGGCGCAGCCTGAGCAAGGGCACCGGCGAAAACCTCGAGGCCGATTGGCAACGCTTTCACGAGGCCGCGCAGAAGGCGTATCAGCCGTGCAGCGAATACTTCGCGGCGCAGGCCCTGGTCCGCCAGGAGAACCTGCAGCGCCGCGATGCGGTGCTCGCGCAATTGACGGCCTTCGAGGCGGGCCACGATTGGGAGCGGCCCGACTGGCGCGCCGTGATCAAGACCCTGCGCGAAACCAAGCAGGAGTGGCACCAGCATTCCGCGGTCGATCGCAAGGCCGGCAAGCAACAGCACGAGGCGTTCACCGCCGTCTCCAAGCGCCTGCAGGCCCGGCTCGATGCGGAATACGCGCGCAACGTGAAGCAGAAGGAATCGCTGATCGAACGCGCCCTGGCGCTGCTCGCCAGCGACGACAGCCGCAGGGCCATCGAAGCGATCAAGGATTTGCAACAGCAGTGGAAAACCGTCGGGCCGGTGCCGCGCGAAGCCGATCAGCGACTGTGGGAAGCCTTCCGCCAGCATTGCGACGGCGTGTTCCAGAAGCGCCAGCAGGAGTCCGCCAGCTACACCGCCGGGCTCGAAAACAACAAGGCGCAGGCCATTGCCCTGTGCGAACAGCTCGAGCAGATCGCCGCGCTCGAAGGGCCCGAGCTGCAGGAGCGCGCGGCGGGCCTGGGCGAGTTGCGGACGGCGTTCGAAGGGCTCGGCGAGCTTCCGCGTGCGGAGACGCGCGAGCTGCAACGCCGGTTCGAAAAGGGCCTGGAACGCTGCGACGCCGCACTGGCGCGCCAGCGTGGACGTGAGGCGGAAGGGAGCTGGACGCACCTGTTCGAAGCCGCCAACCACGTGCGTGCGTATCGGCTCGCCGTGGTTCAGAAACTGGATGCGGAACGGATCGACGCCTTGAAAGAAGCCGCCGAAAGCTACATCGGCTCCGTGAAGCGCTGGCCGAAGGGCGGGCTTCAGGCGCTCAAGCAGGCGCTCGCGAGCGAAGGCTCAAGCGATCTCGCGGCGAACGAGACGGCTTTGAAGATGCTCTGCATCCGCGCCGAAATACTGAGCGATGTGCCGACTCCGGCCGAGGATCAAAGCTTGCGTCGCGAATACCAGTTGCAGCGTCTGGTGCAGAACATGGGGCAGGGTGGCGCTGCGGATGAAACCAGTCTGGACAGCCTGGCGATGGAGTGGGTGACTGCCGGTCCAGTGGACGAGGCGGTGTATCAGCCGCTGGTGCAACGGTTTCGGGGCTGCAGGGAGCGGTCGTCCAGAGGGGCATAGCTCAAGGAGCGATGCTGGACGACGAGTTCTGTGGCGTCAGATGGCGGCCGTTGTGGTAGCCCCAATTGGGGGTTTCCAGAACGCGGGAAACATCCGAAATTCAAGGAAATTCAGCGGTGGCCCTTTGAGTTTCGGCGTCGCCCTCGAACGATGGGCGAACAGACTGTGACCCCCTGCGGAGGGCGAGTTGCGCTCGTCAACGTGGGCGTGTCAGACATCTTGGGGAAGATGCGCAGGGCGGGACGATCGACGGATCCAACACGTAGGGGGAGCATTGAAATGAGAGTTGAAACGGCGGCACGCGCCATGGCCGTACTGGTTGCACTGATCGTGTCCGGGTGTGGACTTCCGTTGACCAAGTCTCCCCTGGTAGACCGCTACCAGGGCCTGGTCGATCGCTCCCAGCTGCAGCAGTCTCGCGCTCGCATCGAGGGCGCGAAGACCAAGGTTCTGGCGGTGGTCTTCTCCAAGAACACGCAAGCATCGCTGGCCTTCAATGCCGAGCTCAACCAACGGTTTCATTCGACCATCGGCAGCATGACGCTCAATCATGAGGCCATCGGCTCGGACGTCGACATCGTCCTGTCGGAGCAAGGTCTCCTGGGCGCCCTGTTCGTCCCGTTGAAGGCGGCGTTCAAGGAAGTGCGCCTTGCAGGCAGCATTCCGGAAGCGTTCGAGGGCGGGGCCGATTACGTCGGCGTGCTGGACCTGGATCTGAACTACATCAGCCTGGACAGCAAGTACACGCCGTCCCCGATCATGCATATCGACCATATCGCCAACTGCTCGATCAACTTCATCGATGGCGAGCTGGTGGCCGGGCCGGACGTCGTGGCGAACGTGCGCTACAAGCAGGAGACGGAACCCAAGTTCCCGGATGCCAATAACCGCGACTTCATCTTCGCGGTGAAGCAGGCGCGCAGCGCCCTGATCAAATCGTTCGCGGCCGAAGTGAAGGCGGCGGTGTCGCCGTAAGCGATCGCTCCACATGCGTGGCGTCAAGCATCCAGGGCAACTCATGAGCTTTGCATCGGCTGCATCTTTGGTTCCGGCCCTGCTGCTCTGCGGCATGGCCGTGGCGGCCGCGAGCATTCTGGACGACCCGGACTGCACCCGGACCATGACGCCCGCAGAGGTTCAGGACCTGAAAACCTGCATCGCTCGCGGCCCGGCCTGCGCGAAGTACTGGCCCAACCAGGCCGACGATCTTCAGCATTGCGATGCGGCGGTGACCTGGCTGCGAACTGCCTTGAAGGGGCCGCTGGCGCAGCGCAACGAAATGTTCGGAGCGGACCCGGCGGCAGAACCAGCCTGGAAGAAGTTGCCGCGTTCGGGAACCACCACCGCTCCGCCGCGCTTCGATGTCACGCAATCCGCCAGCACCGATCCCTATGCGGCGACGAGCGCCGGCATCACGCCGGAGGCCGCGAAGCAGGCCGGATGGGATGTCGGTGTGCTGACAGGCGCCATCAAGGCCGGCGGCCAGGTGCTGCAGGACCAGGCGGCCTTCGACAACCCCGAGGCCGCGATGGAAGCCAAGCAAATACTGCAGAGCGTGGGACTCGGAGAGTACGCGGCCTCGGACCAGGCGATCGGCGGCGCGATGCCGCCGCAGGGCAATGGCGGGGACTATGAACAGTACTACGCAAAGTATTCGCGGTCGGCCCAGCTGGCGTGCTCGTCCGACGTATCGCCCGAATTCCGCAGCCGCTGGAGCCGGTTCACCGACCCCGACCTCGCCGAGTTCTACAGGTCGGTCAGCCGTCCGGGGCAGGTAGAAGCCAACGCGAAGAAGTGGGCGCCCCGCGTCAGCCAGTACTCCCTGCGTGACCAGAACAATGAGCTGGGGCGCGGATATTTCCAGGCGCTGGAGGCTGCGCGCAGGGCCTGCCAGATCACCGTCGCCTGCGCCGACGGCGATGCGGAATATGCGCGCTTCCCGATGGCTTTGAGTTCCAGCATCACGACGCACGGACGGGTGGGCGTGGAGACCGGTGCGCTGGTCGCACTGCAGGTCGCCTACGCCGCCTTGCAAATGAACGCGGAGTTCATCGACGAGTATTCGCACTACGTCCGTCAGTGCATGGGCGCGGCGGCGCCGGGTGGGTCTCCAGCTTCACCGCGCGGGCAGACGTCGAATTCCCCTTCCGCCCCCCTGCAGGCAGATGAGGTTTGTCCCTTCAGCGAGCCGGAAAAGTCTCGATGCGACGCACGGAATGCAGCGCGCAGAAGAGGGGGATGATGACATTCCGGGGCAGGGCAAAACCCCGCCAAATGCAGATGTCCTTGTCCTGTGCGGGATCGATCAAAGCCTGTCTTGTGTCCGATTCTGATGAAGACACCTAACCGCTGAAAGATCCTGCCGTGCTTGCACGTCCTGTCCGCGACAGATGCCGGGCGGTGCCGATAACGCCCGCAGCAAGATTCGGAGTGTGTTGAAGCGCTCGCGATCACAGACTCGCGGAACCTTCACCACTGCGAGCCTCTCCGCCATGAACTCACCCCGCATCAAGACCGTCAGTGTCGAGCCGGCCATCCTTTACTGGGGGACGCCGGTCGTGCTGATCAGTACGAGCAACGAGGACGGCAGCTCGAATCTCGCGCCGATGTCCTCTGCCTTCTGGCTCGGTTGGCGCTGCATTCTTGGACTCGACGCCAGTTCGAAGAACACCGAAAACCTCATGCGGACCGGCGAATGCGTGCTCAACTTGCCCTCTCCGGCGCAGGTCGGGCATGTCGATCGATTGGCGCGGTTGACGGGAAGCGATCCGGTGCCGGCCGCCAAGCAGATGCGCAATTACACCCACGAGAAGAACAAGTGGGAGATATCGGGGCTCACCCCGGTGCCCAGCGAAACCGTCAAGCCGCCTCGTGCGCTGGAATGTCCGGTTCAGATGGAAGCGGTGCTTTCGGCTACCAACGGATTCATGGCCGACGATCCGATGTGGAAAGTGGGGATCAAGGTGTTCGAAGTCCGAATCCAGCGCGTCCACGTGCATCCGGAATTGCTGATGGAAGGCACGACCGATCGCATCGACCCCGACAAATGGGGGCCCCTGATCATGAAGTTCCAGAAGTTCTATGGCGTGAACGCCAGTCAGGTTCATTCGTCGCGACTCGGCGAGATCCCGGAAGCCACGTATCTGAGCCCCGACGTCGAGCGTGCGCGCACTGCTTCGAAGCTTTAATGCTCTCTCTAGCGCTGCTCCCCGGCAGCACTTCAAGCTTTCGCACTCGGCGGCGGAGCCAAGCTGCAATCAAAACACTTCTCCTCAACCCGCTCCGCAATCCGCCATCCATCGCCCGTGCGCACGAGCCGATCGAGATACCAGAAGCCGAAGAACATCGTGGTCTTCTTGCCGCCCTGCGGCTGGATCACCATCGGGTTGAAGCAGACGATGCGGCTGTTCGCGGTGTCGCCGTCGATCTCGAGCTGCAGGTTGCTGACGAGGTGGTAGTAGTGCGGGAACCAGTGCAGGGTTTCGGCGAGCCAGCGTTTGATCTCGGGATAGCGGCCCTTGATGCCGCCCATCGCGCTGTAGTCGATCCAGGCATCGGGCGTGAACACGCGGTCGAGCACATCCCAGTTCTTGCGGTCGATCGCGCCGGAATAGTCGGCGTGCAGTTGCTGGATTTCGAGACGGTCGGAGATGGTCTGCAGGTCGAGCATGGCGGGGCTCAGGCTTCGGCGGTCTGTCGCTGATTCGCGGATCTTGCGGCAGCGACATCACGCGCGGCTCGGCGACCCGAGAACACGCAGTCCGCATACGAAAGCCCGCTGACGTAGATGTTCGAGCAGATGCCGACCGCGGTCCTGCCGGCCGCGTAAAGACCGTCGATCGTGCTGCCATCGGCCCGGCGGACCAGGCCGCGACGCTCGTCGACGCGCAAGCCGCCGATGGTCATCGTCGGCAGCGGCAGCCACTTGGAATCGATCGAGGCGTCGATCGCGTAGAACGGGCCTTCGCTGATCTGCGCGCATTCGCCGCTGCGCTTTTCGAAGGCGTCGTCGATCTCGCCGCGTGCGGCCTTGTTGTAGTCGGCGATCGTCCTGGTCAGGGTTTGGCGATCGAAGCCGATGCGATCGGCGAGCGCGTCCAGAGTCGGCGCCTGCCTGGCGTTGAACCAGAGATTCACCAGCGCGACGTCGCGCTGGAACGGCACCGTGGATGGATCGCGTGCCTGCGCCATCGCGTCTCGACGCAGCCTGGCGTCGAGCACGATCCAGGCCTTGCCGCCGTTACGCTCGACCATCGCGTCGCCGATGCTCGCGCCATACAGCATCTCGTTGACGAAGCGTTCGCCGCGCTGGTTCACGAGCGCGCCCTTGGCCCAGGCCAGCGGCGGATTGATGAAACGCCAGGCGCTGATGCGATGCGGCAGATCGAAAGCACCGCCCACGCCGACGCCCAGCGCGATGCCGCTGCCGGTGTCGCCGAGCGTGCCGAGCGGCATGCCGGCGCTGTACTTGGGCGCGAGCTCGTCGATCATCTTGCGATTCATCACGAAGCCGCCGGCCGACAGCAGCACGCCGTGGTGCGCGCGATACCAGCGCGGCACGCGATGCTCGCGCTCGATCGCGGCGGCCTTGCGCAGGTAGCGTTGGCCGATGCGCTGCGTGAGTCCGGCGAGCGGAAAGCTCGGCGGCAAGGCGCCGAGCCATTGCGAGGCCGAGGCGATGCAACGCGCGTAGGCCGCATGCGCAGGCGAATCGGCCGGAATCACCAGCGCCTTCACGCCGATGACGCGACCGCCCGCATCGAGCGCAAGCTGCAGCGCCTCCGCATGCACGTGCAGTTTCAGGCCGAGTTTCACGGCCGCTTCGCGCAGCGGATCGTAGATCGCGCCGCCGAGCCCCCAGGCTTTCTTGCCGTTGGTGGTGTAGCCGCGATGCCCACGCGCCGCCGGTTTGGCCTGTCGCGCATACGGCGCGGCCAGGGAGCTGTCGGAGTGATAGAGGAACTTGTCGAGCGGCGGGTACGAGGTCTTGTCCTTGCACAAGGCGCTGCTGAGCTGGGCGCCGTGCCGCAGCAGCCAGTCGACGGTCTCGACGCTCTCGTCGCAGAAGCGGCGCAGGGTTTCGTCCTGCACCACGCCGTCGGTTTCGAGCTTGAGGTAGCGGAACATCTCTTCGGCGGTGTCCTGCTCGCCGGCCTGCCGCTGGAGGGCGGTGCCGCCGCCGGCATAGAACACGCCGCCGTTGGCCTTGGTCGATCCGCCGAGTCCGTAGCGATCGAGCGCGATCACGCTGGCGCCGTGCTCCAGCGCTTCGAGCGCGGCGGCGATGCCGGCTCCGCCGACGCCGACCACCACCAGGTCGGCGGCCTCGCTCCAGGGGTGCTGCTCGGGGTCGACCGTGAGCGGCGGCTCGATCGGCAAATCCCAGCGCGAGGCGAGCTCGTCGGCGGACATCGCAAGGCTCCTGCAGCGTCGGTTGAGGCCGCCAGACTCGGCCAAGCGCCTGCGCCCAGCCTCACCCCATCGGATGAAGAGTGCGGCAGGGGCCGTCTCGATAATGGCCGCGAACCCGCATCCGGTGCCGATTCGCCATGGCCTCCTCCATACAGGCGCTCGCTTACTTCGTCGCGCAAAGCAAAGACGTTTCGACTTGGCAGCGTTATGCCGAGCAGGTGCTCGGCGCGCAGACCGCGCCGGCGCCCGGCGGCGGGCTTTACCTGAAGCTCGACGAGCGGGCGTATCGCATCGCCATCGTGCCGGGTGCCGAGGATCGCTATTACGCCTCGGGCTGGGAGCTGCCGGATCGCGCCGCGTTCGATGCCAGCGTGGCGGCGGTACGCGCGGCCGGCGTCGAAGTCACGCCGGCCGATGCGCAGACCCTCGCGGCGCGCCAGGTCGAAGCGCTGGCGAGCTTCGTCGATCCGTCCGGCAATCTTCACGAACTCAGTCATGGCCGCACCGCAGGCGAGTCGGCTTTCGTTTCGCCGATCGGCGTGCGCTTCAAGACCGGTAGGTTCGGAGTCGGGCACACGGTGCTGCCGACGCTGAACTTCGATGCGAGCCTGAAGTTCTTTCGCGAAGTGCTGGGCTTCGGGCTATCGGACATTTTCGTTTTTCAGCCGGCGCCCGATGCGCCGAGCATGCGCATCTACTTCCTGCACGCGGCCAGCGGCCGCCACCACAGCCTTGCGCTCGCCGAAATGCCGAGCCCCAGCGGCTGCGTGCACGTGATGCTCGAAGTCGAGGACAAGGCCGAGGTCGAACGCGCGGATCAGCGCCGCATCGAGCACGGCGTCAAGCTCATGGCGACGCTCGGCCAGCACGAGAACGATCGCATGACCTCGTTCTACATGATGACGCCGGGCGGCTTCGCGCTCGAATACGGCTGGGGCGGCATCGAAGTCGATCCGGCCACCTGGCAAACCACGCAGACCAAGCAGGTTTCGATCTGGGGCCACGACTTCTCGGTCGGCTTCGCCTGATCGCCGGCGCGCACGAAAGAACACATGGCACTCGACAAACAAAAGACCGCGGCCGACGTCGTCGCCGAACTGCGTAGCGGCATGACGCTGGGCATCGGCGGCTGGGGGGCGCGCCGCAAGCCGATGGCGCTCGTACGCGAAATCCTGCGCTCGCCGCTGCGCGATCTCACCGTGGTCAGCTACGGCGGGCCCGATGTCGGCATGCTCTGCGCGGCCGGCAAGGTGCGCAAGCTGATCTTCGCCTTCGTCACGCTCGATGCGATTCCGCTCGAACCGTATTACCGCAAGGCGCGCGAGAGCGGGGCGATCGAGATCGAGGAATACGACGAAGGCATGTTCCAGTGGGGCTTGCGCGCAGCGGCCATGCGCATGTCGTTTCTGCCGACGCGCGTCGGCCTCGGCAGCGACGTGCTCGCACGCAACCCGCGCCTGAAGACGGTGCGCTCGCCGTACGACGACGGCGAAGTCTACGTGGCAATGCCGGCGCTCAAGCTCGATGCGGCCTTGCTGCACGTCAACGAGGCCGATCGGCTCGGCAACACGCTCATGCGCGGTGCCGACACTTTCTTCGACCCCTTGTTCGCACGCGCAGCCGATGCCTGCTACGTGAGCACCGAACGCCTGCACGACAAGCTCGAACTGAGTGCGGACGAAGCGCGCCAGAACGGCTTCGAACGCTATCTCGTACGCGGCGTCGTCGAAGCCAGGGGCGGTGCGCATCCGACCTATCTCGGCCCCGATTACGGCTGGGACCTCGACCATCTGAAGCGCTACAGCGCGAGCGCGGCCGAAGACGGTGGCTGGCAGCGCTACGTCGAGGAATTCGTCTCGCGTGGCGAGGCCGATTATCTGAACAGCATCGGTGGAGCCGAACGTCTCGGCCGCCTGCGCCAGCCGGTGTTCTGACATGAGCCACGAAACGTCCAAAGAAATTTCATTGGCCGAGCTGATGATCGTCGCCGCGAGCGAAGCCTGGCGCGGCAACGGCGAGCTGCTGGCCTCGGGCATCGGCGTCATTCCGCGTCTCGGCGCGAGCCTGGCCAAGCTCACGCATACGCCCGAGCTGCTGATGACGGACAGCGAGGCTTATCTGGTGTCCGAGCCGGTTCCGCTCGGGCCGCGTGGCGATTACCTGCCGCGCTACGAAGGGTATCTGCCGTTCGATCGCGTGTTCGAATGCGTTTGGGGCGGACGTCGCCACGCCATGATCGGGCCGACGCAGATCGACCGCTGGGGCCAGAGCAACCTGTCGGTGGTCGGCGATTACGCCAAGCCCAAGGCGGCGATGCTCGGCGTGCGCGGCCTGCCGGGCAACAGCCTTTGCCACATCAATTCGATGTTCGTGCCGCAGCACAACACGCGCGTGTTCGTGGCCGGCGAAGTGGACATGGTGTCGGGCGTGGGTTACCGGCGCGAGCGCTTCTCCGAAGGCATGAACACGAGCACCATCGATCTGCGCCGCATCGTCACCGACCTGTGCGTGCTCGATTTTGAAGCGCGTGCGGACGATGGCAGCCCGGCGATGCGCGTGCGCTCTCTGCATCCGGGCGTGAGCTTCGAGCAGGTACAGGCCGCCACGGGCTTCCCGCTGCAGCGCGCGGCCGATCTCGGTGAAACCGCCTTGCCCGATGCACGGCAACTGGCGTTGATCGCGAAACTCGATCCGCACAATTTGCGTGCCGCGCAGCTCAAGAACAACCCGCCTGCATTGCGTGCGAGCACGCCGGTCAGCGCATGAGCGATCTCATCGAGCCCAAGACCGTCGAGATTCAATACGAGACCGACGAGCCGGTGCTGTACCGCGTCGAAGCGGCGACGGCCTGGATCACGATGAACCGGCCGCAGTACAACAACGCGCAGAACTCGCAGATGACCTATGCGCTCGACGCTGCGTTCCGGCGCGCGGTCGATGACGATGCGGTCAAGCTCATCGTGCTCGCGGGCAGCGGCAAGCACTTTTCGGCCGGCCACGATATCGGCACGCCGGGCCGCGACCTGCACAAGTCCTTCGATCGCGTGCATCTGCTGCCCGAGCACGTCAACAAGCCAGGCGCCGAACTGCTCTACACGCGCGAGCAGGAGGTTTACCTGGGCATGTGCCGGCGCTGGCGCGACATTTCCAAGCCGACGATCGCGATGGTGCAGGGCGCCTGCATCGCGGGCGGGCTCATGCTGGCCTGGGTTTGCGATCTGATCGTCGCGAGCGATGACGCGTTCTTCCAGGACCCGGTGCAGCGCATGGGCATTCCGGGCGTCGAGTACTTCGCGCATGCCTTCGAGCTGCCGCCGCGCGTGGCCAAGGAATTCATCCTGCTCGGCGATCGCATGAGCGCGCAGCGCGCTTACGAACTCGGCATGGTCAACCGCATCGTGCCGCGCGACAAGCTCGAGAGCGAAGTGCGCGCGATCGCCGAGAATCTTTCCGCCAAGGGCCGGCTCGGGCTCTGGCTGACCAAGCAGGCGATCAATCACGTCGAGGAATTGCGCGGCAAGCGCACGGCGATGGATGCGGTGTTTCACATGCATCACTTCGCGCACGCGCAAAGCGACCTCACGCAGGGCAACAGCCTGGGCGGACAGGACGCGCGTTCGATGGCGGCTGCGAACAAGAAACAAGGCTGAGCCGATGACGGCGAGCCTGCTGCAAACCGAACTGACGCGCACTCTCGGCTGCCGCTATCCGATCGTGCAGACCGCGATGGGCTGGGTCGCCGACGCCAATCTGGTGAGCGCGACCACGCATGCCGGGGGCTTCGGCTTTCTCGCCGCGGCGGTGATGTCGACCCCGACGCTGCGCGAGCAGATCGCGCTCGTGCGCGAACGTTGCGAAGGCCCGTTCGGCGTCAATTTCCACATGTTCCAGCCGAACGCGGCCGAGGTCATCGATACGGTGATCGCGCATCGCGATCGCATTCGCGCGGTCAGCTACGGCCGTGGGCCGGATGCGAAGACCATCGCCCGCTTCAAGCAGGCCGGCATCCTGTGCATGCCGACGGTCGGTGCGCTCAAGCATGCGCAAAAAGCCGTCGAACTCGGGGCCGACCTCATCACCGTGCAGGGCGGCGAGGGTGGCGGCCACACCGGCAGCGTGCCGACCACGCTGCTGCTGCCGCAGGTGCTCGATGCGGTGAAGGTTCCGGTCGTCGCGGCCGGCGGCTTTCATTCGGGACGCGGGCTCGCGGGCGCGCTGGCCTTCGGTGCGGCCGGCATCGCAATGGGCACGCGCTTTCTGATGACGGCCGAATCGCCGGTTCCGCGTGCCACCTTGCAGCGCTATCTCGACGTGCGCGACGCCGCCCACATCCGTGCTTCGACCGCGCTCGACGGCATGCCGCAGCGCATGATCGACAACGAATTTTTGCTGCGGCTCGAACGCGGCGGCCTGCCTTCGCGCCTGCTCGTCGCGCTGCGCAGCGCCTGGAGCTGGCGGCGCCAGACCGGCATGTCGATGAGCCACATGCTCAAGACCTTCGTCGGTGCGATACGCGAAGGCGACTCGGCCATACAGACGATGATGGCCGCGAACGCGCCGGTCATCATTCAACGAGCCATGGTCGACGGACATCCCGATGAAGGCGTGCTGCCGAGCGGACAGGTCGCTGCCGTGATCGACGCGCTGCCGCCGGTTGCCGAACTCATCGCGTCCATCGTCGCCGAGGCTGAGCATTGCCTGTCTCGATTGCAGGCAACGCCCATACCGAACATTCCAACAATCGCGACTCCGACCCGTTCCGCGAGAACCGCATGAGCCAGCCCTTCCGCACCACGATCACCGACGGCATCGCCGAACTGGTGATCCAGCGTCCGCCCGTCAACGCGCTCGACGACGCCGGCTGGCATGCGCTGGCCGACGAGATCGCGCGCATCGGCCGGCTGCCCGAGGCGCGCGTGATCCTGCTGCGCGCCGAAGGCCGCGGCTTCTGCGCGGGTGTCGATATCAAGGAGCTCGATGCGCATCCCGACCGCATCGTCTCGGTCAACGCGGGCAACTACCGCAGCTTCGAGGCCGTGCATCGCAACCCGCTGCCGGTGATCGTGGCCGTGCACGGCTTCGTGCTCGGCGGCGGTATCGGCCTGGCCGGTGCGGCCGACATCGTCGTCGCGGCCGATGACGCCAGCTTCGGCGTGCCCGAAGTCGATCGCGGCGCGATGGGCGGAGGCGCGCATCTGCAGCGTCTGTTTCCGGTGCAGAAGGTACGCATGATGTATTTCACCGGCGAGCCGATCGGCGCCGCCGAGGCGCATCGTCTGGGTGCGGTCGAGCGCGTGGTTCCACGCGAGCAGTTGCGCGAAGCGGCGCTTGCGATCGCAGCGAAGATCGCAGCCAAGAGCGGGCCGATGATCCGGCTCGCCAAGGAATCGCTCAACGGCATCGAAGACGGCAATCTCGAAGACAAGTACCGCTGGGAGCAGGGTTTCACCTTGCAGGCCTACATGAGCAAGGATTCGGCCGAAACACGCCGGGCCTTCGTCGAAAAGCGCGATGCGCAGTTCGATGGTCGCGCCGGAGCCAAGGCATGAGGCTCGAATACACCGAGCCGCAGCGTCAGTTTCGCGAACAGGTGCGAGCCTGGCTCGCGGCCAACGTGCCGAAGACACCGCTGCAGAGCTTCGATACCGAACAGGGCTTCGCGGAACATCGCGCCTGGGAGGCCAAGCTCGCCAAGGGCCGCTACAGCGCCGTGACCTGGCCCGAAGCCTTCGGCGGCCGCGGCTGCGACCTCGTCGAATGGCTGATCTTCGAGGAGGAATACTGGAGCGCCTGCGCGCCCTTGCGCGTGAACCAGAACGGCATCTTCCTGCTCGCGCCGACGCTCATGGAGTACGGCACCGACGAGCAGAAGGCGCGCTTTCTGCCGCGCATGGCCAACGGCGACGACATCTGGGCGCAAGGCTGGAGCGAGCCCGGCGCGGGTTCGGACATGGCGGCCATTCGCAGCAAGGCGGTTCGCGATGGCGACCACTACGTGCTCAACGGGCAGAAGACCTGGAGCACGCGCGCGGTGTGGGCCGACTGGCTGTTCGGGCTGTTCCGCAGCGAGCCCGATTCTCAGCGTCATCACGGGCTCACGTTCGTACTGCTGCCGCTGAACCTGCCGGGCATCACGATCCGTCCGATCCGCCAACTCAACGGGCTGCCGGGCTTCGCCGAAATTTTCTTCGACAACGTGCGCGTGCCGGTCGAAAACCGGCTCGGCGGCGAAGGCGAGGGCTGGAACATCGCCATGGCGACGGCCGGCTTCGAACGCGGGCTCATGCTCCGCTCGCCGGGCCGCTTCCAGCAGACCGCGCGCATGCTGCTGCAGCTCTACCAGCGCAATCGCGAGCGCGCCGACGCCGATCCGGCGATCCGCGACGCGGTCATGCGCAGCTGGATGGGCGCGGAAGCTTATGCGCTCGCCACCTATCGCACCGCCTGCAAGCTCGGCAAGGGCGGAAAGATCGGGGCCGAGGCGAGCACCAACAAGATCTTCTGGTCCGAGCTCGACCTGCTGATGCACGAAACCGCGATGCAGATCCTCGGCGCGAGCGGCGAACTCGTCACCGAGCCCGAAGAAGCCGCTGCGCTCGGCAACCGTTACGGCTGGCTCGACGGCTTCCTGTTCTCGCAGGCCGGCCCGATCTACGCAGGCACCAACGAGATCCAGCGCAACATCATCGCCGAGCGCATGCTTGGCCTGCCGAGGGTCTGAGCGATGGATTTCACGTTCAGCGAAGAACAACTGGCCTATCGCGATGCGGTGCGCAAGTTCCTGATGGTGGAAGCGGCGCCCGAGATGCTGCGCGAAATCTGGGAGACGCGCAGCGGCCGTTCGCGCGAGCTGCGCGCCAAGCTCGCGGACCAGGGCCTCACCGCGATCTCGGTTCCCGAGCCGCATGGCGGCATGGGCCTGGGCGATCTCGACTGGGCCCTCGTGCAGACCGAGATCGGCTACTACGCGATCCCGGATTCGCTGTCCGACACCGCCTATCTGGGCGCCTGGCTGATCGAAAACCTGCCGGCCGATGTCTCGCTCAAGCGCGACTGGCTGCCGCGCATCGCCGCGGGCACGGCGCGCATCGCGATCGGCCATCCGATCAATCCGCTGATCGCGGACGCCGAGCTCGCCGACCTGCTGCTGATGTGGCACGAGGACGAGATTCATGCGCTGAAGCCCTCGTCCGCGCGGTGCACGCTGCATCCGAGCATCGATGCCTCGCGCAGGCTGTATTCGGTCGAATGGACGCCGTCGCCGCAGACGCGCCTGTGCTCGGCGCGTCACGGTCGTGCGCTGTGGTCGCGCCTGCTCGATCGCGGAGCGCTCGCGCTGGCGGCCCAGCTGCTCGGACTCGCGCAGCGCATGGTCGATCTGGGCGTCGATCACGCAGCCCAGCGCAAGCAGTTCGGCAAACCGGTGGGCTCCTTCCAGGCGGTCAAGCATCAGCTGGCCGACGTCGCGGTGAAGATCGAATTCGCCGAGCCGGTGCTGCATCGCGCGGCCTATGCGCTGGCGCACGAACTCGACGACGCGGCGGTGCATGTCTCGCACGCCAAGCTCGCGGCCGGCGAAGCCGCACGCCTGGCGGCCCGCAACGCACTGCAGGCGCATGGCGCGATGGGCTACACCTGGGAGGCCGATCTGCAGATGTTCATGAAACGCGCCTGGGCGCTCGACGCGGCCTGGGGCGATCGCATCTTCCACAAGCAGCGCGTGAGCGCCGCGATCTTCGCCGAGACGGTCGAGATCGGGCCGGGCACCACTTTCCAGAACCTGCAGGACTACCGGAACTTCTGATGGCTCAAGCACAGGCTTACATCGTCGACGCGCTGCGCACGCCCACGGGCAAGCGGCGCGGAACGCTCGCGAACATCCACGGCGCCGACCTCGGCGCGCACGCGCTCAAGGCCATCGTCGAGCGCAACGCGATTCCGGCCGAAGACTACGACGACGTGATCTTCGGCTGCCTCGATGCGATCGGCCCGCTGGCCGGCAACATCGCGCGCACCAGCTGGCTCGCGGCCGGCTTGCCGCTGCACGTGCCGGGCGTGACCATCGATCGCCAGTGCGGATCGAGCCAGCAGGCGATCCACTTCGCGGCGCAGGCGGTCATGAGCGGAACGCAGGACGTGGTGATCGCCGGCGGCGTGCAGACCATGAGCCAGATCCCGATCAGCTCGGCGATGCTCGCGGCGCAGCCGCTGGGCTTCAGCGATCCGTTCTCGGGCAGCAAGGGCTGGGCGCAGCGCTTCGGCAGCGAGCCGGTGTCGCAGTTCCACGGTGCGCAGCTGATCGCCGACAAGTGGGAAATCTCGCGTCGCGAGATGGAGGACTTCTCGCTCGAAAGCCATGTGCGCGCGCGACGTGCGATCGCCGAAGGCCGCTTCGCGCGCGAGATCGTGCCGATCGCCGGACTCGATCACGACGAAACCACGCGTGAAACCTCGATCGAGCAGATGGCCAAGCTCGAGCCGCTCGCGCCGGGCGGCACGATCACGGCCGGCGTGTCGAGCCAGACCGGCGACGCGTCCGCCGCGGTGCTGATCGTGTCCGAGCAGGCGCTCAAGCGCTATGGCCTGACGCCGCGTGCTCGCATCCATCATCTGAGCGTCTATTCCGACGATCCGATCTTCATGCTCACGGCGCCGATTCCGGCGACGCGCGTGGCGATGAAGAAGGCCGGCATGAAGCTGTCGGACATCGACCTCGTCGAGATCAACGAGGCTTTCGCGCCGGTGGTGCTGGCCTGGTTCAAGGAAACCGGCTATCCGCACGAGAAAACCAACGTCAACGGTGGCGGCATCGCGCTGGCGCATCCGCTCGGCGCCACTGGCGCCAAGCTCATGACGACCTTGCTGCACGAACTCGAACGCACCAAGGGCCGCTACGGCCTGCAGACCATGTGCGAAGGCGGCGGCGTGGCCAACGTGACCATCATCGAGAGGCTGTGAGATGAGCCGCATCTGCGAAGACCGCATCATCATCGTCACCGGCGCCGGAGCGGGCCTGGGCCGCGAATACGCGCGCGCACTGGTCGCTGCGGGCGCCAAGGTGCTCGTCAACGACATCAAGCTCGAGGCGGCGCAGGCCGTCGCCGACGAGCTCGGGCCCGCCGCGCTCGCCAACGGTGACGACATCACCTCGATGAGCGGCGCGCGCGCCATCGTCGAGGCGGCCGTCTCGCGCTTCGGCGACGTGCACGGCGTGGTCAACAACGCGGGCATCGTGCGCGATCGCATGTTCGCCTCGCTGAGCGAGGACGATTGGGATCTCGTCGTCAAGGTGCATCTGAAAGGCCATTTCTGCATCGCCAGCACGCTGGTGCAGCGCTGGCGCGATCAGGTCAAGACGACGGGCGCCAAGGTCGACGCGCGCATCGTCAACACCAGTTCGGGCGCGGGCCTGCAAGGCTCGGTCGGGCAGAGCAATTACGCGGCGGCCAAGGGCGGCATCGCCTCGCTGACGCTCGTGCAGGCGGCCGAACTCGGGCGCTACGGCATCACTGCGAACGCGCTCGCGCCGGCCGCGCGCACCGGCATGACCGAGCAGGTGTTCGCGGACACCATGAAGGCGCCGGACGCGGGCTTCGATTTCTATCATCCGTCCAACGTCGCGCCGCTGGTGGTCTGGCTGTGCAGCGTGGCGTCGGCGCAGGTCAGCGGCCGCGTCTTCGAAGTGGCCGGCGGACAGATTTCGGTCGCCAACGGCTGGCGCACCGGCGAGGTGATCGACAACCAGGCGCGCTGGAAACCCGAGGCGATCGGCGATGCGATCGAAAGCCTGATCGCCAAAGCTCAGCCGCCGCAGAAGGTCTACGGCACCTGAGCGGGGCGTCGCGCATGAACCTCGCATTGAGCGACGAGCAGCGCATGATCCGCGAGTCCGCCGATGCGGTGCTCGCCGAACTCGCCAGTTCGGCCCGGACGCGGGCCGCGATGGAAACGGACCCTGGCTTCGATTCGGCGGCCTGGGAACACGTCGCAGCGGAACTCGGCTGGTGCGCGATGGCGGTTCCGGAAGCGCGTGGCGGGCTCGGACTCGGCGCGGTCGAGCTCGTGCAGTTGTTCGAGCCGATGGGGCGCTCGCTGTTCTGTGCGCCGTACTTTTCGACGGTGGCGCTGGCCTTGCCGGTGCTGCTGCATCAGGCCGATGAAGCGGCGCGCGATCGCTACCTGCCGATGATCGCCGAAGGGCGTTTGCGCGTGACTGCGCCGATGCCGGATGGGGCGGGCGATCACTCTCGCAGCGCCTTGCACGCGCACTGCCTCGATGGGCGCTGGCAACTCGGCGGGCGTGTCGAGCGCATCGTCGACGGCGCCAGTGCCGAGCTGCTGTTGCTGCCGGCTCGTTGCGAGGACGGCCTCGGCTGGTTCGCGGTGCGTGCCGAAGACGCGCGATGCGAGCCGATCGCCGGCTGGGATCGCACGCGGCGATTCGCTGCGCTGGCGCTCGAAGCGACGCCGGCGCTGCGGATCGATGCGAAGCGCCAAGACGCGTCGAAAGCCGCTGCACTGTCGCGCTTGTGCCTGGCCGCCGAACAGCTCGGCGGAGCACAGGCCTGTCTCGACATGACGGTCGCCTACGTCGCGGAGCGCAAGCAGTTCGGGCGGTCGATCGCATCGTTTCAGGCGGTGAAGCATCGCTGCGCGCGGATGATGGTGGATGTCGAGGCCTTGCGGTCGATGGTTTACGGGGCGGCGGCGTTGTTTGCGGAGACCGAGGGCGCTCTTTCAACTGGCGCTCCCTCAGCCGGCGCTATCGCGCCACCCTCTCCCGCAGGCGGGAGAGGGGAACAGCGAGCCGTCGCTGATGAATGCGCAATCGCGCTTGCATTGGCCAAGGACACTTACTTCAGCTGCGCCCAGGAAACGATCCAGCTGCACGGCGGCGTCGGCTTCACCTGGGAATACGATCCCCAGCTGCATCTCAAACGCGCCCAGGCCGGCGCGCGTTGGATGGGCACCGCCAGCGCCTTGCGCGAACGCATCGCCGAGCGGGTGTTCGCATGAGCGCCAACGACATCTTCAGGGCCGAAGTCGCGGCCTGGATGCGTGAGCATCTGATCGGGCGCTTTGCCTGCCTGCAGCATCGCGGCGGTCCGGGCGACGAAGAGTTTGAACCCGAGCTGCGCAAGCAATGGGAACGCGAGCTCGCGGCCGGCGGCTGGACCTGCGTCGGTTGGCCGGTCGAATACGGATGTCGCGGACTGTCGATCGAACAGCAGGTGATATTCCACGAAGAATACGCACGCGCCGGCGGCCCGGGCCGCATGGGCCACATCGGCGAAGGCCTGATCGGCCCGACACTGATCCGCTACGGCACGCCCGAGCAGAAGGCGCGCTTCCTGCCCGACATCGTCGCGGGCCGCGTGTACTGGGCGCAGGGTTATTCGGAGCCCAACGCAGGCTCCGACCTCGCCAACGTGCAGACGCGCGCCGAGCGTCAGGGCGACGGCAGCTGGCGCGTCAGCGGGCAGAAGATCTGGACGTCGCTCGCGCACGAATCCGAATGGATCTTCGTCGTCGCGCGCAGCGAGCCCGGCAGCCGTGGCGGCAAGGGGCTGAGCTTCTTGCTGCTGCCGCTCGCGCAGCCGGGCATCGAGATCCGGCCGATCCGCCAGCTCGGCGGAGGCTCGGAGTTCAACGAAGTGTTCTTCGACGGCGCGATCGCCGATGCGCAGTCGCTCGTCGGCGCGCCCGGCGAAGGCTGGAAGGTGGCGATGTCGCTGCTCGAAGCCGAGCGCGGCGTTTCCACGCTCGGGCAGCAGATGCGCTTCGCGCACGAGTTCGACTGTGTGGTCGCCGCAGCCAAGGCGCAGGGCCGCGACCGCGATCCGGCGATCCGCGATCGCATCGCCCAGGCCGCGATCGGCCTGCGCACCTTGCGCTACAACGCGCTGCGCACGCTGGCCGGCGAAGCGACGAGCCTTGGCCGCGAGGCGCTGATCTACAAGTATTACTGGAGCAACTGGCATCGCGATCTCGGCAAGCTCGCCATGGACGTACTCGGCGAGGCCGCCGACACCCCGAGCGACGATCCGCTGATCCGTCCGCTGCAGCAGCTGTTCTTCTTCTCGCGCGCCGACACGATCTACGGCGGCACCAACGAGATCCAGCTCAACTTGATCGCGGAGCGCGGGCTCGGAATGCCGAGGGAACCGCGGCCGGTGGCGTAGGGGATCGCGGTTCAGAGCCTCCTGCTTTTCCTCTCTCCCGCGTGCGGGAGAGAGTCCCTCGCGACAGCGAGGGGAGTGAGGGAACACCGGCTGTAAAAATCGCTCGATCCGAAGGCGCTCCCTCACCCGGCGCTGACGCGCCACCCTCTCCCGCACGCGGGAGAGGGGACTGCCGAGCTTCGCTGCCACTTCAAGATTCGTGTATGTCCTCTCTCCCGTGTGCGGGAGAGAGTCCCGCCGCAGGCGGGGAGAGAGGGGCTTCTAGGCCTTCGAATGGAAGCCAAAGAAGAAACGGCAAAGCGCAGCGTTCCGTTCACCGAATCTCACCCTTCCGGCTGATTTTCGAGCGCCCGCTAGCGGCCACACTGCGATCAGCCCATTGGATCGTTCATGACCGCCACTCCCACCATTCCCGTGCCCGTACCCGAATACGTCGCGCCGCACGGACTGCTCGCAGGCCGCAGCGTTCTGGTCACCGCGGCCGCCGGAGGCGGCATCGGTTTCGCCACCGCCAAGCGCACGCTCGAAGAGGGCGCGCGCGCCGTCGTGATCGCCGATGTCCACGAGCGGCGCCTCGGCGAGGCGCTCAACGCGCTGCGTGGCGAGTTCCCGGATCGCAGCGTCGAAGGCCTGCTCGCGGACGTCACGCAGGAGCCGCAGGTGCAGGAGCTCGTCGACTTCGCCGAACGCATCACCGGCGGCATCGACGTGCTCGTCAACAATGCCGGCCTCGGCGGCAGTCGCCGTGTCGTCGACATGAGCGACGACGAGTGGAACCGCGTGCTCGACGTGACGCTCACGGGCACGTTCCGGATGACGCGCGCGATGCTCAAGCGCATGCAGCCGCGTGGCAAGGGCGCCATCGTCAACAACGCTTCGGTGCTCGGCTGGCGCGCGCAGAAGGAGCAGGCGCATTACGCGGCGGCAAAGGCCGGCGTGATGGCGCTGACGCGCTGCGCGGCGCTCGAGGCGGCCGAGTTCGGCATTCGCATCAACGCGGTGTCGCCGTCGATCGCGTTTCACGAACACCTCAAGAAGACCGCGCCGGCCGCGCTGCTCAGCGAGCTCGCGAGCCGCGAAGCCTTCGGCCGTGCGGCCGAGGTCTGGGAGATCGCCAACGTGATCGTGTTTCTGGCCTCGGACTACGCCTCCTACCTGGTCGGCGAAACCATTTCGGCCTCGAGCCAGCGCGCCTGAGATTCGCATGCCCATCGTCTTCGACTCCGCCGAATCCTTGCTGGCCGCCGTCGGGCAATCGCTCGGCGTCACGCCCTGGCTGACCATCGATCAGCAGCGCATCGATACCTTCGCCGATGCCACCGGCGATCATCAGTGGATCCATGTCGATCCGGTGCGCGCAGCACAAAGCTCCTTCGGCAGCACCATTGCGCACGGCTTTCTGACCGTATCGCTGTGCGCGTTCTTTCTTCCCCAGCTCATCGACGTGCGCATGAAGATGGGCGTCAACGTCGGCAGCGACCGGCTGCGCTTTCCCAACGCGGTGAAATGCGGCGCGCGCATCCGCGCGGCCGGCGAACTCGTCGCCGCCGAAGCCACGCGTGACGGCGGCCTGCAGACCACCACGCGGCTGACGATCGAGATCGAAAACGAAGCGCGGCCCGCTTGCGTCGTCGACCTGCTGTCGCGCTACTACTTCTGACCAACGCCACTTCCAACGAGGTTCACACGTGACCGAAGCCGTCATCGTTTCCGTCGCCCGCACCGCCATCGGCAAAGCGTATCGCGGCGCGTTCAACGACACCGAAGCGCCCGTGCTCGGCGGGCACGTGGTCCGCGCGCTCGTGCAGCGCTCGGGCGTGGCGCCCGATGAAATCGATGACCTGCTGATCGGTTGCGCCGCCCAGCAGGGCACGCAGGGCTACAACCTCGGCCGGCTCTGCGCGTACACGGGCGGGCTGCCGGACAGCGTGCCGGGCATGACGTTCGACCGCCAGTGCTCGTCCGGGCTCATGACCATCGCGAGCGCGGCCAAGACCATCATGGCCGGCGAGCAGCGCATCGTCATCGCGGGCGGCGTCGAGTCGATTTCGCTCACGCAGAACGCGCACAAGAACAAGTACCGCTCGGTCTCCGAAGCCGCGATCGCGGCCGAGCCGACCGCTTACATTCCGATGATCGAAACCGCCGAACTCGTCGCCGAGCGCTATGGCGTGACGCGTGCGGCGCAGGACGAATACGCGTTCCAGAGCCAGCAGCGCACGGCCGCCGCACAGGCCGCGGGCCGCTTCGACGACGAGATCGTGCCGATCAGCGTGGTCAAGCAGCTGTTCGACAAGCAAGGTCAGCCGACCGACAAGCAGACCGTCACGCTCGCCCGCGACGAAGGTGCGCGTGCGGATACCACGCTCGACAGCCTCGCCGCGCTCAAGCCGGTGTGGAAGGACGGGCAGTGGGTCAAGCAGGGCCAGCACGTCACCGCGGGCAATGCCTCGCAGCTGTCCGATGGGGCCGCTGCGGTGATGCTCATGAGTGCCGAAGAAGCACGGCGTCGCGGACTGCAAGTGCTCGGGATTTATCGTGGCAGCGCGGTGGCAGGCTGCAAGCCCGACGAGATGGGCATCGGCCCGGTGCTCGCGGTTCCGCGCCTGCTCGAGCGTCATGGGCTCGGTGTCGGCGACATCGGGCTGTGGGAACTCAACGAAGCCTTCGCCGCGCAGGTGCTGTACTGCCGCGACCAGCTCGGCATTCCGAATGACCGCCTCAACGTCGACGGCGGCGCGATCGCGATCGGCCATCCTTTCGGCATGAGTGGAGCTCGCATGGTCGGGCACGCGCTGATCGAAGGCCGGCGTCGGGGCCTGCGCTACGTGGTCGTGACGATGTGCGTGGGCGGCGGCATGGGCGCGGCCGGCCTGTTCGAGATTCCGCGCTGAGCACGATGCACAAGCCGAAGCCGCAGCGCGCTGGCGATGCGGCGGGATCGGCGAAATCAGGGACCGAGGCGGCAAGTACCGCAGCGGCAAGGCTGGAGGAAGACGAGATGGCACGAGCGATGACCGCAGCGATCGAGCAGTACGAGGTGAAGACCAGCGCAAGCGTGGGATGGCCGGCGATCGGCTTCGCGCTGGTGGTGCTGTTTGCGGCGCTGTATTCGTTCTCGCATCGGCCGATGCCGCCGATGGCGGCGTCGACGGTCAAGCCGGACGGGCTGCTCGTCAGCGGCTTGGGTCGGGTCGGCGGCCGCCTGGTCGCGGTCGGTGAGCAGGGCAACATCCTGATCGCGGACAAGGCCGAAGGACCGTGGCGCAGCGCGCGTGTCGATCACCCGCGCGGCTCCATGCTCACGCAGGTGCTGGCGACCGGCGAGCGCAGCGCCATCGCGGTGGGTCACGACGGCTGGATCCTGCGCAGCGACGACGCCGGACAGAGCTGGAAGGAAGCCGCCTTCGACGCCGAGCAGGGCAGCGTGCTGCTCGGCGCCGCCGGGCCCTATGACGGCCGTCTGTTCGCCTATGGCGGCTTCGGCGAGCTGCAGGTTTCCGATGACGGCGGCGGCAGCTGGCGACGTGTTTCGCTGAGCGCCGGCGAAGCCGCGGCTGAAAGCCCCGCCGCCGCGCAGGCCGACCCCGATGCGTTCCCGTTCGGAGACGAGGGCGGCGGCGGTGCGGCCAGCAGTGGCGAGGATCGCCACGTCTACGGTGTCGCGCGCGCGGACGACGGCGCGCTCGTGCTCGTCGGCGAACGCGGCCTGCTGATGCGTTCGACCGACAAGGGCGAAAGCTGGAAGGCCTTGCCGGCGATCTATACGGGCTCCTTCTTCGGCGTGCTCGCCGTGAACGACAATGCCTTGCTCGCCTACGGCATGCGCGGCCAGGTGTTTCGCAGCGATGACGGCGGTACGCGCTGGCGCAAGCTGGCGGTGCCGACGAGCGGCGCGATCTCCGCCGCCACGCTCGCCGCGGACGGCAGCGTGCTGCTGGTCGGCGACGCGAACACGGTGCTCAAGTCCAGCGACGGCGGCGCCACGTTCGCACGCGTGAGCCCCGACGGCCGCAAGTCGCTCGCCGCCATCGTCGCGCTCGACGACGGCCGCTGGATCACCGGCGGAGAAGCCGGCGTGGTGCTGCACCTGAAGCCTGGAGCCCAGCCGTGAAACTGCTCGAAAGCTTCGTCAACCGCTGTTCCGATCTGCTGATCGCGCACCGGCATCTGCTGTCGATCGTTTTCGTCGCGCTCACCGTCGGCTTCGCCGCGAGCGCGACCCAGCTCAAGCTCGATCCGGGCTTTTTGAAGCTGATTCCGGTCGAGCATCCGTACATGAAGACGATGATGCGCTACCTGCAGAACTTCTCGGGCGCGAACACGATGCTGATCTCGCTGCGCTGGAAGGGCCAGGGCGACATCTACAACCCCGAGTTCATGGAATCGATGCAGCAGGCCACCGACGAGGTGTTCTCGATTCCGGGCATCAACCGCACCAAGGTGTCGTCGATCTTCACGCCCGATGTCTACTACATCGAGATCACCGAGGACGGCTTTCGCGGAGCGCCCGTGGTGCCGGCCGAATTCGCACGCACACCCGAACAGCTCGCGCAGGTCCGGCACAACGTCGAGAACTCCGGCCAGCTCGGCCTGCTGGTCGCCAACGACCTCAAGAGCGCGCTGATCCGCGCCGATCTGCAGGACTACGATCCGAACGACGGCAGCAAGGTCGACTACTGGGAAGTGCAGAAGCGGCTCGAGGCGCTGCGCAAGCAGTTCAACAATCCGAACATCGAAGTCAGCATCATCGGCTTCGCGCAGCTGCTCGCCGACGTGATCCATGGCCTGCTCGGCGTGATCGGATTCTTCCTGCTCGCCTTCGTGATCACCGCCGGGCTGCTGTTCTGGTACACGCGCTCGCCGCGGCTCACGTTCACCGCGCTGACGGTGGCCTTGCTGCCGGTGCTCTGGCTGCTCGGCGCGCTGCCGCTGATCGGCTTCGGCATCGACCCGCTGTCGATCCTCGTGCCGTTCCTGATCTTCTCGATCGGCGTGAGCCATGCGGTGCAGATGACCAATGCCTGGCGCAACGAGATCATCAGCGGCGCTTCGGCGATCGAAGCCTCGCGCGCCTCGTTCCGCAAATTGTTCGTACCGGGTTCGGTCGCACTGCTCACGAACGCGCTCGGCTTCGCGGTGATCATGTTCATCGACATTCCGATCGTGCACGAGCTCGGGCTCACGGCCTGCCTCGGCGTGCTGCTCATGATCGTGACCAACAAGATGATCCTGCCGATCATCCTCACGCACGTCCGCCTCGAATCATCGAGCTGGAAGCAGCCTTGGCGCACCTCGGGTGCCAACGGCCTGAATCGCATCTGGCTGGCGGTCGGCAAATGCGCCGAAGAACGCAGCGCGCTGTACGTGCTGGGCGTCTGCCTGCTGCTGGTCGCCGGGACCAGCGTGCTGTCGCGCGGCCTGGTCGTCGGCGATTCCGGCAGCGGAGCGCCCGAACTGCGCGAAAACTCGCGCTACAACATCGACGGCCGCACGATCGCCGGTTCTTACGACATCGGCGTCGACGTGCTCAGCGTGATCGTCGAAGCGCCGGACTTCGAAGGCGATTCCTGCCTGCATTATCCGGTCATCAGCCTCATCGACCGCTTCGACCTGTACATGCGCGGCGTGCCGGGCGTGCGATCGGTGACCAGCGTCGCCGGCATCGGCAAGCTGGTGATCTCCGCGTTCAACGAAGGCAATCTGCGCTGGCGCGCCTTGCCGCGCTCGGAAGTCGGCCTGTCGACCGGCTCGCGTGCCTTCGAGCCCGCGCTCGGGCTCAACACCGAGGGCTGCCGCGCGATCCAGACCTTGATCTTCATGAACGACCACGAAGGCGCGACGATCGCGCATGCGGTGGCCGAGGTGAAGAAGTTCATCGAGGCCAATCCGGTCGAAGGCGTGACGATGCGCCTGGCCAGCGGCAACGTCGGCGTGATGGCGGCGACCAACGAAGCCGTCGCCGAAGCCGAAGTGAAGATGCTGCTCGCGATCTTCGGCGCGCTGACCTTGTTGTGCTTGCTGACTTTCCGCTCGTGGAAGGCCGCGCTTTGCGTGATCGTGCCGCTGACCATCGTGTCGATCTTCTGCAATGCCTTCATGGCGATGCTCGGCATCGGCCTGAAGGTGGCGACCCTGCCGGTGATCGCGCTCGGCGTCGGCGTGGGCGTCGATTACGGCATCTACCTGTTCGAGCGCGTGCGGCATCACATGGACGCGGGGCTCTGCTTCCGCGAGTCGTTTGCCGAGGCGATGCAGGAACGCGGCAGCGCGGCGGTGTTCACGGCGATCACGATGTCGGTGGCGGTGGGTACCTGGACCTTGTCGGCGTTGAAGCTGCAATCCGACATGGGGCTGCTGCTGTCGTTCATGTTCCTCTACAACATGCTGGGGGCGATCTGCCTGCTTCCGGCGCTCGGGGCGTGGTTGTTCAGGGATGGGGGGAAGGGACGGGTGGCCGTGGTGCCGCGGACTGCGGAGGTTTCGGTTCGGCGGGTTTCGCCTGGTCATACGCCGTGAGCTTGTTTGTCCTCTCTCCCGCTTGCGGGAGAGAGTCCTCGCGGTAGCGAGGGAGAGAGGGGCTGTTTTTTGTCGGCGCTCCGCTTGAGGGGTTTGTTGTGATCTGTGAGCTTTGACCTCGCCGGTCGGGCCCTACTTCTCTTTGCTCGTGCATCGATCCGTAAGCAAGAGAAAGCACCCCCCGAAGTCCGCGCCCGTTCGACGGCTGCGCCGACGAACGGGTCCCCGGCCGGCGCGACGTGCTCGGGGTCGCTTCGACGCGATGCAACGTTCTGGTCGCGACGAAGCTCTGGCGGACTTCCTGTCCGCCAGCCCCACTGCGCGCGCCTCTCCAGCCGGCGCTGCCAGGGGTTGAACGTCAACTGCTATTGGCTCGCTACGCCTCGCTGCCAAGCGCTAGCTGCTTGTTCCTCTCTCCCGCGAGCGGGAGAGAGTCCCGCCGAAGGCGGGGAGTGAGGGAACACACCTTGTAAATTGCACACTGCCGAAGCGTGCTCCCTCACCCGGCGCTGACGCGCCACCCTCTCCC
>QFCS01006218.1_pt1 | contig 42040 bp, 40 predicted proteins | sample 3576561 | NCBI WGS metagenome assembly QFCS01 | reverse complement strand
GGTCACTCGGAACACCCCGCAGGTGTCCGACATCAGTTTGGAATGATGTCCGACTTCAGCGTGGAACAGCGTCCGCCATCACGCTGGAACACTGTCCGCCATCAGCATGGAGTCGTGTCCGCCATCGCGTGGAATACGCAGTCATGGGCATCTCTTGTTGAGACGCCGACTTTCCATGGTCCATCGGCTTGGAATGATCCATCTGAGCGATGGCGGGTGAAAGCATCGTCAGCGACATCCCGGTGGCCGTGATCAATTGGATGATCTTCTTCATGTAGCTCTCCTTTGAGACAGTGTTCAATGGGTCGTTCGGGTGCTCACTTGGAGACAACCTTGATCTTGCCAACCATGCCCGCTTCGTAGTGACCAGGCAGAAGGCAAGCGAAATCGAACTCACCAACCTTGTTGAAGGTCCACACGATCTCGCCGCGCTTGCCTGGTGCGACGTGTGCCATATACGGCTCATCGTGCTCCATGCCAGGGAACTTCTTCATGAGCGCAGCGTGCTCGTCGAGTTCGGGCTTGGTGCCAAGAACGAACTCATGCATGACCTTGCCGCTGTTCATGTGGACAAAGCGCACCGTCTCTCCTTGCCGGATCTCGATACGGTCCGGGGTGAAGCGCATGGCATCGGTCATATCGACCTCAATGGTGCGCGTGACCTTCTTGGGGTCGCCCGCGATGCCCCACGCTTTTTGTTCAAGCTTGATCGGCCCAGCGGGCTTCACATGGGCTTCATTCCCGTGCGCTGCGGCCAGGGAGGCGGTAGCAACCATCAAACCGGTTGCAATGGCGTTTCGAATATTCAACTGAGTACTCCTTGGTGGATGGGTAGAGGCTTACGTACGAACACGAAAATCAATGACGGCCCTTGTGGCCATTGGGCTTGACGGCAGTGGCGTCGGCTGGGGCGGCTGACGTTGCCTGAGATGCGCGCGACGGCGCGGGAGCTGCTCCAGACCACTCGTAGGCGACTGTCCCGGACGGGTGCTTGTAGGGGCCGGGGTCCTTGTAGTCGCCAGGCTTTTGGTCTTTGCGTACCTTGAAGACACTGAACATCCCGCCCATTTCGATCGGGCCGAACTGGCCCGTTCCAGTCATCATGGGCGCCGTGTTATCGGGAATGGGCATCTGCATCTCGCCCATGTCAGCCATGCCGCGCTCACCCATCACCATGTAGTCAGGTGCAACGCGCTGGATCTTGTTCACCAGCCCTCGATGGTCCACGCCGATCATGGTGGGCACGTCGTGGCCCATGGCGTTCATGGTGTGGTGGCTTTTGTGGCAGTGGAAGGCCCAGTCACCTTCCTCGTCGGCGATCAGTTCGATCTGGCGCATCTGGCCGACGGCCACGTCGGTGGTTACCTCATACCAGCGGGTGGATGGAGGTGTAGGTCCGCCATCCGTACCGGTCACCAGAAACTCATGACCATGAAGATGAATGGGGTGATTGGTCATCGTGAGGTTACCGACCCGGATACGAACGCGGTCGTTCAGGCGCACATTGAGGGTGTCGATACCTGGGAAGATGCGGCTGTTCCAGCTCCAGATATTGAAGTCGGTCATGGTGGCAACCTTGGGTGTCTTGCTGCCCGGCTCGACGTCGAAGGCGTTGAGCAGGAAGCAGAAATCTCGGTCAACCTCGTTGATATGCGGGTGTTTGCCCTTGGGGTGCGTGACCCAGAAGCCCATCATGCCCATGGCCATCTGCACCATCTCATCGGCGTGGGGGTGGTACATGAAGGTGCCAGGGCGGCGCGCCTCGAACTCGTAGACGAAGGTCTTTCCAGCAGGAATCGCGGGTTGATTGATGCCGGCCACGCCGTCCATACCGTTGGGCAGGCGCTGACCATGCCAGTGGATGGTGGTGTGTTCCGGCAGTCGATTGGTGACGAAGATACGCACGCGATCACCTTCGACCACTTCAATCGTAGGCCCCGGGCTCTGGCCGTTGTAGCCCCACATGTTGACCTTGAAGCCGGGCGACATCTCGCGCACAACGGGCTCAGCCACCAGGTGGAACTCCTTGACGCCGTTGTTCATGCGCCAGGGCAGGCTCCACCCATTGAGCGTGACGACGGGGTTGTAGGGGCGCCCGGAATTCGGTACCAGCGGCGGTGCGGTATCGACAGAGCTCTGAATGACGGGCTCGGGAAGTGCAGCCATGGCCACTCGTGAAACGGCCAGTCCGGCCACAGCGCTGGCAGCGCCTGCAAAGAATTGACGACGATTGCTCATGTTGTGTTCTGCTCGAGTTGTTCAATGACCTGCGGTATTGGCTTCCGCCCCGGAGGCGGCGCCTGGTGTGACGAACGACTGGGGCTCACCACCCTGAAGCACCCACATGAGGTCCGCTTCAGCGACCCAGTAGTCTCGAGTGGCGCTGATGGTCTCGCGCTGCGCTTGGGCGCGGCCTTGCACCTCGGTCAGCAACTCCCACACGCTCTTGAGCATGCCGTTGTATTGAAGAACGCTCTCATCCACGATGAGGTTTCGCTGTGCCATGACATCGTTGCGATAGCTCTGGGCCACATCGAGGGCAGCTCGATAGGCGTCTCGTGCCAGGTCGAAGTTGATGCGCGTCTTGGTCTGATTGACCATGGGCAACTGAGCGGTGATTTCTTGAAGCTCGGCCGCCAGGCGATCGCCGGGCAGCCCCTCTTTGGGTAGATCGGGCAGGGAGTCGGGCAGCTCCAGGCGCTGGTGAACGCCGTTGAGGCGAAGCAACTTGATCAGCGCCTGTTCGGCTTGTGCTGCTGCCACACGGGCCTGCTGATAGGCCAGCTTCTCGCTAGACAGCCCTAGCTCAACCCGGCTTTGTTGGTAGCGACTCCAGTTGCCAACCTTGACCATGCGACGTCCCAATTCCGTGGCAGCTTCAGCCGCTTCGAGGGATTCCTGTTGCAAGCTCAACGTCTGCTTGGTTGCAACCGCGGATAGCCAGGCTTTGCGGGCATCTACCGCAACTTCGAAGAGTTCGTCCAAACCCTCGATACGCCTTTGGTGGCGTGCCTCAACATCCATCCATTGCCCCGTTGCAACGCGATCGACGTTTTCCCGACCGAGACGCGACATGACCCGTTGCAACTCGAGGTGGGGCTTCCAGGCAGCACGAACCGCGCTCTCCATCGTGGGAAGTGCAAAGCCCGCTGGCAGCGTCTTGTCGCTCGCGGTGGGCTTGAGGTTTTCAGCCTCCCACTTCAGGATATCGGCATGTCCGCGCTTGAACTTGCCTACTTCGTCGTTGGCCTCGCTCCTCATCGTTGAAGACGAAGCCCATACGGGCGAGTACCTGAAGCAAGGGCTGCGGGAGGCGGGCTACTACGCTGAGCTGGCCCGCAACGGCGTCGATGGCCTGCACGAAGCCACCGAGGTTGAGTACGACCTTGTCATCTTGGATGTCATGCTGCCCGGCATAGACGGATGGTCTGTGCTGAACTCGCTCAAACGTAAGAAGCGTCAGCTCCCGGTGCTCTTTCTCACCGCCCGCGACAGCGTCGAGGATCGGGTCAAGGGGTTGGAGTTGGGCGCGGACGACTACCTGGTCAAGCCCTTCTCATTCTCCGAACTGCTTGCTCGCATCAAGACCATCCTTCGGCGCGGCAACCAGATTCAGGAGGCGACCTCACTGCAGGTCGCCGACCTTACCCTCGATCTGGTTCGTCGTCGGGCCACCCGCGCGGGACGCCGAGTAGACCTGACCGCCAAAGAGTTCGGACTGCTTGAACTCTTTATCCGTCGCCGCGGTGAAGTGTTGCCCCGCACGCTGATTGCCTCTCTCGTCTGGGACATCAACTTTGACAGCGACAGCAATGTGATCGACGTGGCCATTCGAAGACTACGAGCAAAGATCGATGACGGTTTTGATGTCAAGCTGCTGCAGACGGTGCGTGGCATGGGCTACGTGCTTGACGAACCCGAGCAGTGAACGAGGGGCTTGGGGATGTCTCTAACCGCCCGGTTGACGGTTCTTTTCGCTGGCGTCGTAGCGCTCATCCTGGCTGGATTTTCGGTACTCATGTTCCGAGAGACCAGCGCTCACTTTGTCGAACTTGATCAGGCTCTTATGACCGACAAGGTTCATCTCGTAGAGGATGTGATCCGAGAAAGTCCATCGGAAGAAGAGCTGCGCAGCCGGCTCGGTACCAGCACACACGGGCATCAAGGCCTGTACATCAGAGTCACAGGTGCTTCGGGAACGATTTTCGAACAAGGGGACATCCAACTCCCTGTTGGCTTATTGTCAGCGCTCGAGCTCAAGCCACAAGGGCTGGTATGGCAAGACGCGTCCAGCAGCTTGTATGCGCAGCACTTCTCTCTTGATCTAAACAATACAAGGAAAGAAAAGGTCTCTGTGATTGCCGCCATCGATACGAGCCATCACCGACATTTTCTCGATGCCTTGACAGTCAAAATTGCTGGTTACGTGCTTTTCTCCGTGATCGTCGGCACTCTGCTGGGGTGGTTGGCCAGCCGTGGAGGCCTCAAGCCGCTGACCGCGATGAAGGCGAGAGCGGAGAGCCTGAGCGCACACCGACTAGGTGAGCGCATGCCGGTGGAGAGCGTCCCCAAGGAAATGCGTGAACTCGCTCAATCGCTCAACGACATGCTCGATCGTCTTCAGCGCGACTTTGACCGACTCAGCGCCTTTTCTTCGGATCTCGCGCACGAGATGCGAACGCCGGTGAGCAATCTCCTGACCGCGGCCCAAGTCACTTTGGCCCAGTCGCGTTCCTCGGCCGACTATCGCAACAGCCTGGCCACCCTGTCGGAGGAGTTGCAGCGTCTGGCACGCACCATCTCTGACATGCTCTTTCTGGCCAAGACCGAAAACCTGCATGCGTTGCCGTCCAGGGACCACGTGGATCTCGTTACGGAATCGAGTGCTGTCGTGGAATTCTACGAAGCTATCGCCAGCGAGAAAGGCTTGACCATCAAGGTCAGCGGAGAAGGCGCGGTTTCAGGTGATCGCCTGATGATTCGCCGTGCGATCAGCAACCTCTTGTCCAACGCCGTTCGGCATGCTCGCCCGAAGACAACGGTAAGCATCAGGGTCGAAGCAAGCAACGAGTTGGTGCGTCTTGCGCTGACCAACTCGGGGGATGAAATTGCCAGCGCCGCCCAGGCGGCGCTTTTTGATCGCTTTGTTCGCTTGAGCCCCGGAAGGAGCCGTGGTGAGGAGGACGGGGTGGGATTGGGCCTTCCGATCACCAAGGCCATCATGCGGGCGCATAAAGGAGACGTGAAGGTGCGCTCTGGCGCAGGAGTCAACACCTTCTCACTCGAATTTTCGATCAGATAACGCCATCAGCAGCGACCAGACATCATTTCTCGCTGTGTCCTTTGTTCAGCAAGTAGCCCAGGCGATCCACTTCATTGCTGACGGCAATGATCTGCTTGCCATCCGCGGTTTGCAGGGTGTCGCCGCCACGCAGGTATTGGGCTCGCCCGCACCGGTCTTCCTTGGCCATCTTGCCGTCCTTGAACATGCAGAGGAGGCCGCGGTCCTCAATCGGGATGGCTTGCGCCGCCGCCAGCCGTCATCAATGATCTGCATGTGTGGCGCGTCGGTCGCGGGCAGTACGCCTGCATCGTTGCGCTGGTCACGGCCAGCGATGCCGAACCGGCTGACTTCAAACGACTACTGGGCGTTCACGAGGAACTGGTTCATATCAGCTTAGAGATAAATCGAGTTTCAGCCAATGAATCTTCCCCCGTTGAAGGCCCTGTAAGCGTGTCAGCCTCGTGAACCCCGAGCGGTACAGGCTCATTGGTTTACTGCATGGTGCGCCCTGACCTGGTCGTTGGCGACCTGTGGCGTTTGACCTGGTCACTGTTGCAATGAGTGGGGCAGGCTGGCTGCGCCGATCTCAATCGGCCAGTGCTGCTTGGATCTTCAGACGGGAGTGGAATGCCCAGGTCGAACTGACGCGCCGCGCCGATAGCACCGAACTGTTGGCTTGGACGAAGAACAACGACTCATCGATGCCTCGGCGCTCCAAGGCGAAACGCAGCCGCTGCAAGCGTTGCCGGCGCCCCGTGTCGCTGCTGGCCGGCGTTTGACCGCTGCGCCTGAAGTACTCAACCGCCATGCGCAGATTTTCGAGTGCCTCCGGTCGCAAGCCTGGTAGCACCCTGGGTATTGACGATTTACTCGTCGGCACCGGAGTCAGTACAACCAGTCCCCAGGCGCGCGCGCCCGCGACCACGTCCACATTTATTGCCTCCACTTTGGTCAGGCCAAAATCACGGGCGACTCGCAGCCGGTAGGCTACCCAGGCATCTTCGTCCAGGATGGCGCCTATGGCAGAGTTCGCCTCGTCGTCACTGCCCTCGCAAGGCAGCAACAAGGTTGACAACAACTGCCGGGCGAGCGGGTCGCCGACGCTCGACGCCATGTGCAACCATTGCACGCCTTGTTCAGCTTCTTCCAGGCAGGTGGCCGAGCGCAGAAGCAATGCGCCCAGTTGTCGCTGTGCATTGGCGCTTCCGCCTTCGGCGGCCTTCTCCAGGAAGAACCTCGCCATCTGCGGGTTGGCCACAGGGCCGTGACCGTTGGCGTGCAATCGATACAGCAAAGTCCAAGCCTCGGTGTACCCGGCGTCAGCAGCGCGCAACAATAGGGCTGACCCGCGGCGCACGTTACGCCGTGCCGTCAACAGGGATGAGGGAATAGATGCCGCATTGATGCCGCACAGCGCACGTCCTAGCAACAAGGCCGCTGCCGGGTTTCCCCGGTTAACACATAGCGTAAGCAAAGCCTCGACTCTTTGGCTCTGATAGGTCATCAGTGACAGGCCCCGGTGCTGCAAAATAGACAAGGCCTCGCAGACGCCGTCTGCCAGCTCGGAGGTGGACTCGAAGCGAAGCAGCAGGGCTTGGCGCAGCACGCGCGCCACAAAATCCAGATCTCGGCAACGTACCGCGGTGGCCAAGGCCTGAACGATTGCCTGCTGCACTTCCAGCGAAGGAAAGGCCAGCAAAGCGTTGAGGATCGCGATGCCTGGGTTCGACGGTGATTCCCGAGCAGCTACCAGTGCACTCGCTGCCATGTCACAGCCGGCGTCCGCGGCTGCCACAAGCACGGAAATCGCCTCGGCGCTGTCGGGCGACGTTAGGGTCCGCCATATGCCCAGCTTGAGCCGCGCGGACACAAGGCCAGCGTTGGCCGCTGTCGACAAAACGATCAGCAGATTGCGCCGAACCAACTCGGCCAACGAAAGTGCATCGGCGATGACCATCGTCGCCTGTACAGACGATGCCAAAGACGGGTGCGACAGATAGTCAAGCCCAAGGTCGAGATATCGGGGAAACCCGTCCACTCCCAGCAGATAGCGTCGACCAACTTCGCACAGGGCAGTGGTATCGCCCTGGCGCGCCAACGCCAACAGTCGCACGTCTTGTCTACGCATCCGTTGAACGTAGGCGGCCAGGGGTGACCGATGCCTTGCCATCGCATTACTGGTATGTCACGGCTTTGTCATTTTCGTGGCCGTTGCGTACGGTCTGAGCAACAAAACGCCGCTCTGCTCGGGAGGCGTGCTAGCGATCTTTCGCCATCAATGCGCAACACGGTTGGCAGCACGGACCTTCTCTACTCTTGATCGCCGCACCCCAGAGTTCTTGTCTTCACAAGGGCTTGGTCCATACATGGTGCTGATGTCATTTCCACAATGGAGAAAACTCATGAGACGCTCGCTTCTTTCCCTGGCCGCTCTGGCCACACTGGCCACGACATCCGTTGCCGTGCATGCCCAGTCTTCCGTGACCTTGTTCGGCGTGGTGGACGCTGCAGTGCGACAGGTCAAGAACGGCTCTGCTGGGTCGCAGGTGCAACTGGCTTCCGGGTCGAATACAACCAGTCGCTGGGGTCTCCGTGGCGTCGAAGATCTCGGTGGAGGCATGCAGGCCGGCTTTCACCTCGAATCCCAGCTCAATGTTGACACCGGAACGGTTGACGCCACTCGATTCTTCGGACGGCGCTCCACGGTTAGTCTGAGCGGGGGATTTGGCGAGATACGGCTTGGGCGCGACTACACGCCCACCGCCTACAACACGTTCAACGACGAGTTCGGTATCGTGGGTGTGGGCTCTCGTGGCATCTTCAGTTACGGCGGTGGATCCAATCTGGGCAGCACGGCGTCAACAGTGCTCCGCACCGACAACTCTGTGGGCTACTTCATCCCCAACATGGGTGGCCTCTACGGTCATGTGCAGTTCTCAGCGGGTGAGGGCGTCGACGGCAATCAGTACGCCGGGGGGCGGTTGGGCTACAAACGGCAGAACATGGACATCGCCGTCGCTTATGGGAAAACTGATACCGGAGCGAGCACGCCAGACTTCAAAAATTACAACATCATGTTCAACTACAACTTCGGGTTTGTCACGCTGTATACCTTGTATGACGTCAAAGAGTGGAGTCCGCGCAAGACACGCGACCTGTCGATCGGCGCGGCTTTTCCTGTGAGCTCCGGCACCATCAGGGTAGGTATCACGCGCGCCGATCGCTCGGGGGGCGCCTCGGGCTCAGGCTTCTCCGACGCAGACGACAGCACTCGCCTGGGTGTTGGCTACGTGCACGATGTTTCTCGGCGAACTGCGCTGTACACCACTTACGGACGCGTGAACAACAAGGGCGCGGCCCGGAGTTCGGTGTTGTACACGCCGCCTGCGGGAATGCTTGGCGGTCAAGACTCCTCCGGCTTTGAGGTCGGCATTCGCCACGTGTTCTGAGCCGCTCGTGGCCTGGCGGGTTGAGAGGACCCCGGCAGGCCACGCATGTTTGGTACGCCCCGGGCCTCCACTTTCGGAGATCCGGGGCACTACTTTCGTAGCTTCGTACAGTGGTTTCGAGCCTGCGCGTCACCAAGGGTGTTTGGCGCTACACCCAAGGATCTTCGTGGTCGCGTCGGGGATGATGGGGTGGTTCGCGACATGCCGCCAGGTTGCCGGCAGCACATCGCAGCGAACATCAGGCACATGCCCCTCGTATTGCAGGACCATGTCGGGAAAAACAATGGCCGCTGCTCGCAGGCAGTCACCTTTCACGTCGATGCCTGCTCGACATCAGTCAAAGGAGGTGAGGCGCGTCCAAATTGCAGCCACATCTCAAACCTGAATTGCTGCGGCGACGACAGCGTCGACGCGAAGACTATCTCACTTGTTGTTGTGCCCCTTCTTCAACAGGTAGTCAAGGCGTGCCACCTCGTTGCTGGAAGCGGCGATTTCCTTGCCATCGACAGTTTGCAAGATGGTACCGCTGCGCAAGTACTCGGCGCGTCCGTAGCGGTCTTCTTTGGCCATCTTGCCATCCTTGAACACATAGAGGATGCCGCCGTCTTTGAGGGCGATGGTTTGCTTGGCTTCTTGGTTCGCGGCATCGCTTGCGAACGCAGAAGTTGCAAGCAACGAAAGAGCAAAGACGGTGATGTTGAGTTTCATGTTGACTCCTTGATGGATTCTCGACCCGTCATTACGTGCCGAGGTACTGGCGTACATGCATACGGTAGGGCGCTGGTCATGACGACAACGGAGCACACCCATTACATCTTTGTCAGGTCATGGAAGCCGAAAACCATTGAGCGCCTCGCGCGTGAGAGCCAAGAAGTTTCGAGCCTAGAATTCCATCCCATGCGCAAGCTGATCGTGCTTCTGATGTGTCTTGCCCTGCCGATGCAGGGCTGGGCCGGCATGTTTGCCTTGCCTGATCCGTGCCCGATGCAAGACATGGCGATGACGGTCCCGTCTGGCGACGCAGAAGCGGCCGACACCGGGAGCACAGTGGAAGGACAGGGCCAATACCGCCCGGGTCAACGCCTACGTCACGCGGTTCCGCAACTACATCGGCCTGACGGCCTCCGGCAATCAGCTTGACGACGAAGGCGTCCCGGTGACCGATCGCGATGCGAACCAATCGTTGGCGGAGTATCTCTACGGCGGCGTGCGTGCGCGCTTCACCGGCCTCGAAGCCAACGGCAATCTGCGTCTACAAGGGCCGGACGGGTTTTCGCGGACTTCCGACGGCTCGACGCTGGATCTGGCATGGCGGGCTGACGTTGTACGGGCCACAAACCTAGATACCGGCGAGCCGCTACCACGCATCGCTCCGCTGCGCATTGGCGCGACCCTGGTCTACGGTAACGGCCGTGGAACGCGCGGCTTGGCTTCGACTACAACGCAGCGCAACGCCGAGTGCCGGCCAACACGCGCGAGACCGAGGCCTACACGCTGTGGAACGCCGCGATCACCTACGGCATGAAGGCACAGCGGGCGCGGCTGACCTGGTACGCGCGCATAGACAACTTGACCAACAAGCTCGCCTACAGCCCTACCTCGATCCTGACCACGACGGTGTATCCGAACGCACCGCTGCCGGGACGCACGCTCAGGATCGGCGTAAGGGCGACCTTCTGATCCGGTTGTAGTGGAGCCCTCCGATCTATGCCGGGCTCCCAAACGAGAACCGTGGTCTGCTCCTTACTCTGCAATCCAAATACCATCAGCTATCGCAAACGACTGGTTGGCGGCGATTGAACCGGAGGCGGGCCAACAAGTGCGGCGATGATGGGGCAAGGGGACGCTTGCCCCATCTCCTCGCACTGCAAGAGCATGTCCCGTAGAGCACCTTGCATGCGTTCGAGATCGCCGAGCTTCTCATCGATCTGGTCAAGGCGCCGCCGTGTCACCGTCTGAATAGCCCGGCGATTCCGCCCATCCTCCAGGTCCAAGAGCGACTTCACCTCGTCCAGCGAGAACCCAAGGCTCTGAGCGCGCTTGATGAAGCCGATCCGCTGGATCATCGAAGCGGGGTAGCGCCGGAAGCTGCCGGCGTTCTTCGGGATCGGCAACAGGCCGCGTCCCTGGTAGTAGCGGATTGTCTCCACGCCGACGCCAGCGACCTTCGCCAGCCTGCCAACCGTCATCCAATCACCCAAACCTTCGTTCATCGAGCGATCCACTGTCTATTCACGAGCAACACAGAATAACGCAGTACCGCGTAGTTGACCCTTGCCTCCATTTGATCCAAATCAATTTCCCGCAGCTCAGTTGGGAATAGGATCACAGGTGTCAATGGGTCAATAGGCCGCACATGCGCACACTTCTCAACCACCGCAGGATTCGCGCCATCGCGTGGATGGTGCTCGGGGTATGGCTGTTTGCGCTCGGGGCCGGGGTGGCCAATGCCTGCCTTCTGGAGTCTCCGCAGCAACATCGGCATGCTGTCGGATATGAGCATGTGCCATCGTCCGGGCATGGAAATCATGAAGGCCTCTATGGTGAGCACGAAGAAGGTTCCCACGACCCGTCGAAGGCCCCGTGCCTGAAGCTCTGCGGCGACGTCAACCAGTCCGCCATTCAGAAAGCACCAACCTTCGCGTTCGACCTCGTCGGTTTGGCGCCTCCCGCCTATGGAGACCAGCTGCTGGCTCCGACGTTGGCTCTGCGAGCCATCCCATCGAGGGGTCACCAGCGACCACCTCCCAAGCAGCCGTCGTGGCTGCTGTTCGAGCGTCTCGCGCTGTAGCGCCTCCTTTTGAGTTGCCGTGTCGGTCACAGCCGGCGCACAACTCATGAGCCTTGACTCTGTACCCGACTACGGAGTTTTCATAGGGCTTTGTCCGCTTGCGGCGACATCGGTTTCGCCCCAATGGCAGACACCCGCGGCTAAAGGAGAGAGAAATGAAATTCACGCATTCGATCGCGGCCATCGTTGGCGCCGCACTGGTCACCTTGTCTGCGTTCGCGCAGGACAACCATCAGGCCCATCACCCCGCAGGTGCGAGTCCGACTGCGGCCGAGACGCCAAGGGCGCCGACCACCGAGGGCATGGATGCGCAACTGAAGTCGATGCAGGCCATGCACGAACGGATGGTGGCTGCGAAGACGCCTGCGCAGCGCAAGGCGCTCATGGCCGAACACATGCAGGCCATGCGGGCTGGCATGGCGATGGTGGGCGCAATGAAGGATGGAGCCGAGTCGGCGCCGACAGCTGAGCGGCAGCAAATGCTCGAAATGCGCATGGACATGTGCCAATCCATGATGCAGATGATGATGGACCGGATGCCTGAGCCGGCGAAGTGAGGAGGACAACCATGACAACTTCTCACCGCACCGGTCCAAGGTTTTCGCGCTCGCGATGGTTCCTGGGCTTTCTGGTCTTCCTGGCCGTGAGCATCTACATGCTGCTGACGGAACACCGCGGGCACTACCTGGCCGCGCTGCCACTGGTCCTCCTGGCGACTTGCGTCATCGCTCATGTGCTGATGCATCGCCATGCCGTACCAGGCGACGGTAGCAAGGCGAATTCACCGTACCCGGGAGAGCGCAAATGAACCACGATGCGCCCGCTTATGGGCTTTGGCTGCTCGTCCTCGTGAACTCGGCGGTCTTCATCATGTTCGCCTTCAGCTTCTTCAAACCGCAGACCTCGCGCGACTGGAGAACCTTCGGGACATTCGCAGCGTTCATTGTTGCCTTGTTCGTCGAGATGTACGGCTTTCCGCTGACGCTGTACGTGCTGTCCGGCTGGCTTCAGACCAAGTATCCCAGTCTGGACTTGCTGTCGCACAACAGCGGCCATCTCTGGTCGACCCTGCTGGGCGAGAGCGGCGACCCTCACTTCAGCCCGCTTCATATCGCAAGCTACATCTTCATCGGGGGCGGCTTCTGGCTTCTGTCGAGCGCCTGGACGGTGCTCTACCACGCGCAACGGCACGCCCAACTTGCCGTGAGCGGCCCATACGCCAGGATTCGGCACCCGCAGTATGTGGCCTTCGTGGCGATCCTTTTCGGCTTTCTGCTGCAGTGGCCGACGCTGTTGACGCTGCTGATGTTCCCCTTCCTCGTCGTGATGTATTCGAGGCTGGCAGTCAACGAGGAGAAGGACATGCGCAAGCAGTTCGGCGCCGAGTTCGACGCCTATGCCGCGCGCACGCCGCGCTTCCTTCCCTCCCTCTCGGACACGCGCCAGCGAGGCTGACATGAAGAAGACCCGCTGGCGTCAGCGCATCAATCGACCGTACCTGGCTGCAGCCTACGGACTAGGCGATGGCTGCGGCTCCCGCTCGGATGCGGACATGAGCGCCGCGCCCCGCCGGGCGTCGACACACGCAATGCTGATCGCCTGCGACCAGACCTAACGGAGAACCCATGGCAAAGAACAAGAAGGGTGCCAAAGGCGCCAAGCACAAGGCCGATGTGGACGGCACCGGCACTGCCCACGGCTCAGCGCGCGACGAGACAGCGACACGCTCGATCGGCCGCGAGGACTACGAAGCACAGTTGCACATGCTGCAGATCGAACTGGTGAAACTGCAGCGGCATTTCATCAAATGCAACGACCGTATCCTGATCCTCTTGGAGGGAAGGGACGGCGCAGGCAAGGACGGCAGCATCAAGCGGCTGGTCGAACACCTGAGTCCTCGGGAAACACGGGTCGTCGCGCTAGGAAAGCCCTCCGACCGGGATCGCACGGGCTGGTACTTCCAGCGCTACGTCCCGCACCTGCCAGTTGGCGAAGAGCTCGTGGTGTTCAACCGCAGTTGGTACAACCGTGCGGGCGTGGAACCGGTGATGGGCTTCTGTACCGCCGAGGAGCACGAGGAATTCATGAACTCAGTGCCCAAGTTCGAGGAGATGCTGGTCAACTCCGGCATCAAGCTGCTGAAGTATTACCTCGACATCGGCAAGAAGGAGCAGAGCCGCCGGCTCGGGGAACGCCGCCGTGATCCCCTCAAACAGTGGAAGTCGAGCCCGGTGGATGCCGTCGCGCTGAAGCACTGGGACGGCTATACACGGGCGCGCGACGAGATGTTCATGCGCACCCATACGGCCGCAGCGCCCTGGTCTGTCGTGCACGGCGACAACAAACGGTTGGCGAGGCTCAACCTGATCAGAGACATCCTCTCCCGGCTGCACTACGCCGGCAAGAAGCACAAGGTCATCGCTCCCGACCGGGAGATCGTCTTCGAGTTCTCGCAGGACTGCCTGGACTCGGGCCGACTCGCTCGTTGAGACCACGTACACAGCGAACAGGAAGAACAGCCATGAAGTCGATCAACGTTGAAGTCGGAGGGCTCGTATCGAGCCTGAGCGCGGAGGGAGTACGCCGCAAGCTGCTGCAGCTTCCCGGCGTCCATCATGCAGATGTCAACTATGTTGCGGGAAGCGCAACGGTCCATCTCGATGAGGGACAACTCAGTGTCGAGGATCTGCGCCAGCGCATCGCCGAATGCGGCTATCACTGCCGTGGCGAGCAGACGCCCAAGCACGTGTGCGCGCCCGCCGCTGGCGTCTCTGCCGACCCCAGCCATGCGGTGCACGGCCATCACGGCGCACCCGCACGTCAGGCGCAAGAGATGGGGCATGAGGGGCACCACGCGCATGCCCCCGCCACGGCCGCACGCGCGAAGGCTGCGGCCACGACGCCCGCCGCCCATGCTGCGCACCAGGCCCACGCAGGCGACCCTGCGATGGCCGACATGATGCACGACATGGGCCACGGGTCGGGCTCGATGCAGGACATGGCCCGGGACATGCGCAATCGCTTCTTCGTGGCCCTGGTCTTCGCCATTCCCGTGTTCTTCTATTCCCCGATGGGGAAGATGTTCGGCGACTTCCAGACGCCGTTCGGGCTGGACGACAAGCTCTTTCTTTTCTTCCTCGCAAGTGCCGCGATCATCTATCCAGGTTGGCCTTTCTACGTGGCGGCGTGGCGCGCGCTGCGCAACGGCGTCGCCAACATGGCCACATTGGTCGTGCTGTCGGTGGGCACCGGCTACCTGTTCAGCATCGGCGCGACCTTCTTCTACGAGGGTGAGGTGTTCTATGAAGCGGCATCGGTGCTGCTGGTCTTCATCCTGCTGGGGCACTGGCTGGAGATGCGCGCCCGCGCGGGCGCATCCGACGCGATTCGCGCGTTGATGGATCTCGCCCCGCCCATGGCCACGGTCGTGCGCAACGGGGTGGAGACCAAGGTACCGACCGCCGAGGTTGCAGCCGGGGAACTGGTCGTGATCAAGCCCGGCGACAAGATCCCGGTGGATGGCGAGATCGTCGAGGGCGCGTCGCAAGTGGACGAGTCGATGCTGACGGGCGAGTCCATGCCGGTCAAGAAGGGCGTGGGCAGCACCGTCGTAGGCGCCAGCATCAACAAGAGCGGGAGCTTTCGCTACAAGGCCACGAAGGTCGGCGCGGACACGGCCTTGGCGCAGATCGTCAAGCTGGTCCAGGAGGCCCAGAACTCGAAGGCCCCCGGCCAGCTGCTGGCCGACCAGGCATCCCAGTGGCTGGTGCTGGCGGCGATCGTGATTGGCCTGCTGACCTTCAGCGTCTGGTACTGGGTGATGGGACAGACATTGCTGTTCGCACTCACCTTGACCATCACCGTGTTCGTGATCGCCTGCCCTGACGCGCTGGGGCTGGCCACCCCGATGGCCATCATGGTCGGGACCGGGCTGGGCGCAATGAACGGCATTCTCTTCAAGAATGCGGCCGCATTGGAGAACGCCACCAAGTTGACGGTCGTGGTGTTCGACAAGACCGGCACCTTGACACTGGGGCAGCCCGATGTCGTCGAGATGGTGGCCGCGCCCGGTGTCGAGGAGACGCGGCTTCTGGCGACGGCCGCCGCGGTGGAGAAGTTCTCCGAGCACCCCCTCGCGCTCGCAGTGCTCAAGCGTGCAGGAGACATGCCGACGGAGGTCACCGAGAACTTCACCAACATCGATGGGCAAGGCGCACGGGCCACTATCGGGGGCGAGACGGTGCTCCTGGGCAACCGGCTGCTGATGCAGTCGGAACAGGTGGATCTGGCCCCCCTTGCCAGCGAGGCGGCGCGGCTGCAAGGCGGGGGGCGCACTGTGGTCCACGTCGCGCGCGGTGGCCGGCTGATCGGCCTCATCGCGATCGCCGATGCCGTGCGGCCGACCTCGCGCGAGACGATCGCCAAGCTGCAGGCACGCGGCGTGAAGGTCGCGATGCTGACCGGGGACAACCAGGCGACCGCCGAGCGCATCGGCAAGGAACTGGGTATCGACATCGTGCTTGCGGATGTGTTGCCCGGGCAGAAGGCTTCCAAGATCAAGGAACTGCAGCAGCAGGGTCACAAGGTCGGCATGGTCGGCGACGGCATCAACGACGCTCCGGCGCTGACGCAGGCCGACGTGGGCTTTGCGATTGGCGCGGGGACGGACGTTGCGATGGAAAGCGCCCAGGTGGTGTTGATGAAGAGTGACCCCTACGACGTGGTCGGGGCCATCGAACTGTCCCGGGCGACGCTGCGCAAGATGCACCAGAACCTCTGGTGGGCCGTGGCCTACAACGTGATCGCCTTCCCGCTGGCGGCCGGGATGCTGTATCCGTTCACCTTGTCGCCCGAGGTCGCCGCATTGTCCATGTCGGGCAGTTCCGCGATCGTCGCGATCAATGCGCTGATGCTCAAGCGCACGCGCCTGCCGGGGATCAAGCGCGTGACGTCGCGTGCCAGTGTCCCAGCGGCCGCGTCAGCCTGAGCGGCGGGCCACCATGGTAGAGAGCCGCGCCATGCGATCACCGCGCGAATCCGGGCCCACCCGCCAGCAAGACCTCGGCGTCGCGCAGCTGGGTTGGCTCGCTGCGGCCGTATTCGTCGTCTCGGCCGGATATGGGGCACTGATGCCCTTGATCCCCGACTGGCTGCGGCCCTTGATGGGCGACGCGGATCCTGCGGCGCTTGCGCGCCATGTCGGCTACCTCAGCGGCATCTACACGGCGGGCATCCTGCTGGGTGCGCCCCTGTGGGGCATGCTGGCGGACAGGCTGGGGCGTGCCCGCGTGTTGCTGGTGGGCCTGATCGGCTACGTGGCCAGCCTGCTCCCGCTGCTGCGCCCCGAGGCCCTGGGCGTGGTCGGCATCTATGCGCTGCGCGGCGCGACGGGCTTTTTTGTGGCCGCGGTCGTGCCGGTGGTGCCGGCGCTCGTCGCGCAGTACACCCCAGAATCGATTCGCGCCAGGCGCTTTGCATGGCTGGGTGCGATGTCGCTGCTCGGGTTCCTGTTCGGCCCCGGCCTGAACGCCGCTGCAGAACGGCTTGTCGGCCTGGGCTTCTTGAGCGTGCTGGTACAGGGCTCATCGACCACGCTCGTGATCGCACTCTCGGCCGCGCTCGGCGCGCTGATGATGCTGGGCCTGGCCGCAACGCTTCCCGCACCTTCCTCCCTTGGAGAGGCGGACGCAGCCGATCACGACGGAGCACCCCGGAGCCGCTCCCTGGCGCTCTGGATTCTCAACGGTGTGGTCATGTTCGTGCTTGCCGGCTTTGAACTCGGCATCGTGCTGCAGGGCCAGCGCCACCCCGATCTCTCCTCCCGAGAGGTGTCGTTGATGTTCGCCGAGTGCAGTCTGGTGATGCTGGGCGTCAACGCGGTGCTGTTCTTCACCGGCCTGCTGGAGCGCGCCGACCCACGCCGCGTACTGGCCTGCGGCATGGTCCTGGGCATCGCCGGGCTCCTGATGCTGGCCCGCCATGGCAGCGAGATGTGGCTGTACGTCGGCGTGAGTTTCACGGCTGCGGGCACGGGTCTCGTGCTCCCCACCCTGGCCTACCTCGCTGCCGGCACCTCGGCGCGGCGGCTCGGTATCGCGATGGGAGGGCTCGCCGCGGCAGCCGGCCTCGGACAAACACTGGGATCGGCCGCCACCGGATGGCTATTCGGCGCTGTGATGCAGAGCACCTTTGCGTGGCTGTCGATTCCACTGGCCGCCACCCTCGCGCTGCTGCTCATTCCGCGGCATTGGTGGCCAGCCAACCCCGTCCTGGTGAGCGCTTCACCGTCCCGCACTTTTCTCACTTCCACGGAAACCGAACCATGAGACTGATCCTGATGTCCCTGCTCGCAGCGCTTGCCCTGTCGCTGAGCGGATGCGGCTACAACGACTTCCAGCGGCTGGACGAGCAGACCAAGTCCGCCTGGTCCGAGGTGTTGAACCAGTACCAGCGGCGCGCCGACCTGATCCCCAACATCGTCGCGACCGTCAAGGGCGAGACCAACTTCGAGCAGGAGACGCTGACCCGGGTGGTCGAGGCCCGCGCGAAGGCGACCTCGATCCAGGCCACGCCGGAACTCGTCAACAACCCCGAGGCGTTCCAGAAGTTCCAGGCGGCACAGGGCGAACTGTCCGGCGCGCTGAGCCGGCTGCTGGTGGTGAGCGAGAACTACCCGCAACTCAAGGCGAACCAGGCTTTTCAAGACCTGCGTGCCCAACTTGAGGGCACGGAGAACCGCATCACCGTGGCGCGTGGGCGCTACGTGAAGGCGGTGCAGGATTACAACGTGCTCACGCGCAGCTTCCCGACCAACATCACGGCCAAGCTGTTCAGCTACGACGTCAAGCCCAATTTCTCGGTCGCCGACGAGAAGGCCATGGCGGCGCCGCCACAGGTCGATTTCGGCGCCTCGGCGCCGGCGGCGCGCCCCTGACATGAGAACGCCCAGAACAGCGGTGCTCTCTCCGGCGGCCCCTCTTCGGCTGGCCCCCGCTCTGGCCTGGCTGCTGCTGAGCCTGTTCCTTTCGGTCGCGTCCGCGCAGGAGTTGGTCGCCGTTCCCCCGCTGCAGGCGCGCGTCACCGATCTCACGGGAACGCTCGCCGCCGATCGTGTCGCCGCGCTGGATGCGCAGCTTCGGGCCTTCGAGCAACGCAAGGGCGTGCAGATCGCCGTGCTGATGGTCCGCTCGACGCGGCCCGAACCCGTCGAGCAGTACGCCCTGCGGGTGGTAGAGCAATGGAAGCTCGGCCGTCGCAAGGTGGACGACGGCGCGTTGCTCCTGGTGGCCAAGGACGACCGCACCGTGCGCATCGAAGTCGGATACGGCATCGAGGGTGCGCTGAGCGACGTGGTATCGCGGCGAATCATCGACGAGGTGATCACGCCGCGCCTGCGCCAGGGCGATTTCGACGGCGGCATCGCCGCAGGCGCCGAACAGATCATGCGGGTGATCGATGGCGAGGCCCTGCCTGCGGCGGACCCACGGCGGCAGGGGCAGACCAACGACATCGGGCAGGCCTGGCCCTTCCTGTTCGTCGCGGCCCTGATGCTGGGCGGAGTGCTACGCAACGCCCTCGGCCGCCTTCCAGGCTCCCTGGTCACGGCTGGCGTGCTGGGTGCCGCTGCGTGGCTGTTGGTGGGCACCTTCGCGGTGGCCGCGGTGGCTGGACTGGCGGGATTCCTCGTCACGCTGCTGGGCATCGGCATGGGTGGCCACGGCGGCATGCACGGGCGCCACCGGGGAGGCGGCTGGCCGGGCGGAGGATTGGGCGGTGGTGGCGGTGGATTCCGCGGCGGCGGCGGCGGCTTCGGTGGCGGCGGCGCGTCAGGACGGTGGTGAGATGAACATGCAACGACTTCTTCGCCACCTTGCGACCACGGATCGCGCAGTCCGCCGCGCCTTCCCCCCGTGCGCGCTGGATGCGATCGAGCAGGCCATCCGCACGGGAGAGTTCCAGCATGGGGGCCAGCTGCGCTTCGTGGTCGAGGGTGCGCTGGACGGATCGCCACTGTGGCGCAACCAATCGCCGGGCGAGCGGGCGCTGGACCTGTTCGCACGCCTGGGTGTGTGGGATACGGCGCACAACAGCGGCGTCCTGATCTACGTGCTGCTGGCCGACCGGGCCGTGGAGATCGTGGCCGATCGCGGCATCCATGCCTGTTGCGGTGCCGAAAGGTGGTCGGCTGTGTGCCAGCGCATGGAAGCCCAGTTTGCGCAGGGACGCTTCGAGGCCGGAGCCCTGGAAGGAATCGTGGCCGTCAGCCACCTGCTGGTGCAGCACTTTCCGCGGGGCGCGGACCACGGCAACGAGTTGCCGGATCGGCCGGTCCTTCTTTGAACGACAACATCCTTGGAGACCTACCATGCAACTTCAATTTCTGGGTGCCACCGGCACCGTGACCGGTTCCAAATACCTGCTGCGCCATGGCGACGCGACCATTCTGGTGGACTGCGGCCTGTTCCAAGGATTCAAGCAACTGCGCCTGCGCAACTGGGAGCCGCTGCCGGTCGCGCCCAAGATTGTCGACGCGGTCGTGCTCACCCACGCCCACATCGACCACAGCGGCTACCTGCCACTGCTGGCGCGACAAGGCTTTCGCGGCCGGGTTTACTGCACGTCCGCGACGCACGAGCTGTGCAAGATTCTGCTCACCGACAGCGGCCACCTGCAGGAGGAAGAAGCGAAGTTCGCCAACCGGCACGGCTTCTCCAAGCACCAGCCCGCGCTACCGCTGTACACCCGGGAGGACGCCGAGCGCTGCCTGAAACTGTTCGCGCCACGTCCGTTCACTCAGGACTTCGAGGCGCTGCCCGGACTCACCGCGCGGTTGACGCCTTCCGGGCACATGCTCGGCTCGGCCTTCGTGCACCTCAGCGACGGTCGGCGATCCGTGCTTTTCTCCGGCGACATCGGCCGGCCCAACGACCCGGTGCTGCGCCCACCGGTGCAGGTCCCCGGCGCCGACTACCTACTGGTGGAATCCACCTACGGCAACCGCAAGCATGAAGCGTCCGACGCACTGGCGCAGCTGGAGACTGTCATCAACAAGACGGCCGCCCGTGGAGGGGTCGTGGTCATCCCAGCGTTCGCTGTCGGCCGAGCGCAGAGCCTGATGTACGGCATCTACCAACTCAAGAAGCAAGGGCGCATCCACCAGCACCTGCCCGTGTACCTGGACAGCCCGATGGCCATCGATGCCACACGGCTGTACCACGCCCATCGCGACGAGCACCGGCTCTCGCCCGAGGAATGCGAGGGCATGTGCCATGCCGCGAAGATCGTCAACAAGGTCGAGGAGTCCAAGGCGCTCAGCGCCGGTCGTGGACCGATGGTCATCATCTCCGCCAGTGGCATGGCCACGGGAGGCCGCGTGGTGCACCACCTCAAGTCATTCGCGCCCGACCATCGCAACACCATCCTGTTCGCCGGCTACCAGGCGGGCGGCACCCGTGGCGCCGCGATCGTGCACGGCGCGTCCACCGTCCGCATCCATGGCCAGGACGTGCCGATCGGCGCCGAGGTGGTCTCGCTCGACAACCTTTCCGCCCACGCCGATGCCGACGAGATCCTCGCGTGGATGCGCGGCTTCACGCAAACACCGCGCCGAACCTTCGTGACCCACGGCGAGCCGGAGGCGGCCGATGCGCTGCGCGCGCGGATCGACCATGAACTGGGCTGGTCGGTTGCCGTGCCCGAGTACCTGCAGACGGTGGATCTGGTATGACGGCGCACCTGCACGAGACCGGCACCGGCACCGGCACCGGAGAGGATGGCGTGAACACGCTGCAGGCGTGGCGCACCGGCATCGACACCCATCAGGAGCCGGTGGTCTACATGCGGCGCGACTGCCCTGTCTGCCGGTCGGAGGGTTTCACGACCCAGGCGCGCGTGCAGCTGACGGCCGGCCGCCGCAGCATCGTGGCGACGCTCAGCGTCGTCGATGGGGATTGGCTGGCCGAGAACGTCGCTGGCCTGTCCGAATCGGCATGGGCGTCGCTGGGGGCGCAGCCGGGCCAGCTGGTCACGGTGACCCATGCACCGCCGCTGGATTCGCTCAGCCATGTCCGGGCCAAGGTCTACGGCAATGCCCTGGGCGATGCCGAGTTCAGCGCCATCATCTCCGACGTCGCGGCGGGCCATTACTCGGACCTGCATCTGGCCACCTTCATCACCGCCTGCGCCGGCGATCGCCTGGACCTCGCGGAGACCGTCTCGCTCACGAAAGCCATGATTGGCGTCGGTGACCGCATCGATTGGGGGCGCCCGCTGGTGGTGGACAAGCATTGCGTCGGCGGCCTGCCCGGCAACCGCACGACCCTGCTCGTGGTGCCCATCGTGGCCGCCTGCGGCCTCACGATGCCCAAGACTTCCTCGCGCGCCATCACCTCGCCGGCCGGGACGGCCGACACGATGGAGGTGCTGGCGCCGGTGAACCTGGATGTGCCGAGCATGCGGCGCGTGGTCGAACGCACGGGCGGCTGCATCGTCTGGGGCGGCTCGGTACGGCTCAGCCCCGCCGACGACATCCTCATCCGCGTCGAGCGGCCGCTGGACCTGGACAGCGAGGGCCAGCTCGTCGCCTCGGTCCTGTCCAAGAAGGCCGCCGCGGGCTCGACCCATGTGCTGATCGACCTGCCCGTGGGTGCCACCGCCAAAGTGTGCAGCGCGCAGGCCGCGGCGGCGCTCGGTCGGCGCCTGCAGGAGGTGGGCAGCGCCATCGGCCTGCACGTGGCCTTGCGCGTCACCGATGGTGAGCAGCCGGTCGGCCGCGGGATCGGCCCGGCACTGGAGGCCCGCGACGTGCTGGCCGTCCTACAAGGGACGCCCGAGGCCCCGGCCGACCTGCGGGAGCGAGCGTTGCGGCTGGCGGCGGACATCCTCGAAATGGGCGGTGCAGCGCCCGCCGGCGGCGGCCTGACGCTCGCCACGCTGGTGCTGGCCGACGGCCGCGCCTGGGCCACGTTCCAGGCGATCTGCGCTGAGCAGGGCGGCCTGCGCAGCATCCCGGTGGCAACGCATCGGCACACCGTCGCATCGCCGTCCACGGGACGGGTCTCCCGAATCGACAACCGGCTGCTCGCGCGGGCGGCCAAGCTCGCCGGAGCACCGACCGCCGCTGCCGCCGGCATCGACGTGCATGCGCGCCTGGGCGACCAGGTCGAAGCGGGACAGCCGCTCTTCACGCTGCACGCCCAGGCGCCGGGCGAGCTGGCCTATGCGCTGCAGTTCGTCCGCTCGCGCCCACCGATCTTCCAGATTTCGGAGAACCTATGAAACCTCTCGTTTTTCACCTGCCGGGCGACGAAGACTTCGCCGATGGACTGATCCGGGCGTTGGGCGCGCAGCGGGCTGCCCTGCAACTGCACCGGTTCCCGGACGGCGAGTCGCTGGTGCGGCTGGACGCCGACGTCACCGGCCGCACCGTCGTGATCGTGGCCAGCCTGGCACAGCCGGACGCCAAGGCGCTGCCCTTGTTGTTCGCCGCGGACGCAGCGCGCGACCTCGGCGCCACCCGCGTATTGCTGGCTGCCCCGTACCTGGCGTACCTGCGTCAGGACCGGCGCTTCAACACGGGCGAAGCCATCACGTCCCGCACGTTCGCTGCGCTGGTGTCGACGGTGTTCGACGGTATCGTCACCGTCGATCCCCATCTGCACCGCTACCGCTCGCTCGGCGAGGTCTACCGGGTGCCGACCCGTGTGGTCCAGTCCGCGCCCGCCATCGCGGCCTGGGTCGCAGCCCATGTGGACCGTCCCGTGTTGATCGGACCCGATGCGGAAAGCGAGCAATGGGTCCAGGAAGTCGCGCGCTTGGCTGGCGCGCCGTTCACGGTGTTGCAGAAGATCCGCCGGGGCGACAAGGACGTGGAGGTCAGCCTTCCCGACACCGCGGCCCTGGCAGACCGCCAGCCCGTGCTCATCGATGACATCGTGTCCAGCGCGCGCACGATGATCCAGGCAATTGCCAGTGTGCGCAGCGTGGGATTGCCGCCACCGGTGTGCATCGGGGTGCACGCCCTGTTCGCCGCCGACGCGTACCACGCACTTCTTGCGGCAGGGCCCCAGCGGGTGGTGACCTGCGACACCGTGCCGCATGTCTCCAACGGCATCAGCGTGGTGGCACCGCTGGCGACAGCGGTGCAGGAACTGATGGAAGCCGGCGCGCCATGAGCCGCTGCGCCGCGCTCGCCATGACGCTCACGATCGAGGGGAGATGACTGCCCATGTGCTTTTCCGCACCCGCCAGTTTCACGGCCGCAGCGGTTCTGCTGGGCCTGGGGACCGTCACCATGCGCCGGGCCCGCTCACGGCGCGAACTGCCGTATGCCGCCATCCCGCTGCTGTTCGGGGTCCAGCAACTGCTCGAAGGCATGCTGTGGCTGACGTTCCCCGACCGCGCGCCCTTGCTGAACGTGGCGCTGACGCATCTCTACTCGTTCTTCTCGCACGTCCTGTGGCCGATCTACGTCCCGCTGGCTGCGCTGGCGCTGGAGAGCGTCCGTTGGCGCCGTCGGGTTCTGGTGGCCATTGCAGTCGCGGGCGCGCTCGTCGGTCTGTACCTGCTGGCGATGCTGGTGAAGCTGCCCATCACGGCCCGCGTGGTCGGCCAGCACATCCTCTACGACTCTCCGCACTTCTACGTGATGACCACGATGGCCCTGTATCTGATCGGCACCTGCGCAAGCCTGATGGTTTCTAGCCACCGGCGCGTGGCGGCTTTTGGGGTGGCCGCCTTTGTCTCCGCAATCGCCGCCTACATGTTCTATGCAACCTGGTTCATCTCGGTGTGGTGCTTCTTTGCCGCTGTGCTCAGCTTCATCGTGCTGTGGCAGTTCCGTGAGCCCCGAGCGAGACTGGCCGTGCCATGACGAATCCTCCGGCCAGATTCAAGCCCGCACTGGCCTACGCGGACTGCGGCCGCACGCAGGGCCCGATGCGCCGCGCGGCGTTCTTCACGGTTCAGTTGCTCGACGGATTCGAGACCATGCGCGATGCGGTCGCCGGCCGGCTGCCGACGGTATTCGCGCAAGCGGAACTCGCGCAAGGCACCAAGACCGGGCACTTCATCGCCGCGTTCTGCATCCTGTCCCTGCACCGGGTAATCGAGGAGGGCTCATGACCGCACAAAACCGTCTGTCCGTTCTCTTCTCCGACATCGCACCGGCGGACCAGGCCGCGCTGCAGCAAAGGCTTCCGACCCACTGGCACGCGCACTTCGTCCAGAACGAACGCCTGGTGGTATCCGATGTCGGCGATGAAGACACCGAGGTGCTGTGCGTCTTCGTGCGCACGCGCGTTGACGAATCGGTGCTCCGGTTGCTGCCGCGCGTGCGGCTCGTGGCAACGCGCTCCGCGGGCTTCGATCACATCGACCTGCAGGCTTGCCGCCGACGCGGCATTGCCGTGTGCCACGTGCCGGACTATGGGTCTGCCAGCGTCGCCGAACATGCCTTCGCGCTGCTGCTGGGCGTGGCTCGCCATCTGACACAAGCCCACGAGCGGGCGCGCCAAGGTTCTTTCGCTTACCGCGGCCTCACCGGCTTCGAGCTGGAAGGAAAGACGCTGGGCATCGTCGGGCTGGGCCGGATCGGGCGCCACGTGGCCCGTATCGCCCTGGGCTTCGGCATGGAAGTTCTCGCGTACGACCCGGCCCTCGCCCCATCGCTCGACATCACGGCAGCACCCATCGCCGGCGTCCGCGTGGTGACGTGGGAGCAGATCCTGCAAAGCAGCGAAGTTCTGAGCCTTCATGTTCCGGCCACGCAGGCCACGCACCACCTTCTCGATGGCCAGGCCTTCGCGCGCATGAAACCGGGCATGGTACTGATCAACACGGCACGGGGTGCGCTCATCGACGACGCCGCCCTGCTGCACGCACTGGAGGCAGGTACCGTCGCCGCAGCAGGACTGGACGTGCTGGAACAGGAAGGGGATCTGTCTCCCGAAGTGCCCACGGGCTGCGGCGGACTGGGTTGCGATACCGGCTGGTCGGCATCCAGCCCACTGCTGACGCATCCGCGTGTGCTCGTGACACCGCATGTCGGGTTCAATACGTCGGAGGCGATCGCGCGCATCCTCGACGAGACCATCTCGAACATCGCAGCCTGGCATGCGGGCCGCCTGCGCAACAGGTTGGATGAGCCATGACGCGACCGAACCGCCCCGTTTCCACCGTGCGTCTTGCGGGCCGCCCAACGCAACGCTCGGCGCTGCGCCGGGCCACGCAGATCGCTATGGCCCTGAGCGGGTTCCTGCTCTGGGTGGCCTGGCACCGGGGCCTGATGCGCTGCGATACCCACCGGGCGGCCGACCGCTTCGCCGAAGTGCTGCAGCGATTGGGCACGACCTTCGTGAAGCTGGGCCAGCATCTCAGCCTGCGGGCCGACATTCTGGCGCCCGATGCGCAAGAGGCTCTGGCCAGCCTGCAGGCCAATGTGGCGCCGTTTCCTCCCGAGCAGGCGGTCCAGGAGGTCGAGGCGGCGCTCGGCCGCCCATGGCAGCAGGTCTTCGCACGCTTCGACATGCACGCGCTCGCCGCGGCCTCGATCGCCCAGATTCATCGTGCAGCCCTGCCGGACGGGACGGAAGTGGTGGTGAAGATCCGCCGCCCTGGCGCGGCCGAGCAGGCCGAGACCGACATGCGCATCCTGCGCCGCATCGTCCTGGTCATGCAGGGGCTCGTGCCCTCGCTGCGTCGCTGGGGGCTGGCAGCCATCGTGGACGAGGTTGCGGCCAACTTCCGCTACGAGATGGATTTGTCGCGCGAGGCAGCTTCCGTGCGACGTTTCGCCGACGCCTGGCGCGGCTCTGCCGACATCGTGATCCCCGACGTGGTGGACGGCCTGTTCACGCCGACCGTCATGGTCCAGCAGTTCAGCCACGGAGCTCACCTGCACGGTCTGCCTTCGTCCACCGCGGTGGCGGCCGCGGGCAAACTCGTGGACAGCTACGTCGCCCAGATCTTCCGCGATGGCTTCTTCCACGGCGACCCCCATCCCGGCAACGTCTTCGTGATGGACGATGGCCGCATATGCCTGCACGACTTCGGCATCGTGGGCCGGGTCGACGGCAACATGCGGCGGGCGCTGGTGGCGTTCGCCCTGGCCTTCGTCGAGCAGGATGCCGAATGGGTGGTCGATGCCTGGCTCGACCTGGGCCTGCTCGGCGACGGCACCGATCGGGCCGTGTTCGTGCCTGTCGTGCGTGCCCTGGTCGCAGACTGCGCACAGAGGCCGCTGAAGGACTGGTCGCTCTCAGGTGCTCTCGCGCAGCTCGTGGCGGCGGGCCGGACCCAGGAAGTCCGGCTACCCAGGGACCTCCTCGTGCTCACGCGTACCCTGTTGTTGCTCGAAGGGACGGTGCGCCTGCTGGCACCCGAGTTTTCCATCATCGAAGCCATCTCTCGCCACACGACCACGGGCGTCTTCGACGAGCCCAAGTCTGCGGCATCGCAGCGTCTGCCCTATGAACTGGGGAACGCGGCCCACGCCCTGCCCTCCCTGCTGGCGCGGCGTCTGCACAGCGTCTTGCGGCAGGGTGACCTGCTGCAACTGTCGATCAAGCCGGATGCCAGGATGCTGAGCGGGATCGACCGCCTCGGCCGTCGCGTCGCGCTGGCGCTCGTGACGCTCGGCCTGTACATCGCATCGAGCTTGTTGATGCAGCACGGCGTGGGCCCGCGCTGGGGCGACATGCCGGTACTCGCGCTGCTGGGCTATGCGCTGGCGATCCGGTTCACGTTTTCCATCGCGCGCAGCCGCGGCTGAGGCGCCTCATCAAGCAAGGAGTCAGGCATGAACAAGGTCAGAGTGGCGGTGAACGGATACGGTGTGATCGGCAAGCGGGTGGCGGATGCGGTCGCACTCCAGGAGGACATGGCGCTGGCCGGCGTCGCGGATGTGGTGCACGACTATCGCCTGCAGGTGGCCGCGCAGCGCGCTTTCCCGATTTACGCGGCGACCGCTGAAGCCGCACAATCGATGCGTGCTGCGGGGCTTCCCGTCGCGGGCGATCTGGCCGACCTGCTCGCCAACGCGGACGTCGTGGTCGATTGCACACCCAAGAAAGTCGCCGCGGTCAACAAGAGGGCGTACGACGCTGCCGGTGTGAAGTCCATCTTCCATGGCGGCGAGTCCCACGCGTTGACCGGTCATTCGTTCGTCGCGCAGGAGAACTACGCAACCGCGATCGGCCGCACCTGCACCCGGGTGGTGTCCTGCAACACGACGTCGATCGTGCGCACCCTGGGGGCGCTTCGGACAGCGGGCCTGCTCAAGCGAGCCCGCGGGACGCTGATCCGCCGGGCTTCCGACCCGTGGGAGGCGCATGCGGAGGGCATCATCAACACGCTCGTGCCGGAGAAGACGATCCCCAGCCATCAGGGACCGGACGCACGCACTGTGATCCCGGACCTGGACGTCGTCACGATCGCGGTCAAGGCACCGCACAACAGCAGCCACCTGCACACTTGGTGGGTCGAACTGACGAGGCCGGCCACGCGCGACGAGGTGCTGGCGGCCTTTCGCGCTGCGCCACGGATCGCGTTCGTGCGATCCTCGGATGGTCTCGTGGCCCTCAACAGCACGGTGGAACTGATGGCCGATCTCGGCCGCCCGCGCGGCGACCTGTGGGAGGTCGCGTTGTGGGAGGACGTGCTTTCGGTCGATGGCGATCAGGCGTACTACACCTACCAGGTCTTCAACCAGGCGATCGTAATCCCCGAGACCATCGATGCCATTCGCGCCTTGAGCGGCATCGAGACCGATCCCCAGGTATCGATGGCGCGCACCGATGCTTCGCTGGGACTGCAGCGTGATTTCATCCGTGACCGCGTCCAGGTTCGACGATGAGTGAATTCGATGATCCCGCGCTGGTCGGGCTCGGGCTGGCACTCGCTTCGGGACTTCTGATCGGCCTGGAACGGGGATGGCAGCAACGCGAGCGGCCCGAGGGACATCGCGTCGCGGGCGTTCGCACCTTTGCGCTGATCGGCCTGCTCGGCGGCCTTGGCGGGCTGCTGGCCCAGCGCTGGGGAGCCGGCATGCTCATCGCGCTGCTCGTACTCGTCGGGGTGTATCTGGTGGTGGGCTACCTGGTGACGGCGCATATGCATGCCGTGATGGGACTGACCACGTCCGTCGCCGCCCTTGCGACTTTCGCCATCGGGGCGCTGGCGACCAGTGGCGCTTGGCGCGTTTCGGCGGTCGCCGCCGTGGTCGTGCTGGCGCTGCTGCGTTTCAAGCAGCTCTTGCACGCCGGCGTCGGCAAGCTGTCCGAGGCGGAGATCAGCAGCGGCACGCAGTTGCTGTTGATCAGCGTGGTCGTACTGCCCGTACTCCCTGATCGTGGCTTTGGCCCCTATGAGGCGTTGAATCCCTATCGCCTTTGGTGGGCCGTTGTCCTGCTGGCAGTGCTGTCGTTCGCTGGGTTCGTCCTGATGCGCTCGCTCGGCAGGAAACGAGGGCTGGTATTCACAGCGCTGCTCGGCGGGATCGTGTCGAGCACCGCCACCACGGCCACGTTGGCGCGCTGGGCCGGGCAGACGCCAGGCTGGCGTCCACTGGCAGCGGCGGGGGCGGCGCTCGCCTGCGCAGCCATGTTTGCGCGCATGGCGGCTCTCGTCGCCATCGCAGCCCCCGGCATCGGCTGGGACCCGGTGGTCATCTTCGTGGCCATGGCCGCGGCTGGCGGTGTTCTGGGGACGTTCCTGGCGGCGCGGTCGCCAGCCGACGACTTGCCCGAACTTCAGCTTGGCAACCCATTGCAGCTGCGCTCCGCGCTCCAGTTCGCAGCCTTCCTGGCCGCGGTGATGCTGGCAGGCCGCTTTCTTGCCGATCGCTTCGGGGATGCCGGCGTCATGCTGACCGCCGCTGCCTCGGGTCTGGTGGACGTCGATGCGATCACGCTCTCGATTGGCCGCCTGGTGACCGAGGGCGCCGTCACCGCCGCTTCGGCCACCCTGGCCTTGTTCATCGCCGCATCCGTCAATCAGGTCACCAAACTTGTCCTGTTGATGTCGCTGGGCGGTAGGGCGCTCGCATGGAGAGTGCTGCCGTCGTACGCGGCCATGGCTGCTGCTGGCTTTGCCGTCGCCCTGGGCTTGACCTGAAACAGCGATCAGCTATCGAAGGCCACCGATCGCGCCAGACTCTCCTGCGCTTCAAGGGCAGACAGCCTGCCCTTGAGCGCCGCCTGGATGACGCCGAAGGCGTCACCGCCCAGCGCCACCCGAAGCGGTGGCTTCTCGCTCGTGGCCGTGTCGAAGATCCGGTGCGCGATCTTCTGCGGATCGAGCGTGTACAACTCGTCACCCGCGTTCTCGAACATCGCGCGAATCTGTCCAGCAGGCGTGTCCTGATAGGCGGGGTTCGCCGGCGCGTACTGCAAATTGCGGCTGAAGCTCGTGCGTGCGCCGCCCGGTTCAATGAGTGTGACGAAGACCCCAAACCCCTCCAGTTCCTGGCGAAGGCATTCGCTGAAGCCTTCCAGACCCCATTTTGCGGCGTGGTAAAGACTGCTGGTCGGCAGGGAGCCTTGGCCACTGGCGCTGGAGATTTGGATGATCCGACCGGCTCGCCGTGTGCGCATGGCGGGAATGAAAGCCCGCGTGACGTGCACCGGCGCCAGCAGGTTGAGGCTGATCTGCCCTTCGATGTCCGCGTCGGAAAACTCTTCGGTGGCGCCGATGATGCCACCGCCGGCGTTGTTGACCAGGACATCGACCGGGCGGCGGGCCTCGGCGCGCTGGACCACGGGTGCGATGTCCCCCTTTACGGTCACGTCGAGCCGTTCGACAACGAGCTGGTCACCGTAGCGTGCTGCCAGGTCGCCGAGCGTCTCGGGACGCCTGACGGTGGCCGTGAGGTCATCCCCCGAAGCCAGGATGATTTCAGCAAGATGGCGACCGATGCCGCTGGATGCGCCGGTGAGGAACCAATGTCTGGATATAAATGCACTCCTGTGGTTTACTTACCAACTAGTTTGTAAGTTAATGGCGCCCGTGTCAAGCGATGATGGGTGCTCGGATGAAATGTTGTTGAGGAGTAACGGCCCATGGCCAAGAGACGTCCCGCCGAGACCCAGCAAATGCTGCTGGATGCTGCGCTGGGGGAATTTGCCGAGAACGGGCTGGCGGGGGCACGAATTGACCGGATCGCGGCGGCTGCAGGCATCAGCAAGCCGATGCTTTATGTCCATTTCGGGGACAAGGAGGCTCTCTTCGACGCCGTGCTCAGCCGGGAAATCCTCGCCGCGGCGCAGGACGAGCGCTTCGATGCGGACGATCTTCCCGGCTATGCGGGGCGCACCTACGATTTGCTCACCGAGCGGCCGCACCTATGGCGGCTCATGACCTGGTTCCACCTGGAGCGAGGCCAAGAAGTGCTCCTGCTCCCCGCCGGTCACAGCGTACTGGAAGTCAAACATGCGGCCATCACCGCTGCCCAGGCGGAAGGACGCATCACCGCGGATTTCACGCCTGATGAGATCGTGCGACTGGTAGCGACGATCGTGCAAACGTGGTGCATGGCACCGGCGGCGAGGGATTCGCAGGAGCACGAGGCGCGCAGACGGGCGATTCAGTTGGCGATTGCGCGGATGCTTTCGCCTGGCAAATCCCCTCTCCAGCGCGGGAAAATAGTTGACGCCTCGCGCTGAACGCCCGGACAAGGAAGTGCTACTTGGCACGGGAGGACGACATTCAGGCGCGACGTGGCCATCGGTCCCACAGCCATTCGTCAGACATCCGAACCCAGTGCGACCTGGCAACGCACATGAAGAAGCAGAGTGCGTTGGCGCAATCAGCGTCCGGTCGTGGGTCGTGCTGGAAGGGGGTTAAGCCGAGACCGTGATGACGCGCGGGTCGCCACGCCCCTGCACGGCGGCCCACTCCTCGGCGCTCAGCAAGCTCTGCGGATCGACACCGAGCCCTTGAGCGGCCTCCGCCGCGACGTGCGCCCACGTGCAACGGTTCGCGAACAGCATGCCGGCCACATCGAGTGTCCCGCCGCGCGCCTGGTAGCCCAAGGCACGGGTCTGCCGCGCCCCTGTATCGATCCGACGCATCAGGCCCAGCGTCGGCTCGGGTCGCATGTGCGAGACGATGACGCGCACGGCGGCAGTCTCCGGGAACAGGGCGCGCAAGGCCTGGTCGCCGGCCACAAAGTCCTGCTCGCGTTCGTCGCGGGGTGCTCTGAAGCGGCCCGGCTCGATGACGCAGGTCACTGCGGTCCGATGTCCAGCGGCTTCGAGGCGCCGCGCCGCAAGCAGGGCCTGCTGTAGCTGGTATGCGCCGATGGCAACCAGCAACACGTCGGGGGCGTCGCAGGGCTTCACCACCCAACCACCCTGATCGACCAAGCGTTCGGCCTGCTCGGCACTCAACTGGCTGGCGACGGCCCGCTTGGGAACGACCAGCGTCCAGAACTGGCCATGCGAGGCGTAGGCCGCGCGCAGCGCCGCAACGGCACTGTTGGCATCGACCGGGAACAACACGCGCGAGGTGTCGGACATTTCGCCCAACAGCGCTTCGGCCAGCGTCGGATCCTGGTGCGACTGCTCGTTCTTGCCGTTCTCCCAGGTGTGGGACGTCGCAACCGTGACCACCGACAGCCATCCGGGTGGTGTGCCTGCCTGCGCCTGATGTCGCGCGAACAGGATTTCCTGGCGCAGCGCGCCCAGCATCTTGACGGCAAATGCCTCGTAAGAGACGACCAAGTTGATGCCGCCCTTGTTGCCCAGCGCCGCGCTGACCACCGCTTCTTCGTTGAGCGCCGTGATCACGGCGCCATCGACGGCCTCCGCCAGGCCCGGTTCGGGCGTGAAGACGCGGTGTTTGAGCAGGTCCAATGTCTGGCCCATGCGGTTGCTGCGCAGCTCGTCCGGATTGCCTACCCGCGGACGCAGCTGTGGGTTGGCTTGGACGAGGGCCGCGAAGGCTCCGTCGAGTGCCGCCATTGGCGAGACCTCGCCCTGGCCCGCAACATGCCACTGCGGAACCGGAAGTCTGGGGGCCGCCACCTGGCGGTGCGCCAGGGCATGGTCCCGCTCCAGGGGACGATGCTGCACTTCGTGCCGGCGCAGTAGTGCGACCGCTTCGTCGAGTTCGTGCGACGGCACGAAGAGAGCGCGAGCACCCTCGTTGAACTGCTGAAGCGCTATCTGGTCGACCCGGGGGTTCCCCTCCAGCGGCAGGTTGTGCGCGGCATTGGTTCCAGCACCGGGGAAGCCGAATCCCTTGGGCGCTTCGGCGATGGTGTAGTGGAGGGGTACCGGGTACTGAACGGTGCCCTGCGAAACTCCAGCCGCGCAGGCCGACAACCGCTCCTCCATCGCGTGAACGGCCCAGGCGAACGCGGCGGGGTCGGTGCCGTCGATCTCCATCGGGTCGAAGCCGTTCAGCCGCAGATGCTGGTGGAACCATTCTCGGCCCCCCTGCTGCTGCATGGTGCTGCGCTGTTCGATGCGGCGACCGTTGAGGATCATGAACGGTGCCACGAAGCCGCTGTCTTCTGCCCGCCACCAGCGCGGCGCCCAGTCACTGCCACGCTGCTCCTCGAAAGCGCCGTCGCTGAGGAACACCACCAGCCGCTCGCCGGGCAAGGGCATGTGCACGTACTGCAGTTCGGCAAAGCCGAGATAGCCGCCCTCGGACAGACCGCCTGCCGTATTCGGGCCGACGTGGCTGCCCAGCGGCGAGGCGGGACGCCCCTGTGCGTCGATCGCGTAGCTATAGAAATCCCGGGCAAAGCGCGTGAGGCCGCTTTCGCTGCGGTCGTATCTCTCGGCGTGGCGCGGCGTCATGTTGCCCACCAGAAGGTTGCAGGCATCGATGCCCGCGACGCAATGGCCCTGGCCCATCAACCAGCCACGCGTCAACCCACTGAGCGCGTTCGCGGCCAGGTAGCCGACATAGGCCGGCACGATGTTCAGCGCCCCACCGGTATGCCCCTCCGGCGTCTCCTTGAAATCCTCGGCTCTCATCTCCCGGCCATCGGGATAGACCCGGTCGGCATAGGTCATGTGAACCGTCAACCACATGCCTGCCACGGCCAGGCGGTCCGCCGACCAGAGCGTGCGATACACCGCGGTTGTGTCGCTCGCCTTGCCTTCGGCAACCAGCACCTGTGCGAGATCGTGGACTCGCAGTTGCGTGAGATCGTTGTGGGTGATGGGGCCGTGGCCGCGCGCCCAGCGGGCGAACTCGGGATCAGACTCGCGGAACACGCGGACGCGCTCGGCGACCCAGGGAAGCTCGTGGTTCATGTGGAAAGTCCTTGAGAGCCGGCACGCAGGTAAGCGCGACGGCGAGATTGGGAAGGCTGGCGTCTGTGATCGTCTTTCGCGCGCCAGCGGCACGGCCATCTAGCGTTCATGGCTGTGTTATCCATAAAGATCAGAGCGGGTCAAGGGCACGGGCCAGCTTCCGCCGTCGCGTTTGGACGCGACGATCTGGTAGATCCCAGTCCCCCCGGCCTCGAATTCCAGTGCACACGCCGCCATGTACAAGCGCCAGATGCGGAAGGTCACCTCATCGACCTCCCGCAAGGCCTCCTCCCGGCGCGCTTCGAGTCGCTGGACCCAATGACGCAAGGTCAGCGCGTAGTGGGGTCGAAGACCTTCGACGTCATGGATCTCGAAGCCGGAGCGCTCCATCCCTAGCTGGATATTGCTGACGCAGTCCAATTCGCCGTCGGGGAAGACGTAGCGGTTGATGAACTCGGTCGCGACGGTTCGGCTCCAGCCCTCCTCGTCATGGGTGATCCCGTGGTTGAGGAAGAGTCCTCCTGGCCGCAAAACCCGCTGGACCACCGCGTAGTAGGCCGGTAGGTTCGCGAGTCCCACGTGCTCGAACATGCCAATGCTTGACACCTTGTCGAAAACGGCCGTGCCTTCGAGGTCACGGTAGTCGCGCAGTTCAACGGTGACGAGATCCTGCAGGCCCTCCGAGCGGATGCGCTCGCGCGCGTATTCGAGTTGCTGTTGGCTGAGCGTGATGCCGTGCGCACGGACGCCATGTTCTCTTGCCGCCCAGCACACGAGCGCGCCCCAGCCGCAGCCGATGTCGAGCAGGCGTTCGCCTCGCTGCAGGCGCAGCTTGCGGCAGATGTGCTCCAGCTTGTTGCGCTGAGCCTGGTCCAGCGTGTCATCCGTCGCCTTGAAATAGCCACATGAGTAGACCCTCTCGGCATCGAGCCAGAGTCCATAGAACGCGTTGGACACATCGTAGTGAAAGGAGATCGCGGCCTGATCGGTTTGACGCGAATGGCGATGGGAGAAGCGACGTGCGACGCGCGAGGCCAGACTCCGCGAGGGCTTCAACCCGTCCTGGTCGGACACGCGCAGCAGCAGTGCGTCGCGCAACAGGGCCAGTTTGTCGCGCCAAGAGAGCGAAAACCTCTCGAAATGCGCCTTGAGCCCGAGCGCGGTGTACAGGTCTCCCTCAATGTCGATGGTGCCGCGGAAATAGGCTTCCGCCAGCAGCAGCGGATCCGGGCGCAGGACCAAGCGACGCAGCAGACCCGGGTCACGGATGATCAGGGTGTATTCCGGGTGCGATTCGAGCTCGTGCAAGAGCATATCGCCCAGACGCAACGCCGGCGGGCGCTCGATGCCGGCCAGCAGCCGGCGCAAGATCCGTAGCGCGGCGGCATATCCGTCGGGCGATACGGTTCGATCCCGTGTCGTGAGGTGGCTCATTGGGGGCGCCTCGCTCGCTCGTGTGCAGCGGATGCTGCGAAGTGGATAGACGACTCATACTTGGCGCTGGCGTGATCGGCACGACCACAACCGCTGCACCGCATGTACGTAGAGCGTCGTGATGCCGGGGAATGTCGACGATGATCAGAGCGATTCATGCGCGTACACGACGGGACTTCGCGCGCACCGAATTGCGCTGAACGTCCGCATCCGCTCCTTCGATCAAACCGCAGACGGAATGGCCATCCGGGACGCCGTCCGGCAGCCGCTTCCAGTCGCGCTCTGCCTGCTGCATGCGGCGATGCAAATCTGTCGCCTCCTTCAGCCGCCGGGCCTGCTCGTCAAGCCGTTCGCTCAGCAGCGCCCGCGCGCGCGGACAAGGCGATGCACCGCGCTGGCTCATCTCGACAAACTCTGCAGCGTCCTTGAGCGTGAAGCCGAGGGCCAATGCATTGCGTATGAAACGAACCCGGGCGACGCTTCGATCCGAGAATGCGCGGTAGCCGTTCGTGCCCCGGCCATCGGGCACCACAAGCCCCACCCGAAGGTAGTGACGCAACGTGTCCGGTGTGACGCCTGCCGCCTTGGCGCATTCAATGAGTTGCATCACCATCCTCCAGCAAGGTTGTCTTGAATCCCTTCACTTTCGAGCGAGTTTGAACCCAGGTGCTGCACATGGGTCAAGGGCCCGGTGTCTGAACCGCTCCGTTTCTTCCTTCAACGTGCGGTTGGATGGGCAACTGGACCATCATCGGCGCGAGCATCAACGGGCGTGGCTCCCGGCCCGGAGGAAGACTTATCGTGGTCTTGTCCCAGTTCATTGCCTATACCAAACCACTTGCCTGGTCATTCAGCGCTCGGAACGTCTCACGCGCGATCGCTAACTGCTCGCGTGCTTGAACCACCAGCACGGCGACGGCGGATCGGGATGACTGCAACTGGGCGACTTCAGTGTTGGGCGAGTAGGCGCGATTGCGCTCTTCGTCTAGTTCCAGGCCGATGAACTCCAGGCCATCAACGATGCGCCGACGCAACGCGGCCGAATTTTCTCCAGCTCCGCCAGTGAAGGCCACAGCATCGCAACCGCCCATCGCGGCGGCGTAGGCGCCGATGTATTTGCGCACGCGGTACGCGTGAACCTGCATTGCCAGTTGGGCGGCTCCGACTCCTTCTCCCGCGCGCTTCTCCACAATCCGCAGGTCCGAACTCTCACCCGACAATCCTTTGAGTCCACTGTCGCTGTAAAGCGCCGCCTCGATCTGCGCCAACGTCAAACCCAGTGCGCGTGCGACGAAGCCGGGTACGCCAGGGTCGAGGTCTCCACAGCGCGTGCCCATCACAAGACCTTCAAGCGCGGTCATTCCCATAGATGTATCGACCGACCTTCCGCGATCGATCGCGCAGACGCTGGCGCCGCTTCCAATGTGGCAGCTCACGATACGAAGTTCTGACGGCGGCCGTTTCAGCTCGGTGCTGACGGCGGCCAGTACACCCTGGTGGGACAGGCCATGGAAGCCGTATCTCCGTACCCCTGCCGCGCGCCACGATGGCGGAACAGCATAGGAATGGGCGTATTCGGGCATGTCGTCATGGAAAGCGGAGTCGAAGACCGCGACGTGGCGCACGCCGGGCCAACGCTCACGGGTCAGGCGTATGCCGGCCAATGCGGCAGGATTGTGATGCGGCGCCAGAGCCGAAGCCTTGCCGATCTCGCGTTCGACTTCTTCATCCACGAGCACCGCGTTGCTCAACAGTGGGCCACCGTGTGCGACGCGGTGACCAATGCCATCGAGCGTTGTGACACCCGCCCTGTGCAAGTGCCGCTCGATCTCCTCGAAGGTCGCAGCATCCACCGCAGGATGATCAATCGCCGAGTCGATCAATGGCAAGGTACGAGCCGACTCGAAAACTCCGAACTTCAGGGTCGCACTGCCGGCATTGATGGCGAGGACGCGCATGTCGGAGCTCCGTCAGCGCCGGTCAGTGCCGACGTCGCCGCCATTGGCAACGTTCATCAGATCGAATTGCCAAGTTTCGCTCGGCGCTAGCAGCACGCGAGGCCGCCGATCAGGCCCATGCTTCCGATGCTGTAGCGCCGTTGCTGGCGTGGTGATACGGGAGAATCCAACTTTGATCCGTGCCTGGACGACGCTGAAAAGCGAAATCGGCCGTGGCAGGCGCATCGCCTCCGACAAGGAGCGTGCTGCTTGCGACCCGTGAGCGTCTCTTTTTGCAGCCACAGTGGAGGGTCGTTCAGTTGGCATAGGCCTGCTCGAACACAAGCTCAGCCCACAGGTCCCGGCTCTTGCGCCATGATTCCATGGCCTGCCCAATCGCGTCTGCACCAGTTCGCTCAAGCTGATACCAAGGATTTTCGACCCGATGGGGATCCTGCGCACTCCACTGCTCAAGCCATCGTTGCACCCATGGCAGCAGCGCCAGGGCCGGGGTCACCTGCTCGGACCAGACCTTGCGACTGACGCGCATGGGGTGCAGCGCGCGAAGTTCACGAGCCGAGTCGGGGGTGACGGCGAAGCGGACCCACGGCGACACCCACTGCGAATAGAAGCGCTCGGTGATCTCCGAAAGTGCTTCGACCTTGTCGAACCCCGCCGGGTTGGCGTCGTAAGGCAGGTCTTCCAGCCGCCGCGGCTGGAACTGCGCAGCGGCGGCCGACTCCGAAGAGGCGCTGTCCTCCAGAACCATCTCGTAGAGTCCAGGCTTGAGTGCCTGGATCGATTCGGCATGATGAAAGATGGCGCGGTGCTCGCGTCGCGCCACCCCCGCGGAGACGAAGATGCCAAGGTGGCCAACATGTTGGTGCAGCAGGTACACCACGCGCTGGCCCGCCGCCACCAGGTCTGCGGTCGTCGGATATACCGCTTTGAGCCAGCCGAGCGCCTGGTGGGGCGGTGTGATGTTGTCGCCGTTGGAGCAAAAGACTACCAGCGGTGCGCCAATGCGGCTGAGATCCGCGCGGCAGTGGCCATCGACCACGACCTCGCCGCTCTCCAGGTGATTGCCTACGAAAAGATCGCCTGCGATCGACAACATTTCCTCGCGTGCAAGCTGGTAGAAGCCATTCCACCAACGCTCGAACTCCAGGAAACGATCGCGCTCAGTCTCCGGCTGCGCGAAGAGCGTGTCGTATTTCTTGAACACGCCCTCGGGCCGCAACGCCTCGAAGTTCTGGACCAGCCAGGCACCGTCGAATCGCCCGGCGCCGAGGTCCGACGCCCAGTGCGCCGGCCAGATGCCGCCCGTGAACCCACCGAGCAACCGCATGGGGTTGATGCCTCTCTCGCCTGCCCAGTACGACAGCGGCGAGCCATTGAGCACTGCCAAGGCGGCACGGTGCTCGCAGTGCGACAGCGCCAGCGTGATCGCCCAACCGCCTTGGCAGTTGCCGTAGACGATCGGGGCCTTGCCTCGGTGGCGCTTGGCCACCATGTCGATGAATGTGGCCAGGGTCTGGACGACTGCGCCCATGGTCTGGCCCTCGACGGGCTCCGGATCGAACACTACGAAGTACACGGGATGGCCTTCGAGCAGTGCCATGCCAACTTCAGAATCGCGTTTGAAGCCGCCAATGCCAGGGCCATGGCCGGCGCGTGGATCGACCACCAGCACCGGCGCGGCGCCTTTGCGCACATGCTTCTCCAAGGCGTCGGTGCCACAGCGAGTGACACGCAGGAGCCGGTAGTTGCTCGCCGGTTGCAAGTCGTGGCCGTCAGCCACCTGCTCTGACTCGAAGTGGAGCAGCGGCGGCATACCCGCCGCTTCGTGTTCGGTCATGTTGTTGGCGCGCTGTCTCAGCGCTTCGCCGGACGCGACGGTCCGCCACAGCATGTCGCCCCAGTAGGCAGCAAAGAGCCCAAGCGGTGCGGCGGCGATACCCTGGGAGTTCGTGCGTGCGTCCATGGCGTCCATCAGCGGCAGCAGCAGCCGCCATGCCCCTTTGAACGGGCAGCGGCCGGCGCATGGGAGGCACCGGCACCCGCCGCAATGCCCGGCGAGGAATCAGCGGATGCCTCGTAGCCCGCGGCAGCTAAGGCCGCGATCAGCTCAGGCGTCTTCTGGGCCGTCTGGTCGCCGGTGACACTCGCTGCGCCGCGAGCGAGATCGACATGCACGTCTTGCACACCAGCTACGCGCTTGAGCGCCTTGCTGACCGAGTTCGCGCAGGAGGCGCAGGTCATGCCGGCAACCTTGAGTTCGATGGTTTCCATGATGATGCTCCGGTGGTTTCAGTGGTGGTGCCCGGACTGGCCGACGGATTTCGGGCGGCTCCGGTCGTCTGATTGGCGCGCAGGCGAACCCTCTTCATCGCCCGGAGGCGGCTGATCTTGATGGTCATGACCGCCATGTGCGCCGTGACTGCCATGGCCGAAGATGTGCATCAACGGACAGGCGAGGATGAAGAGGAAGGGAAGCAGTTGCAGAAGATGGGCGTTGTGGCGGTAGAACATCCAGGCAACGGCGGCGGCGAGGCCGAGCCACAGCAGCCACTGGTTGATGCGAGACCAGTTCGGGCTGTTTCGACCGTTCTGCTTCGGGTCGTATGGCAGGGTCATGACGGTGCTCCTTGGTGAGGATGGGATCTGATGGTTCGTGGACTCTCCCGTGGTCGTGCACGGGTTGCCGTCTTGAGGCCGGGCGCTCGACTGGGGGATGTACGGCGACCAGGCCAACAGCTAAACAGCGTTGCGCTCAGCACCGGGGCAGATGCCCCGATCCCTGGCAGCGGGGGCGCAGACGTCGAGAGAATCTGAGTGGCTATAGAGCCAACCGCTGGAGTGCAATCCGCAGCGGGGGGCCTCGGTGCTGCTGAATCGCGTCGCCCAGCCGCACAAATGTGGCTGCGGGCCAGTCAACCAGATCGGGGGACGCGCTTAAGAGGACGGCCGTCGCGAGAGCCTCCGCATTCGGGTCCAGTTTGCCCTTCAACGGCTGGGCGCTCAACGAGACCTTCTCGCAGAAATCAAGGCAGTTCGCTTGCTCACCTGTATCTGCGTCAGAAACAAGAGCTTGGGCATGCGAATGTGACGTGCGGTCGACAGCCGCCGCTTCGTGATGGGGGTCAGCTGACCCACGCTGGTCATCCACGATCCGTACGGCGCATGCGTGCGCGATCCCCGTCACGATGCCGAACAACCACACCAGGAGCACCTGGATGGCCCAGCGGCGAAGTTGGCGGCGGTTGCGAAGCATGGTTGATGTAAGGCAAGCGTAGTTTGAGGCTCAGAATAGAACCAGATCCACTCCAGTTCTTTGATGTTAGTCAAACTTCCATTCCGTACCTGACTACGGACTACAGAAATAGTCCGGGCGGGGAAAAGCCGAAGTTCGGCGCATGGGGAAGGTTGCATTCCATACGCAGGCCGAGCTTGCGCCACCGGTCTGCCAACGTAGGGACTACCAAGACCTCTGCTCCTGACCCCACCGCACCCGCCCGAAGCGCCCGTCACGCGAGATCGCCTGACGCGGCGATGAGGAAGAAGTGAGTCCAGCGCGTCTGTGACGGCGCCCTCTGTTGCCCCCTCTGCAACATTCGTACGGGCACCACCAACGTGTTTGTCTTCAGGCCCCGCCGAACCTCTCGCCCCAATGACCATCCGAGATGCTCGCGGCGCGCAACGCCGGTGGCCTCACAGCCCGTATGTAGACCTATAAGGCTGCGACACAAGCTCAGCCGAGTGCCGCTGAGTCAGCCGCGATGCCCCTTCTGAAGCAAAGAGTAGAGGCGTGCAACTTCATTGCTGGTGATGGCGATGTTCCGGCCGCCCTTCGCAACCACGGACGTACCGATCTTCTGATACGTCGCGCGGCCAAAACGGTCTTCCTGCGCCATGAGGCCGTCTTTGAAGATGTAGAGCGTTCCTCCATCGGCCAACGGAATCATCTCCTTGGCAGCCTGGACTGCGGCATCACCGGCGAACACCGGTGCGGAAAGCGCGCCCAACAGAGTGGCGAGGACGATATAAGACTTCATGATCAGCTTCTTTGTGAAACGACGGCAACTTGCGTCGCGTCATCACTGTAGGAGCTTGTCGCTTTCCAAGCGATTGCGCCATGATTACATTGCGTTAATGCGGCGTCCCCAAAGAGACAGGCTCTGCAAGCAGCGAACACACCGAAACGGCATGCTCCCGCCGAAAGCCCTTGGACCACCGGCTCGTCATAGGACTTCCCGCTCGCAGTAAATGGCCCATCCAAGGCGTGTTCACCGAGCAAGCCGGGCGACGTTGGCACACGAGCCCTGGGCCACTCGCACATCAAGCACCTGATTTTGGCCACGCGGACGGGGCTCTGCATGCGTGCCGTCAACCGAAGTAGTACAGCCCGAGCTGTTCCGTGCCCGAGCGCTCAGAGACATCCACGCGGCTGCACCACCTTGGTCGACGACATCGACTGAAATGCCACGGCCATCAGTTCAAGCTCCACCCGCGCTCTTTCAAACGGGGACACGCGGGTCAACGGTGGGCCTTGCGCCGAAGGAACGGTCGGCCAGACCATAGTAGTCCGCCCAGACAGGCTCACGTGAGCGTGCAGGCTCTTGCCCCGCAATCAGTGGCAGGAGCCGCAGCAGCCCCCTCGCTTGACAGCGGATGCCGGCGCAGCAGCCGGCGCGTTCACCTGAGCGGGCGAATACCCAGCGTCGGCAATCGCCTTCTGGACGATGCCCGCGTTCGCATCGGTTGCCACGCTCACCAAATGGCGGCCCAGGTCGACCTGGACATCTGCACCTGGGTCGATGGTCTTGACCGCCTTGGTGATGGTGCTGGCGCAATGGCCGCAGGTCATATCGTTCACTTCG
>QFCS01004879.1_pt1 | contig 42364 bp, 43 predicted proteins | sample 3576561 | NCBI WGS metagenome assembly QFCS01 | reverse complement strand
TGGCATCCCGTCCTTCCTCGCGAAGCTCCCGCACGGCGCGCTGGGCCAAGAGGCCGGCTGTGAGGGAATCGACGCCGCCACTGATGCCCAGCACATAGGCCGCCTGGCGGCTCTCGAGGAGATAGGTTTTCAGAAATGTGATACGTTTGTTGATTTCATGCATGGCGTCGAAATCGGGTTGAACGCCGAGAGCCTTGATGACTGCTGACTGTTCTATCACTTCCCACCTCTCCATGACGTCTGTTTGGACATCGCCTATCCTCCCGTTTTGGAATGCGGGGCGGCAACTGGTTTTGACTCTGGCGAGCCGCGAAAGCGCAGAAAAATCGAGAGAACCACGAGAACGGCGGTGGACAGGAACTCCGATTGCCAGTTCTGGAAGGATTCGAACCAGAATTGCGCACTGCCGGCATGCTGCCAGATCGTCGGCGGAGGCTTGCCGTGGGTCAGCGCCTCGACGGCCTCGGCGGCCGCGCTGTAGTGGAGGTGAAGCGCAAAGCTCAGAAGGAAGAGGGCGAAAAGCGCAAGGCCGAGGGAATAGGCATAGAGGTTGGCCGACAGGTCGCCAAGCCGGATGGGCAGCGGCGCATCCGCGTTGGCGGCATGGGCGTCAGGATTCCCGTCCTGTTCCGCGCCGCCGTCCGGATCCTTGGATTCGGCCGAGCCCCGCTGAAAGAGGAAAGCCGTCAGCGCAACATAGGCAGACATCTGGAGAAACTCGCTTTCCCAGTTTTCGAAGAGGGCGGACAGGAAATGTCCGCTGGCGAGGTACGCGGCCAGTGATACGCCGGGCTGGTGGTGGCGCGCCAGTTCGTCATTGTAGACGGAGATTCCTGTCATCATCATTCCCGCGAGCGTCGTCATCGTCGCGACAATCAGCACAATCGTCAGACCGTTGTCTCTCAGCACCTTCATTGCCCGAAACTCCGCACATGGTCCCGCCTGTCAGAAACCCGGCGTGCCGGGCAATGTTCCCCCGGGGCTATGTGTCGGAAAAGGCAGTGAAACGACGGCCGTCGGTGCGGTGTGGAACATTGCGTTAAGGCGGAAGTTGCTGTCCACGCGCAAGGCGCGTTCACGATATGAAGGAGATCTTAAAATGGGTCGCGGTATTCTTCTATGGCTCCTGGGCATTCCCCTGCCGATCGTCATCCTGCTTATCCTGTTCATGCGATAGGAGACGACAATGGCTAGCTACTCGACGGGCCTTTCCGACGTCGGCCTCGAATCCAATGTTCCCGCTCTGGCATGGGGGCCGGTCATCGGCGGCGCTATAGCGGCGGCTGCGATAACGCTCATCCTCCTCTTTCTGGGATCAGGCGTCGGGCTCACCATGGTTTCGCCGTGGTCGGGAGAGAGCGCCTCGTTCACGACGGTCAGCGTGACGGCCGCCATCTGGTTCGTCATCGTGCAGTGGCTGTCCTCGGCGCTTGGGGGCTATCTCACCGGGCGCTTGCGCACGAAATGGGCCGGCATCCATACTGACGAAGTGTTCTTCCGGGATACCGCGCATGGTTTCCTCAGCTGGGCGCTGGCGACCGTCGTCGTGGCCGGGCTTGCCGGGTCCGCCTTCACCTCGCTGGTCGGAAGCGGCGTGCAGGCGGCATCGTCCGTTGCAGCCACCGCGACGGTCGGCACGACGGCCGTGGCAGCCGGTAGTGACGCGGGTCCCGATCTTGCAACGGGATATTTCACGGACCTGCTCTTGCGTCCCCAGGATGCGGCGGCCAGGGTGCCGTCGGACGACGCGGCCGCCGCCGCCGAGGTGTCGCGCATCCTGATGCAGGGCGCAGCCAAAGAAGAAATTCCGGAAGCCGATCGTGCCTATGTCGCGAACATTGTCGCTTCCCGTGCGGGTATTCCTCAGGAGGAGGCCCGCACGCGCGTCGACCAGGTGCTGCAACAGATCGAGGACGCGAAGATTGCCGCCCTCCAAACTGCCGATGAGGCCCGGAAATCGGCCGCCACGGTGGCGTTGCTCGGCGCCCTGTCCTTGCTGGTCGGTGCCTTCATCGCCTCCGCCGCTGCCGCTCTCGGTGGACGGCAGCGCGACGACGACGAGGCGGTACTGGTAGTGAAGGCGTAGGTTTTGCGCCGGGTTTGCCCGCCAAAAACGGCAGCAGGCGCAGCATGGCGCCTGTTGCTGACCAAGCAGGTTGGACTATCCGCAATGCCGGGAGGTTCCCTTTTCAGCGCTCTATGCGGTCCTCATCGAATTGCGCAGCGCCTTCGACGGGCTTCAACCATCGTTCGCGTCGTTTGACCCAGAGCTCGTAGGTGGGGGTAAGGCATGTCGGCGCGTCGTCGAGAATGCCGAGCTTGACCTCGGCCTCCCAGTCATCGACAGAGAACAGTCGCGATCCGCATCGTGGGCAAAAGCAACGGCCCTGCAGCGCGGCTGTCTCGCCGGAATAGCGGAAGCGACCCCGAGGCCAGATGGCATAAAAAGTGAAGGCAGACCCGCTTTCCTTCCGGCAATCCGTGCAATGGCAAATCCCTATTCGTAGCGGTTCGCCATGAACAGATAGCCGAACCTGCTGGCAGAGACACTGGCCTGACAAGGTCGTCATATGTGTGTCCTCTAACGTCGGTGAAGGTGCCGAGCTACAACGATCACCCGTGTCGACGGTTCCGTCTCGGCAATCCGGGCAAGGGGTGAGCCACGAAAGGATGCCTTCGCTTCGATCCGCCGCTCCATGCCTCGTCGCTTACCAGGGCAAGGCTGTGTGCGGCCTTCTCAAGGAAGCAAGGCCTAAAGCATGCACATCCCTTCGTTCGGCGCTTCTTCCGCCATTTGCTCAGAGCGCACGCGTTCGATATGGGCCCAGGAACGCTCAGTGTTCTCGGTCAGGATTACGGGTTCCTAAAGCGTCCAGCGTGGCGCAGACGAGCGGCATTCCCGTCAAATGGCCCAAAGGCGACATCCTGGTCTCGCATGGGAACCCGGAACGGCCGACAAAGTGGCTGACGCAACCCTCTTTCTCGCCTCTTCGAAGAGGCGGCACATAACGGGTATTCCGCTGGATCGACGGCGGGCCGAGCCTGCGCGCTAAGGCCGTCAAAAGGCCTTGCACCTGTGGAACAGAACACGGCTTCGGGCCTTTTCCTGTGATCAGGAAGAACAGGCATGAAGCATAAACTTCTGGCAGACGACGCGGCGACCGCACGTTCATTCTGGCTCTCGATTGGGCGGTGAAGCCTCTGAGCGCACTATCACCTTTGCCGAAAGAGAAGGAATGACCGGGCCGACCTCGGCATCGCTTTGATCAACGTCGGCCAGCAACGGATCGGGAGGTTTTCATGGACAACAAGGACAGATTGATCCTGGCGCTCGCGGCACTGCTTCGCGCCGAGCGCGAGACGCGCGGCGCGCTGATAGAGGCTCTGGAGGAAGATTCGATCTCGCGCGAAACGCTGCTTGCCATGCTCTCCGATCCCATCCCGATCGTCACGCAGAAGGACATCGCGTTTGCCGAGCGCTTCGCCTTGTCGAAACATCTGCCGCTGGAAAGGAAGGGCTGATGGCTCCGCGCACATACTGGAAAGGCTACATCAAGCTCTCGCTGGTGACCTGTTCGGTCACCATGTTGCCTGCCATCTCGCAGGAGGACAAAGTGCGGTTCCGCACGCTCAACGGCAGGACCGGCAATGCCGTCATCAGCCGTTATGTGGACGCCGTTACGGGAAAGGCAGTCAGCGAGGAGGACGAGGTAAAGGGTTATCCGCGCGGCGAGGACGACTATGTGATGCTGGAGGATGACGAGATCGAGGCAGTGACGCTGGAAAGCAGGCGCACTATCGACATCGAGACCTTCGTGCCGCGCGAAAGCATCGAGTGGATCTGGTACGATTCCCCGCATTACCTGGTGCCGAATGACACGATCGGCGAGGAGGCGTTTTCCGTCATCCGCGCAGCCATGGCCTCGACGGGCACGGTCGGTATTTCGCGGTTGGTGCTCTACCGTCGCGAGCGGGCCGTGATGCTGGAGCCGCGCGGCAAGGGCATCGTGTTGTGGACGCTGCGCTACGGCGACGAGGTGCGCAGCGAAGAGGACTATTTCGCCGACCTCAAACAGGTAAAGCCGGATTCCAAGGCACTCGCGCTGGTCAAGAGGCTGATCGAGGAGCGCACGCGAAAATGGGATTCGAAGATGGCGGACGATCCGGTGCAGGACCGGTTGCTCGATATCATCGCGGCGAAGAAGAAGGGTCGCAAGCGTCCCGCCAAGGCCAAGGTGCTAGCCCCGACGGCGGGCAATGTCATCAATATCATGGATGCCCTACGCCGGAGTATCAAGGCAGAAGTCGAGGGCAAGTAGCTCAGTCCTTCGCCTTGCCTGTCTTCAGCGGCGCCGCCGCCTTCCGGAAATCCGCCCAGGGATCGGCGGTCAGTGCCTGAAGGCGCGTCGGCGTGTTCTCCACGGTGAAATATGCCGAGCCGGTATCGGCGTTGATCTCGTGCAGCCAGCGTGTGCCGGCCGGCGGCGCGGCGGCAAGCGTCGGCGGTAGGAAATCCGGTAGCTTAGCCTTGCGTGCGCCCTTGACGCCTGAAGGATCGGGTGCCTCGACGGCCGGTTCTTCCTGGTTTTTTGACTTTGCCTCGGTCGTTTTCTTCGAGGATTTAGGGATGCGGCCAGTCTTCGAGGACCAGCCGGGTTCTTCTTTGGCGACGTCTTTGATATCTCTGCCCGTCTTGACCGATTCCGGCCGCTCGTCCTCGTCCTCGTCCTCGTCCTCCACCGCAGCGAACTCGTCGTCACCCTTGATCAATAGCCAGTTCTCGCGCTTCTCGCCGGGTTTGCCGTGCATGCGCACGAGATGCCAGCGGCCATGCAGTTTCTGGCCGTCTAGCGTGAATTCCATGTGCCCCTTGGCATAGGCTTTCCGCGCGTCACCGATCGGCTCCCAGGTGCCGCGGTCCCAGACGATGACGGTGCCGCCGCCATATTCGCCCTTGGGGATCGTACCCTCGAAATCGCCATAGGCCAGAGGATGGTCCTCCACATGCACGGCCAGCCGTTTTTCGCTCGGCACCAGACTCGGGCCGCGTGTTACCGCCCAGTTCTTGAGCACGCCATCCATTTCGAGACGGAAATCGTAGTGCAGCCGCGTCGCATAGTGCTTCTGGATGACGAAACGGTGGCCGCTCTCGCGCGCCTTGCGGCCGCGTGGCTCGGATGTGGTCTTGAAGTTCCGCTTTTGCCGGTAGGTGTCCAGCGTCGCCATCCTCACCCTGCCTTGCGGCGGCCTGCCGCTGTCTTGCCTGTTGCTGCAGGCTTCTTCACCTTGCGCTTGGCCGGTGTCTTATCCTTGCCGGCACTCTGGAGCAGGGCCTCCATGAGGTTTATGACCTTGCCCTCGGGCTTCGGCCGCGCGGGTTTGATCTTACGGCCCTCGATCTTGGCCTGCACTACCTCAGCCAGGGCGGCATCATAGCGGTCATCAAATTTCCTGAGATCAAAACGGCCGCTCTTGGACTTGATGATATGTTCGGCAAGTTTCAACATTTCGCCGTTGAGCTTGAGGTCGGGGATTTCCGAAAAAGCTTCCTCAACCGAACGGACCTCGTAATTGTAGTTGAGGGTGGTTGCGATGAGACCCTTGCCCTCGGGGCGTATGAGGACGGTGCGGACCCGGCGAAAGAGCACGGTGGCAGCCACCGCCACCACCTTTTCCGTCTTCATTCCCTCGCGGATGAGCGCAAAGGCTTCGGCGCCATGCTGGTCGGAGGGTGTAAGATAATAGGGCTTGTCAAAATAGAGGTCGTCGATATCGTCGCAGGCGACGAACGCCTGGATCTCCAGCGTCTTGTCGCTCTCCGGCACGGCGGCGGCGACTTCCTCAGGGTTGAGCGCGATAAAATCGTTCTCGCCCGCCTCATAGCCCTTCACCTGATCCTCGCGCTCCACCACCTTGCCCGTCTTGCTGTCGACGAACTCGCGGTGCAGCCGGTGGCCGGTCCTGCGGTTGAGCATATGGAAGGCGATGCGTTCGCTGGTCGAGGCGGCGGTATGGAGGGCGACCGGGCATACCAACTCCCCCACCTTCAGGAAACCCTTCCAGTTCGCTCTCGGTGCCACCGGTTTGTTCTCCCGCTTCAAAGCGAAGGCAATGCCGGCGGTCGCCAAATGTTCCAATGCCGCTGCGAGGCGTAGAACCAAAGCCGATCCCGCGAATTTCGTGCCGCGGAGGCAAACCAGACAAGGCGGCAGACAGTGCGAAACGAAGAGGTCCTGTTGCTGGTTTCCGATATCGATAGCATTGGGCCGATCCTCCGGCCGTTTGCGAATGCCTGGCGCACGGCAACGGTCGACCGCCTTGACGTGCTCGCCGATGGACTGGCACACTTTCGAAGTGCTGGAAACGTTCTGGAGCAGGCGCGCCGCTTCGCCGTTAGGGGATCGCGTTATCTGAGCTGTCAGATTTGAACCACGCGCCTACGACTCCACGATATCCAGTTCGGCGGTGAAGGTCGTTCCATTACTTCCGTCGAAGATGTGGGTGCCGTTCAGCTGGTTGACGACGCCTCGGATCAGACGGCTTCCCATTCCCTGTTGCATGGTCTGAGGATCAAAGCCGATGCCATTGTCGCGCACGGTAAGACGGGCGCGGTGTTCCCCGATGCACTTGAGAGCAATGGAAATCTTCCCTTCGCGGCCGTCGGTAAAGGCATATTTCAGGATATTGGTGAGGAGCTCGTTCGTCAGCAGGGCGAGTGGGGTCGCATTGTCGGTCGAGACGGCGATCTCGTCGATGTCGTACTCCACGGTAACGGCCGCGCCATAGGCGCTTACCAGCTTTTCGACAACAGACGTTATGAGATCCCGTGCGCAGAGGCGGGAGAATTCGTCGTGCCGGTAGATCTGCTCGTGCACGGCGACCATGGAGGAAATGCGGTCGGCGAGTGACTGCTGGATTTCCGCCGGCAGGCGCTGAAGCTGGATGATGCTCTGGACGGCCTGCAGATTGTTCTTGACGCGATGGTGAATCTCGCGAAGGAGCAGCTGGTTGTCCGCCAGAGCATTTTGCAGCAGCTGTGACTGGGCGGCATCGCGTTGGCGCAGATGACGGATCCACTGGCCGGCGGCCAGCAGGCTGACGCTGGCTAGCACCATCACCGAGATCGCCACCGTCACATCCCGCCAGAACCGCTGGATGCCGAAATCGTGGTCGGCCGAAGCGAGCGCGATGAGCCTGGTACCGCCGACGGTTCGATAGGCGACGATACGGTGGGCGCTATCGACCGGCGAGATGGCCTCATAGGTGCCGTCCGGCGCCTTGAGCAGGTAATCCGTGAAAAGCACGTATTTGCTCATGTCGAGCGGCCCGTCGGCAAGCGGATAGCGTGCGATAAGCTGGCCATCGGACCGCACGAAGCTGACGGTGGAATTCGGGCCGAGATCCACCGCCTCCCAGACATCGGCGAGAACCGCGCTAACTTCGAAGGAAACTACGGCGGCGCCGGCGAAACGGCCATTTCGCTCCAGTCTGCGGCTGAAGGTAAAGATCTGTTCGCCGTTGAGGCGACTGATCAAGAGGCTCGAAATGTGCTGTTTGGCCCCCTTCGCGAGGTCCGAGAAATAGGGCCGGTCGACGATGCTGATGGGCTTCACCATGAGGTCTGTCGAGTAAAGGGTCAAACCCTTGTCATCGACCACATAGGCTTTCACCTGGCCGGGCAGGTTCGCGACCGCTTCGTTGATGTTGCGCACTGTGGAGGAGGCCGGCGGCACGAGACTTTCGCCCAACGTCTCATCAATACGCTGCAGGGCTTGCCGTGCCAGGGAATCGAGCAGCGAAACATTGCTCGCGACGATCTTTGAGGCTGCGACTGTCCGCTCCTCGGTACGGCGAACGGCATCCCGATAGCTCGTGCTGAGCCATAGGCCGAGCATGAGGAGCAAGGAGATGAACATGGCGACGATGATCATCGCAGCCGCCCTCGCCAGCGTGAAATGGATGTTCAGCTCGCGCAACACCGCTATCCCCCAAGTGCGTCGGTCAATCCTACCCGGACGGTCGTATCGTGTCCCGCCTTTCGTGGAACCGCCCGCATTTGGTCATCTACCGTACCTACCGCTTCGATTGCCTGATTTCGCCGGACATGGCGCGCCTGATGATATCCTCCAATTGCCGTTCGCCGAAAGGCTTTGACAGGCGAAGCAGGTCGGCGCGCGCTTCCGGCGGCAGTTCCGAATAGCCCGTGGCAAGCACAATAGGGACGCCTGGCCAGCGATCCCGCACGATATCGGCAAGCTGGGAGCCGGTCATTTGCGGCATGGCCTGATCGGTGACGATGAGGTCGATGTTCCGCTCGGCGAGGAACGCAAGTGCCTGGGTGCCCGAGCTAGCTTCGCAGACGGTATGGCCCATATCTTCAAGCATCATAACAGTGTTCATCAGCACGAGCGGATCGTCATCGACGGCAAGTACGCAAAGCGCATCGACATTGTCCGGAAGCGGAGGCGGTGCAGCTGTAGGTTCGTCCTGCTTTACTTCCCCGCCGACCTCAGCGATCGGGAGCCACAGTTCGGCTGTTGTGCCTGCGCCTTCGACAGAGTGGAGCACCAGCTTGCCGTTGGACTGCGCAATCAGGCCCTGCACCATGGAGAGCCCAAGTCCCGTGCCTTTGCCGACGCCCTTCGTTGTGAAGAAAGGCACGGTGGCATTCCTCAACGTGTCCGGGCCCATACCATGCCCCTCATCCTGGATATAGAGGCAGAGATAGGCCTTCTCCCGCAGTTCGGGGTGGGCTTTGGGCACATCGGTCTCCAGTCGTGCGCCGATGAGCAGGCGGCCACCCTCCGGCATCGCATCGCGCGCGTTGATCGCCAGATTGAGCAGGGCGCTCACCATCTGGTTGGGGTCGGTCCGCACCGAAGGCAAGTTTAGCGGAAAATGCGTTTCGACGATCACCGCCGGTCCGATGGACCGTTGCAGCATATCCGTCATGCCGCGGATGAGCATCCAGAGATCGACAGGCTCGAAATCCAGATCCTGACGGCGGGAAAAGGCGAGGAGCCGCTGCGTCAGCGATGCTCCGCGACGCGTCGCCTGCAGGGCATTGTCGATCAGGGATTGGGCCTCGGGCGAGGGCAAGATGCGTCGCTTCAAGAGGTCGAGGCTCGCCTGAACCGCCATCAGAAGATTGTTGAAGTCATGGGCGACGCCGCCGGTCAACTGGCCGAGAGCCTCCATCTTCTGCGCCTGGAAAAGCTCTTCCCTCGCCAGTTCGAGCGCCTGCTGCGCATCGCGTTTTTCCGTTATATCGCGCGTGATCTTCGCAAAGCCGATCAGTGAGCCGTCGGCGCTGCGGATGGCGTCGATGACGGCGTTGGCCCAGAAGCGTGTTCCGTCCTTCCTCAGTCGCCAGCCCTCCGACTCATAGCGGCCATCCCGCCGCGCGGTTTCCAGCGCCTGGTGGGGAATGCCCGCAAGTCTGTCCTGCTCGGGAAAAAAGCTAGAAAAGTGCTTGCCGATGATCTCGTCCGGTCGGTAGCCCTTGATGCGCTCCCCTCCGGAATTCCAGCTTGAGACGTGGCCGTCGGCATCCATCATGTAGATCGCGTAATCCGTGACGCCCTGCACAAGAAGACGGAACTGCTGCTCCGTCTTGCGAAGCTGTTCCTCCGCCTGTTTCCTCTCCGTCAAATCGCGAGTGATCTTCGCGAAGCCGATGAGATCGCCGTCATTATTGTGGATGGGATCGACGACGACATGCGCCCAGAATTCGGATCCATCCTTGCGCACCCTCCAGCCTTCGCCTTCGAACCGACCTTCTTCGGCCGCATGTTTCAAGGCGACCGCGGGAAGGCCCCTGTCCTGATCGTCGGAACGATAAAAGCGGGAGAAATGCGTGCCGAGCACCTCTTTCGCCTTACATCCTTTGAAGCGGCTCGCACCAGCATTCCAGCTGACGATATTGCCCTGCCGATCCAGCATGTAGATGGCATAATCCGTGATCGCATCAACCAACAGCTTGTAGCGGTCCTCACCGACAAGCGCCGATGCCTCATCCCCATTCATGTTTTTCCCCCGCGAAGCCAACTTTCTTGAACGTGGAGGGTTTGAAAAAGTTCCGCGGCGCGGTTACCTTTTGATGCTCCGAAGGCATGTGCATCATTACTAGAGCCGAAGACATTGAAACATTCTGTGCCACCAACCGTTGCCACCTCCTAATTCACGGTGGAAGCTGATGGATGTCACAACCTTCACGCAGAAGCGAGAGCAGAGGGCCGTATCAATGCGCTTACCACAGGTTCCGATCTGCGTCGTTCTTTGGGCCCGATGGCCACGTTCTGAGGGGATCTGAGACCATAAAAGCGGCCAATGTGAAGGGCGCTGCGCCCCTCGGGCCGAAAGGCGCCTGAAGGGATGCTATTGGCCTGTGCCGGGATTGGATGAGAGAAATTCCTCGGTGAGAAGCAACTCCATCTGTGCCGAGAAGCGATTGCCAAGCAGAGTGAGCGAGGCATCGTATGTCTTGTCGGCGCCGCGGCAAACCGCGTCCTTAAGTAGGATGACCCGGTAGCCGAGATCGATGCCGCCGAGAGCTGTGGCCAACACGTAGACATCCGTTTCTCCACCTGTGATCACAAGTGTTTCGATGGACTGCATGGCAAGCCAGGAATGCAGGCGGCCGCCGACCCAGGGCGAATAGGCTCGTTTGTCGACCCTCGCCGGTGGGCAGTAACATGCAAGTTCGAGAACGAGGTCGAGCATGTCGGCGGGCAGGTGCTCGCGCCCGCCATCATCCACCACTTCTCGTAGTAGGTCTTCCACATGCCGCGCGCATCGGAGGGGCGAGGCGGCGGGCAGAAGCGGGAAAACGTTGTGCTAGCACTGTAGCGCGCCGCCACTTCGATGACCTGTGGCGACACTGCTTCCATCCACGGAACCCGCCGCGGCGTGTCTTCGGCGAACATTCGCTGCATGTCGACGCATATATGGCGCCAATTTCCGAATATGAGGGTACTCTTTGGATCGGATCACGCAATGATTGGGCGGGCGGCTTCGGCTACCCGCCCGCATGGTCAGGCAGCCTTGGCCTTGCCTTCGCGGTTTACCGTCGTTTCGGCGAGCCGGGTCAGCGCTTGGTCGGTCTTTGTTCCTTCCGAAAGAGTCTGCTCGAGCAGCTGGGTGGCATCCTTGTGCCCAGACTGCAGGGCCCAAAACTTCAGCGTGCCATAACGGGCGATCTAGTACTGTTCGACAGCCTGTGCAGCTGCCAGCAGACCCGCGTCGAGTGCAGAGGAATCCTTGAATTCCTCCAGGATCTCCTGGCCCTCTTCGAAGATGCCGTCGATGGCAGGGCAGGTTTGCCGCAGGCTTACCAAGGATTTCAAACACCTGAACGAGGCACTCGATTTGGCCTTCCGCTTCCTGCAGGTGTTCGTCGAACGCGGCCTTCAGTTCTTCGGCCTTGGCGCCGCGTGTTCCTGATTGCAGGATAAAACGCTATCGGAAGCGCACCGGCCGTTTCGTCAGGTTCATCTGGATTTCGAGCCTGCTCGCAAAATGACCGAGAATGAGCAGGAGCTTTCTGGTCTCTCGCTCATCGATCTGGTGCGATCGGCAATATGCGATCACATCGAACACTTTGATCGATGGTGTCGAGCGTTCCTTGTCGAGATGTTGCATGACCTCTCCCCACGGATTGTGCCATTCAAATGGACGGGGAGAGGCGATGTTCCTGCCGATTGGGGGTGTGTACGGAACCGTACATGTGGCGTCGTCTGCCCCGACGGGTCGTGTAGTTTAGTGGGATTGGTCGATTTCGTGCGGATCCGACATATGCCGCCGCCGCTTCATCTCATCTTGTTGACGTGACACACTCCGCTCTCCCGCAAGGGAGAACGCAGTTGCCATTCGGCGATTGGGCGCTGGCCTCAAGTCCTACGTTGCCAAAGTTTCCCCGAGCGTTGGCCGCCCTTTCGCCGGGCTCGTCCATGGAACGTTTGCCCCGCTTTGACATTGTCCTGCCAATCCGGGAGGCGGCAATGGGACGGTATTATTTCAAGATCCAGGATCAGGACGGCGTATTGCAGCCCGACCGCGGATTCGAATTCGCGGATCTGGAAAAGGCCAAAGACGAGGCAAGGATGCTTCTGGCCGAGATGGCCATCGATGGTCTGCCGAATGAGCCGGTGGACAGTATTTCCGTCGAATTGCAGGACGCGAACCGCGTGCCCGTCGTCACCTTCCGGCTGGTTCTCGAAGCAATACCGCACGGTACCCAAGAGGTGTGACAGCAGGGTCAGGCCCGCTCGCCGACGCGTTCACGAGCGCGGACGAAAATCGGCGGCCTTCTTCGGCGCCATACCGGGCATTGCGCCCATTTCCATCCTTCTGTCCGCTTCCGTACCGACGCCCGACGCTGGGTTGTCTCGTCGATTTTATGGTCATAGATGGACAGCCATTGACTTTAGGAAGGACCGAAGCCTTTGGCGGATATGCGGTCGCTGAACCGCATAGGATCGTTGGATGGATGACGTTTGGGAGGGCAGGTTTCGAAACACCCTGCTACGGCGTTTACCGGAAGCGAGCCTGCAGCGGTTCTCCGCACGATTGGAGCGCGTCGATCTTCCCCGTTCGCACCCGCTTTCTTCTCCCCATCAGCCAATGGAACACGCCTATTTCTTCGAAAGTGGCATTGCCTCCGTCGTCATCCGCTCGCCGGAGGGGCAGCATAGCGAAATCGGGATCATCGGAAGGGACGGCATGTGTCCGGTATCGGCGGTCCTTGACGTCGATGCCGACCCATTCTCCATCCACATGCAGATGCAGGGCCAGGCTTACCGTCTTCCTGTTGCAGACTTGAAAGCGGTTTTGACGGAAGATCGCGAGGTTCAAAGGCTGCTTGCGCGCTACACGCAGGCACTGACTGTCCAGCAGGCCTATACCGCGCTTTCCAATGCCGTGCACCATATCGACGAACGGCTCGCCCGATGGATATTGATGTGCCACGACCGGGTGGATGGTTCGGATATCAGCCTGACGCACGAGTTCATGTCGATCATGCTCGCTGTGCGGCGCCCCAGCGTGACGACAGCGCTTCATGTGCTGGAGGGCAAGAAGCTCATCTACTCCGAGCGCGGCGTCGTCAGCGTGCGCAACCGGGCTGGCCTGGAAGCCTTTGCGCGCGATGCCTATGGCGAATGCGAGAAGGAATACGAGCGGCTCATCGGGGCCGTCGTCTCGCGACCGGCTAGCGGATCGCTTCCTTGAAGGGCAACCGCGCCATCACCTCCCCGCTTTCATCGACGATCTCGAACAGACGCGCTTCATCGACGTGCCCCTTTCGCAGGTCCTCGGCCAGGATCTCGCGCGCTGCAAGACGGGCCTCAGTCAGGGCAGCCTCCAGCGTATCGAAATCCGCACCCTCCCGGTCTTCGACACGTTCGGTTCGGCTGCAGATGTGAAAGAAGTAGTGGGTCATGGTCACCTCGCAGCGTCATTGCTCCCATAGGGACTGGCGAAGCCGCCAAGTGTTCCATTTTTTTTCAGCCGCATCTGTACGCTATCGTACGGCAACCTCCGCGACCCCGTCTCGTTTCCTTCGAAATGGAGGAATGAATGGACACCTTGGTCTCCGAACCCGTTTCTCAGACGGTCCACGCCGGCATAGAAGCCCAGCTGCCCGCGCTGAGGCGCTTCGCCCAGCAGTTGACCCGTTCGGCTAGCGACCGGGAGGACCTGATCCAGGAAACGGTGATGCGGGCGCTTCGGTCCTCGCATCAGTTTCACCCCAATACAAAACTCCGCTCGTGGCTCTTCACGATCATGCGCAATAGCTTCAACACGGAATATCGCCGCCGCTGCCGGGAGCCTGTCGGACTGGATGACGGCCTGCTAGAACGGTCGAGCATCATGGCGCCGCAGGAATGGGCGGTTCGCCGCAGCGAACTGCGCTGCGCCCTGCGCCGCCTTCCGCCGCACTCGCGCCGTACGTTGCTGCTTGTGGCGATGGGCGTCAGCTACATCGATACTGCACGGCTGTGCGACTGTGAGATCGGCACGGTGAAAAGCAGGGTCAACCGTGCGCGCAAGATGCTCGAAGATGACATCGGCCGCCCCGGTGCGCAATGACGGAACAGCGGCGCGGTCGCGGCTGTTCTCCGGAACAAACGCCGGTCTGAGCGATTGGCTATCATCATTCCCAGGTCAAACCATGGAGCAAGACGATGGCCGATCGCAAACAAGTCCCTCGTGAAGAGGATTTTCGAGACTATGAGGAGCGGGACACCCGCGACGGCTGGCCCTATCCGGATGACGATGATGCACGTCGGGCCGCACAGAACTTGCCTTACGGAAGCCCCGGCGCTGATTTGGATCAGCTGGACAACGAGGGTGTCGCGATCACGCGTGATCCCGCCGCGCGGGACGTGGACGGCGCGCCACTGTCGTTTGCAGATGAAACGGGCGATATCATCGGCGAGGACGATCTCGAGGCGCGCATCATGGAGACGCTCGAAGACGACGACAGGGTTGATCTTGCAACGCTTGAGCTCACGATCCGCGACGGCGTTGCGGTGCTCGACGGCGCCGTCGATAGCGAAGAGGACCGCCGCCACCTTATCGGCTGCCTGCGCCGTGTGAAAGGGGTGCGTGACGTCGAGGCTGACGGGCTTCTCGCGCGTGGTGTGGACAGCCATTTGCCTCGCGACGTGACGGATTAGCGTTTCTCCGTACGATTTCGTACCATGATACCGCTTTGAAACGCACCTATACGGAACTAGACTCATGCCTGTCGCACAGAGGAGGCGGGCGTGGGCAGCTACACTTCCAAGGGGACTTTCGAGCCGGACGAGTTGGGCGCATTGAAGTCGGTCTTCGATGAAGTCACCTCGCAACCCTGGTTCGATGCGTCGGAGGAGGCGAGGGAGAGCTTTGCCAAGTATCTCTTCGAGACATTCCCCGCCGTCACCTTCGACCCCGTCAAGCACCGCTCCATCATTGAGGCCTCTGCCCGCATGTTCTACACGCGGGATAGCGCCTAGCGCTCTGTTCTGAACCATCACTCCCTTGTCGCGTTGCAAACCTGATCCCTGAAGAAGAGGAGAAGGTGCAATGTCCGATGATAACACGACAACCATGTGGGCGACATTCGCGACCCGAGAGGCCGCCGACCACGCCGTCGAGCATCTCGTACAGCAATGCGGAATTGCCCGTGCCGATGTTTTCGTCGAGCCCGAAATGGGGGCAAACACGGCTGGCACAGCGCCTTCCGGCGGTGACGCCACCCGCGTCGACGCGCCGCTCCACGGCGAAATCCGTGTTTCCGCCGATATCGCGCGTCCCGATCTTCTCAAGGCCGAACAAGCCTTCCGCCAGGCCGGAGCGCGCAATGTGAAGGCGCAATAGCTCCCGGCCGAACCTGCAAGGAGTCTCCCATGGCTATCATTCCAACTGAACCCAGCCCCGGCCCGAGCCCGATCCCTGACCTGCCACCGATCGGCGAGCCAAGCCCGCCGATCAAGGAGCCGGAGCCCGATCATCTGCCCGATGAGGAGCCCAATCCGAACCCCGACGAGAACGACGAGCCAGCCAAGCAGACCGGTTTGCGCTAAACTGAAAGCCCGGTTGCGCCTCGCCGGCTGAAACAGGTCGGCGAGGCAGATTCGTCTTCGGGCCGGGACGCTATGGTTCGCAGTTCGCGCTGATTGAAAAATCCGGCACTAGCGTGAAGTTATTTTAGGCAATCTCAGAATCAGCGCGGAACTAAATGCCTGTATCCCGGTTTGCTCCTTGCCTTCAACGGCTGAAAACGAGGAGATATCATGAAAAAGCTATTGCTCGCCGCCGCACTGGTCGGCGCATCGACCCTTGGCGCCTTCGCCCAGACCTCCACGGCACCTGCCACTGATGGCGATACACCGGCCATTGCGACCCCGGACGAAAAGAACGCCACTGCGCCGGTCGAAGGCGCAAACAGCTTCACCGAGGAACAGGCCAAGGAGCGCCTCGTCGAGGCGGGCTATCCCGACGTCACAGGGCTTGCGCTGGACGACAAAGGTGTCTGGCGTGGCACAGCGATGAAGGACGGAAAGTCCGTCACCGTCGCGCTCGACTACCAAGGCAACATTGTCGCAAACTAAGAGGATATTTCCATGAAGAAAACCGCTACCGGACTTTTTGACGACTATTCCGATGCTCGCGCCGCCGTCAGCGCCCTCGAAGCGAGGGGCATTCCTTCGGATGACATCAGCATCGTCTCGAACAATGTAGATGAGCGGCGGACCGGCGATACGAATGCTGCCGAAGGGGCCGGAACGGGCGCCGGGATTGGTGCCGCCGTTGGTGGCGTCGGCGGTCTTCTTACCGGCCTCGGTGTCATGGCCATTCCCGGCGTCGGCCCGGTGGTCGCCGCCGGCTGGCTGGCCGCAACCGCGGCCGGCGCCGCCGCAGGCGCGGTCGCGGGCGGCGCTGCAGGCGGCATCATCGGCGCTATGACGGAATCCGGCGTGCCGGAGGAACATGCCCATGTCTATGCGGAAGGCGTGCGCCGTGGGGGTACGCTCGTGACTGCCCGTGTCGAGGAAAACGTCTATCCGGAAGCCGAGGCTGTACTGCGGCAGTCGAACTGGGTCGATCCGGTCGAGCGGCGTGCAGCCTACACCGAACAGGGTTGGACGCGCTTCGACGAAACGCTCGACCCTTACGGTCCCGCAGAAATCGAGCAGGAGCGCCTGCGTTATCGGCGGTGATTGCTAGTCCAAGCTGCTTTTTTGGCTTGATGGAAAAAGGCTGGCCCGCGACCTGCGGACCGGCCCTCTTTGTATCCCGGCGTTGGCACACCGCGTTGACGCCCGCCCTTGCCAGTGCGGCAGGAAGGCGTAAGCTTGTCCCATCACCGGCATCATCTCCTAAAGCCGGACGCGCAGAAACAAGCCTCGGCCATAGACTGGAGGCGTGAACATGACCGCCACGTTGCGCTCAGCGCCCCCCAACAATCTCCTGCAGTTCCTGCCGGAAATCGATTTCCAGATGCTAGCGCCGGATTTGACGCACAATGTCTTTTCAAAGGGCACGCCACTGGCGCATCGTGACAAGCCGATCGACGCGGTGCATTTCCTGACATCTGGTATCGGATCCGTGGTGATCATGACACCGCTGGGGCGGCGTGCGGAGGCCGGTATCTTCGGCTTTGACGGGTATATCCCGACTGCGGCGGTTACCGGTGCCCGGATCAGTTCCTACGACGTCACGGTCCAACTCGATGCCGAAGGCTACAGCATGGACTTCGACGATTTCCGTCGCTGGATGGACCAGAGCAAGCCCTTCGTTCAAATCATGAACCGGTCCATGGAGGGGTTCGCCGTTCAATTGGCACACACAGCGGTGTCGAACGCAGTGCATGACGTCAACGAGCGCCTCGCCCGCTGGCTCCTCATGTGCCACGATCGCTCACGTAGCGACGAGATGGCGGTAACGCACGAACTCCTCTCGGTGCTTCTCGGCGTCAGGCGTCCCAGTGTGACGACCGCGCTCCACGTTCTGGAGGGCGAGGGCCTCATCCGCTCGTTGCGTGGCAACGTTGTGGTCCGGGATCGTCCGGCCCTCGAGGCTTTCGCACATGACTGTTATGGTAGGCCGGAAGCGGAGTACCGGCGCCTGATGAGTGACTTTCTTGGAGTGTGACGCCGGACGCCGGCAACGGACATTCAATTGCGCTTGTTGATGAAGCTGTCGTTACGGCTACCTCAATGCGGCTGTGTCCCGGACTGGCTGTGCGCGCCGCCGGAACCGGGAGAGGGCGGCCAATGCCTCGCCCGCGCCGTCTCCGCCGGTTTCCACGGCCACGTCAATGAGCGACGGGATGCCCACGATCTGCTTGTCGCGGCCAAGAACGGGATACGGCGGATCTTCTGGCTGCCGAGATGGCTGCAGACGTGATCGAGGTCCTCGTCTTCGAAGCAATATTTCACCTCGGCCGATATGAGGTCGCTCACCTTCGTTCCAGGCCTTATGCATTGGGCAATAGCCCTGATCGCCAGGCAGCATCGGACGACCCGGTGGGTGCCCTTCCTGTTCGTCATGCCGACCGGGCGTGCCTCTCAGCCGAGGTTTCGTCGGAATCCCCGGCCGCATTGCCATCCGTCGCCAACCTCCACATGCCGCGGCCTGCTGCCTTTGCAGAATAGAGCGCGCGGTCTGCGGCTTGGACCAACGCCTCACCGTCGATGCCGTCTGTCGGGGATGAGGCTATGCCGATGCTCAGGCCGATCTTGATGGATAGTCCCTTGAGCATGAACGGTCTCTCCAGCGCCGCAATACAGCGGTTTGCGAGGTCTGTTCTGCTTCCACCCTGCGCCCGGAACAGAAATGCGAACTCGTCGCCGCCCAGCCGGGCCACCATCCGGTCTCCCGCCTGCGCCTTCAGCCTCTCGGCCACCTGCTTCAATACGGCGTCACCCGCGGCGTGGCCGAACGTATCGTTCACCGGCTTGAAGCCGTCGAGATCGAGGCAATAGACGACCAATTCGTCCGCACCGCCGGCCGCGATCGCCTCTTCCAGTTCCTTGTAGAAGAGCACACGGTTCGGCAGGCCCGTCAGGGCGTCGTGGTGCGCGAGCCGGTTGGCCTCGCTCTCAGCATGCACACGGTCGCTCACGTCGGCGATGGTGAGGAGCAGCCGCTTGGCGGTGCCCTCATGGATGAGCCGCACATAGATGAGGACATGGAGCATCTTGCCGGACGATGCTTGCTGTCGCCATACCGTCCGGGCGTTGCAGTGATCCGCCAGGCCGGTAAGAGCCGTTTCAAATTGTGTCTTCTGTTCCTCGACATGCAAGTCCATCGCTGTCTTCAGGACAAACTCAGGCTTGCTGAAGCCATAGAAGTCGACCGCCGCAGTATTGGCCTGCAGAATGGCGAGGTCTTCGCCGTCGCAGAGCAGCATCGGCATCGGATTGGCTTCGAACAATTCACGCAGCCAGATCTCGCGCTGCTTCAGCTCCGTGATGTCGATGCGCATGCCGATAGCGCCGCCATCGGGCGTGCGCCGATCATCATGGCGGAGCCAGCGCCCGTCGCGCAACTGTTGCTCCTCTTGTGATGCCGGCCGGCGAAACTTCTCCATGCGCTGCTTCAGCCAGAGGTCGCCATCCCCGATGACCTCCGACATTTCCCCACTGGCCAGGCTGATTTTCAGTATTTCCTCGAACGGGATTCCCGGTCTCAGAGATTGCGCTATGTCGGCGTAGAGATCGGAATATCGTTTGTTCCAGAGAACATAGCGATCTTCCGGATCAAACACGCAAATGGCCTGCGGCAGCATGTCGATGATAAATTGCAGGCGCCGGTTGGCTTCCCCCGACACCAACCCCAGGCGCGCGCCCACGGCCATCATTACAATGGCGATGTCGCCTGCCTCCCCCAGTCCGTCGATGACGGTGATGTCGCAGTCGGTCCATTCGCCGGACCCGCCCTTTACGGAACCTTGGAAGGTTGCGCCGGATGATCTCCATTGCGGGATTAATTCGGAAATCGGCTCCCATCGCGACGGATCTTCGCGCCCGAACAGCGTCTGCGCCGCTCGATTGGCGAAAAGTATTCGATCGTCGGGTCCAGCCGCGAATGCAGGCGTCGGGGAGGCTTCCAAGAACTGCACAAGATCAAGTTTGAGCAACGGTTTGGTCCGCCTGACCGGAAAACAATCGTGCGGTAGAGTATCCTTAGAAAATTAGGAATACCTTACGCCCTTGGGGGTGTAGGCGTTTTGATGACGTGCGACGAAGAGATATCAAAAAGCAAGAGACCTAGCGCTCGTGGACAAAGGGCATCCATAGTTTGACTGCTGCGATTGCGACGAAGCCGAGATAGGATTCCTTAGTCTTGTCATAGCGGGTGGCAACGCGCCGCCAGTTCTTGAGCTTGTTGAAGAGCCGTTCGATCTGGTTGCGCCATTTGTATTTGGCTTTGTCGTGTGGGATCGGCTTACGCCTGTTGCTTTTTGAGGGGATGACGGCCTCGACCTCGGCGCTGGCAATTTCGTCGCGAATGGCATCGGCGTCGTAACCCTTGTTGGCGAGGAAAGCCTCGATCCGATCGGTGATCATCCGGAATAAGGGCGCAAAGCCTTGGGTATCATGCGTTTGCCCGGGCGTCAGGACGAAGCCGAGCGGGCGGCCTTTCGCATCGCAGCGGGCATGGAGCTCGGTGGTGAAGCCGCCGCGCGATCGACCAAGCGCCTCGGTCTCCTGAATCCCCCATTTATGCCGACCGCACTATGATGCGCCCGGACAATTGTGCTGTCGATCATGTCGGCGCTTCGATCCCGCTCGACCAGTTCAGCCAGAGTTTCGAGCATGGCTAGCGGCGGAAGACGCTGTTCCACTTGCCGTATTCATCAGGCAGGTGTCGCCATTGCGCTCCCGGGCGCGCCATCCACATCATGCCTTCGAAATAGCGCCGATTGTCCTGGGCAGGGCGGCAGCCACGGCCTTGCTCAGCGGGAAGAAGCGGACCGATCACCGCCCATTGGTCGTCCGTTAAACCAATCCGTTCGCCCAAGGCTGCCTCCAAATGGAAGCCTTGAATCAAACCCCATTCCGTAGTCAACCTTTGTCCACGAACGCTAGCCGGCGGTTGTGCCCGTTTCGCTGGCGCCTTTCTCAACCGCCCGTCGCGTCCGGATCGCTGCGGCGATGAAGACGCGCGAAAGTCCGTGATATAGAGGTTCCCGCGAGAGAATGCGCGACGTGAGGTAGCCTAGCATTGAAACGGCCATCAGCGGGATGACCGCCTCGTGGTCGCCGGTCATTTCGAGGATGATGACGAAGGCGGTCATCGGCGCCTGCACGACGCCGGCAAAATAGCCCGCCATGCCGAGCAGCGCCGAAAGGGCGATACTCGTACCGAGAAGCGAGCCAAGCGTGCTGCCAAGCCCGGCCCCGACGGAAAGCGATGGCGCGAAAATGCCGCCCGGTATGCCCGACAGCATGGAGAGGAAGCTGGCTGCGAATTTCTCGAGGAAGAACAGCAGCGGCAAGCTTTCACCCTGCACGGCACCCCTGGCTTGCTCATAGCCGGTGCCGAAGGTCCTGCCGCCCGAAATCACGCCGATGACAGCAATGGCAAGACCGCAGCAAAGCGCCAGCAACACCATGCGCTTCATCGGCTCTGGCTGCGCCCAGCGGCGGATGCGCTGGCCGAAATGCAGCGCCATGCCGCTGAAGGCGGCGCCGAGCGCGCCGCCGCCGATGCCGCAAGCCAGAACGAGCCCCCAGTCCCTTATGTCGATCGGCGCGACGGATGTGGAACCGAAATAGTGATAGCTGCCGGAAAAGCCGAGCGCGGCTAAGCCCGAGATGATGACGGCGGCGAGAACGATGCCGTTGGTGCGAGCCTCGTAGGTGCGGCCCATCTCCTCGATGGCGAAGACGATGCCGGCGAGCGGCGTGTTGAAGGCGGCGGCGATGCCGGCTGCTGACCCCGCGAGGATCAGGCCCCGTGCCTGCGCCATGCCGCCAAAGCGTGCGGCCGCCAGCATGATCGATGCGCCCACCTGCACGGTCGGTCCTTCACGGCCGATAGAGGCGCCGGAGAAGAGGCCGAGCACGGTAAGAAGGATCTTGCCGACGGCTATGCGCAGCGAGAGCAGCCTGCCACGATCCTCGTCGTGCTTGAGATGCCGCGCGGCGATCGCCTGTGGAATGCCGCTGCCTTGCGCGTTCGGGAAGAGACGCATCGCCAGATAGGCCGAGAGCGCAAATCCGGCCGGCGTCAGAAGTAGTGGCAACAGAAAGCTCCACTCCGTCGCCGTCGTCAGGCGGTTGAAGCCATGCTGGGCCAGGTCGGCGAGCTTGGCGAAGGCGACACTGATCACGCCGGTCGCCAGTGCGCCGCACCAGAAGACGAGGCGGGGACGCCAGAGTGAGAAGGAACCCCAGAAAACGCGTGAGCGCCGGAGCAGCTTCGATTTGCGATAGAAGTCGGGCATGCGAAGAGCGTGTTGGTTTCAGGCCGTGTTGAACAGGCCGAGGAATCCCTCGGGGCGGAAACCGTGTTTTCGCACGGCTTGGCGGCGAGCGGCACCCCTTTATGTCTCGGCATGCGATTTTTGCTTTGGTGGTCCTGCGGTCATCATCCGCGGTGTCGGACCCGACGTCGCACCCAGCGCTGGCAGTCCCGGTCCTCGCGCGGCGATGCGGTGCTGGATGGGCGAGATCAGGCATCGCCGGTTGAGGCTGTATCGGCGCCTTCAGTTGCGAATGCGGAACCGGATGAAGGTGTCGCTGAAGGAGCATGGCAAGATCGTTGCCGCGATCCAGTTAGGTTATGCACAAGCCGCCTTGCAAGGGGAGGACTTCAGCGATCTCGTCGCCTCGCTCGCCAATCGTGAGGAAAAGAGGCCATCGCTCGGATAGCAGCCGGTGTCGAGTGGGTGCATTCGTTCGAGGGAAGGCATCCGAACCGCTTGACAGGCCGGGTGCATCGCGGCATTGGAGTTCGTATCGGCAGCAAGCTTGATGTAACGCGCGATCGGGTCCGGCAATATGGACCGCAGCGCCGCCGAACTATACCCCAAAAATCACAGGGCGTTTGATGGTAACACTTCGTCTGCGTAGCCTCTTGCGGCTTGAAGGTTCTGCCCGCGTAGCCGCGATCGGGCTGCTCCTCTTTCTCGGCCTGGCGGCACCTGGTTTCGCTGCGGGTTGTGGTCGGCCTCTGGGGTATGGCCGGGTGGAATTCACGGTGAAGACCAGTGGCATCGAAAGGCCGGCGCTGGCGCAGATCCCAACCGCCTATGACGGCAAGACGAGGCTTGCGGTCGTTTTCGACTTTCACGGCAGTAATTCCGGCCCGACAGGCCAGTTCCGTCGTAGTGGCTGGAGCACCGTTGCCGAGCGCGAGGGGTTCGTCGCGATCGCGCTCCAGGGCAGCCTCGACGGTCAGTTCGAGGGGACCCATGCCTGGAACGTGCCGGGCGTAACGCATGGCGGAAAGCTCGACGACGAGCGTTACATCAAGGATGCGATCAAGGCAGTCAAGGAGATGTTCTGCATCGATCCGACCCGTATCTACGCCTCCGGCTATTCGGGCGGCGGTCGCATGCTGTCCCAGTACATCTGCAACGGCCATCCGGAATTTGCCGCGGCCGGCTTCGTTATGGGTTTGCGCGCCGGCTATCCTGTCGAGCGCGACGGTGTCTGGCAGCCGGATATTGCAAGCTGCAAGCCCGGCAGCCCGATTTCGATCATCGCCTTCTCGGGCATGAAGGACGTCACCAATCCGTTCCTGGGCGGTGGCAAACCCTATTGGCAATATGGCGGAGAGGCAGCGCTAAAGCGCTGGGCAGAACTCGACAAGTGCGAAGTCAAGGGCGGCCTCATCACCGACGTTTCGATGACGGAACTATCATTCAAGGCTTGTGCCGGTGGAGCGCGCATCACTTCCTATCTGCTCAAGGAGAACACCCATGACTGGCCGTCGCGCAGTGTGCTGTTCCGGACCTTCGGCGCAAACGGCAAGGTGACGTCGGAGCGCGATGCGACAGGCCGCATGTGGGAGTTTTTCAAGAACACGCGCTTGCCGGAAGAAACACCCCTGACGGCGGGGGATGCGGCAGGGCGGGCAGGCTGAACCGTGATGCATGGCGGCGGCCAGGTTCTGCTGACCTGCTGGAATCTGCTGAAGCTCTTGCCTTCCACGAAGTCCTGTTACCGCTCTTTATTCTTCGATAGGGATTTGTCGATCTTACTAGCAATGTCGGACGGGAATAAGGCCTCGCCGGCAACCTGTGCCAGTTACTTCTGAAGACTCTCTGCAGCTTGCCGCTGTGTAACTGAAACGAAAGCGGATGGCGCCTCGCCGTTCCTGTCTACACCGAAATAGATCGTCTGGTGGGGGAAGGGAATCTCGATGCCGCGGGCGTCAAAGACGCGCTTGACGGCGCCGTTGAGGGCGCGCCCGACGCCCCATTGTTTGCCGGGCAGCGTCTTGAGCCTGACGCGGACGATCACGGCGCTGTCGGCCAGTTCCTGGACGCCGAACCATTCCATGTCACCGAGGATGACGGCGGCGTGCTCCGGATCGGCGCGCAGTTCCTCGAAGGCCGCGAACAGCGCGTCTTTCGCGTCCTCTACATCCTCGCGATAGGCGATGCGGATATCGCCGACATGGTAGGAGAAGTCGCGCATCAGGTTCGTCACCACCTCGACGGAGGAAAAGGAGATGATGTGGTAGGCGCCCGTCACGTCCCGCAGGCTGACGGACCGGATCGTCAGGCGCTCGACGACGCCGCTCGTGCTGCCCACCGTGATGACGTCGCCAACATTGATGGCGTTCTCCAGCTGGATGAACACCCCGTTGATGACGTCCTGCACCAGCTTCTGCGCGCCGAAGCCGATGGCAAGGCCAAGCACCCCGGCCGAGGCGAGCAGTGGCGCGATATCCAGTCCCATCTGTGACAGGGAGAACATTAGTGCGATCACCACGATGGCGATGGTGGCGGCATTGCGCAGAAGGGTGAGAAGGGTGGTCTCGCGCGAGTTGGCGATGGTGCCGAAGGCGGGATTAAGCCGGTAGTCCACCCAGGAACTCAGCGCCAGCCAGGCGACATAGGCGACCAGGAGGATGACGAAGACCGACACCACCGCGCCCGTGAAGGCGAGGCCCATGCGCGAGCGAAACAGCGCCGCCATGTCGAAGACGCCGATGGCCGAGATCACGAAGGCGATTACGGTGGCGAGGATGACGAAGCGCAGCAGCGTCAGGAAACGGGGGACGAGGCCGTTGACGCGCCGCTCCAGCAACGGCAGCCGCTCGTTGACGTTCCCCGGCAGGCTGACGCCCCGCGTCACCGTGCGTGCCAGCCAGTCGGCCACGACAAAGCCGACGATAATGGCAGCGAAGGCCTGGGCGCTTGCGCCGAGCACGGAGAACAGCCGGTCGGCCGGTCCGATCAGCACGACGAGGAACAGGAAGGCGAGATAGACCAGCACCGGCCAGTGCCAGCGCGCCGCGATGAAGCGGACGCGGCGGTTGCGCGGACTGTGGTCGGGGGTGTCCAGTAGCCATTCGGTTACGGCGCGCCGGTTTGCGAGCGTCGCCGAGACGGCGATGACGAGCGCCACGAGCGCTACGAGCCCGGATACCGCCCGCCCCGAAGCGACAGACACGGCCTGCGACAGGATCGGTTGGAGGAGAAGCTGGCCATAGCCGAGGATGCTGATGATCCAGGCGAGGATGCGGCTGGTGCGCCGGGCCGCCTCGTCCGAAACGCGCACGAGGCGAAGCTCGCTTGCGGAGGGCGACAGTACGGTCCTGACCGCCACCTTCGCCAGTTGCACCACGGTGAAGGCGTTGAGATAGAGCGTCTGCTGGATGTCCATGCGCCCGAGTTCGCCGAACACTGTCAGCGCGGCGAGATATCCTGCCCCCCAGGCGACGATGACGATGGCGATATCGAGCACCGCAGAGGCCCCGATCAGAAAGGCTTTCCCGAAGAAGCCTGCAGTAACGGCGCGTCGCCCGAAGGAACGGTCGACGCGGCGCGTGACCAGCCGCAGCGCGACGAAGACGCCGTAGGTGACGACGATCACCAGCGCGAGGTCGCGCGAGGCGCGAAACAGCACCTCGCCTTCCGCGCCGTTGAGGTTCGAGAAGGTCGCCGGTGCGGCGGCGATCTGCCGGGAGAAGACGATCGCCGAGGAGACCGCCCGTTCGGCGAACTGCCGCGTCACGTCCGCGATCTGCTTGCCGATGGATTCGGCCGGCGGCGCCTCGGCCGTGGCGTCCGCGGCTTTGCCGTCGGCGACCTTCTGCAACTCGTCGAGGAAGGTCTGCCGCGTCCCGTCGTCGCGCAGGACGTCGATCAGGTCCTGAAGTTTCGCGGCGTCGGCCGGCTGTTCCCGGGCGGTGCCGGGGAGTGCCGCTTGCTGGGCGGCGGCCGGCATGAGGCCCGCCATCAGCAGGGCGGCGAACAGGCAGGCGGTGCGGAGGACGGAAAGCATCATGATCTATACCATTGCACGGGTGCCGGGAAACAGCAGGTCGACGAAACGGGCCGCCGTCGGCTGCGGCTCGTGGTTGGCAAGGCCGGGGCGTTCGTTCGCCTCGATGAACACGTAGTCCGGCTCCGACGGGTCCTTGACCATGAAGTCGATGCCGACGACCGGTATGTCGATGGCACGCGCGGCGCGGCAGGCGGAAGCGACGAGATCGGGGTGCACGGTGTCGGTGACGTCGTGGATCGAGCCGCCGGTGTGGAGATTGGCGGCCTTGCGCACGGTGATCTCCCGCCCTCCGGCGAGAACTGTGTCGAGATCGAGCCCCTGTTCGGCAAGGCAGCGATCCGTTTCCGCGTCGAGCGGGATCCGGCTCTCGCCGCCCGTGGCGGCCTCGCGCCGGCGCGACTGCATCTCGACGAGCGCGGCGACGGTGCTGCGCGCGTCGCCGATGACGCGGGGCGGGCGGCGCACGGCGGCGGCGACCAGCTTGAAATCGATGATCACGAGTCGCAGGTCCTCGCCCTCGAAGCAGGCTTCGAGCAGCACCCGATCGCAGACCGTGTGCGCCTCGGCGATCGCCGCGTCGAGCGCATCGAGCGTCGCGATGCCGACGGAAATGCCGCGGCCCTGCTCGCCGCGCGCCGGCTTGACCACCAGCTTGCCGTGCTTTTCGAGGAAGGCCGCGATGCGGGCGCGGTCCTCACCCGCTTCGATCTGGTCTGGCACGGCAAGGCCGGCCGCAGCGACGACACGGCGGGCAACGGCCTTGTCGTCGGCGATCGACATGGCGACGCCCGAGGTCAGTTCGCAAAGGCTCTCGCGGCAATGGATCGAGCGGCCGCCATGGGAGAGCCGGAAGAAGCCGCCCTCGGCATCGGTGATCTCCACATGGATGCCGCGCCGTGTCGCCTCGTCGACGATCAGCCGCGCATAGGGATTGAGGGCGTCGTAGGACTGGTGCGGCATGGCGAAGAACTTCTCGTTGATCGCGTTCTTGCGCTTGATGGCGAAGAGCGGCATGCGGTGGAAGTTCAGCTTCTCGTAGAGCTTGATCGCCAGTTCGTTGTCATGCATCACCGACAGGTCGAGGTGGGAGAGGCCGCGCGCCTGGAAATGCTCGGCCAGCTTGCCGACAAGCCGTTCGCCGATGCCCGGCTGGCGGGCATGCGGATGTACGGCAAGGCACCAGAGCGAGGCGCCCCGGTCAGGATCGTTGAACAGCCGCTGGTGGTCGATGCCCGTGACCGTCCCGACGATCTCGCCGGTCGTGTCGTCCTGGGCCACGAAATAGGTGAGCGAGCGGTTGTCCCTGTCGGATGAGAAGAAGTCCTTGCGGATCTGCACCATGCCGCAGGCGGCATAGACCCGGTTGATGCCGTCGGCGTCGGCCTCGGTGGAGAGCCGGCGGATCGTGATGGCGCGCATGCGGCGGGTCCTCGCCCGGTAGGTGGACAGGTTGAGCCGGAACGTGTGCGAGGGATCGAGGAAAACTTCCTGCGGCGCGCGCGACAGCAGCACATGCGGATCGCGCACGTAAAAGGCGATGTCGCGGCTCGACGGCGCCTCCTCGCGCAGTTTCGACAGGAGCGTCTCATCGTCTGGGAACGTCTGGGCGAAAAGCAGCCGGCCCCAGCCGCAATCCAGCACCACGTTCTCCTTCTGTTTTTCCGACGCGTCCGGCCGGCCGACATGGCCGCCGGGCTGCGCGCGCGTGCGCAACTGCTTCAGGCGGTGGCTCACCGCCTTGGTTCCCTTGGCCCGCTGGCGCAGCGCGGTCTTTTCGCCTGCCTTCTTCACCTCACACCCCCTGCGCCTGAAGCCACATTTCCAGGAGGCCGACCTGCCAGAGTTCCGAGCCGCGCAGCGGGGTGATGTGCTCCGAGGGCCTGTCGAGCAGGCGGTCGAGATAGGCGTCACGGAAGAGGCCGCGCTCGCGGGCCTTCTGCGAATGAAGCGTGTCGCGGATCATGTCGAGATAGGGGCCGGCGATATATTTGAGCTGCGGAACCGGGAAATAACCCTTCTTGCGGTCGATGACCGCGCTCGGCACCACCTTTCGGGCGACATCCTTGAGGATGCCCTTGCCGCCGTCGCGCAGTTTTTCTTCCGGGGGGATACGCGCGGCAAGCTCCACAAGCTCGTGGTCGAGGAAGGGGACGCGCGCTTCCAGCCCCCAGGCCATGGTCATGTTGTCGACGCGCTTGACCGGATCGTCCACCAGCATGACGTTGCTGTCGAGGCGCAGCGCCTGGTCGACAGGCGTATCGGCGCCCGCGCGCAGCAGATGACTTCGCAAAAGCGCCCCGCTGGCGTCGTGGTCGGCGATCCATTCGTCCGCAAGCTGCGTTCGCAGCACCTCGTGCGAGCGGTCGCGGAACACCCTGCCGTAATCGGACACGACATCGTTGCTATCGACGAGCGGCGGATACCAGTGATAACCGCCGAATACCTCGTCCGCCCCCTGGCCGGACTGCACCACCTTGACGTGGCGGGAGACCTCCCTGGAGAGCAGGTAGAAGCCGACATTGTCGTAGGAGACCATCGGCTCGGACATGGCGGCGATGGTGCCGGGCAGCGCCTCCATCAGGTTTGCCGAGGGCACGAAGATCTTGCGGTGATCCGTGCCGAATTCGCGGGCGATGAGGTCGGAATAGACGAATTCGTCGCCCTTCTCGCCATTGGCCTCCTCGAAGCCGACGGAAAAGCTCATCAGGTCGCGCTGGCCCGCCTCGGCGAGCAGGCCCACGATGAGGCTCGAATCGACGCCGCCGGACAGCAGCACGCCGACCGGCACGTCGGCGATCATGCGGCGCTTGACGGCAATGCGCAGCGCTTCGAGAAGCTGCTCCTGCCAGTCCTGCCGCGTCATTGCGCCGTCGCCCGCGTGGCGGCTATAGGGCGGATCCCAGTAGCGCCGGTCCTCGAAGCCGCCGTCGCGCTGGTAGACGCGGACGGTGGCGGGCGGCAGCTTGCGCACGCCGGAAAGGATGGTGCGCGGCGGCGGCACGACGGCGTGGAAGGTCATGTAGGTGTGCAGCGCCTCGACATCGATGGACGTATCGACGCCGCCCGCCTTGACGATGGCCGGCAGGCTGGAGGCGAAGCGCAGCGCGCCGCCGGCCTCGGCGAGATAGAGCGGCTTGATGCCGAAGCGGTCGCGCGCCATGACGAGGCGGCCGCTGTCGCGCTCGTGCAGCACGAAGGCGAACATGCCGTGGAAGCGCGAGACGCAGTCCTCGCCCCAGGCATGCCAGGCCTTCAGGATGACCTCGGTGTCGCCGTCGGAGAAGAACCGGTAGCCTTTTTCCTCAAGCTCAGCCCGCAGTTCGCGGAAGTTGTAGATGCAGCCGTTGAAGACCAGCGACAGGCCGAGATCGGCGTCGATCATCGGCTGCTGCGATCTGTCCGAGAGATCGAGGATTCGCAATCTCCGGTGTCCGAGCCCCACAGGGCCCCGCACTACGACACCTGAGGCATCAGGGCCCCGGGGGGCGAGAACATCCGCCATGATCGAGATTGCCGACACCGACGGGGACCCGCCGCCGAACCTGACTTCTCCGCAAATTCCACACATGAACCGGGCTGAAACCTCCTTTGTGAGTACAAAACGAAACGTCAGGGCCGTGAAGATGTCCACGGCCCTGACGTCATGCGAAAACAATGCGCGACGTGGCCGGATGTTCCGCCGGCAACCTCAATCGTCCACTCCGGTGCGGGCCAGCATGTAGGCTTCGGCAAACGCCATGTGCTCGGCGGCGATGCGTCGCGCGTCCTCGGCCCGCCCGTCCTTCAGGGCGGCCATCAGGCGGTACTGGAACGAAAGGCCTTCCTCGCGGGAACTGGGTGCGGGATCGGCGTAGATGCTCCTGGCCAGCGGAAGCTCGCGCAGCAGGTTGTGCATCAGGCCGCACAGGAAGCCGAGTAGAGGGTTGGGGCAGAGCTGTGCCAGTTGCGAATGGAAATCGAGTTCGGCCACGCGCTGGCGATACTGTTCCTCCGCGTCGCCCGGCGGATGGTCGTAGATGCGGATCGTGCTTTCGAGCTGGGCGAGTTGGCCGTCGGTGACGCGCCCGGCGAGCAGCGCGGCCACTTCCGGCTCCAGCGCCTTGCGAATGGCGTAGATGTCCGAAAGGCTCGGCTGGTCGAAGAAGAAATGGGTCGAGAGCAGTTCCATGGCGTGCCGGGCGGAGGGCTGGGCGACGAAGGCGCCGCCGCCCGGGCCGCTACGGGTGAAGACGAGCCCCTGCGTCTCCAGCGCTTTCATCGCCTCGCGCACCGTTCCCTTTGCGGCCTTGAAGCGGTCGATCAGCACGCGTTCCTGCGGCAGGCGCGCGCCGGGGGCAAGGCCCTCCGCGCGGATATAGTCCTTCATCAGGTCAGCGATGGCCTCAGGCCGGCGCTTCGTCTTGCCGGCCGGAGTGAAGAACTGTTTGCCGTCCTCGCCCGTTGGGATCTGCTTTTCATCCATTGCAATCATTTTCCACTGATGCGAGGCGCGCTCGCGACAAGCCGCTGTGTATAGGCATGTCCAGGATCGGCGAACAGGCGCGCCGGCGGCGCCGTCTCGACGATCTCGCCGAAATACATCACGGCGACACGATCCGAGATCGCCTCGACTACGGCGAGGTCATGGCTGATGAAGAGGTAAGAGAGGCCGAAACGTGCCTTCAGGTCGCGCAGAAGCAGAAGCACCTGCGCCTGCACCGAGACATCGAGCGCGCTCACCGGCTCGTCGAGTACGAGGATCCGCGCCTGGGCCGCCAGCGCACGGGCAATGGCGATGCGTTGGGCCTGACCGCCGGAAAACTCGTGCGGATAGCGCGAAAGCGCGTCGACCGGCATCCGCACCGCGTCGAGCAATTCCTCCATGCGCACGCGCCGCCGGGCCGGTTCCTGGCCTGCGAGGAGGGCGAGCGGGGTTTCAAGGATGTCGCGCACCGTCTTGCGCGGGTTCAGCGAGGCGACGGGGTCCTGGAAGACATACTGGATCATCCTGCCGAAGGCCTTCGGCCCGTCGCGGCGCAGGCTGCCGGCATCCCTGCCGCCGATGGCGAGGCTGCCGGACGTCGGCGTCTCAAGGCCGACCAGCATGCGGGCCAGCGTGCTCTTGCCCGAACCGCTTTCCCCGACGAGGGCCAGCGTTTCGCCGTGCCGGAGGGTCAGCGAGACGGATTTCACGGCGTCTACGGCGTGGCGCGGCCTGCCGAACAGGCTTTTCCCGCCGCCGAACGTCTTGGAAAGGTCCCGGATTTCGATGGCATCGGCCGTCATGACGCCTGCGCCTCCCGTCGGAAGAGGCCGGCCACGCGCTCCAGGAAACGATCCCCCGTGCCCAGTTCCGGCACGCAGGCGATCAGCCGTTTCGTGTAGGCATGCTGCGGATCGGCCAGCACCTGCCGCGTCTCGCCCGTCTCGACGATTTCGCCACCCTTCATGACGGCCACGCGGTCGCAGATTTCCGATACCACGCCGAAATCGTGCGTGATGAAGAGGAGCGCCATGCCGCGTTCGCGTTGCAGGTCGCGCAGAAGCTCGAGTATGCGCGCCTGCACCGTCACGTCGAGGGCGGTGGTCGGCTCGTCGGCGACGATGACCTCCGGATCGTTGGCGAGCGCCATGGCGATGCCGACGCGCTGGCGCTGGCCGCCCGAAAGCTGGTGCGGATAGTGCCTCGCCCGCTCACGGGCGTCGGGAATGCCCACCTTGTCGAGCAGAGCGACCGCCTTTTCCCGCCGTTCCGCCGCGCCGAGCGACTGGTGCGCGGCAATCGCCTCCTCCACCTGCCGCCCGACCGGGATCATCGGGTGCAGCGTCGTCAGCGGGTCCTGGAAGACATAGGCGACGCGGCTGCCCCGGCAGGCGATGAGCCGTGTCTCGGGCATGGCGAGCACGTCCTCGTTCTTCAGGTAGATCGCGCCGTTGCGGATGAGGCCGGGTGGCGAGGCGACGAGGCCCATGACGGACAGCGCCGTCACGCTCTTGCCCGAGCCGCTTTCGCCGATGAGGCCGAGGCATTCGCCCGGCCGGACGTGGAGCGAGACGCCGCGCACCGCCGGCAGAACGTCGCGGCCGCGCCGGAAGCCGGTTTCGAGCCCCTCGATGGAAAGGGTGGCGTCCTTCGCCGTGTTTGGCGGCGCGGCGCGGCCGGGTGCGACATGGGTGACGGGGCCGGGCCTTGCGAGCGCGCCGGAGCGCAGCCGCGGATCGAGCACGTCGCGGATGCCGTCCCCCAGGAGATTGAGACTGATGACGATGAGGAAGATCATCACGCCGGGGACGATGGAGACATGCGGTGCAGTGAAAAGCTGGGCGCGTCCCTCGCCGAGCATCGAGCCGAGATCTGCCTGCGGCGGCTGCGCGCCGAGGCCGAGGAAGCTCAGCCCCGCCGTTTCGAGGATCATCCAGCCGGCCGTGGTCGACATGGTGATGACGATGACGGGCAAGACGTTGGGCAGCACCTCCGTGACGACGATGGCGAGCGGCCCCTTGCCGGAAAGCCGCGCCGCGTCGACGAATTCGCGATGCGCGTAGCCCAGCGTCACGCCGCGCACGTTGCGCGCGAAGAAGGGGATGTTGACGACGGCGATGGCGTAGAGCGCGTTCATCAGGCCGGGGCCGAGGGCGGCGACGATGGCCAGCGCCAGCAGGATATAGGGAAAGGCCATCAGCATGTCGATGCCGCGCATCATGAGGTTGTCCGCCCGCCCGCCGGCATAGCCGGCGACGATGCCGATCGCCGAGCCGAGGACTGCGGCGATCAGCGTGGCCGCGAGGCCGACTGCCAGCGAAATGCGCGCGCCCCAGAGCAGGCGGCTCAGGATATCGCGGCCGAGCTGGTCGGTGCCGAGCAGGTGGCCTTCCGTCAGCACTGGCTTCAGGCGCTCGGCGGGGGCGGTCGCGTCGGGATCGGGCAGCGGCAGGAGCGGGACGAGCAGGGCGAGAAGCGCGATGAGGAGGATGAGACAAAGCCCTGCCACCGCCAGCCGGTTGTTGGCCAACAGGCGCCAGGCGGTCAGGCGCGGGGATGCGAAGGCCGACGTGGCGGCGTGGGCGCTCATGCGCGGATCCTCGGGTCGAGCAGGGACTGGAGCAGGTCGGCCGCGAGGTTGAACAGCACGTAGCTCGCCGCCACCACGAGCACGCCGCCCTGCACGAGCAAGACGTCCCGTGTCGAGATGGCTTTCACCAGCATCGCGCCGATGCCGGGCCACTGGAAGACCGTCTCGATATAGACCGCGCCGCCCAGGACGAAACCGGCCTGGATGCCAATGACGGGAATGATGCCGACCAGCGCGCCGCGGAAGGCGTGGCCGTAGATCACGCGCCGTTCCGGCAGACCCTTGGCGCGGGCCGTGCGCACATAATCCTGCCGCAGCACCTCCAGCATGGCGCCGCGCGTCAGCCGGGCGATGACGCCGGCCGCGACGACCGAAAGGGTCGCGGCCGGCAGGATGAGATGAACGAGGAGATCCTTGAGATCGCCGCCGCCATAGACGGCATACATGCCGGAAGCCGGCAGGACGCGCCAGTGCACTGCGAAGAGGTAGATCAGGAGAAGACCGAGCCAGAAGGAGGGCATCGAGATGCCGGCGAGCACGATGAAGGTGATCGCCCGGTCCGCCCAGCCGAACTGGCGCACCGCCGAGACAACGCCCGCCAGAAGCCCGATGGTCGAGCACAGCGCCAGCGAGACGCCAGCCAGCACGAGCGTCGCCTGAAAGCGCTCCAGCACCTCGTCGAGAACGGGCCGGTTGAGCGCGAAGGAGCGGCCGAAATCGCCGTGCAGCACGTTGCCTATCCAGATCAGGTATTGCTGCACCAGCGGCTTGTCGAGGCCGAGGTCGCGGTTGATGCGCGCGACGTTTTCCGGCGTGGCATAGGCGCCGAGGATGGCCGTCGCCGTATCGCCCGGGATCAGCGCCATCACGAGGAAGACGATGACCGACAGGCCGAACAGCACGGGAACGACGGCGAACAGCCGCTTCGCGATATAGGCCGGCATGGAACCTCCCGATCTTTGCGGCGGGCGCCGCTATTGCTTCGCCACACCGCGCAGGTCGAGAAGGAAGGAGGGTTGCAGCTTGAAGCCCTGGACGGCGGCCGTGGTGACGGCGTTCTGCTTCCAGTTGGCGACGAAGAGCCAGGGCGCATCCTCATGCACCGCCGCCTGCACTTTCGCGTAAAGCTTGCCGCGCTCGGCCTGGTCCGTCGATGCGCGCGCCTGTTCGAGCAGCGAATCGACCTCCGGATTGGAATAGTAGCCGGAATTGAAGCCGCCCTTGTCGGGCATGGCGTCGGTGCGCAGCGTCAGATAGGGCACGGTGTCCGGGTCGTTGGTCATCCACGCCATCTCGGCCATGTCCGCCTTGCCTTCGAGACCGGGATTGACGCGGCCGAGGAAGGTGTTCCACTCGTAGGTCTCGATCTTCACCGTGAAGCCCGCCGCCTGGAGGTCCGCCTGGATGGCCGCGCCCATAGTGACCGGATCGAGCATGCCGGAGCCGCCCTCCGTGACGTAGAAGGTCAGTTGGGGAGTTTCCACGCCCGCCTCGGCCAGGAGAGCCTTGGCCTTCTCCGGATCGTAAGGATAGGGCTCGACCGCGCTTTCCACCCAGTTGAAGGCCGGCGGAATAGGCCCGGCGGCGACCGTCGCGGTGTCTTGCAGGACGTCCTTGACGAGCGTTTCCTTGTTGACCGCGTAGTTCGCCGCCTGGCGCACGCGCTTGTCGGCGAAGGGGCCTTCCTTCGTGTTGAGGATCGCGAACCAGACATGGGGGCCGGCCTGTTCGGCGACGGCGAAATTGGCGTCCTGCCGGAAGGTCGCGAGATTGTCCGGCGGCACCTCCACCATCACGTCGAGGCCGCCCGCCATCATTTCCGCCACGCGCGTGTTGGCGTCGGTGACCGGCCGGAACACGACGGCCTCAAGCTTCGCGGCGCCGCCCCAATAGTCCGGATTGCGCTCGATCACCACGCGCTGGTTCGACTGCCATTCGGCGAATTTGAACGGTCCGGTGCCGGAGGGGCTGCGGCCGTAGTCCTTGCCGTGCTGTTCCACCGCGGCCGGCGAGACGATCAGGCCGGTCGGATAGGCGAGGTTGGACAGGAAGGGTGCGAAGGCCTCCTTCAGCCTGAACTCGACCGTATGCGGGTCGATGACCTCGACCGAGGCGATCGAGGAGAAGTTGAAGGAAAGTGGGAAGGGACCGGTGTTGTAGAACGGATGGTCCTTGTTCAGCATGCGGTCGAAGTTGAACTTGACCGCCTCGGCGTCGAAATCCGAACCGTCGTGGAATTTCACGCCCTCGCGCAGCTTGAACCGGTAGGTCCTGCCGTCGTCGGAAACCTCCCAGTTCTCGGCGAGCGCCGGCTCCACCTCCAGCGTGCCGTCCTTGAAGCGTACCAGGCCATCATAGAGGTTGACGAGGATGCGGAAGTCGTTGGTCGCTGTCACCGTGTGTGGGTCGAGGGACTGGGGCTCGGCGATCTGGCCGACAACGAGCACGTCGGGCGGGGTCTGCGCTGCGGCCGGCAGGGCGATGAGCCCCGGGGCAAGCGCGACGCAAGTGAGGGCCGCCGCCGCAAGGGCGCTCCGAAACAGCCTCTTCATGGGGAAGATCCTTTCGATTTGGCGTCGTTCGTTCGGCCTTATTTATAAGGATAAATTTCCATCACGCAATAATTTATCATGATTGAATGGCTGTTGGCCTGTCAGGGCGCGTCCGGCTCGTCCGCGCTCAGGTCCTGTTCGGCCTGCTTGACCTTCTGGTGCGTGAAGCCGCGCAGACCGGAAACCTCCTCGGCGTCGCGTTCGATCTGCACCTCGCTGGCCGCATGGAACACCGCCAGCCGTGCCACGGAGATCAGCGCGTGGAGATGGATGCGCTCGTAGCCGTGCGAAGCATCGACGCCGAAGGTCAGAAGGGCCGTGCGTACGTCGTGCCCCGCCTCGACGGCCGAGGCCGCGTCCGAGCGATAGTAGCGGAAGACGTCCTTTTGAACGCGGATGCCGTGCTCGCCGCAAAGCTCGAAGAGCTTCTTAGACAGGTGGTAGTCGAAGGGGCCGGTCTGGTCGGCCATGGCCAGCGTCACGCCGAACTCGTCGGAATTCTGGCCGGGTGCGGTCGTGCCGTTGTCGATGGCGACCAGCGAGGCGATGTCGGGCACCAGCGCGGCCGAGGCGCCAACCCCCACTTCCTCGCCGATGGTGAAGAGCCAATAGGTATCGACGGGCGTCTCGACCGCTTCGCGCTGCATGGCCTCCAGCGCGGCCAGCATGATCGCGACCCCGGCCTTGTCGTCTAGATGGCGCGAGACAATGAAGCCGTTGTCGACGAATTCGGGCTGCGGATCGATGGCGACGATATCGCCGACATCGATGCCGAGCTGCGCGATGTCCTTGCGGTCGCGCGCCAGCGCGTCGATGCGCAGTTCGACATGCCGCCAGCCCGTCGGCTGGGTGTCGACCTCCTCGTTGAACGTGTGGCCGGACGCCTTCAGCGGCAGGATCGTGCCGCGATAGGTTCCCTTGCCGGAAAAGATCGAGGCCCGCGCGCCCTCGGCGAACCGCGCCGACCAATGGCCGATGGAAACGAGTTCCAGCCGCCCGTTGTCCTTCAGCGCCTTGACCTGCGCGCCGAGCGTATCGAGGTGGGAGACGATGCCGCGCGCCGGGCGGGCGGCCGCTCCGGGGCGGCGGGCGCGGATCGCGCCGCGGCGGGTCAGCTTGACCTCCAGCCCGAGGCTTTCGAGTTCGCGTGCAGCATAACGAACGGCCTCGTCTGTAAAACCGGTCGGGCTCGGTATGTCGAGAAGCGCTTTCAGCCGGGTCGTCAGGTATTCCGGGTCAATCGTAATCAGTTTCTGCATAGAGGCAATGTCGCAGCCGGGGGACGGCTCCGTCAACAATCGCGAATGGAAAATTGGTTCCCGATATGAGCGCTCGCAATATTTAGTTTTTGTTTCAGCCTGTTGTGAGCATGAGTTCCTTTTCTGCTTTCTCCGATCTCCGATGGCTAGGGTCAGGATCCATTGATTTGATGCGTGGGATGTGATTCAGGCTCCGTAAGAAGACTGATAATGAGCGAACTCTATTGGCTGACGGATGAGCAAATAGCGCGGCTTGCGCCGTATTTTCCAACGAGCCACGGCAAACCCCGGGTTGATGACCGCCGTGTTGTGAACGATCGCACCTATCTGCCAGATCCACGACCGGATGCCCGTCATCCTCGATCCTGACGTTTTCGACGGGTGGCTCCGCGCGTCCTCTCAATGAGTTCATTTCAAGGAGCAGCAAAATAAGAGGCAAGTATCTCGCAGCCTTGCAGGATGCATGGGCATCGCTTTCGCCATCCCTGCCGGCGCAAGCGATGCCGAATTCCTCAACTCGCTCGAAGGCCAATACGCGGGGAAGGGCCAAGTTCGCCTTCGGACGAACAAGGGGCCTATCAACGTAACCTGCTCCTTCGATTCGAAAGCTACGTCGACTTCACTATCCCTCAACGGTAAATGCCGAGCCCTTGTTCTGGTTTCGCGCACAGTTGGCGCCGAACTCGTCCGTACCCGCACCTCCTATCGGGGATCTTACATCGGTGGCGGCTCCGGGCCTGCAAGGCTGGCGGGGAAGCGCAACGGGAACACGTTAAATCTGACGATCAACTGGGCAAAGAAGATAAACGGCGACCGCCGCGCCCAGCTTTCCGTGGCCAAGGCCGCTTCTGGTGGTCTCATCCTGACGACCACAGACAGGGATCCGAAATCGGGCCGGTCTGTCACCAGCAGCAAAATTGTTCTGCAGCGCAAGTAGGGTCGTAGGCTGCGTCGACTTTCGCGACCATCAAGGGACTTGTCCACGGATCGCACGGAGGGGAAATGCCGGCCTGCTCACGCGTCGTCGTCCGTGACCTCATACCCTGCTCATGCCGGCCGGCACTGGCCCGGGGCATTTGTGTAAGCCGAGGGCGGTCCCGCGTTATAAACGGCACCGCTTTGAAGGTAGATTCCTCACAAAATGAAATCCGAGCCTTTCAGATTTAGGCTTGAGTCCAGCTTTATGGAAAAATCAGCCTTTCCGTCGCCATTGATATCGCCGTAGATGAAAGTATCGCCCGACTTCTTATCGAAGCGAAGTTCCCCGGCCTTTTTATGAAATTTCTCCGTGCCGATGAACTTGAAGGCCTGGTCGCCACCGGCCTTCGTGTTGGCATCTATGCTTTTGAGATCTATTTTGTCGTTCTGCGAGCGATTGAAGTCGAATATCGTGTCCCGACCGTTAGAATTTACCGAAGAGTCCTTTACGCTCTTAAAAATAAAATTGTCAGCACCCTTGCCGCCATAAAGCTTATCTGAACCGCTTCCTCCGTAGAGCTTGTCGTTTCCGTTTTCCCCTTTCAGCGTATCTTTCCCCGAACCGCCTTCCAGCCGATCGTTACCGCTGCCTGCGGAAATTTTGTCGTGCCCGCCATACCCCTTGATTGCATCATCAAACTGGGTTGCCTTCTTCTGCCCCGGCACGGTCGCCTTGGTGGAGATTGTGTCGCTACCGCTCGTGCCGCTGATCTTCACCCCGGCTCGGCCCTGTTCTTCGCTTTGGACTGAGATTTTTGCGGTGTAGTCGAGGTCAAAGAGCGATGAAGTATAAGAGTAATTCAATCGATCAATAGAAAATCCTCTCGATGACCCTTCAACAATCAAATACCCGTCGCCGCCGCCTGAAACGCTCCAGTTGGTAGTTGCCTTTGAGATGGCCAGCGCAGAGACCTCGACCAGCTTCCCGCTGCCGTTCTTCATGAAGTAAGTCGTTTCGTCCCAAATTTTCGCGGCTTCCAGCAGCTCCTTTCCCGCGGCGACGACCTTGGGAAGATAAGGCCCGCCCTGCACGTTGAGATTGGCAAGCATGGAAGTCAGATTATCGACCACCTGGCGTGCGTCACCGTTGGTTCCGTTAAATTCAAACAGCGGTGAGAAAGCATCCATCAGACGTGCGAGAAAATTGGCCTGCTCCTGCATAATCCCGTCGCCGACATCTGTCGTGGCAAGACGATCCAGCATCTCGAAAAGAAGGGATTCAGCGGCATCGGTTGCCTTTTCACCTTGCTTCGTATTGCCGCGATGGATCTCGATCTCGATCGCCTTACCGGAGAAAGACCCGCCGGGACGAAGCATGAGCTTGTCGACCGCGGCGTAAATGCCGCCTCGGCTCAGAACGCTGTTAGAATCGTTCAGGTCCATCGATATCGTCGCCTTGACCGATTGAAGGCCGTCGCGAGTTGCATAGCGGTAGAAATCGCGCGGATCGCCGAGGCCCGACAATTTGCCAAAGGTCGTATCATCGGCTTTGCCGCTGAACAGGGACAAAAGTCCGCCGCCAGACGCATCAGTCAGGGTATTATTCGGTTCGCCGTCAAAAGCCATGGGTTGTTCCTGGTTGTTTAATAGGGCACCTGCTCACACAGGGCATTAGTCTGAAAGGCCGCACCGAAAGACTTTGAAATGAAATTTTAGACTCTGCAAATACAAGGTTGGATTGCCACAAAATATTCCAGCCGTGCGTCAACAGTTCAAGGCTTCTAGCAACTGTATCCGTCAGGCGCCTTGAAGGCCCCATGGTTTGCGCGCTTTGCATAGAGCGTTAGCGAAATTGACGAGCTTGCGTGCGACCGCAGTGATGATGACCTTGTGCGGTTTTCCGGCGTCGCGCAGTCGCTGCGCGAAGGCTTTCAGTATGGGGTTGTGATGTGCGGCGACGAGGGCGGCCTGGAACAGGACATGCCGCAGGGCGCGCCGTCCTCCGGCGATGGCCCGTTTGCCCCGCAACGCACCGCTGTCGTGCGCTATGGTAGCGAGCCCAGTCAGGGCGGCAGCCTGTTCTCCGGAGATGGCTCCGAGCTCGGGCATTTCGGCGATCAGCATAGTGCTGGCAACGGGGCCGATACCGGATATGGAGCGCAGGATACCGGCGGTTTCGGCCAGTGTCCGTCGGCCGCGACGGCTTGCTCGATCCGTTCTTCCAGCTCTGAGATCCTGGTATCGAGCAGAGCCTTCAACTCCACGTCCATGTCGGTGAACATTCCAGCGGTCACGAGTTTTTCGTGTGCCTTGATCTGGGCAAGCAGCCGCTTGCGCATCTCGACGAGTTGCGCTCGCTTCGATGCCAAAGCTCTGAGCGCGCGCAATTTTCCGGCCGGATGGCTACGTCCCGCCTCGGGGCGGGACACCATGAAGCGGGCAATGAGTTCCGCATCGATCCGATCCGTCTTGGTCCGGGTGCCACGGCTGGCGGCAAAGGCCTTGACCTGTGCCGGCGGCAATTGACGTGCGACGATCCGCGCCGCGTCAAGCGAAGCCCATATCCGTGGAAGCGGCGCTCGACGCATACGACCGCGAGCGCCGGCCGGCAACGTCTCGGATCGTGCTTTCGAACCGCCAAGGCGGGCCTGAGGGCGTGATCGATCTTGTGGAGAGCCGCGCCCCTGACGGGTTCGTCGACATTGACGCTGTGGCTTCCCACGAAGAGCGCGAGCGGGTTGTGCGCGGCTATGCGAGCCTGGCCGGCTTTGCGGCGAACAACGTGAAATCGCCGAGCAGCCCTTCCGGCACCGCAAGTGAGGACACCTGATGACCGGCGCTGAACCTATCATACGCCTTGCCGGGCGTTCGGAACTCGACGCCGCGGCGGCTCTCGTCACTGATGCTTTCGCGCAGTATCGCCAAATCCTGCCCGCTCATATCTTCGATCCCTATTTGAGGGATTCGTGCGCCTTCACGAGCCGAGACGACCAGGCGGACATTGCGTTGATCGAGGCACGAGGGCGCCCCGTCGGCACGGTCACCTACTACGCGGAGGCGGCGCGTGAGGGAATGGGGTGGCCCCTCGGCTTTGCCGGGCTTCGAACATTGGCAGTCACGCCCGCGGCTCGAGGGCATGGTTATGGTCGCGCCCTTTGTCTGTGGTGCGTGGAGCGTGCCCGACAAGAGCGGGCAAGGGCTCTCGCATTGCATACCGCCGCGTTCATGAGGGCGGCCTGCAGTCTGTACGAGGGTCTGGGTTTTCGCCGGCGCCCTCTCCACGACCTGACGGCGTCCGGCGTTCTCGGATTCGATCCGGGCCTCGGTGATCAGAAGATCGTAGCCTACGCCTTGCCCATGGACGATGCCCGAAGACATACGTAAAGCCTGCCGCCGAAGCTGGGGAACAGAAACGCTCCGATTGCCTTTTCCTTCCATCAATGGAGGAAACGATGAAGCACAAACTTCTGGCCAGCGATGCGGACGAGCGCACGTTCATCCTCGTCCTCGACGAAGGAGACGAGGCCTTCAAATGCATCACCGATTTTGCCGAACGTGAGAACGTGACCGCTACTTCGATCACGGCGATCGGCGCTTTCCGCTCCGCAACGATCGCGTTCTTCGAGCTGGACACAAAAAGCTACCGGAAGATACCTGTTGAGGTTCAGTCGGAAGTGCTCAGTATGTTGGGGGATATCGCGGTGGACGACAGCGGCAAGGCAAGCTTGCATCTGCATGTGGTCCTTGGGTTCTCCGACGGAAGCACCAAAGGAGGGCATTTCCTGGAGGGCCATGTCCGCCCCACGCTCGAAGTGATGCTGCGGGAAACTTCCGCCGAATTGAAGCGCATGCACCGGCCCGATCTCGGCATTGCGCTCATCGACCTAGACAAGGTCAACAGGTGAGCGGCTTATCTGGTTGTAATGGTTGTGGAAGATTCCTCTACGCGTACGGCCCGCTCAGGGTGGAGGGGCCGTATGCTTCAAAACCGGTGGTCACGCTCAATGACGATGCTCGGGCATCTCCTTGAGCTGATCCTTCGTCCAGGCCGTGACCGCGTGAACGTCGCCGTCCTCGTCCCTCATGAAGTCGAGGTCCGTCAGAGGAACCGCGACCGGCTTGGCACCGATACCAAGGAAGCCGCCCACATCGATAATGGCCGTGCTGCCTGCCCCGTCGCCATGGACGTGATCTACCTTGCCGACCTTGTGATCGTCGGCTCCATAGACGGTCGCGCCCTCCAGGATATCGGGGGTGAGTTCGGTAGCCGTCAGACGGGTATGGTTTGTATGATCCATTGTCGTTCTCCTGTTGAAGTTCACCCAACGAGGAGAGCAACCGCAAGGTTCCGACGCCTGCGGGGTAACGGTTCTCAGTCCATATTCTTTTGCCCCGTTGTCAACGGCGCACCTGCCACACTGGTTCGTCGCCAGACGCAGAGAGGATCATGGCGGGACCATCTTCTATATTGGGGTCAGTTTCAAAAGTAAGCGTCCGGTCAGGCCATTTTTGACGGAACTTGCAGGTTCCAAGGCAGGAGTTCGTCGATCCGGTTGATGGGATGATCGGCGATGCGGTTGAGGACCTCCCGCAGGTAGACTTCGGGATCGAGACCGTTGAGC
>QFCS01002380.1_pt1 | contig 42457 bp, 31 predicted proteins | sample 3576561 | NCBI WGS metagenome assembly QFCS01 | reverse complement strand
GCTCTGGCTGCTCTGCTTCTGGATCAACCGGTTCAAGGCGTCGTAGGTATACGTCATCGTGACGCCGCGGGCGTCGGTCTCGGTCTTGAGGTTGCCGGCTTCGTCATAGGTGCGGGTGGTGGTGCCAGTGTCGGCGCTGACGGTCTGGGTGACCTCGCCGAAGGCATCGACGGTCTGGGTGGTGGCCTGGTTGGCCGGATCGACGACCTGGGTGACCTGGTCGAGGGCGTTGGGCTTGATCTGCTCGACGCCGCCGTCGGCGTTGAGGGTCTGGGTCAGGCGGTCGAGGGCGTCGTAACCATGTTGGGTGACGTCGGCGACGTCGGTGCGGGCGCCGTCGACCTGCTTCAGGTTGCCCTGGGCGTCGTACTGGTAGGTGACGGTCTGGTTGGTGGCGCCGATGTCCTGCCACAGGCGGCCGAGGGCGTCGAAGGTGCGGCTGTGGGCGTAGTAGACGGGGCTGCCACCCGGGCCAGTGATCGCTTCATGCGTGCGGTTGCCCAGGGCGTCCAGGGTGTAGGTGAGGCGGTTGCCGTCCTGGTCGACGATGGCCGTCAATCGGTGGGCGGGGTCGTATTCGAAACTGACGAAGCTGGCGTCGGGGCGGGTGAACCGGGTCAACTGGCCGACGGAGTCGTAGTCGAACGACGTGGTCTCGCTGCCGACGCTGCGGGCCAGGAGCCAGCCGCGCGGGCTGTAGCTGTAGGCGGTGACGAGGCCGTTGGGGTCGGTGGTCTGGAGGACGCGGCCGTGGGCGTCGTACAGATCATAGGTGGTGACGTGGCCGAGGGCGTTGGTGATGCTCTTGACCTGGCCGCGGCAGCCCAGGGGGTCGCCGGTGCAGTTCTCGTCGGGGGCGTAGTAGTCGGTGGTGGTGAGGTCGGCCACATCAATACGGGGGCCGTCTTCGACGGTCTGGACGAGGACGCCGGGGACGCTGGCGTGGTAGGTGTAGCTGGTGGTCCAGGTGTGCACCTGGCCGCTGGCGGTGTCCTTGACGCTGCGGCTGGTGATGTTGCCGTGGCTGTCGTAGACGGTGGTGGTTTCGCGGCCGGCTTCGGTGACTTTGGTCGGCAGGCGGAAGCTGGTGTTCCATTCGGTGAGGATCTTGCGTTCGGCGCTGTTGGCAGCCGGGGTGTAGGTGGCGAGGTTGCTGGGGCAGGAGCCGGAGGCGAGGCCTTCGACGCGGGCGGTCTCCAGATTACGCGTGAGGTCGTAGGCGTGGCAGGTCTGGTGGCCGTTGAAGTCGGCGTGGCTGGCGACGTTGCCGTTGGGGTCGTAGGTGATGGCGGAGGACGCGGCGCCGCAGCCGGAGCCGCCGGGCTGGGAGACGCCGGTGGACTTGACGACGCCGAGGATGGTCTGGAAGTTGTACGTACGCGATGTGCCGAGAGGGTCGGTGACGGTGGTGCTGCCGTCAGTGTTGTAAGTCAGGATGTTGAGATCAGCGCCGTTGGCATGGCCGGTGGAGATGGCTTTGCCGGAGGCATCGTACTGATAGATGGCGTAGCGGTCGCCGTTCTCGTCGGTGATGCCTGTCAGAGCGTTAGGCAGATTGGCATTGTTGGTGTTGGCCTGCTCGTTGTACCAATACAACCGTTGGGTTCCATTGGGGTACGTGACGGATGCAAGATTGCTCTGTGAGTCGTAACCGTAGGTGATGACGCCGCCTGCGGGGTCGGTCAGTTTGACAAGACGGCTGGCACCATCGTAACCGAAGCCGATCACCTTGCCATAGCTATCCTTAACACGGATTGGTAGGCCCGCAGGTAACACGCTAGTTGTTGGATTGCCACTAGCATCCAGCGTATAACCACTGTTAACCCCACCCACCATGCCGTCACTATAGCTAAGCGTCTGAGCCAGGCCAGAGCGATCAGTAATAGACAGCAACTTGCCCACGTTGTCATAAGCTTCAACTTGACCTTCACTGTTGGTGTACTGCCAGCTGATAGGGTTGCCTGAAGCATCAGTTTGTCCTGTCAGGCGACCATTGACGTCGGCATCGGACGCATACACTCCATTCACGCCGCTGAAGTTATAAATCTTGCCATCAGGTCGGGTGACGTTTACAGAATTGGCAGTCAGTGTCTGAATAGAACGGCTGTAAGTCCAACTCCAATTAACCCCCAAGGTTCCGGCGATTATGGCTTGGCTGTTATAACTGCGCACGAGTCTAAGCGAAAACGTACCTTCTCCTGGGTAATCTACTTCTTGCTGATATTTATTGCCAATGGTGAAGTTAATTGGGTTACCAACCAGGGAACAGGGATCGTGGGGCGTACTTGCAGGAATGCCAAGGGATTTAGGCGAAGGGGAGGTGCATAGCCCTGTATTTAGGTCAGCCACACCGGGTGGAAAACAGCCTAAATTAGGTTGAAAGCAGAGAAGCCGTTGAATGCCTCCCTGACAACCACCAGGAAACGCGTTTATTGTGGATAGGCTGCCATCTGCTAACAATGGGCACGATGAAACACCGTTCAAGCAATTGAACGTTGAAGTGGAGAATAGTCCGAAAATGGGTGGGTTCCCTATTGACCCTGACCCGGAACTTCCTACGAAACCCAGTATCTGGAACGCATTACCTGGCGTAATGCCAGCTATAGCTGTACCTGTATAAAGGTAGAGACTTGCGAAGTAAAAGACAAACCGGGCGAAGTTCAGACACCATTTCAATAACAGCTTGCAATGTTGTATAGACGCAAGCCAAGAAACGGAAAATGCGGGCGGTCTTGAAAACTGTTCTGAGCTTCTAAAGCTCAATCGTGCCCCCTTTCGCACGCCTTGCGCGCACGAACGCATCCCATTCGACATGGTTTCCCCTCCCCTTTGGGTGTTGCTTCAGATTGTTTTGTTTGTTCTTCCGCAGGGTCGGCTCGCGTGCGTTGCGCGGGCCGTGATATGGGCCGGACTTTATTCGAGCGTTTTAGGAGTTGTCAAGCGCGAACGTATGACAGTGCGTAATCGAGGGTCTGCGCCAGCTCGTCCGGTCCCAGCGGTTCCTGGGTATCGAGCTGATGTTGCAGCACGGACAGGTCGGCCTCCGACGCATCGCCGCCCGCGCGAGCGCGCTGGGCGATGCGCTCGCGTAGGGTGGCGACGGGCACCGGAAGATCGAGAATATGAAATTCGACGCCACGTGATTGCGCCGTTTCCCGCAGCAGGTCGCGCTGCCAGCGGGCAATGAAAGTGGCGTCGACGATGACGGGCCAGCCGGCATCCAGGAGAGCGCCGGACAGGCGGGCGAGATACGCGTAGGTGCGTTGAGTGGCATCGGCGCCGTAGAGATGCTGCCCGATGCCCGATCCGCTGCGGGCCAGGGCGTCGAGCCCGGCAAGGCGTTTGCGCTCGACATCGGAGCGCAGGCGGATCGCGCCGGGGGTTTGCATCCGGGTGCGGGTGACGGTGGTCTTGCCCGATCCCGACAGGCCGTGCGTGATATCGAGCCGGGCGGGCAGGGAGCGCGTCAGCGTCGTCGCCAGATGCAGCAGCGCGCGCATCCCGGCGAACGTGGCATCGCGCTCGGGGCCGGCGGTCTGGGCGGTGCGGATGGCGGCAATTTTGGCGCGCACGAGTGCACGATAGACGGCGTAATAGCACAGCAGGGCGAGCCCGGCATAGTCGCCGGTCTGTTCCAGCCAGGTATTGAGGAACAGCCAAGCCCATTCGGCATGGCCGCGCTGCAGTAGATCCATGTAGCAGAACGCGACTTCGGACTGGATGTCGATCCAGCGCAGCTCGGGGTTGAATTCGATGCAGTCGAACACGAGCAGCTGTCCGTCGACCCAGGCGAGGTTTCCCAGATGCAGGTCGCCGTGGCATTCGCGCACAAAGCCGTCGGTCTTGCGAGCCGCCATCAGTGGGGCGAGCCGGGCGTGCTCGGTTTCGCTCCAGTGCCACAGGGCGTCGAGTTGAACGCGGTCGGCCGGGTCGTCGAGATGGGTCGCGATCCGGGCGAAGTTCTGGGCCACCGGGTCCCAGATGACGTCCGGACTGCCCCATGGACTGTCTTGTCCGGCGCGTGCGCAGCCTTCCGTATGGAAGCGGGCGAGGACGGCGGCGATCGCTTCGATGTGTTGCGCGGTCATTCCGCCCGCCGCATCGAGCCGGTCGAGTGTGGCGTCGGGCGGGAACTGGCGCATCTTCACGGCGTACTCGAATGTCTCGCCGCTGCCGTTGAGGTGTGGAGCGGCCGGCGTGCCGGTGATAGGGACGACGTCGAGATAGATGTCGGGCGCGAGCCGCCGGTTGAGCTGCACTTCGTCGCAGCAGGCGTGCAGGCGCTTAGCAAGACTGCTGAAATCGAGGAAGCCGAGATCCAGCGGCTTCTTGATCTTGTAGGCGAACGCGCCCGTGAGCAGAACATAGGAGATATGCGTTTCGATCACCTGCACCGGGCCGGCGGGGTGGTCGTAGCAGGCCGGATCGTGCAGGCTCCGGATCAGTTCGGCCAATTCCTGCATCGATCCCGACGGGGCGTTCATGTTTGCGCGTCCGGGAGCGGGGCAGTTCACAACTGCCGCGCGTAGTCTTCCAGTTGCCGCTTGGCGGCGTCGAAGGCGTCGCGCAGCGCGATGTAGACATCCTCGTTGGCCTGTTTGTCGACCACGATTTCCGAGCCGGGTACGCCGAGGTCGATGCGGACGTTGAAGAGCTTGCCCTGCTGGTGATGCTTGGCGGGCTGTTCGATCACGACGCGGCAGCTGATGATGTCGGCAAAGACCTGTTCGAGTTTCTGTGCCTTCTCGCGGATGTGGATGTCGAGGGCTTCGGAAGAAGGGATGTCGCGGAAGGTGATTTGAAGCGGGGTTTTCATGATGGCTCCGTTGGATTGGGGTGAAGGCAGGCCAGCCCTGCTTCCGGTTACATTTTTGGGTGGCCTTCCTGCGCGTAGTGCTTTTCGCGCTGCTCCTGGCAGACGATGCAGCGCTTGGCGGTGGGATAGGCCTGCAGGCGGGTGAAGCCGACCTCATCCCCGCAGTCGATGCAGACGCCGTATTCACCGTTCTTGATGCGCTGCAACGCGGCTTCGATGTCCCGCATTCCATCAATATGGCGATCCAGAATCGTGAGGTTGAAATCCGCCAACGCATTCGCCATCGACTCGTCACCGGCGTCGCCCGGCTCGCGGTTGAGTAGGTCGATGCGATGCTGGTTGCCGGAGTTCTCCAGTTCGTCGCGCACTTCACGCAAGAGCGCCTGGTAATCCGCTTTCAGTTTTCGGGTCAGCTGTTCAAGCTGAGGGGGGGTAAGTACAGCCATCGAACCTCCTGCGCATGTTGTGATTGGATCAGGGCCTACTTTTAATCTAAGGATAGCAATATCCTATTTAAAAGGCGACCGGATTTCGTGGCATGCATGCGTCCCGGCGCCTTGGCATTCGAGCGTGGCGGCGTGAAAGGTCTCGACCACGATATTCTGCGTCACGCGCCAGTGGCGCCCGCCACGCACCACATGCTTCTGATTGATTTCCAGCTCGATCCCGACATACAGGTCGGATGGGAACCGGCGGCGCAGGAAAGCGGTGAAGCCGTCCGACCTGCCCGTATAGGGGTAATTGCAGCGCACCTTCAATTCGGGGGCCTGTGACTTCAGCCGGGCCTGCCAGCGGCGGCACAGTTCGGTCTCGCCGGCGCTCGACGGATCGTAGAGCAGGCCGATATCGGCATTGCGGACCACGCCGTCGAGCTCCGGCGTGAAGCTGTGGGAGGCGAGGTGGATCACCCGGCTGCCCCGCGCGATCGCTGCGGCGACCTGCGCCTCGACAGCGGATCGGTAGGGCAGGTAGACCCTGTCCAGGATTTCGCGGCGGACAGCGGCGGGCGCGTCCCGCGTGGCCTCGGAATACAGCTTCGGATGGGCGATCGAGCGGTTGAGGTCGATCAACAGGCGGCTGGTGGTGGAGACGAACAGGGGGGCGTCCAGCACCCCGGCCAGTTTCCGGGCCACGGCCAGCGCGCCGGGGTCGTAGCCGCGGTGGCTGTGCAGCAGGGCCTCGAAGCCCGCAAACAGGGCGCGGTAGCGCGGCGGAATGCGGTTGCCGCCATGCTCGCAGGTGATCAGGATGTGGTCTGTATGGGCCATGGCTTCAGTCCACGAACATCCGGCCCGTTTCCAGGCAGTCGCATAGCGCACGGTAGACCGTCTGCAGATGCGCTTTCGACGCGTCCGTCCCGATCGCCCGCAGAATGCGGCGGGCCAGCGGCCCCTGTTCCAGGATCACGCGCAGAGGCGCGTGCCAGGGGCCGCTATGATCCGGCACGGTCGTTTCAACGAGGTGCCGCCATAGCGCGCCGGCCTGGCATGAACGGCCGGGAAAGCCCAGCAGCCGCAGGTAGCCGGCGTCGTCGATCATGGCCGCTTCGGCGTCGCGGATGCAGGCGGACAGGGTTTGCGCCAGCGCATCCGTGCCTAGAGCCTGCTGTGTGGCGAGCGGCGACCATTTGCCGTCGTAGAGCGCCCGGATGACGGCCGTGGCGGCGGCGGCGATGGCAAGGTCGGCTCGCGGACATTCCTGCACGTCGATCACGCGAATCTCGAGGGCGTTGCGCTCGAAGCGCGGGATCGCGCCGCGGGCGTTGAGCCATTCGTGCCGCAGCACGCCGTCGGGGTCGAGCGGCGCGATGTTGCGGTACATCGGCGCAAATACCTTCGCCTCGTACTCGGCGCGGCTGCTGATCGTGTCCGGGATCACGTCGCCGATGACCGAGGGGACGCGGCGGACGGCCGTGCTGTAGGCCGCCATGCGGGCATCCTGATAGGCGCTGGGCATGCCGTCTGCAAAGGGCGAACTCGCGGCGATGGCCGGCAGGATGGGCAGCAGAAGCCGCACGGCGGCATGCAGGCGGGCGAACTCGTCGTCGTCGGCGAAGGGGAGGTTGAGGTGCATGCTTTGCAGGTTGGCCTGGCCGTGTTGCCTGCAATCGAAGAGGCGGTCGTATGCCTGGTAGATGGGCGCATTGTCATGGGGCCACAGCCGCGTCTCGCTGGCGGGATCCATCCAGGGGTGCATGGCAGTGGGCATGAGGCAGGCGCCCAGCGGCGCCAGCATCCGGTTGACGGCAGCAACCTCGGCCTGGAATCCTGCGGCCAGGGATTCAAGCGCGGGCTCGGGGCGGCGGTTCTTGAGTTCGACGAGATGCAGCACGATCTCGTTGGACCAGCCGAAGCGCCCGCGATCGACTTCCGTGCCATTGCGTCCTGACGCTGCCCGCAGCAGGGTGTCGGCGACCGGCAGGACCGAAAGCGTCTGCCGGTCGACGATCATGTATTCGAGCTCGATGCCGTAGCCGGCAAAAGCGGAGAGCGTTGCGGCCGCCTGCATCAGCCATTCACCCGCTTGCGGGCTTCGATTCGGCGCACGAAGGAGCCCATGATCTCGCGGTAGAGCGCATCCTTCAGCACGCCGTCCTCGTTGTCGGCATCGACGTTCGGGTTGTCGTTGACCTCGATGACGTAGCAGCGGCCGCCGACCTGCTTGATGTCGACGCCGTAGAGGCCATCACCGATCAGGTTGGCCGCGCGCAATGCGAGCTTCACCACCACCTCCGGCGCCTCGGCCACTGCAACGGCCTGTACCGGGCCTTCCTCATAGCCGTCACACCCCGGTGCGTGCCTGACGATCTGCCAGTGTCCCGCAGCCATGAAGTACTTGCAGACGAATAGCGCGCGGCGGTCGAGAATGCCGACGCGCCAGTCGAATGGCGTGGGGAGATATTCCTGGGCGACGATCAGCTCCGATTTCTGCAGCAGCTCACCGACCCGGGCCAGCAGTTCCGCCTCCGACTCCACCTTGGTCACGCCGAGCGAGAACGAGCTGTCCGGCTGCTTGAGCACGCATGGCAGGCCGAGGAAGCGAACGATCGCGCCGACGTTGTCGTGGTGCACCATCAGCGTTTTCGGCGCCGCAATGTTGTGGCGGGCCAGCAGTTCGGCGAGATAGGCCTTGTTGTTGCAGCGGAGGATGGAATCGGGGTCGTCGATCACTACCAGTCCTTCCGCGGCGGCCCGCCGCGAGAAACGATAGGTGTAGTGGTTGGCAAAGGTGGTGTCGCGGATGAACAGCGCGTCGAATTCGGGCAACCGTGCCAGGTCGGCGCGGGTGATGAACTCAACCTGCAGTCCCACGTCTTCCCCCGCCTTCTCGAAATGCTGCAGCGCACGCGGATTGGAGGGACGTTCGGGATTGTCGGGGTCGTAGAGGATGGCCAGATCGAAACGCGGCGGCGGCCGCCTTGGGCTGCGTCGCCGGCGGCCCGTGAAGTAGGCCGTGGCGGCTTCCACTGCGAAGTCATGATGCGGCGCCGGAATGTCGCTGGCGGCGATGGCGCGCACGCTGCGCAGGCGCCACCGGTCCCGGTGGCGCTCAAAGTGGGCGCGCAGCAGGGGTGCCTGCAGCCGGCTGAAGAGCTGACGGCTGAGTGCCTCGTGGCGGCTCGCAACGTTGCGGCCGAAGTAGATGCTGAGTTCGAAGCTGTCCGACTTGATGGGGGCAAGCGATTTCTGCACCAAGCCGTCCAGGTCCTCGGTGAGCAGCCGTACCAGGTTCTGCGATTGCAGGTCCTCCATCGTGCTCACCCGGGGCAGCGGCTTGTGGCCGCGCGCCTCGGCGAGGAGGGAAACGTAGTAGCCCAGGCTCTGGTAGCGATAGGAACGGCACAGGTTGAACGCCTTGACCGAACGGCCCTCGCCGTAGGCGGGATCGGTCAGGTAGTCACGTGCCGACACGACGTCGACGCCGGGGATGTCGAGTGGCCAGTCGCGAGGATTGTCGACGACGATGAGCTTGCTCACGGCACGTTCTTGGTCGCGGCCTGCGGTGGATAGACCAGCAGCAGGTTGGCGTCGTGGGTCACGATGCCGAGCAGCACCGCGCCGATCAGCCGATCGATGTTGACCCAGTATTCGTGCGACGGGCTGTAGGGATGGCGCCAATAGGGGTCGGCCACCAGCACGTTGCGCTTCTCCCGGTCATAGCCGGCGAGCACGACGAAATGTCCCGCCGGCAGGCCACGGATGTCGTCGGGCGTGTCGTCCGGACCGAATTCGCGCGCGGCACGATACAGGTAGGTGGAACTGAGGCCGGTGATGATGGGCAGATTGCGGCGCAGCAGGCCGCGGATCAGGGGACGCGAGAGATCGGTCAGGCGCAGGCGTCCGCCCAGACGCAGGAATTCCAGGTAGCCCTCGGTGACGGCCTGCAGCCGGGCGTCATGCTGCTTTTCCTCGCGCTGGCGCTGCAGGCGCTCGGCGATGTCCACCCCGGGCACAAACCAGGTGGGGTCGAACACGGTCAGGTTGTAGGTGTAGAGGGTGGCCTGGTAACCCTGGCGCAGGGCATCGCAGGCCAGGAAGATGGCGAAGGTGCCGCCGTGCTGCATCTTGTGGGTGCGGGCGATCACGTCCGCAAGCGGAACGTGATCGTCCCAATAGTTGTAGACGGCCTGCAGGCAAGTGGGGCCGCAAGTCGTCTCGTCCGGCTGTGGCAGCATCGCGAGTGGCAGGCGCAGCGTGATCGGATGCATGAAACGGTCCTTCCCAGGGAACGTCGTTGGCCTGTCCGGCAGCGCAGCGTCGGTGCCGGCCTAGCGCGCCCACACCACGCGCAACAGATTCTCCTGCTCGTTGTAGTGGTACGCCAGTTCACCCTGGTAGGCGTGATGCAGCGCTTCGCCGATGCCGCGGGCAAGATGGATGTCAGTCGTGGTGATCAGGAGGCCGTCATCCTCGTCCTCGATTTTCATGATCCGCTTCAGCGGATGCTCGGCCTTGGCGTGCGTCTCTTCGTTTCTGGCCAGGTGCAGCAATTCCTCGCGGTGATCCTTGAAGAATGGGCCGTTCACGCTCACATACCCGGCCGGGTAGTCGTCATGGATGCGGTGACATGCCGGGCACAGTTCCTCGTGGGCCTGGGCAGGCTTCACCAGCCATTGCCAGCGGCCATCGTGGAAGACGGCACCGCATTGCGGGCAAACCGTGGGTTCCGGCAGCTTGTGCTTGGCCTTGTAGGTGTCGTGCCGGGTTTCCTGGACCAGGCGATCGCGGCGGACGGGATGGAAGTCGGTGAATCGGGATTTCATGTTGCGCTCCTTCAGGGATGACAAAAAAATCGGCTTACATCCACGATGGAATTACGGGTCATGGCTTTTCCTGTTTGTCTGCGGGGCAAAAGGCAGGATCATGAATTTTTCAACCCCGCTGCCTATATCAATGTATAGCAGATGGTTTTCCGGTCTCGCGCCATGCAGTGAATGTGATGCATGATTGAATCAAGGACATCCAGCCGAAGGCGATGAACACCAGCCACCCCCAGCACGTTTCGGCCCGGCCTGACGAGGTTGCTTCCCTCGAGGCCAAGCTCGCTCTCCTCGGACAGCCGGACACCTATCCGGAGGCGACCGCGCGGGTGGACGCGGTGGAGACCCACATGTCCTGGGTTTTTCTCACCGACACCCATGCTTACAAGCTGAAGAAGCCGGTGCGCTATCCCTATCTCGACTTCAGCACGGTCGAGGCGCGGCGCCTGGACTGCGAACGGGAGGCGAGGCTCAACCGCCGCCTGGCGCCCGAGGTCTACCTTGGAACGGTGCCGCTGGTACTCGATGCGGCAGGGTGCCTGCATCTGGGCGGGGAAGGGGAGACAGTGGACTGGCTGGTGCGGATGCGGCGGCTGCCGGCGGATCGCATGCTCGATCATCTGCTTCGCAGCGGGACGGTCACGCAGCCCGAAATCACCCGGCTGGCCCGTCGGCTGGCCCGCTTCTACGCCACGGCCGCGGTGGAGTCGATCACGCCCGTGGCCTATCGGCAGAGCCTCGCTGCGTGGATCGGGGACAATCTGCGCGAACTGGCCAGCCCGGAATTCGGCTTCGATCCGGACGTGGGGGAGGCGCTGGCCCACTCCCAGTTAGGTTTCCTGCAAGACCACGCCGACCTGTTCGATGCTCGCGTGCGGCAGGGCCACATCGTCGAGGGCCATGGCGACCTGCGGCCGGAGCATGTGTGCCTGCTGCCCGAGCCAGCTGTTATCGATTGCCTGGAGTTCAACCGCACGTACCGTATCCTTGATCCGGCCGACGAACTGGGCTATCTGGCGCTCGAATGCGAGCGGTTGCATGCCTCGCAGGTGGGGCGCTGGCTGCTGGAGGCGTATCGCGAAGCGAGCAGCGATGCGCCTCCCGATGCCCTGATCCACTTCTATCAGAGCTGCCGGGCGGTGCTACGCGCCAAACTCGCGCTGTGGCACCTGCGGGACGATGGGCGGCATCCGCCGGACAGATGGATCGAAACGGCCCGGGACTATCTCGAATCGGCACGGCGGCATGCCGCCCAGACGCAAAGCTGAGGTTCGCTCAGTCCTGCAGTAGCTCGACCAGTGAACCGCCGCTGTGCAGGCGGCTAATCGCCTCGGCGACCAGCGGCGTCGAGTCCAGCACCTCGACCCGCTGGCCGACCAGCGCTGGCGGCAGCCGGAAAGGCGGAATGGCATCGGTGACCAGTACTTTCTCCAGGGCCGCATCGGCCAGCACCCGTTCTGCCGCGCCGGCGAACATGCCGTGGGTGGCTGCGGCCAACACCCGCCTCGCCCCCAGCGCCTTGCAGGCCGCGGCGGCCCGCGCCAGGGTGGTGCCGCTGCTGATGAGGTCGTCGATGATCAGCGCGGTCATGCCGCCGACCTCGCCGACCACGGCCTCGCCCGACACCACGCCTTCGCTGCGGTGTTTCTCCATGAAGGCGGAGCCGACGGGCCGGCCGAGCGTCCGGGCCAGGGAATCGCGCAGGGCCGCCGCCCGCTTGACGCCGCCGGCGTCCGGCGACACCACCACGACGGGTTCGTTCCCCAGCCGTGCCGCGAACCAGGCGACGAACAGGCCGCGGGCTTCCAGGTGTTCGGCCGGGATGCGGAAGGCATTCTGGTAGGCGGCCAGGTTGTGCACGTCGAGCGTCACCAGCCGGTCGGTGCCCACCGCCTCGAACAGCTGGGCGACATAGCGGCTGCTGACCGGGTCGCGCGGTTTGGTGCGGCGGTCCTTGCGGGAATAGGCGAGATAGGGGCAGACCGCGGTGACCCGGGCGGCCGAGGCGTCCTTCAGCGCGCCGATGAAGAACAGCAGGCGGACCAGCTTGTCGTTGGCGCTGATGCCCGGCTCGCCGTAGAGCGAGTGGATCACGTACACGTCCCGGCCGCGCACGTTTTCCAGCGGCCGCGCCTTGTGCTCGCCGTCCTCGAATTCGCGTTCCTCGTGGCTGCAGAGCGGGGATCCCAGCGCCGCGGCCACCCGCTTGCCGTAGGCGCGGCCGGCGTCAAGGGCGAACAGGCAAAGCGCATCCTCGGTCATCGAACTGTCTCCTCGCGTCTGAAGGCGCTGGCATCGCCTGAATAATATGCCAGACTTGAAACAAGCACCGGCCCACAAGAAAGGCGAAAACCATGCAACCCAAGGAATGCTTTTATCGGGAGCAGTTCGGCTACTGCTGGCTGGAGGATGGCCAGTGGCTGTTTCAGGCCGTGGATGTGCACGAGGAACCGGTGGGTGAGCCCGTCAAGGTCGAATTGAGGGAGATCGTCTTCCATCATGATGAGGATGAGGAACTGCACTAGAACCGTTCCCGTCCAGCCCGAGAAGAGGATGCCATGAGTACCCCTGTCGCGTCGCCGGAGCGGGACCGCTGGCACCTGCGACCAGGCGATGTGCTGCTGGTGACGGACATCCAGAACGATTTCCTTCCCGGCGGTAGCCTGGCGGTGGCGGGCGGCGACGAGGTTGTCCCGGTACTCAACCGCTATATCGGCGAATTCGTGGCTCATGCGCTGCCGGTCTATGCCACGCGCGACTGGCATCCACCGCAGCATTGCTCGTTTCATGCGCAGGGCGGGCCATGGCCGGTCCACTGCGTGGCAGGCACGCATGGTGCTGAATTTGCGACAACGCTTACGCTGCCGCCCGACACCACGGTGATCTCCAAGGCGATCCTGCCGGAGCGTGAAGCCTATTCCAGCTTCGAAGGCACTGATCTTGACAGCCGCTTGCGCGCAGGCGGCATTCGCCGGCTGTTCATCGGCGGGCTGGCCACCGACTACTGCGTGCTCAACACGGTACGGGATGCGCGACATCTCGGTTACGAGGTGTTCGTGCTGGCCGACGCGATCCGCGCGGTGGACGTTCATCCCGGCGACGGGCAGCGTGCCGAGGCAGAGATGGCGAGCCTCGGCGCGCGACGAATCACGCTGAGCGGCCGCGCTGCATGAATTCCGCAGCCAGCGTCCTGCTCACTGATCTGTATCAGCTCACCATGCTGCAGGGCTATCATGACGCCGGCATGGCGGAGACCGCGGTGTTCGAGTTTTTCGTGCGCAGGCTGCGCCCGGCGCGCGGTTTCCTGCTGGCGGCGGGGCTCGATCAGTCCCTGGACTATCTGGAGCAGTTGCGTTTTTCCACCGCGGAACTGGAATGGCTGGCGTCGACCCGGCGCTTCAGCGAGGATTTCCTCGCCTCGCTGGAAACGCTGCGCTTTACCGGCGACGTCCACGCGATGCCGGAAGGCACGGCATTCTTCCCCAACGAGCCGATCCTCCGCGTGACCGCGCCGATCGCGCAGGCGCAACTGGTGGAGACGCGGCTCATCAACCTGCTGCATCTCGAGACCCTGATCGCGTCCAAGGCCGCGCGCTCGGTACTGATGGCGCCGGACACGCTGCTGGTGGACTTCGGCCTGCGCCGCGCTCATGGCGCTGAGGCGGGCCTGCTGGCGGCGCGCGCGAGCTATCTCGCCGGCTTTTCCGGCACCTCGACGGTACTGGCAGGCCAGCAGTTCGGCATTCCGCTGTTCGGCACCATGGCGCATTCCTTCATCCAGGCGCACGACGACGAGACGCTGGCCTTCGAGCATTTCGCCCACGCGCAGCCCGGCAACGTGGTGCTGCTGATCGATACCTGGGACACCGAAGCGGCGGCGCATAAGGTGGTGGCGCTGGCCCCGCGTCTGGATGCCGCCGGCATTCGCATCAAGGGCGTGCGCATCGATTCGGGCGATCTCGCCGAGCATGCCCGCCGGGTGCGCCGCATCCTCGACGCCGGTGGCCTCGGCCACGTCATCATCTTCGCCAGCGGCGACCTCGACGAGTTCGCGCTGCGCGACATGCTGGCTGCCGGTGCACCGGTGGACGGCTTTGGCGTCGGAACCCACCTGGACACGTCGAGCGATCTGCCTTACCTCGATTGTGCCTACAAGCTGCAGGAATATGCCGGCCGCGCGCGCCGCAAGCGCTCCGAAGGCAAGGCCACCTGGCCCGGGCGCAAGCAGGTGTACCGCCACCATGACGCCGACGGCCGCATGGCCCGCGACGTCGTCACGCTGGAAAGCGACGCCCAGACGGGCGAGCCGCTGTTGGTTCTGGTGATGCGCGGCGGGCGCCGCCTGGCGCAGGCACCAAGCTTGCCGGACATCCGCCGCCATGCGGCGGCAAACCTCGCTCGGCTGCCGGAACCCTTGCGCCGTCTGGAAGCCTTCGACTATCCGGTGGAAATCGCCCCTCCGCTGCACCAACTCGCCGCGGCGGTCGACCGCACCGCATGACCTTGCCAAAAGTGACTAAATTGAAAGTATGACAACTCTCCTCCCTCTTTCCCCAGACCGCCTCTATCGCCCCTGCGATGTCGAGCGGTTCACATTCACGACCACGGCCGAGCTCGACGACCTGACCGATGGCATCGGCCAGATGCGCGCCATCGACGCGGCGCATTTCGGCATCGGCATGCGCCATGCAGGCTACAACCTCTACGTCATGGGACCGCCTGGCAGCGGCAAGCGCACGCTGATCCGGCAGCTGCTCGATCAGCGTGTGGACAAGGAGGCCAAGCCGGCGGACTGGTGCTATGTCCACAATTTCAGCCAGTCGCACAAGCCGCGCGCGATCCGGCTTCCCGCCGGAATGGGGGCGCGTCTGCACGCCGACATGCAGCAACTGGTGACGGAACTCCAGGCCACGATCCCTGCGGTGTTCGAGGGCGAGGAATACCGGCAGCGCCTGAGCCAGATCGACGAGGAATACGGCGAGCGCCAGACGCAGGCCTTCGTCGCAGTGGGCGACGAGGCGGGCAAGCAGGGCATCACGCTGCTGCGTACACCGAACGGTTTTTCGTTTGCGCCGGCGAAGGGCGACGAGGTGATGAGTCCGGACGACTATGACAAGTTGCCGCCCGAGGAGAAAACGCGCTTCGAGCAGGCGATCGCCAGCCTGCAGGAACAGCTGGAGAAGGTCATTCGCCAGGTCCATCAATGGCGGCGCGAACGCATCGAACGCGTGCGCAAGCTCAACGAGGAGGTGGTGCTGTTCGCCGTCGGCCACTTGATCGACGACCTGCGCAGCAATTATGCGGATCACCCGGCGGTGTGCAGCTATCTCAACGAGGTGCAGCAGAACGTCGTCGAAAGTATCGACGAGTTCCGCCATCCCAAGGAGGCCCTGTCGGGCCTCGCCGCGCTCACCGGCCAAATGCCCGATTTCAGCCGGTTTCGCGTCAATCTTCTGGTGGGGCGGGATGGCACAAAAGGCGCACCGGTGGTCTACGAGGACCATCCCACCTACCAGAATCTGCTGGGACGGGTCGAGCACGTTTCCCAACTCGGTGCGCTGGTGACCAACTTCCTGCTGATCAAGCCGGGCGCGCTGCACCAGGCCAACGGGGGTTATCTGCTGCTGGATGCCTTCAAGCTGCTGACCCAGCCATTTTCCTGGGAAGGCCTGAAGCGCGCGCTGTCCACCCACGAAATCCGCATCGAGTCGCTCGGCCAGATGTACAGCCTGGTCAGCACCGTGTCGCTGGAGCCGGAGCCGATCCCGCTCGATGCCAAGGTGATCCTGATCGGCAACCGCCTGCTGTACTACCTGCTCGCCAAGTACGATCCCGAGTTCGGCGAACTGTTCAAGGTGGCGGCGGACTTCGAGGATGAAGTCGAGCGCAGTGCCGACAACGACCTGCTGTACGCACGTCTGGTCGCGACCCTGGCGCGCCGCGACACGCTGCGGCCGTTCGATCGCGGCGCCGTGGCGCGCGTGATCGAGCACAGCGCACGCCGTGCCGAGGATGCGGAGAAGCTCTCCACCCACATGGAGAGCCTGGCCGACCTGGTACGCGAAGCCGATTACTGGGCGGCGCAAGACACGCGCGAGGTGGTGGCGCGCGCCGACGTCGAGCGCGCGATCGAGGCGCAGATCAGGCGTTCGGATCGCCTGCGCGAACGCTCGCACGAAGCCATCCTGCGCGGCATCCTGCATATCGACACCGAAGGCGAACGGGTGGGGCAGGTGAATGGCCTGTCGGTTTTCCAGCTCGGCGACTTCAGCTTCGCCCAGCCTTCGCGCATCACTGCCAACACCCGCCTTGGCGAAGGCGAGCTGATCGACATCCAGCGCGAGGTCAAACTGGGCGGTTCGATCCATTCCAAGGGCGTGCTCATCCTGTCCTCCTTCCTGGCGTCGCGCTACGCTGCCGAACAGCCGCTCTCGCTGACGGCCAGCCTGGTGTTCGAGCAGACCTACGGCCAAGTGGAAGGTGACAGCGCCTCGGTGGCGGAGTTGTGTGCGCTGCTGTCCTCGCTGGCGAATGTGCCGATCCGGCAGTCGCTGGCGGTGACGGGCTCGGTGGATCAGTTCGGCCGGGTGCAGGCGATCGGCGCGGTGAACGAAAAGATCGAGGGCTACTTCGACATCTGCAGCAAACGCGGCCTCAGCGGCCAGCAGGGGGTCGTGATACCCGCGTCCAATGTGGCGCACCTGATGCTGCGCCGCGATGTGGTCGACGCTGCCGCGGCAGGCCGCTTCCATATCTATGCGGTGGAAACGGTGGATGAAGCGCTCGAGTTGTTGACCGGCATTGCCGTGGGGACGCCGGATGCCGACGGCACGCTGCCGGAAGGCAGCCTCAACCGGCGCGTGGCGCAGCGGCTCGCGCATCTGGCCGAACTGCGCCGCAAGTTTGCGAAGAAAGCCGTATCCAGTAGCGGCGGCAGCCATGAGCAAAACGAGGAATGAGCGGCCTGCGGGTCTGAGGATATGGGTGGCGTTGGACGCGTCGCCGCGCGGCGCCGCCGCGCTGGCCGCCGCCGCCGCCCTGGCGCAGGAACTCGATGCCGAATTGGCCGGGCTGTTCGTCGAGGACGTCAATCTGCAGCACCTCTTCGGCCTGCCTTTCGCGCGCGAATACAGCGTGCTGACGGGGGCGGCGCGCCCGTTGTCGCAGGGGGAGGTGGAGCGGACCTGGCGGCACCAGGCCGCGGCCATGGAGCGCCTGTTGTCCGAGGCGGCAGGACGCCAGCGTTTGCGCTGGTCTTTCCGAGTGGCGCGCGGCAGGGTGACGGCAGAAGTCAGCACGCTGGCCCATACGTTCGACCTGATCGTACTGGGAAAGCTGGCCGGCAGCCGCGTGGTGGCGGTCACCCGGACCACGATGCGCCTGGGCGACAGGCCCCCACCGCCGCGCGAGGGGCCGGTGATGGTGCTGTTCGAGAACGTGTCCGCTTCCGCAAGCAGTCTGGCCATGGGGGTCATGCTAGCGCGCCGCAACGGAGCCGAACTGGTCGTGCTGGTCAGCGCGGCAAGCAAGGACGCGTATCGAGCGGCCTGCGCGATCGCCCGGTCTGCGCTCAAGGACCGGGGCGCTGCAGGTCGCTGCGTATGGCTGCCGACGCTGGACGAGGCCAGCCTGATCCAGACAGCCAAGAACGAAATGGCGGGTTGCCTGGTGCTGGCTGACCGCGAACGTTTCCTCAGGCAGGCGGGCTTCGAACGGATGGTGGACGAGATCGAATGCCCGATCGTATTGACCCATTAGGCCAGTTGCCCAACCCCGCGATCCACATGGACTAGGACCAGATTGAAGACAGGATAAGGAGAAGCATCATGGCCATCATCGGCATCGATCTGGGGACGTCGAACTCCGCCGCCGCGGTATTGCGCGGCGACCGTCCCGTCATCATCCCCAGGCCGAGGGCGTGAGCCTCGGCGGCAAGGCGTTCCCCAGCTACGTGGCGATGGTCGCCGACGGACAGATGCTCGTCGGTGAGCCGGCCCGCCGGCAGGCGGCAGCGAATCCCGAGGGCACCGCCACCGCCTTCAAGCGCAGGATGGGGCAGCGCGAAACCATCACGCTGCGCGACAAGGCCTTCACCCTCGAACAGCTGTCCGCCTTCCTGCTGCAGAAAATCAAACGTGACGCCGAAGCCTTCCTCGGCGAGGCGGTCACGCAGGCGGTGGTCACCGTTCCCGCCTACTTCGACTGACGATCTGCTGGCGTTGCTGGCAGAGGAGCTAGGGGCGATCGCCCGCCTGATTACGCACGAGCAGGACAAGGAAATCAGGACCCGGTATTGACTGCGCGATTCATTACATCGACGAAAGGATGACAACATGAAGACACCCCTGCAAATCACGTTTCGCGACATTGAGCATTCCGATGCGCTGGAGGCGCATATCCGCGAAAAGGCCGAGAAGCTTGAGACTGTTTTCGAGCCGATCATGTCCTGCCGGGTGGTGGTGGAAATGCCCCATCAGCACAAGCACCAGGGTAGGTTCTTCAACGTGCGCATTGATATCGGCGTGCCGGGCAGCGAAATCGTGGTGAACCGCGATCGGCATGAAGATATCTATGTCGCCCTGCGCGACGCCTTCGATGCCGCCAGGCGCCAGCTCGACGACTATTCCCGGCGCCTGCGCCGCGAAACCAAGGTCCACGATACGGAATACATCGGCGAGGTGGTGCGCCTCTATCCCGACGAGGGGTATGGCTTCATTCGGCGCACCGACGGCGACGAACTGTATTTCAATGCTGACAATCTGGTGAATGTCACGCTCACCCAGCTCGACGAGGGCGACGCCGTGAAATTCATCGAGGACAGGTCGATTGCCGACAGCTTGCAGGCCAAGCGCGTGAGCGTCGGCCAACACCACCTGCCGGAGTAGATCAGGCGGTGCGACGGCGCATGGCCCGGCGCCGGAGGCGCAAGCCCTCGCGCATCAGCGCTGCCTCGAACTCGGCAAAGGCGGACGCCGGTTGTCCGTCGGCAGCCCATACCTGTTGCAGTTGGGCAAGCGCGCGGTCGGCGTCATGGACAGGAGGCTGTAGATAGCCCAGCGCGTTTGCCGCAGCCAAGGCCAGTGGCGACAGCGGCGGCTCGGCCCGGGACCAGATGCCGCGCAGTTCGCGCAGGAAGATGCCGACGGTGGTGTCGCCGATTCCCTTGCCCAGGGCCTTGAGCCGGTTTTCCAGGTCGCGCGGATCGGCGGCCGCGTCATGCAGGACATCGAGGTTGCCGCCGTAATCGCGCATCAGCGCGTCACACGCCTCAAGCAGCTTGGTGGCGGTTTTGTAGTCGTAGCGCACGTAGCCGCCGGCATCGAGGATGGCCACCAGGCCATCCCAGCCAGTTGCCAGGATACGCCCTGGCGTGAGCACGCCGCGGGCGGAGAATTTGCGCCAGGTACGGCTTGCGAGCGATTCCGAAATGCGCGTGCCGTAGAGCACGGCGGCGAGAAACCACTTGAAGCGCTCGCCCGCGTCGGGCGCGTCGAGTTCGATGCCGAGTTCGCTGGCGTAGCGGCCGCCCCGGCTTGCCACTAGATTGGCCGGGGTGATTCTGCTCATGGCATGGGCCCGTAAACCAGCCATCCGGCATGGCGTTGGAGGGCGGTACCCAGTTCGCCGCACAGCCTTTCCATGCGGGCGGCGATGGCCTCGAAGTCCGCGCCATGCGCCAGCGCGACGCGTGCGATGTCGAGCGTCACCGGAACCAGTTCGATGCGCTGCAGCCGTCCCCGGTCGAACATGAGCTTGAACAGGCAGGAATGGTCGTTGCGCAGCACGGGATCGACGGCATAGTCGTCGATGAAGTCGCCGGTGTCATACAGAATGGGTTTGCCCTGGTGGATCTCGATCCCCTGGCAGAGGTGCGCGCTGTGGCCGTAGACCACGTCCGCGCCGAGTTCGATCACACGCCGGGCGAAACGGCGGAAGTCCGGGGCAGGGCGCTCGACGAAATTGGCGCCCCAGTGGTTGGAGAAGACGACCCAGTCGGCGCCGGCCGCCCGCGCGCGCCCGATCGCGTCCGCCACGCGCGCCAGCGTATCCGCCTCCAGCGAAACCTCCAGATAGTGCGTGCCGGGATGCAGCCTGGCGGCGGCGAAGTCCGGCTGGTTGTCGGTGCAGGCGAGCAGCGCCACCCGGCAGGGGGAGGCGCCGTGTACCTCGAGCAGGGCGGGCGCGGCAGCTTCCTCGAGATCGATCCCCGCGCCGGCATGGCGGATGCCGGCGGCGTCCAGCGTGCGCAGCGTGTCGCGCAGGCCCCGCACCTCGAAGTCCAGCACGTGGTTGTTGGCCAGCGCGCAGGCGTCGATGCGCGCCGCCTGCAGGAAACGCACGGCACCTGGGTCGGCGCGGAAGTGGAACGGCTTCCAGCTGCGCGTCCACGGCTGTGCATGCCGGGTCAGCGCGCATTCCAGGTTGGCGATGCGCAGGTCCGCCTGCAAGAGGTGCGGCAGCACGTCGCCCCACATATCCTGCGGGCGCATGTGCCGCAGCGCCGCGTCGACGCCGCGGCCGAGCATGACATCGCCGAGCAGGGCCAAGGTGAACATGGCTACATGGTGCGCCTGAGCAGGTGCCGCAGGGATGCCAGCGGACGGGTGTTGAGCACGTCGTCCTTTTCCAGCCAGCCGCGCCGCGCCTGGCCGACGCCATACTGGAGATTGGCGAAATCGAAGGTGCTGTGCGCGTCGGAATTGATGCTGACCCGCACGCCTTCCTCCTTCGCCATCTGGCAGTGTGTATCCAGCAGATCGAGGCGATCCGGGTGGGCGTTGAGTTCGAGGAAGCAGCCGCGATCCTTTGCATGGCGGATGATGCGCAGCATGTCGACGTCGTAGGGGTCGCGCTGCTCGATCAGGCGTCCGCTGGGGTGGGCCAGCAGTGTGAAGTGGGGGCGGTCCATCGCGCGCAGGATGCGCTCGGTCTGCTTGGCGCGCGACAGGTGGAACTGGCTGTGCACCGCGCCCACCACCAGGTCGAGCCGGCCCAGCACCTCGTCCGGCAGGTCGAGGCTGCCGTCCTCCAGGATGTCGACCTCGATGCCCTTCAGCAGGGTGATGCCGTCGAGTTCCGCGTTGAGGCGGTCGATCTCGTCGCACTGGCGCGCCAGCCGCAGCGGATCGAGGCCGTGCGCCACGGTGAGGCGGCGCGAGTGTTCGGTGATGGCGAGATAGTGCAGCCCCATCCCCTTCGCGGCGAGCGCCATCTCGCGCAGGCTGTCGTGGCCGTCGGTGGCCTTGGTGTGCGCGTGCAGGTCGCCGCGCAGGTCGGACAGTTCCACCAGCTTCGGCAGGCGGCCTTCGCGCGCCGCCTCGATTTCGCCGCGGTCCTCGCGCAGTTCCGGCGGGATGTAGGGCAGTCCGACGCTTTTGTAGACCGAGGTTTCGTCTTCGCCGGCAATGCGCTCGCTGCCGCGGAACACCCCGTATTCGTTGATCTTGAGGCCGAGTTTCTGCGCGAGGCGGCGGATTGCGATGTTGTGCGCCTTGGAGCCGGTGAAGTAATGCAGCGCCGCACCGTAGGCCTGTTGCGCCACCACCCGCAGGTCGACCTGCAGGCCGCTTTTGAGAACGACACTGGCGCGCGTGCTGCCGGCCGAAAGCACGTCGGCCACCTCGTCGTAGGTGGTGAAATGTGACATCACGGGGCTGTCTGCCGCAGCGGTGACCAGGATGTCGAGGTCGCCCACCGTCTCGCGCATGCGGCGGAAACTGCCGGCCACCGTTACTTGGTCGACTCCGGGCACGGCCTGCAGGAACGCGGTGAGCGTCCCTGCATACTGCGCCGCCACCGCCAGCTTGAAGCGGCGCGCCTGGCTGACGTGGGCTTCCACCGCCTGCAGGATGTTGAGTTCGGTCTTTTCGCCGAAGCCGGGCAGGGCACGGATACGCCCATCGCGCGCCGCGCGGTACAGCTGCTCGACGGTCTGCACCTCGAGGTCGTGGTACAGCGCCTTGACGCGCTTCGGCCCCAGGCCGGGAATCTGCAGCAGTTCGGTGACGGCGGGCGGCAACTCGCGCCGCAGACGCTCGAGCAGGCTGCAGCGGCCGGTGTCGACAATTTCGCGGACCTTGGCGGCAAGGTCGTCGCCGATACCCGGCAGCCGGGTCAGGTCTTCCCCTTTTTCCAGCAGCGCACGCGCCTCCTGCGGCAGTTCGCCCAGTGTGCGCGCGGCGTTGCGGTAGGCGCGGATGCGGAACGGGTTGGCCCCCTGGATTTCCAGACGGTCGGCGATTTCCTCGAAGACGGCGGCGATGTCGGCGTTGTGGACGGGCATGCGGTCCTTTCCTTCATGCTTTGGCGTATTGCAGGAACCAGGGCTGCATGTGAATGATAGAAGCCGGAACCCGGATTCGCTCAGGCCGTACGCCGTTCCCGGATGAAGACCAGGACCGATTCCGCTGTCAAAGGTTTGCTGAACAGATAACCCTGCATGAAATCGCAGTGATGCGAGGCCAGTAAATGGCGCTGCGCTTCGGTCTCCACGCCCTCGGCGATCACGGCCAGGCCGAGGCTGTGCGCCAGCGCGATGGTGGCGGTGCAGATGGCGACGTCGTTGCTGTCGCTTTCGATGTCGCGTACGAAAGATTGATCGAGTTTCAGAGTGTGGATCGGCAGCAGCTTGAGATAGCTGAGCGAGGAGTAGCCCGTACCGAAATCGTCGATCGACAGGCGTACGCCCAGGTTGCGCAACGCCTTGAGCTGACTGATGCTGGCGGCCGGGTCGTGCATGGCAACCGATTCGGTGATTTCGAGCTCCAGGTCGGTGCCTTTCAGGCCATGCTTTTTCAATGCCCCTGCGACATGGGCCACCAGGATGGCGGAGTGCAGTTGATAGGCGGACAGGTTAACGGCCATGCTGAAGTCGGCGATGCCGATATCGCGCCATGCGCGGAGCTGGCGGCAGGCTTCATCCAGTACCCATTCGCCCAGCGGCAGGATCAGGCCGGTTTCCTCGGCAATGGGGATGAATTCGGCTGGCGGCACCAGGCCCATGCGAGGGTGGCGCCAGCGTACCAGCGCCTCGAACCCGACGATGCGGCCGCTCCGGCTGTCGAACTGGGGCTGGTAATGCAGTTCGAACTCTTTGTTTTCCACGGCCACCCGCAAGTCATGGTCCATGGTCAGCCGCTTCATGGCGGCCTGGTTCATCTCGGCCGTGAAGAACTGGACATTGTTGCGCCCCAGCGATTTGGCGTGATACATGGCGGTGTCGGCGTTCTTCATCAGCGTTTCGCTGTCCTCCCCGTCGTCCGGGTAGAACGCGAGGCCGATGCTTGGCGTCGAATGCAACGCATCTTTCCCGATACGATAGGGCTGGGATAGCGTGTGCAGGATCTTGTCGGCGACGCGGGCCGCGGTCGTGGCGCCTTCCACTTCGGTCAGCACCACCACGAATTCATCGCCGCCGAGACGGGCCACGATGTCGCTTTCGCGTACGCTGTCGCGCAGGCGTTGCGCCACGTCCTTGAGCAATGCGTCGCCCACTGCATGCCCGAGCGTGTCGTTGATGGTCTTGAAGCGATCCAGATCCAGAAAGATAACCGCCAGCGCACGCTGTTCCCGATGGGCCATGGCGAGTGCCTGCTCGAGTTGACCCTGCAGGCTGAAGCGGTTGACCAGGCCGGTAAGGGCGTCATGGTAGGCCAGCTGACTGATTTGTGCTTCGGCCAGTTTGCGTGCGGTGATGTCCGTGAAACTGGTGATGTAATGGGAAAGGTGGCCGTCGGGATCGCGCACGACCGAGACCGACATCCACTTCGGATAGAGTGAGCCGTCTTTTCGCCGATCCAGCACCTCGCCTTGCCAGTAGCCTGCCTGTTCGAGGGCGGCCGCCATCGCCTGGTCGGTGTCGTCGAGTGCCTGACTGGCCATCAGGATATGCGGATGCTCGCCTCGAATGTCGTCGATGGCGTAGCCCGTCAGGCGAGTGAAGGCCGGATTCACCGCCAGGATGCGGTTGTGGCTGTCGCTGATGAGGATGGCTTCGCCGCTGTGTTCGAACACGTTGGCATAGAGCCGCAATGCTTCCTCCGCCTGCTTGCGCTGGGTGATGTCCTGCACGGTGCCCGTGGAGCGGACCGCGTTGCCTTCAGCGTCGAAATGCATTTCGCATCGTTCGTTCACCCATTTGATGCGGCCGTCCGGCATGCATATCCGATGGCTGATCTCGTACGGCTTGCGGTTCGTCAATGAGTCGAGGTAGGCCTGATTGACCCGTTCGCGGTCCTCGGGGTGCACCGCGTCCATGAATGCCTCGTACGATGCGCCAAAGGTGTTCCGGTCCACCTCGAAAAGGCGGAAGGTCTCGTCCGACCAGGCCAGCGTATTGCCGGCCACGTCGAACTCCCAGCTGCCGACCTGAGCGATGCGCTGTGCTTCGTTCAGACGCGTTTCGCTTTCCTTGAGGGCGGCTTCGGCCAGCTGTTTTTCCGTCACGTCGGTGCCGATACTCACCATGAATTCCATCTCGCCCTGTTCGTCCGGCAATACGGAATTCGACCATTCGATCAGGCGCCGCGCCCCGTCCCGGGCGACCCAGTGGTTGGTGTGTGATCCTCTCAAGGATTGCGGATTGCGAACGAGTGCGTCGAACGCCTCCTGGTGCACCCGGTCGCGTTCCTCCCGCGGCAGCAGAAAATCCCAGACGAGCCGCCCCTCGACTTCTGCGAACGCGTAGCCGGACAATTCCTCGCAGGCGCGATTGAAGCGGCGGATGCGGCCTTCACGGTCGAGCACGACCACCAGCGCTCCGGCCTTATCAAGAATCGCGCCCTGCAGCATGGAGAGCTTGCGCAGCTCGTGCGAGCGCGCTTCCACCTGGGCTTCGAGCGTATGGTGGATATTCTCCAGCGCATCCGTCATATGGTTGAAGGCATGGGCCAGATGGCCCAGCTCGTCGGGACCGTCCTGCGGGGCACGCTGCGACAGATCGCCGGCGGCGATGCTGTCGGCCACCCGGGTGAGGTTCCGGATGGGGCGCGACAGGCCGCGTCCCAGCAGATAGGCCGCGCCGCCTGAGAGGAGCAGGAACAGCGCCAGCGCGACATAAGTGACATGACGCAGATGCGTGGCGGGCGCCAGCGCTTCCGCGCTGTCCATTTTCACTACCATCCCCCATCTCAATTCGGGGAGATAGCGCCATGCCGCCACGCAGTCGACTCCGGCGTAGTCGCGTACGAACCCATTGCCATGGTCGCCAGCCAGCGCCTTCTGCATCGGCAGCGCGGCTGCCTCGAGCGGTACCCGGTAGCGATAGGCGGCGTCCCGGATATGGCGGAGCGGTCCCGTGTAAAAAGCCTCGTTGCCATCGCGTTGCGCCAGAACCGTTTCGCCCGTGCGGCCGAGGCCGGTGTGATCGGCCGTGACCGATTCCAACTTGTCCACATCCAGCCGCAGGGCCAGCACGCCGATGACCTTGCCCCCGTCCAGTACGGGTGTAGTCAAGAAGGCGGTCGGCCGATCCCCCGAAGGCGCATAGGGCGCGAACTCCGAGAGGCGGGTTTGCAGGCTTTGCAGGGTCAGGCTGAAACCTCTTGCCAGCGGCGTATCGCGGTACGCGCCAGTCAGGAGATTGGTGCCGAGATCGGGCTCGCGCCGCAGGGAAAAAATCACGTTGCCTGCCGTGTCCATCAGCAGGAAATCGTGAAAATTACCGGCCTCGTAGGAAATGCTCAGGTCGTTTTGCAACGGGCGTGCAGCGGCCTGGTAGAGGGGGGAGTGCAGTCCATCTGCATGGTAAGCCTGCTCCAGCTGGGCCAGTCCATGACGGATCAGGTTTCTCTGGCCGAGCAAGCGGGCGTCCGCCCGCCGCTCTATCATGTAACGATCGATCTGATCGGCTTTTTTGTCCGCGATGGTGACCATGGTTGCCAGCACGCTCTCATGTAGCGACGCTTCGAACGATGCCAGGTAGAACGCGGCCAACCCTGTCAGCGGCAGCACGGCCACCAGCAGGTAGCTCAGCAACAGGCGCCTCGATATGGAAAGCCCCTTCATGGCCTGGCGGTCAGCGAATGTCCCAGCGCCGTACGCAGGGTAAAGAGGACAACAACCCGGTATCCACGATGGGGGCTCATGGCCGAATTGTAGCCGGATAAATATGCCGTCAACACATCAGTGGATGATCCAAACGAGCGGAATTTTCGATCAAGATCGGATGGTGCGAGAGCCGGGGCCGAGTTCGAGCAGTCGGGTTCCCGACGACGGGATTTTACCGTTTGACGGAATATGAAGGCCTTCCTGTCGAACAGGCAAGGTATTGATTTTTAGGCAGAGGAGGTGGCCTGTGTACCTGGCCAGTCCGTCTGGGCATTGGGAGGATCGATCGGTTCATCATGGCCAGCGCGGGACAAAGCGTATGCGATACCGCAACGAGACGAAATTCGGCCAAAGCGGTAAGGATACCGTCATCGCCATTCACCATACGGAGGCGGGATCATTTTCGGCCGACTAGGCGTTGCGCTCCAGGGCGATTCCTGCCGACTCGATGCCGATGCCCACTGCAAGGACGAACAGCCCCTCCCATATTTCGGGCGCCAGGGCCATCAGCAGACCGCCCAATATCACCAGGGATATCGCCACTACACGCCGGACGCGCCGGTTTTTCAGCATGCGGGTGTCTCCCGGATTCCGGATGGGCCGTTACTCATAGCGCAGGAAATCCTCGGCGAGCGTATCGGCGCCAGATTGTTCGATCAGCGCTTCGATCTCCGATAGCAAGGTCTCGCCTTCATCGTCTTCCAGCGTGCCGTCGCCCACCAGCCGGGCGCCCAGACCGGCCAGGATGGCATCGCGGACGGCCGCCAGCGTAGGCGGGTTTTCGCGGTTCTCGTCGTTTACGACCGCCTCGATCGCGCGCGAGAGCGGTTCACTGGCGCTGGCCTGGATGAAATCCACGGCAAGTGCGGTCGCCCCGAATTCCTCGATCAGGGTATCCAGTTCGTCGAGCAGCGATTCGCTCACGTCAATCCGATGCAGCTGTTCGGCTTCCTTGAAGTCGGCGGGCAGCAGGTCGGCCAGGAAGCGGCGTACGGCCTTGAGCGTCACCGGCTGTTCGCATTCCGGATTATTGACCCGGCTGTTGAGCAACGCCGACAGGGAGGGGCTGACGCGGCTGGCGATATCGATGGAATTGCGTGTCATGGCGTGTCCTATCCGGATGCAGACGGATCATGAAATGCGTGATCGCGCTGCCTATATCGATGTATAGCAGATGGTTTGGCCTGTCTCGCCCCATGCGACGAATCGCTTCGATGCGCCGAAAAATCCGTGCCCCTGAACTTTGGACGACGGGGCGCTGTCTTCAATGGCAGTGAAGCACGGGCGCGCCGGCCAACCCGGACGGGAAGGAAGCGATGCGTGGCACAATGGGGCGACCGGATTTTCGGCATGTCCGACGAGGACGCTGCGACAAAGCGGGCCGGCTGGCCGATTCCTGAACGGGATGGCCGCGCGGCTCGAGCGCGTCCAGGGAAGCCTGGACGATTTCATGCGTCGTACAAGAGGTAAGCAATGGAAACAAGCCCACTTGCAGGGAAGCCCGCCCAGCCTGCCATTCTGGTTAACGTGCCCAGGCTCGTCACGGCCTATTACAGCAACCGGCCCGACCCTGCGGTGCCCGCGCAACGGGTCGCATTCGGTACCTCGGGGCATCGCGGTTCCGCTTTCGAGAACAGCTTCAACGAATGGCATGTGCTGGCCATCAGCCAGGCCATTTGCGATTACCGCATGCAGCAGAGCATCGATGGCCCGCTGTTTCTGGGCATCGACACGCATGCGCTGTCGGAACCGGCATTTGCCAGTGCGCTCGAAGTGCTGGCGGCCAATGGCGTGGAAGTCATGCTCGCGGACAAGGACGACTACACGCCCACTCCGGTGATCTCCCACGCGATCCTCACCTACAACCGCGGCCGCGACAAAGGATTGGCGGACGGGATCGTCATCACGCCTTCACACAACCCGCCCGACAGCGGCGGCTTCAAGTACAACCCGCCCAACGGCGGGCCGGCGGACAAGGATGTCACGGGATGGATGGAAGCCCGTGCCAATGCGCTGCTGGAAAGCGGCCTCAAGGGTGTGAAACGAATCCCGCTCGAGCAGGCCCGCCGCGCGGCGACCACGCATCGACATGATTTTGTCACGGCCTATGTCGGCGATCTTGGCAGCGTGCTCGACATGGAGGCGATTCGCGGCGCGGGTATCAGCCTGGGCGTGGATCCGCTGGGTGGGGCCGGTGTGCATTACTGGGGCCCGATCGCCGAGCGCTATGGATTGAATCTCGCGATCGTGAACGATACTGTCGATCCGACCTTCCGTTTCATGACAGTCGACTGGGATGGCCGCATACGGATGGATCCATCCTCGCCCTATGCCATGCAGAGCCTGATCGGCCTGAAGGATCGCTTCGACATTGCCTTTGCCTGCGACACCGATCATGACCGGCACGGAATCGTCACCCGTCACGCGGGTCTGCTGCCGCCCAATCATTATCTTTCGGTGGCCATTCATTACCTGTTCCAGCACCGGCCGCACTGGCGCAGGGAGGCGGCAGTCGGCAAGACCGTCGTCAGCAGCCAGATGATCGATCGCGTCGCCGCGAAGCTCGGCCGCACGCTGGTCGAAGTGCCGGTCGGTTTCAAATGGTTTGTGGATGGCCTGTACGACGGCTCGCTGGGCTTCGGCGGAGAGGAGAGTGCGGGCGCCTCGTTCGTCCGGCAGGATGGCAGCGTCTGGACCACGGACAAGGACGGCATGGTGCCGGCCTTGCTGTCGGCGGAGATCACCGCCCGCATGGGGCGCGACCCCGGCGAACTCTATCGCGAACTGACGCGCGAGTTCGGCGAGCCGGTCTACGACCGCATCGAGGCGCCGGCGACAGCGGAGCAGAAACAGAAGCTCGCCCAACTCTCGCCCCGGCAGGTCCGGTCTGCCGAACTGGCCGGCGAGCCCATCCAGACCATCCTCACCCAGGCGCCGGGCAACGGTGCATCGATCGGCGGCCTCAAGGTGATTGCCGAGAACGGGTGGTTCGCGGCGCGCCCCTCCGGTACCGAGGACATCTACAAGATCTATGCGGAAAGTTTCCGCGGCATGGATCATCTGCACCGTATCCAGGTCGAGGCCCAGGCCATCGTCAGCGATGCATTGGCCGCCGCTTCGCAACAATGAAGGAACCCCTGGCCTGGGTGTAGATTGAACCAAATCCTGCGCGCACCGCTCCATCAGCCATTCCTGGCAGCGTCCTTCATCGAGAGATGATGAAGGCGTCGCGGTCCAGGCTGGCCAAGCCAATCAACCGGGTACGATCGATGCCGTCTTTCAACCTGTTGCCGCAGCGCTATGTCGGGTGGCTGGCCCTTACCGCGATGGTGGCGGGCTGTGCTGCGGTGGGCCCCGATTTCAAGACGCCGGATGCCCCCGCGGTCGCCCGCTACACGCGAGAGGCGCCGCCACAACGTGTCGTGATGGGCGAGGCCGTGGCGCCCGAGTGGTGGACGGCCTTCGGCTCGCCCCGACTCGACGATCTGGTGAAGCAGGCGCTGCATGACAGCTTCACCCTGGCCGCTGCCGAGGCCACGCTGCGCCAAGCCCGGCAACTCCATGCGGCGCAGGCCGGCTCCACCCTGTATCCGACCGTCAACGCCAGACTCGGCGCCAGCCGTAACCAGGCCAACGCGGCCGGCCGCGGCGAGAGCGGAAACCAGCAGACGCTCTACAGCCTGTACAACGCCGGGGTTGTCATCAACTACAACCTCGACCTGTTCGGCGGCAACCGCCGTGCGCTCGAAGCGCTCGCGGCGCAGGCCGACTATCAGGCCTACCAACTGGCAGGCGCGCGCCTGGTCCTGGCGGGCAACATCGTGACCACGGTCTTCGGACAGGCCCAGCTGGGCGAGCAGATCGCGGCCACCGAAGCCATCCTGCAGGCCCAGCAAGACCAACTCGACATCGCCCGCAAGCGCTTCGAACTGGGCGCTACCGCCAGGACGGATGTGCTGGCCCTGCAAACCCAGGTGGAACAGACCCGCGCCAGCCTGCCGCCCCTGCGCAACAAGCTGGAGCAGGCCGGCCATCTGCTGGCCGTGCTGACAGCCCGTGCGCCGGGCGCGGCCGACATTCCGCGTTTCACCCTGGCCGATTTCACGCTGCCTGGGCGTTTGCCGGTGGTGGTGCCGTCGGATCTGGTGCGCCAGCGGCCTGACATCCAGGCGTCCACCGCCTTGCTGCATGCGGCCACGGCCCAGTACGGCGTGGCCGTGGCCAATCTCTATCCGCAAATCGATCTCAGCGCCAGCCTGGGCACGCAGGCCTTGACCACCGGCGCGCTGTTCGGTCCCGGATCGATGATCTGGACGCTGGCCGGGCAACTCGCCCAGCCGCTGTTCAACGCCGGTCTGAAAGCCGGTGCGAACGCCGCCGAAGCCAGTTTACAGGCGGCGGGCGCCAACTATCAGCAGACCGTGCTGGAGGCGTTGCGCAATGTGGCCGATACCTTGCGCCAATTGGACAACGATGCCCAGGCCCTGCAGGCGCAGGCTGCGGCCGACACCTCGGCGCAGGCGTCGCTCGATCTGGTACGGCAGCAATACCGCCTGGGTGCGGCGAGTTACCTGCAGCTCCTCACGGCCCAGCAACAGGCGCAACAGACCCGCATCGGCCTGATCGCCGCACAGGCCGCCCGTCTGGCCGACAGCGCGGCCTTGTACCAGGCCATGGGGGGCGGGGTGCTTGACACGCCAAAGGCGGCAGCAGCGGCGACTCCTGCTGTGACCTCTGCCACGATCCCTTGACGGCCGCTACCTGCAAATCGATTCCTCTCAGGCAAACCGCACAACGGAGTATGCGATGACCCAAGGTACAACCAAGCGCATGATCATCATGCTCATTCTCGCCGGCGTGATCGTGGGCGGCGTGGTGGCGTTCCAGGGTTTCAAGAACACCATGATCGGCAAGGCGATCAAGGGCCAGGCCAACCCGCCGCAGACGGTTTCGACGACGATCGCGCAGACGAGCACCTGGCACTCGACCGTCGAGGCATTGGGCAGTTTCAGCGCGAGCCAGCAGGCGGCCCTGAGTGCCGAAGTCAGCGGGCAGGTCACGGCCATCCATTTCGATTCAGGCCAGAGGGTACGCACCGGCCAGCCTCTGGTTGAACTCAACCGTGAGCCACTGATGGCCCAATTGGCCCAATTTGAAGCCCAGGCGGCACTGGCCGCGACCACGCTCAAGCGCGACGAGGCGCAGCTTGCGGTGCAGGCCATCAGCCAGTCGGTGGTGGATACCGACAAGGCCACACTCAAGAGTGCACAAGCCCAGGTGGCGGCACAAAAAGCGTTGATCGCGCAGAAGACGATCAGCGCGCCGTTCTCCGGCCAGCTCGGTATCCGCCAGGTGAACCTGGGCCAGTATCTGGGGCCGGGCGCGACTGTGGTCACGCTGCAGAAGCTCGACCCGATGGAAGTCGATTTCACCGTGCCGCAAAGCCAGATCGATCTGGTCCGCGTGGGCATGAAGGCCCAGATCGAGACCAGCGCGGTGCCGGGCCAGGCCTTCAATGGCACCGTGACCGCGATCGAGCCGCAGATCGACACCGCCACGCGCAATCTCAAGGTGCGCGCCCGCGTGCCCAATCCACGCAATACCTTGCTGCCTGGCGCGTTCGCCACGGTGCGCATCGGCCAGGGCCAGCCTGCGCAATACGTCACCCTGCCCAACGCCGCCATCACCTACAACCCCTATGGCGCCACCGTGTTCATCGTGACGGATCATGGCAAGAGCGCGAACGGCAAGTCCGGGCTGACGGCGGAGCAGCGCTTCATCTCGACCGGGCCGACGCGCGGCGACCAGGTCGCCATCCTCAAGGGCGTGAAGGCGGGCGAAACCGTGGTGACCGCCGGCCAGTTGAAGCTGCGCAACGGCTCTCCTGTCACGGTGAACAACAGCGTCCAGCCTTCGAACAATCCGAATCCGAACGTGCCCACCCCCTGAAGGCCGCCGCGATGAACACGAAATTCACGGATATCTTCATCAGGCGCCCGGTGCTGGCCACCGTGGTCAGCCTGGTGATCCTGGTGCTCGGGCTGCGTTCGATCGGCTTGCTGCCGGTGCTGCAGTATCCCTACACGCAAAACGCCGTGGTCACGGTCACCACGGTCTATCCGGGGGCCGACGCCAACCTGGTGGCGAGCTTCATCGCCACGCCGCTGGAAAACGCCATCGCCCAGGCCAACGGCATCGACTACATGACGTCGAGCAGCGTGCAGGGCATGAGCACCATCACCGTCAACCTGCGGCTGAACTACGCGCCCGACAAGGCGCTCACCGAGATTACCGCCAAGGTCAACTCGGTGCTCAACCAGTTGCCGCCGCAATCCCAGACGCCCGTCCTGTCGGTGAGCATCGGCCAGACCATCGACGCGATGTACATCGGATTCAACAGCGACGTGCTCAAGCCCAACCAGATCACCGACTACATCAATCGCGCGGTGCAGCCCAGGCTGCAGGCCGTGGACGGCGTACAGACCGCCGAGATCCTGGGCGCGAAGAATTTCGCTCTGCGCGCCTGGCTCGACCCGCAGAAACTCGCCGCCCATGGCCTGACCGCATCGGACGTGTATTCGGCCCTGGCCGCCAACAACTATCTCTCTTCCACGGGCAATGCCAAGGGCCAGATGGTGCAGGTCAACCTGGCGGCCAATACCAACCTGAACTCGCTCGACGGATTCAAGAACCTGATCGTGAAGACGGTCGACGGACAGGTCGTCCGGCTGACGGACGTGGCCAATGTCTCCCTGGGTGCCGACGATTACGACACAGCGGTCGCCTTCGACGGCAAGTCGTCGGTGTTCGTCGGCATCCAGGTCGCGCCGGGCGCCAATCTGCTCGACGTCATCGCCCGCGTGCGCAAGGTCATGCCCGACATCCAGTCGCAACTGCCGACCGGGCTGCAGGGCGGCATCATCTACGACTCGACCAAGTTCGTGGATTCCTCGATCAACGAAGTGATCAAGACGCTGGTGGAGGCCGTGCTCATCGTCACGGCGGTCGTATTCATCTTCCTCGGTTCGCTGCGCTCGGTGATCATTCCGCTGGTTGCCATCCCGCTGTCCATCGTGGGAACGTTCACCGTGATGCTGGCGCTGGGCTATTCCATCAACCTGCTCACGCTGCTGGCGATCGTGCTGGCCATCGGCCTGGTGGTCGACGACGCCATCATCGTCGTGGAAAACGTCAGCCGCCATCTCGAGAACGGCATGTCGCGAATGGACGCTGCGCTGCGCGCAGCACGCGAGCTGGCCAATCCCATCATCGCGATGACCATCGTGCTGGTGGCGGTGTATGTCCCCATCGGCTTCATGGGCGGGCTGACGGGCGCGCTGTTCACCGAGTTCGCCTTCACCCTGGTGGGGACGGTCGTCATGTCGGCGGTGATTGCGCTGACCTTGTCGCCGATGATGTGCTCGCGCCTGCTGAAAGCGCCCAATCCGCAGAGCCGCAACTGGCAGGACCGGCTGGTACTGTTCCTCGACCGCAGCTTCGAGCGCCTGCACGCACGCTACGAGCGCCTGCTTCAAGGCTCGCTCGATCACCTGCCGGTCACGGCAGTGATGTCGGCCATCATCCTCGGTTCCATCTATTACCTGTATTCGACCTCGATGTCGGAGCTGGCGCCGCAGGAAGACCAGGGCGTGCTGATCAGCATCGCCTTCAACAATCCCACGGCCACCATCGATCAGCGGCAGCTCTACGCCAGCCAGATCTACGACGTGTTCAAGGGCTTTCCGGAAACCGACCATGTCTTCCAGGTCAATTCGCCCGCCCAGGTCATCGGTGGCATGGTGCTCAAACCCTGGGATGCACGCACCAAGACCGCCACGGATTTGCAGCCTGCGCTGCAAGGCAAGCTGAGCCAGATCGCCGGCTCGCAGATCGCGGTGTTCCAGCCGCCGCCCCTGCCGGGCGCCCGTGGCGTGCCGATCCAGTTCGTCATCACCACCTCGGAGTCGTTCGACAAGCTCTACGCGGTATCGCAGCAGTTTCTGCAGGAGGCGCAGAAGACCGGGCAATTCATTTTCCTGCAGTCCGACCTGCGTCTCGACCTGCCGCAGACCCGCATCGAGATCGACCGCAACATGGCCGCGCAGCTGGGCCTGAACATGCAGGACATCGGCTCGGCGCTGTCGGCCATGCTGGGCGGCGGCTACGTGAATTTCTTCGAACTGGACGGGCGCGCCTACAAGGTCATCCCCCAGGTCGACCAGCGCTACCGCCTGAATCCGGATCAGCTCATGCACTACTACCTGCGTACCGCAAGCGGCAGCATGGTGCCGCTGTCCACCGTGGTGCATTTCAACACCGTGGTGCAGCCCGAAACGATCAGCCATTTCCAGCAGGCCAACTCGGCCACCATCCAGGGCGTGGCTCTGCCCTTCGTGGCCCAGGGGCAGGCGCTGGACAGCTTGAAACGGCTGGCCCTGCGCACGCTGCCCGCCGGCTACACCTTCGACTACGCCGGCCCTTCCCGCCAGTTCGTCCAGGAGTCGGGCGGCCTGGTGCTGACCTTCTTCTTCGCCCTGGTGATCATCTTCCTGGCGCTGGCCGCACAGTTCGAGAGCTTCCGCGATCCCATCATCATCCTGGTGTCGGTCCCCATGGCCATCTCGGGCGCGCTCCTGTTCATCAACCTCGGCATCGGCCATGCCACGCTGAACATCTACACTGAAGTGGGTCTGGTCACCCTGATCGGCCTGATCTCCAAGCATGGCATCCTGATCGTGGAGTTCGCCAACAACCTGCAGCGTGAAGGGCAGAACAAGCTCGACGCCATCAAGCATGCCGCGGGCCTGCGCCTGCGGCCGATCCTGATGACTACCGCGGCCATGGTGTTCGGCGTGATGCCCTTGATCACTGCCAGCGGCGCGGGTGCGGTGAGCCGCTTCAACATGGGCCTGGTCATTGCGACCGGGCTGGCGATCGGCACGCTGTTCACCCTGTTCGTGGTACCGGCCATGTACATGATGCTGGGCGCCGATCATGGCGGCGCCGCGAAACGAGCTGAAGAACAGGCGTCTCCTGTTGTATAGGGCGAGAAGACATGGCGAGGCGATATCGATTGATAAGGAGCGAGCATGAATGACCCCACCCCATCCGGCCATCCGAAGGAATTTCTGCTTCCCACGGATATCGAGGGCTTCGACTCCCTGGCCGAACTGGCCCTGGATATGCGTTCGTCGTGGAACCACGCCACCGACTCTGTCTGGAGAAAGCTGGATCCCGAGCTCTGGGCGCTGACGCGGAATCCCTGGGTTGTGTTGCAGACGGTGTCGCGCGAGAAATTGCAGGGCGTGCTGGCCGATCCCACTTTCCGCAAGAATCTTGACGAGCTCGTGCAGACGCGACGGAATGCCGGCGAGGCGCCGGCGTGGTTTCAGCAGACTCACCCGCACGCGCAACTCAACTGTGTCGCCTACTTCAGCATGGAATACATGTTGAGCGAAGCCTTGCCCATTTATTCGGGCGGGCTCGGCAACGTGGCGGGTGATCAACTCAAGGCGGCCAGCGATCTGGGCATTCCGGTCATCGGCGTGGGGCTGCTCTACCAGCAAGGCTATTTTCGCCAGGAGATCGACAAGGACGGCATGCAGCAGGCCCGGTTTCCCTACAACGATCCCGGACAGCTGCCCATCACGCCCCTGCGCAAACCGGATGGAGAGTGGCTGCGGCTGGAGATCGCGCTGCCCGGATACTCGGTCTGGCTGCGCGCCTGGCAGGTCCAGGTCGGCCGCGTGAGGCTTTACCTGCTCGACAGCAACGACGCCGCGAACTATCCCGCGCATCGCGGCATCACCAGCGAGCTATACGGCGGCGGCCCCGAGTTGCGGCTCAAGCAGGAAATGCTGCTGGGGATCGGCGGCTGGCGGCTGCTCCAGGCGCTCGGCATCCAGCCGGAAGTCTGTCATCTGAACGAAGGGCATGCGGCCTTTGCCGTACTGGAACGCGCCTGCAGCTTCATGCAGGCGAACGGGCAGCCATTCGAAGTCGCGCTCGCCGTCACCCGCGCAGGAAATCTCTTCACCACCCACACGGCGGTCGCAGCCGGATTCGACCGTTTCGCGCCGGCCCTGATCGAGCAATATCTCGGTGGATACGCCGAGCAGAAGCTCGGCATCGCGCGCCATGATTTGCTGGCCCTCGGCCGGCAGAACCCGAACGACGCGTCGGAACCTTTCAACATGGCGTACCTGGCGATTCGCGGAAGTGGCGCAGTGAACGGCGTCAGCAGCCTGCACGGCCGGGTGAGCCGGCATCTGTTCGCGCCGCTCTTTCCGCGCTGGCCCGTGGACGAAGTGCCCGTCGGCCACGTGACCAACGGCGTCCATATGCCGACCTGGGACTCGGCCGCGGCCGACATGCTGTGGACGGACGCCTGCGGCAAGGCTCGCTGGCTGGACGGATCGGGCACCCTGGAGCAGGACATGCGCCGCGTGTCCGATGCCAGGCTCTGGGAATTCCGCACGGCCGCCAGCGCGTCCCTGGTCGACTACGCGCGCGAACGCCTGTCCCGGCAGCTTACGGCATCCGGCGCGCCGCCCGAAGCCATCGCCGAGGCGAAACACCTGTTCGACTGCAATACCCTGACGCTGGGTTTTGCCCGCCGTTTCGCCAGTTACAAACGGCCGAACCTGCTGCTCCACGATCCGGAACGCCTGCTGCGCCTGCTGGCCAATCCGCAACGCCCGGTGCAACTCATCATCGCCGGCAAGGCCCATCCCGCCGACCTGACGGGACAGGCCCTGATCCAGCAATGGATCCATTTCATCCGCCGCCCCGCAGCACGCCCGCACGTGATCTTTCTCAGCGACTACGACATGCATCTGACCGAGCACCTGGTACAGGGCGTGGACGTCTGGCTCAACACACCGCGACGCCCCTGGGAAGCGTGTGGAACGAGCGGCATGAAGGTGCTGGTCAATGGCGGCATCAATCTGTCGGAACTGGACGGCTGGTGGGCCGAAGCCTACACGCCGGAAGTGGGATGGGCGCTGGGGGATGGCCAGGAACATGATGACGACGCGGCCTGGGACGCAGCCGAGGCCGAAGCGCTCTACGACCTGCTCGAGCGCGAAGTGATCCCCGAATTCTATACGCGCGACGAGCAGGGCATTCCTGGCGCCTGGGTGGCGCGGATGCGGGAAAGCATGGCGCAATTGACGCCGCGCTACTCCGCCAACCGCGCGGTACGCGAATACACCGAGCAACATTATCTCCCGGCCGCCTCGGCCTATCTCGCCCGCGCCGCCGGACAGGGCGCGCTCGGTGCGCAGCTGGTGAAAATGCGGCACACGCTGGAGCAGGATTGGGCGGCCCTGCGGTTCGGCGAAGTGAAACTGGACAGTGCGGACGGACAACACGTGTTCGAGATCCAGCTGTATCTCGACGACGTCGATCCCGATGCGGTTCGGGTCGAACTGTATGCCAACGGGATGGACGGTGCGCCCTCCGAGCGGGTGGCGATGCAGCGGGTGCGGCAACTGGTGGGGGCGGCCAATGGCTATGCGTATCATGCCGCGGTCCCGGCAACCCGCCCGGCGACGGACTACACGGCGCGCCTCATTCCGTACCACGACAGCCTGGCGGTGCCGCTGGAAGATGCGCATATCCTCTGGCAACGTTGAGGCCGTACGATCGTGAGCGATTCCGAACGCCCGCTGCACGACTATGCCGCCGAGGTGTCCGAGCGCACCGACATACGGCGGGGCGTGCCTTTGCCCCTCGGCGCCCACGAATCCGAAGGGGGCGTGAACTTCGCCCTGTTCAGCCGTCATGCCAGCCGTGTTCGGCTGGAACTGTTCGATCGGGCGCATGACACCGCGCCGGCCCGGGCCATCGACCTGGATCCGGCACGCAACCGCACCGGCGACGTCTGGCATGTCTGGGTGCAGGGGATACGGACGGGCCAGTTGTATGCCTACCGGGTGGACGGTCCATACCGGCCCTGGGAAGGCCACCGTTTCAATGTCAACAAGCTGCTTCTGGACCCCTTTGCGACGGCGATCACCGGGCATCCTCACTGGGACTTCGGGTCGGCGCGCGGATATGACTCGGTGTCCTCCGAACCGGACCGGACGCGCTCCCCGCTGGACGATGCCGGCGCCATGCCGAAATGCGTGTTCATCCACGAGCCGTTCCACTGGCAGGACGACCTGCCGCCCAGACATCCCTGGTCGAAGACCGTGATCTACGAAATGCATATCCGGGGATTCACCGTCCATCCCAGCGCCGGCGTCGCGCATCCCGGCACCTACCGCGGCTTGATGGAAAAGATCCCTTATCTGAAGGAGCTGGGCGTGACGGCGGTGGAGTTGATGCCGGTGCACGAATTCAACGAATGGCAGCTTCCGGTCAGCAATCCGCAAACGGGCGCGCCGCTCAGAAACTACTGGGGCTACGATCCCGTGGCTTTCCTGGCGCCGAAGGCCGCCTACAGCAGCGCGGGCGGCCAGGGCCAGCAGACGCTGGAATTCAAGGAGATGGTGAGGGCGCTGCATCAGGCCGGGATCGAAGTGATCCTGGATGTCGTCTTCAACCACACGGCGGAAGGCAACGAGCTGGGGCCGACCTTGAGTTTTCGCGGAATCGACAACGCGATCTTCTACATGCTGACGCCGGACCTGTGCCATTACAGGAACTACGCGGGCACCGGCAACACCATCAACGCCAATCATCCCGTGGTGCGGGATCACATCCTGGGAGCTTTGCGCCACTGGGTGGTGGAGATGCACGTGGACGGGTTCCGCTTCGACCTGGCGTCGATTCTCGGCCGTGACGGCATGGGCAGACTGCTGGCCAGCGCGCCGCTGCTCGAACGGATCGCCGAGGATCCGATCCTGCGCGACGTGAAGCTCATCGCTGAGGCGTGGGACGCCGCCGGCGCCTATGAAGTGGGCAGTTTTTCCGAACGACGCTGGGCGGAATGGAATGGCCGCTACCGGGACGACGTCCGGCGCTTCTGGCGCGGCGATGACGGGATGCGCGGCCTGTTCGCCAGCCGCCTCTGCGGCAGCGCCGACATCTATGCCCAGTCGGGCAAGGGCCCCGAGGCCAGCATCAATTTCATCACCTGCCACGACGGCTTCACCCTGAACGACCTGGTGAGCTATCGCGCCAAGCACAACGCGGCGAACGGCGAGAACAACCGGGACGGGACCGATGCCAACTTCAGCGACCCTTGCGGCATCGAAGGCGAGTCGACGGATCCCGCGATCGAGGCGATGCGCAGCCGCCAGATCAGGAACTTCCTGCTGACGCTGCTGATCTCGCGCGGCGTGCCGATGCTGCTGGGCGGGGATGAGTTTCGTCGCACCCAGGGCGGCAACAACAATGCCTGGTGCCAGGACAACGAGACGAGCTGGGTTGACTGGCATCTGGTCGAACGGAATCGGGAGCTCCATCGATTCGTGCGTGAAATGCTCGCCTTTCGTCGGGCGCATCCGGTCTTGAGCCGGGAACGGTTCTATACGGAAGCGGAGATCCGGTGGTACGGTCCGGACGGCAGCGTGCCCGACTGGTTCGATCCATCGGCCAGACAGCTGGCTTGCCGGATAGAGGAAGACGCGTATGACAGCCTGTTTCTCATGTTCAACGCCGGCAGCGAGCAGGTCGATTTTCGCGTGCCCGAGGCGCCGGATGATCGGCACTGGCATCGGGCGGTGGATACGCATCGTCCGCCACCCGAGGATATCGCTTCGCCGGGCATGGCACCGCGTCTGGATGCGCTCGGGACCTATCAGGTCGCGCCGCGCGCCGGTGTCATCCTCGTGACGCGAAGATGAGACCTTCCCACCCCGGGAATTCGAACTATGCTGACACCTGAAAAAGTCTTCGTCCTGTCGGTCAATGGTGGTTCGTCCAGCATCAAGTTCGCCTTGTTCGATACGGGAACGTCGCTGCATCGGGTTCTGCAGGGCAGGGTCGAGCGGATTGGCATGCCGGCCGCTACGTTTACGGTGCAGGGGACGGATCGTGCCGACGCCTTTTCGCGTTCCGTGTCCGCGCCGGATCACACGGCGGCGGTCGGCGTATTGATGGACTGGCTCGAGGGCCAGATCGCAGGCGGGGCGCTGGCCGCCATCGGCCACCGTGTGGTGCATGGCGGGCCCGCGTACTGGGAAGCGCAGCGGATCACGCCGGCGATGATCGAGACCTTGCATCAGTTGAGCCCGTTCGACCCCGAGCATCTGCCGGAAGAAATTCTTCTGACCGAGGCTTTCCATCGCCGTTTTCCGGATGTTCCGCAGATCGCCTGCTTCGATACCGCCTTCCACCATGACCTGCCGCGCGTGGCCCGCCTGCTGCCGATCCCGCGGCGCTACGATGCGCAGGGTGTCCGGCGCTACGGCTTTCACGGCCTCTCCTGCGCCTACCTCATGGAAGAACTTGCGCGGCTGGAGGGCGCTCAATCGGCGCAAGGACGAGTGATCCTGGCCCATCTCGGCAATGGTGCGAGCGTGACGGCCGTGCGTGAAGGGAAAAGTGTCGACACCAGCATGAGCTTCACGCCGACGGCGGGCCTGCCGATGAGCACTCGCAGTGGTGACCTGGATCCGGGACTGGCCTGGTATCTGGCGCGTACCGAGGACATGACGGCGAAGCAATTCCACCATATGGTCAACCATGAATCGGGGTTGCTCGGCGTATCGGAGACCAGCGCCGACATGCAGGACCTGCTCGCGCGCGAAGCGGACGATGTCCGCGCGGCGGAGGCGGTGGCGCTGTTCTGCTATCAGGCGAAGAAACAGATCGGCGCCTACGCCGCCGCGCTGGGCGGCCTCGACATGCTGGTCTTCGCCGGCGGCATCGGCGAAAACGCGCCGGCCGTTCGCGCGCGCATAGGCGAGGGACTCGACTTCCTCGGCATCGAGCTGGATGCGACGCGCAACGCAGCGCACGCGGATGTGGTTTCCACGGACGCCAGCCGGGTACGGGTTCGCGTCATCCGGACCGACGAAGAGCGGATGATTGCCCGATCGGCCTGCCGCGTCCTCGATCTTGATGCATAAAAAGGAGCCAACATGAATGCCACGTCAGACACCCTTTCGCCGGATCTGCTGCACAGGATGGACGCCTATTGGCGTGCGGCGAACTATCTCGCGGTCGGGCAAATCTATCTCTACGACAACCCGCTGCTGAAGCGGCCGCTGGCGATGGGCGACGTGAAGCGCATGCTGCTGGGACACTGGGGCACGACGCCGGGCCAGAACTTCATCTACACGCACCTGAACCGGATCATCAAGAAGTACGACCTCGACATGATCTATGTGTCCGGCCCCGGGCATGGCGGTCCTGCGCTCGTGGGCCACACCTATCTCGAGGGCACGTACAGCGAGATCTACCCCGACATCAGCCAGGACGAAGCCGGCCTTCAACGGCTCTTCCGGCAATTCTCGTTTCCCGGCGGCATCCCCAGCCACGTCTCGCCGGAATGCCCGGGCTCGATCCACGAAGGCGGCGAACTGGGCTATTCGCTCAGCCATTCCTTCGGGGCGGTGTTCGACAATCCCGACCTTGTCGTCGCCTGCGTCGTCGGGGACGGCGAAGCGGAGACGGGGCCACTGGCCACCGCATGGCATTCGAACAAGTTCCTCGACCCGGTCACCGATGGCGCCGTCCTGCCCATCCTGCATCTCAATGGCTACAAGATCGCCAACCCCACTATTTTCGCCCGCATCGAGCCGGAGGAACTGGAACAGTTCTTCCGTGGCTGCGGCTGGACGCCCTATTACGTCGAGGGGGATGAACCGGCACGGATGCACGAGGCCATGGCGACGACGCTCGACATCGCGATGGAGGAGATCCGACGCATCCAGCACGATGCGCGCGTCAACGGCAACACCATGCGCCCGCGCTGGCCGATGATCGTGCTCAAATCGCCCAAAGGCTGGACAGGGCCGAAGATGGTCGACGGGCTGAAAAACGAGGACACCTTCCGTGCGCATCAGGTGCCGATCGCGGTGGATGCCGAGCATCCCGGGCACCTCAGGCTGCTGGAGGACTGGCTGAGAAGCTATCGTCCGGAAGAACTCTTCGATGCGCGGGGACGGCTGAAGCCCGAACTGGCCGAACTGGCGCCAACGGGCGAGCGGCGCATGGGGGCGAATCCCCATGCCAACGGCGGCATGCTGCTGCGCGACCTGGCGATGCCGGACTTCCGGGACTACGCGGTGAACGTGCCATCTCCCGGAGCGGTGACGGCGGCCGACACGCACGAACTCGGCGTCTTCCTGCGCGACGTCATCAAGCTCAACCAGACGCAGCGCAATTTCCGCATCTTCGGCCCCGACGAAACGCTGTCCAACCGGCTGAACGCCGTCTTC
>QFCS01000713.1_pt1 | contig 42597 bp, 43 predicted proteins | sample 3576561 | NCBI WGS metagenome assembly QFCS01 | reverse complement strand
TTCGCCGAGCAGACCAAGCGCGGTGACCGCGTCAAGGGCCCGATCAAGTCGATCACCGACTTCGGCGTGTTCGTCGGCCTGGCCGCCGGCATCGACGGCCTGGTGCACCTGTCCGACCTGTCCTGGAACGAAGCCGGCGAACAAGCCGTGCGCAACTACAAGAAGGGCCAGGAAGTCGAGGCCGTGGTGCTTGCCATCGACGTCGAGCGCGAGCGCATCAGCCTGGGCATCAAGCAGCTCGACGGCGACCCGTTCACCACCTTCGTGTCGGTGAACGACAAGGGCTCCGTCGTGACCGGCAAGGTCAAGACCGTGGACGCCAAGGGCGCCGAAATCGACCTCGGCGAAGACGTGCTCGGCTACCTGCGCGCCTCGGAAATCAGCCGCGACCGCGTGGAAGATGCCCGCAACGTGCTCAAGGAAGGCGACGAAGTGTCGGCCGTGGTCGTCAACGTCGACCGCAAGACGCGCAACATCCAGCTGTCGATCAAAGCCAAGGACAACGCCGACGCGCAGGAAGCCATGGCCAGCCTGAGCCAGAGCGCAGGCAATGCCGGCACCACCAGCCTGGGCGCCCTGCTGCGCGCCAAGCTGGACAACAACAGCAACGGCCGCTGATCCGCGCCCAATGACCCGCAGCGATCTTGTCGAAGCCCTGGCCGCCCGGTTCGGCCAGCTCACCCACCGCGATGCCGAGTTCGCCGTCAAGGCGATCCTCGACGCCATGGGCGATGCCCTGGTGAAGGGCCACCGCATCGAGATCCGGGGCTTCGGCAGTTTCTCGGTCAATCGCCGCTCGCCTCGCATCGGACGCAACCCGCGTTCGGGCGAGAGCGTGATGATTCCCGAGAAGCGCGTGCCCCACTTCAAGCCCGGCAAGGCCTTGCGCGAGCAGGTCGACGAGCGCACCGCCCTCATGCAGCAGCACGAGGACCAGCGGCGCACCGGCTGATACCCCCTCGCTACAATCGTCCCCCACCACTTGAGGGGATGTTTTGAAGTACCTCATGTGGCTGCTCAACGCGGCCATTTTTTTTGTCCTCTTCGCCTTCGCGCTGAACAACCAGGACAGCGTCACGCTCAAGCTGTTCTTCGGCCACAGCTGGGAGGCGCCGCTGGTGCTGGTGCTGCTGCTGGTGCTGCTCATCGGCGTGTTCCTCGGCGTCATCGTGATGCTGCCGCTGTGGCTGCGCGCCCGCCGGCACCGCCAGCGCGGCCACACCACCCTGTTCGGCAGCGAAACCACGCTGATGCCACAAGACCCCGTCGATCGCCGGCATGGACTTTGACCTGACCTGGCTGCTCTGGGGCCTGCCGGTGGCTTTCGCGCTGGGCTGGGTGGCCTCGCGCCTGGACCTGCGCCAGTGGCGCATCGAAGGCCGGCAGGCGCCCAAGGCCTACTTCCGCGGCCTGAACCACCTGCTCAATGAACAGCAGGACCAGGCCATCGACGCCTTCATCGAGGCCGTGCAGGGCGACCCCGACACCACCGAGCTGCACTTCGCCCTGGGCAACCTGTTCCGCCGCCGGGGCGACTACGACCGCGCCGTGCGCGTGCACGAACACCTGCTTTCGCGGGCCGACCTCAACCGCAAGGAGCGCGACCGCGCACAGCACGCGCTGGCGCTCGATTTCCTCAAGGCCGGCCTGCTCGACCGCGCCGAGTCTGCGCTGAGCAAACTCGAAGGCACGGCCTTCGAGAACGAGGCGCGCCTGGCCCTGCTGGGCATCTACGAACGCTCGCGCGACTGGGCGCAGGCCCGCGCCATCGCCGAAAAGCTCGACTCGGCGGAACACGGCGCCTTCACCACGCGCGTGGCCCACTACCTGTGCGAACTGGCCGAGCTCGCGCACCGCGAGGGCCAGGCCGAGCGCGTGCGCGCCCTGCTCGACGAGGCCGTGCGGCGCGCACCCACGCTGGCGCGCGGCTGGATGGCGCGCTCGGCCCTGCGCAACCAGCAGGGCGACGCGGCAGGCGCCCTGGACGACCTGCTGGCCCTGGCCGAACAGGCGCCCGCCGCCCTGCCGCTGGCCGCGCGCGCCATGGCCGAGCTGGCCCAGCAGACCGGCCGCACCGATCCCGTGCTGCGCACCCTGGGCAACGCCCAGGCGCGCGCGCCCTCCATCGACGTGACCGAAGCCCTGGCCCGCCTGGCGCCCCAGCCCGAGGGCGCGCGCGGCATGTACTTGCGCCACCTGGAAGCCGAGCCCTCGCTCGTGATCGCCAGCCAGTGGCTGGCGGGCGAGACCCTGTCCAACCCGCAGGCCCAGTCCAGCGTGCAGCGCGCGCTGGAGCACGCCAGCGGCCCGCTGCGGCGCTACCGCTGCGCGGCCTGCGGTTTCGAGGCGCGCCAGCACTTCTGGCAGTGCCCGGGCTGCCAGGCCTGGGACAGCTACCCGGCCCGCCGCGTGGAAGAGCTCTAGGCCTGCCCGTACCCACCGCCGCCCGGCGTGTGGATTTCGAAGATGTCGCCCGCAGCCATCTCGGCCTGGCCGATGTGCTTGAGTTCTTCCGTGCGCCCGTCGGCGCGCACCACGCGGTTGAGGCCCAGAGCCCCCGGCTGGCCACCGGCCATGCCGAACGAGGGGTGCACGCGCCCGTTGGACAGGATGCTCGCCGTCATGGGCTCCAGGAAGCGCACGCGGCGCACGCCCCCGTCGCCGCCATGCCAGCGCCCCGCACCGCCCGAGCCCTGGCGGATCTGGTAGCTCTCCAGCCGCACCGGAAAGCGGAACTCCAGCACCTCGGGGTCCGTCATGCGCGAGTTGGTCATGTGCGTCTGAACCACCGACGTGCCGTTGAACCCATCGATCAGGCGGCCCGCTTCGTCCGTCACGCCGCCCGCGCCGCTGCCACCCGAGATCGTCTCGTAGTACTGGTGGCGCGCATTGCCGAAGGTGAAGTTGTTCATCGTGCACTGGCTCGCCGCCATCGCGCCCAGCGCGCCGTACAGCGCGTTGGTGATGCAGGTGGACGTCTCCACGTTGCCCGCCACCACGGAGGCCGGCGGGTTGGGGTTGAGCATGCAGCCCGGCGGAATGATCACCTCGATCGGCTTGAGGCAGCCCGCGTTGAGCGGAATGTCGTCGTCCACCAGCGTGCGGAACACGTACAGCACGGCCGCCATGCACACCGCCGTGGGCGCGTTGAAGTTGTTGGTCTGCTGCGGGCTGGTGCCGGTGAAGTCGATGCGCGCGCTGCGCTCGGCGGCATTCACGCGCACCGCCACCTGGATCTGCGCGCCGTTGTCCAGCGGCAGGGTGAACTGGCCATCCTTCAGGCGCGTGATCACGCGGCGCACCGATTCCTCGGCGTTGCCCTGCACGTGGCGCATGTAGGCCTGCACCACGTCCAGGCCGAACTGTTCGACCATCTTGCGCAGTTCCTGCACGCCCTTCTCGTTCGCGGCGATCTGTGCCTTCAGATCCGCCATGTTCTGCTGCGGGTTGCGGCTGGGGTACTCACCACTCTGCAGCAGCGCGATCATCTCGGCCTCGCGCAGGCGACCGCCCTCCACCAGCTTCACGTTGTCGATCTGCACGCCCTCTTCCTCGATGCGCGTGGAGAACGGCGGCATGGAGCCCGGCGTGGTGCCGCCGATGTCGGCGTGGTGGCCGCGCGAGCCCACATAGAAGGTCGGCTGGTCGGCGCCGCCAATGTAGACCGGCGTGATCACCGTCACGTCGGGCAGGTGGGTGCCGCCGTGGTACGGGTCGTTGAGCACGTACACGTCGCCCGGCTGCATGCGCCCCGCGTTCTTTCGGATCACGGTCTTGATGCTCTCGCCCATCGAGCCCAGGTGCACCGGCATGTGCGGCGCGTTGGCGATCAGGTTGCCCTCGGCGTCGAACAGCGCGCAGGAAAAGTCCAGCCGCTCCTTGATGTTCACCGAGTAGGCGGTGTTCTGCAGCTGCAGGCCCATCTGCTCGGCGATGTTCATGAACAGGTTGTTGAACACCTCCAGCAATACCGGGTCCACCGTGGTGCCCACGGCGTGGCGCGCCGCGCGCGGCACGCGCCGCTCCAGCACCAGGTGGTCCAGCGCGGTGAGCTGGGCCTCCCACCCCGGCTCCACCACGGTGGTGGCGTTCTTCTCGGCGATGATGGCCGGGCCGGGAATGACATCGCCCGGGCGCAGGTCCTCGCGCACCACCAGCGCGGCGTCCTGCCACTGGCCCTCGGCGTACAGCCTTACCGTGTCGCGGCGCGGCACCTCGCGCGGCTCGTGCAGGGCGTGACGCGGCTCGGCGGGCGCGTCGCCCGCCACCACGGCCTCCACCGACACCGCCTCGGCGATCAGGCGCTTGCCGGGCATGAGGAAGGCGAAGCGCTGGCGGTAGGCCGCCTCGAAGGCCGACTCGATCGCCGCCAGCTCGCCAAAGGGCACGATGAGCGCGGCGTCGCTGCCCTCGTAGCGCACGTGCACGCGGCGGTGCAGTTGCACCTCGCCCTGGCTCACCTGCTGGGCGCGCAGCTCCTCGCCCGCTGCCTGGGCCAGCGCCTCGAGCTGCCCGGCGATCGCGCCGAGCGCGCCGGCCTCCAGCACGCGCTCCACCGCCTGCTCCTTGATCACGTTCTGATCGGCCAGGCCCATGCCATAGGCGCTCAGCACGCCGGCCAGCGGGTGCACGAACACGCGGCCCATGCCGAGCGCGTCGGCCACCAGGCAGGCGTGCTGCCCCCCCGCGCCGCCGAAGCACTGCAGGGTGTAGCGCGTCACGTCGTAGCCGCGCGCCACCGAGATCTTCTTGATCGCGTTGGCCATCTGTTGCACGGCGATGCGGATGAAGCCCTCGGCCACGTCCTCGGCGGTGCGCCCCGTCTGCTGCGCCAGTTCATCGAACTTCGCGCGCACGGCCTCGGCACTTAGGGCCTCGTTGGCCTGCGGACCGAAGACCTTCGGAAAGTGAGCGGGCTGGATCTTGCCGAGCATCACGTTCGCATCCGTCACGGCCAGCGGCCCGCCGCGGCGGTAGCTCGCGGGGCCGGGGTTGGCGCCCGCGCTCTCGGGGCCGACGCGAAAGCGTGAGCCGTCGAAGCTGAGAATGGAGCCACCACCGGCCGCCACGGTGTGGATGCTCATCATGGGCGCGCGCATGCGCACGCCGGCCACCTGGGTCTCGAACTCGCGCTCGAACGCGCCCGCGTAGTGCGACACGTCGGTGGAGGTGCCGCCCATGTCGAAGCCGATCACCTTGTCGTGCCCGGCCAGGGTGGCTGTGCGGGCCATGCCCACGATGCCGCCCGCCGGGCCCGAGAGGATGGCGTCCTTGCCCTGGAAACGGTGCGCGTCGGTCAGGCCGCCGCTGCTCTGCATGAAGAACAGCGGCACGCCCGGCATCTCGCCCGCCACCTGGTCCACGTAGCGGCGCAGGATGGGCGAGAGGTAGGCGTCCACCACCGTGGTGTCGCCCCGGCTCACGAACTTCATCATCGGGCTGGTTTCGTGCGAGGTGCTGACCTGCGTGAAGCCAATCTCGCTGGCCAGCCGCGCGGCCGCGGCCTCGTGGGCGGTGTAGCGGTAGCCGTGCATGAAGACGATGGCCACGCTGCGCAGGCCAGCATCAAAAGCGGCCCACAGGCGCTCGCGCAGGTGCGCCTCGTCCAGCGCTTCGATCAGCTCGCCGTGCGCGCCGACGCGCTCCTGCGCTTCGATCACGCGGCTGTAGAGCAGCTCGGGCAAGACGATGTGGCGGTCGAACAGGCGCGGGCGGTTCTGATAGGCGATGCGCAGCGCGTCGCGGAAGCCGCGCGTCGTGACCAGCAGCGTGGGCTCTCCCTTGCGCTCCAGCAGGGCGTTGGTGGCCACCGTGGTGCCCATCTTCACGCAGGCCACCTGGCGGGGCGTCACCGGCTCCCCGGGCTTGAGGCCCAGCAGGTAGCGGATGCCCGCCACCGCGGCGTCGCGGTATTGCTCGGGGTTCTCGGACAGCAGCTTGTGCGTCGTGAGCGTGCCGTCGGGCCGCTTGGCCACGATGTCGGTGAAGGTGCCGCCGCGGTCGATCCAGAACTGCCAGCGGGGGTCTTGCGTTGAGGTCATGTCGGTCGGGCGCGTGCGCCGTGAAAGGGAAACAGGGAAGAAAGCCGCATTCACGCGGGAATGAATCCCACGGATCGTAGCGAGTCGCGTGCCAGGCTGTCTCTCAGCCCTGCATGCGCGAGGGCAGCCAAAGCGCCAGCTCCGGCACCACGTAGGTCAGCAGAACGGCCGCCATCATCAGCGTGAACAGTGGCAGCGCCGTGCGCGCGATCCAGGTCACCTCGCGCTGCGTCAGCCCCTGCAGAACGAAGAGGTTGAAGCCCACCGGTGGCGTGATCTGCGCCATCTCCACCACCAGCACGATGAAGATGCCGAACCAGATGAGGTCGAAGCCCGCCGCCTGCACCGTGGGCAGCAGCACGGCGATGGTCAGGACCACCATCGAGATGCCGTCCAGGAAGCAGCCCAGCACGATGAAGAACAGCACCAGCAAGAGCATGAGCGCGAAGGGCGAGAGCTGCAGGCCGCCAATGAACTCGGCCACCTGGCGCGGCAGGCCGATGAAGCCCATGGCCAGCGTGAGGAAGGCCGCGCCCGCCAGAATCAGACCGATCATGCAGTACGTGCGGCAGGCCGCCACCAGGCCTTCGCGAAAACTCCCCCAGTTCAGCGAGCCTTCCAGGCGCGAGAGCACCAGCGAGCCCGCCACGCCGAGCGCCGCCGCTTCGGTGGCGGTGGCGATGCCGCTGTAGATGCCACCCAGCACCAGCGCGATCAGCGTGACCACCGGAATCAGATGGCGGGAGGCGTGAAGCTTGTGCCGCAGCGAGGTCGCCGGTTCCTTGCCCGGCAGGCGCTCCCGGTTGAGCAGAGACCAGACCACGATGTAGCCGCTGAACAGCACGGCCAGCATCACGCCCGGCACCACGCCCGCCAGGAAGAGCTTGGCGATCGACACGTTCGCCGCCACACCGTAGACGATCATGATGATCGAGGGCGGGATCAACAGGCCCAGCGTTCCCGCGCCCGCGAGGGTGCCGATGGCTTGAGCGTCCGGGTAGCCGCGCTTCTTCAGTTCGGGCAGCGTGATCTTGCCGATGGTGGCGCAGGTGGCGGCCGACGAGCCTGAAATGGCCGCAAAGATCGCGCACCCCACCACGTTGGTGTGCAGCAAACGGCCGGGCAGCCAGTTGAGCCAGGGCGCCAGGCCCTTGAACATGTCGTTGGACAGCTTGCTGCGGAACAGAATTTCCCCCATCCACAGAAACAGCGGCAAGGCGGTCAGCGTCCAACTCGAAGTGGAGCCCCACACAGTGAGCGCCATGCTGTCGCCCACCGGGCGTTGGGTGAACAGCTCCATGCCCACCAGGGCCACGCCCAGCAGCGACAGGCCGATCCACAGGCCCGACCCGAGCACGGCAAACAACAGCACGATGAGGGTCAATGCGATCACGGCGTCCATGACAGCGGCTCCTTGGGTGGGTTCATTCGGTGCGGGCAGCCGCGCCCGGCGCCAACAGATCGGTGCCCCGCCAGCGGTGCAGCACCACCTGCAGGAATGCCAGAGCCAGGCCCGCGCAGCCCACGGCCATGGCGGTTTGCGGGATCCACAGCGGCGTCACGTCGGCGCCCGGCGAGACGTCGTGCGTCACGCGCGAGACCCACACCAGGCGCGCCGCGTACCAGCTCAGGTAGCACGACAGCGCCGTGCCCGCGAGCAGGCACCACCACTCCATGGCGGCGCGCCCCCAGCCGGGCAGGCGCTCCAGCACCAGCGTCACGCGGATGTGCTCGCCACGCAGCAGCGTGGCCGGCAGGGCCAGAAACAGCGAGGCCGCGATGGCGTAGCCCGCGTAAGCGTCCAGCCCGGCCATGTCCCAGCGCAGCAGGCGCGCCAGGATGCCCAGCGAGACGGAGACAAAAGCCGCGAGCATGCCCACACACGAGAGCGCGAGCAGCCAGCGATGAACAGTACGGACGAACGCATCCATCGTGCCCTCCGGCATCGGTTCACAAGAAAGGAAGGAAGCGCAGTCGGTGGGGCGAGGCGGCCTGCGCGGGCCGGGCCCCGCCGTGCGCGAATCGGTTCAGGGCTGTTTGCGGTACGCGTCGACGATGGCCTGCCCCTCGGGACCCGCGGCCTTGATCCACTCGGCGGTCATGGTCTCGCCGATGGACGCCAGCGCCTTCCTCATGTCATCGCTCGGTTGGCTGATCGACATACCGGCGGCCTTCAACTGGCCGATGTACTCGCTGTCGAGCTTCTCGCTCAGCGCCCAGCCGCGCGCTTCCGCCTGCGCCGCCGCCGTGGTCAGCGCGTTCTGCGTGGCCTTGTCCAGCGCGTTGAAATCCTTGAGATTCACCACCGTCACATTGCGCGGCAGCCAGGCCGATACCGGGTAGAAGTGCTTCACCTGCTCGTGAAGCTTGCTCTCCACACCGCTGGCGCTGGAGGTGAGGAAATTCTGCACCGCGCCCGTGGCCAGGGCCTGCGGCAGCTCGGCGAGCTGGATCGTCACGGGCTGCGCCTTGAGCAGCTGGGCGATGCGCGTGGTGGCCGGGTTGTAGGCGCGCATCTTGGTGCCCTCCAGGTCGGACGCGTAGTTCACGGGCTTGATCGAGTACAGCGACTGCCCGGGCCAGGGCACCGAGAACAGCACCTTCAGGCCCTGCTGGGCCAGCAGCTTCTCCTGCGCGCCTTTGGCCGCCTGGTACAGGCGGCGCGATTGCTCGTAGCCCGTGGCCAGGAAGGGCACCGAGTCCACCCCGAACAGCGGGTTCTCGTTGGCCGCGCCGGAGAGAATGAACTCGCCGATCGGCGTCTGCGCGGTCTGCACCGCGCGCTTGATCTCATTGGCCTTGTAGAGCGATCCGCCCGCGTGCAGGGTGATCTTGAGCTTGCCCCCCGTGGCCTTGTCCACGTCGTTGGCGAACTGCTGCAGGTTCTGCACCTGGAAGGTATTGGCGCCGTAGCCGCTGGGCAGATCCCACCGGGTCTGCGCGTGCGCGGCGCCGGCCAGGGCCAGAGCACACAGGCCGATTGTTGTCTTGATCATGGTCGCTCTCCTTGTTCGCTCGCGAGTTGCTGGTTGAGAAGGTCGGTGATCAGCATCGCGCCCGGGGCGTGCGTGATGCAGAACGGGAGGCGGGCCTGGGCGATCGCCGCCTGGGGCGTGACCCCGCAGGCCCAGAACACGGGCACTTCGTCGGGCAGCACCGCCACGGCGTCGCCGTAGTCGGGCCGCGACAGGTCGTGGATGCCGATGGCCGCGGGGTCGCCCACATGCACCGGCGCGCCGTGCACGTCGGGAAAGCGGGAGGTGATCTCCACGGCGCGCGCCGCATCGGCTGCCTTGAACGGGCGCATGCTCACCACCATGGGGCCCGCGAACGGTCCGGCCGGCGCGGTGGCCAGATGGGTTCGGTACATGGCCACGTTGCGGCCTTCGTCCACATGGCGCAGCCGCATGCCAGCGTCCATCAGCGCCTGCTCGAACGAGAACGAACACCCGATCACGAAGGTGACGAGATCCTCCCGCCACACATCGGCGATGTCTGTCGGCTCCCCGACCAGTTCGCCGTCGCGCCAGACGCGGTAGCGCGGCATGTCGCTGCGGATGTCGATGCCCTCGCCCAAACCGGGCAGTGAGGGATCGCCCGGTCGCCCCACCGCCAGCAGCGGGCAGGGCTTGGGGTTGCGCTGGCAGAACAGCAGGAAATCGTCCGCCAACGCCTGCGGCAGGATCACCACGTTGCCCTGCACCAGTTCGTCGGCGAGGCCGCTGGTGTGCTTCGTCCATTCGCCGCGGCGAATGGCGCCGCGCACGCGGCGCGCCAGGGCTTGCGCATCGGCATCGATTCGCCGTGCCGCCAGGTCGTCCAGGAATCCCACTGCGTTCGCCTCCGGTCCTTTGTGTTCGTGACGAGCCCGTCACATTGGGGCCGGATTGTGGTCAGTGGCCGAAGCCACCACAAACGAAAATTTTCTTGCTTATCTCATCGATTTTTTCGATGCATTTGACTGGGGCGACTTCTGCGACGTCTTTGTGCGCGGCCGCCCCAATGCGGTGCCGTCGCCCGACCCGTTCCAGACGTCAACGAACGCCTGCGCCGAGCGCATCACCGTCTCCACCGCCTGCGCGGACGGGTCGCTGCGGTAGCTGGCATGGATAGGCAGCGGCTGCAGGCGCGCGTCGCAGGGCAACTCGCGCAGGTCGGCCACCACGAACAAGTGCCGCACCGCCTCGCGCGGCAGCGTGGCCACACCGAAGCCACCCTGAGCCATCTGCAGCATGGCCGAAACGGACGAGATGGTGTGCACGCGCCGCGGCTCCACGCGCGCCGCGCGAAAGAGCTCCAGCAGGGCCACGTGCGGCAATGAGCCGCGCTGGAAGGTCAGCAACTCCAGCTCGGCCAACTCCTGCAGCGTGTAGCGACGCCGCCGGTGCAGGCTGGCGCTGCCCACGAACACCATTTCCATCGACGGCAGCGCGCGCGAGCGCACGCCATCGGTGGTGGCTGGCAGCGCCGTGAACACCAGGTCCTGCGTGCCACGTCGCATCTGCTCGATCAGCACCGGCGTGGTCTCGACCGACAACTCCAGCTCCAGCGCCGGGTTCTCGGTGCGCAGCTGCTCCATCCACGGGATCAGCCAGGCGTGCAGCACCGACTCGATGGCGCCGATGCGCAACGACACCGCCAGCGCATCGCCCGAGCCCATCTCGGCCTTGGCCTCGCGTTGCAGCTCCAGCAAGCGCTGCGCGTAGACCAGGAAGCGCGTGCCGGCCATGGTCAGCCGGAACTGCTTGTCGCGCCGATCCAGCAGCAGCACGCCCAGCTCCTCCTCCAGCGCGGCGATTCGGCTGGACATCGCCGATTGCGTGAGGAAGAGCTTCTCGGCCGCGCGCGTCACGCTCTTGAGTGTGGCCACCCAATAGAAAGCCTCGACGAAGCGCAGATTCATGGTGTTCTCCGGGGAAATACGGACGGGCCTGGCCCGGCTTTTGCAACTATGCTGCCCGTCTTCGTCATCCGTTCAACTTTCTGGAGCGACCATGAACTTCAAGCTTGCCCTGGCCGGCGCGGCCTTCGCACTGAGCGCCAGCGCCCAGGCTCAGACCGCCTGGGACCTGCCCGCCGCCTACCCGGCCACCAACTTCCACTCGGTCAATCTTGCCAGCTTCGCCAGCGACGTCGACAAGGCCACCGGCGGCAAGCTCAAGATCACCGTGCACCCCGGCGCTTCGCTGTTCAAGGCGCCGGAGATCAAGCGCGCCGTGCAGGGCGGCCAGGCCCAGGCCGGCGAGGTGCTGCTGGCCAACTTCCAGAACGAGTGGCAGGTCTTTGGCGTGGACGGCATCCCCTTCCTGGCCACCAGCTACGCCGATTCGAAGAAGCTCTACGCCGCGCAGAAGCCCATCCTGGAGAAGAAGCTCGCCGAACAGGGCATGGTGCTGCTGTATGCGGTGGCCTGGCCGCCGCAGGGCCTGTACAGCAAGAAGCCCGTGGCCAGCGCCGCCGACCTCAAGGGCAGCAAGTGGCGCGCCTACAGCCCGGCCACCTCGCGCATCGCCGAACTGGTGGGCGCACAGCCCGTCACCGTGCAGGCCGCCGAGCTGTCGCAGGCCCTGGCCACCGGCGTGGTCGAAAACAACATGACCTCGGGCGCCACCGGCGTGGACAGCAAGCTCTACGAACACCTCAAGTACTACTACGACGTGCAGGCCTGGCTGCCGAAGAACGCCGTCATCGCCAACAAGAAGGCCTTCGACGCGCTCGACAAGGCCACGCGCGACGGCCTCATGAAGGCGGCGGCCGACGCCGAGGCGCGCGGCTGGGCGGCCTCCGAGAAGGTCAACACCGACACGCTCGCCACCCTCAAGGCCAATGGCATGGCGGTGGAGCCGCCCTCGGCCGCGCTCAAGGCCGACCTGCAGAAGGTGGGCGCCACCATGCTGCAGGAATGGCTGTCGAAGGCCGGCCCCGAAGGCCAGCAACTGATCGACGCGTACAGGAAGTAACACCCCCGCCGCGCTTCGCGCGACCCCCTCGAGGGGGCGGCACCTGAGGACCGGCGCAGCCGGATCCTCGGTGCCCTGGGTCTGGCTTCGCGGCGCCTCCACCGTTCCTCATGCGCAAACTGCTTGACTCTCTCTACCTCGGCGCCGGCTGGCTGGCCGCCCTCTTCATGATCGGTGTGCTGGTGATGGTGCTGCTGTCCATCGTCAGCCGCGTCGCCGGCTTCTACGTGCCCGGCACCGACGCCTACGCGGGCTACGCCATGGCCGGCGCCGGTTTCCTGGCGCTGGCGCACACGCTCAAGAGCAACGAGCACATCCGCGTCACGCTGATCATCGGCAAGCTGCGCGGCGGCGCGCGGCGCGGCCTGGAGCTCTGGGCGCTGTCGGTGGCGGTGCTCATGAGCGGCGCGCTGGCCTGGTACGCCTGGCGCCTGGTGTGGCAGTCCAACACCTTCCACGACATCTCCACCGCCGCCGACGCCACGCCGCTGTGGATGCCCCAGGTGCTCATGGGCCTGGGCTGCACGGTGCTGTTCATCGCACTGCTGGACGACTGGGTGCTCGAATGGCGCGGCCAGCGCTCGCGCGCCGAGGGGGAGACGCGGCATGAATGAGTTCGTCGTCACCAGCCTGCTCATCGTCTCGCTGTTCCTGCTGCTGGGCAGCGGCGTATGGATCGGCCTCACGCTCGCCGGCGTGGCCTGGATCGGCATGGAGCTGTTCTCCTCGCGCCCCGCGGGCGACGCCATGGCGCTCACCATCTGGGGCTCGGCCAGCAGCTGGACACTGACCGCGCTGCCGCTGTTCGTGTGGATGGGCGAAATCCTGTTCCGCACCAAGCTGTCGGAGAGCATGTTCAAAGGCCTGGCGCCCTGGGTGAACGCCCTGCCCGGGCGCCTGCTGCACACCAACATCCTGGGCAGCACCATCTTCGCGGCGGTCTCGGGCTCGTCGGCGGCCACCTGCGCCACCATCGGCAAGATGACCATCCCCGAGCTCACGCGGCGCGGCTACCCGCCCGAAAAAATCGTGGGCTCGCTCGGCGGCGCCAGCACGCTGGGCCTGCTGATCCCGCCCTCGATCATCATGATCGTGTACGGCGTCGCGGCCGAGGTCTCCATCGCGAAACTCTTCGTCGCCGGCGTCATCCCCGGCATCGTGCTGGCGGCGCTGTTCAGCGGCGCCATCGTGGTCTGGGCCCTGCTCAACCCCGACAAGGTGCCCAGCGCCGACACGCGGCTGAGCTTCACCGAGAAGCTCCATGAGGCGCGCCACCTGATCCCCGTCGTGGTGCTCATCGGCAGCGTCATCGGCGCCATCTACAGCGGCATCGCCACCGCCACCGAAGCGGCGGCCATCGGTGTGGTGGGCTCGCTCATCCTCTCGGGCTCGCAGGGCTCGCTCAACTGGGTGAGCTTTCGCGACTCGCTGCTGGGCGCCACGCGGCTGTACTGCATGATCGCGCTGATCCTGGCGGGCGCGGCCTTCCTCACGCTGTCCATGGGCTACATCGGCCTGCCGCGGCACCTGGCCGAATGGGTCGGTGGCCTGGGCCTCACGCCCGGCATGCTGCTGATCGCGCTGGCCGTGTTCTACATCGTGCTCGGCTGCTTCCTCGACGGCATCTCCATGATCGTGCTCACCATGGGCGTGATCCTGCCGACCGTGCAGGCCGCCGGCATCGACCTGATCTGGTTCGGCATCTTCATCGTCATCGTGGTGGAGATGGCGCAGATCACCCCGCCCGTGGGCTTCAACCTCTTCGTGCTGCAAGGCATGACGCGGCGCGAAATCACTTGGATCTCGACGGCCTGCCTGCCCTACTTCCTCATCATGGTGTTCGCCGTGCTGCTGCTCTACTGGTTCCCCGGGCTGGTGAACTGGCTGCCGTCCAAGATGTAGGCCCGGGCGCTTCCCACCGCCAACCCGCCACCGTTCGGTGTGCGGGTTTTCTTTTGCCGGTGCGGCGGCGGGCCCGCCCGATCGACGCAACAGTGCCAACCAAAGGATCAAGCTTGCGCCGCATCGGCGCCGGCTCGGGCCAGTTCGCCCAGCATGGTGCCCCGCTCAAACCAGGGAGTCCACCATGCACAGCACGCCACCCGCGACGCTGGCCGACGTCTTGCTCAACGCCGCCAGCCTTCCCGCCCCCCACGCCCTCGTCACCGTGCACCGCGACGGCAGCGAGACCCCCTTGAACTACCCCGGCCTGCTGGCCCGCGCGCGGGGCCTGCTGGCCGCGCTGCAGGCGCAAGGCCTGTCGCCGGGCCAGACGGTGCTGACGCAGGTCGGCGCCAGCGCCCGCCAGCTCGAGGTCTTCTGGGCCTGCGTGCTCGGGGGTCTGGTGCCCGTGCTGCTGCCCAAGGTGGCGAGCTGGCGGCGCGAGAGCGAGGCTTCCCGCCGGCTGCGCGCCGTGTGCGGTTTGCTCGGGCCTGACGCCACGCTGCTGATCGACGAAGACCAGCGGGCCGACTACGCCGGTGGCGCGGCGCCCCTGCCCAGCGGCATGCGCTGGCTCCGCGACCCCGGCGAGGCCGACGCCGCGCGGGCGCGTGCGCACCGGGCCCAGCCCGGCGATCTGGCCTACCTGCAACTGTCCTCCGGCTCCACCGGCACGCCCAAGGGCGTGCGGCTCACGCACGCGAACATGCTCGCCAACCTGCGCGACATGGCGCAGGCCCACGGGCTGCTGCCGGCGCACGGCTTCCTCAACTGGATGCCGTACTACCACGACATGGGCCTGGTGATGTTCCATCTGCTGCCCGCCTACCTCGGGGCGGGCCAGGTCAAGCTCGATGCCACCGACTTCGTCGCCGATCCGCTGCTGTGGTTGACCAAGATCCACCAGCACCGCTCGGCCGTGGTGGGTGGCCCCAACTTCGGCCTGCGCCACGTGCTCGAAGCGCTCGACGGCGGCCCGCCCGTGGGCGTGGACCTGTCCTGCGTGCGCCTGTGGTTCAACGGCGCCGAGCCGATCTGGGTGCCAACGATGCGCGCGTTCATGTCCCGCATGGCCACGGCCGGCCTGCGCCCCGACGCCATGACGCCGGCCTACGGCCTGGCCGAGGCCACGGTGGTCGTGTCGCTCTCCCCGCAGGGCGGGCGCGCGCTGACCCACCGGCTCGACCGCCAGGCGCTGCTGCGCGACGGCCTGGTCCGGGACGCCGCCGATGGCGTGGAGGCGATCGAGTACGCCGATGTCGGCCTGCCCCTCGCCTCCACGCAAGTGCGCGTCGTCGGCGAAGACGGTGGCGAGCTCGGCGAAGAGCGTCTGGGCGAGGTCCAGGTCCGTGGCGCCAGCGTCACCAGCGGCTACGAGACCCGCGCCGAGGGCGCCGCGCGCGAATGCTTCGACGCCGAGGGCTGGCTGCGCACCGGCGACCTCGGCTTCCTGCGTGGCGGCCGCCTCACCATCACCGGCCGGCTCAAGGACGTGATCGCCCTCCACGGCCGCCAGGTGATGGCGGTCGACGTGGAGCAGCACCTGAGCCAGCTGTTCGGGCTCAAGACCGGGCGCATCGCCGCCTGCGGCGTGCCGCAGGCCGATGGCAGCGAGGCCGTGGTGCTGTTCGTGGTGGCACGCGCGCGCGACGGCGGCGGGTGCCTGCTGCACCGCCTGCGCGCCGCCGCCGAGGCCTACCTGGCGCACCCGGTGGCCTGCGCCGTGCCGGTGCGCCGCATCCCGCACACCTCCAGTGGCAAGCCGCAGCGCCACCAGCTCCGGCGGCAATGGCAGCTGGGGGAATTCGCCGAGCGGCTCCAGGCCGTCCCTGCCCCTGCGCCCCAGGCGCCGTCCCCGGCACCGGCCAACGACGACCTGGTGCGCCAGGTGGTGCAGGCCTGGTCCGAGGCCCTGCGCCTGCGTCCCGGCGATATCGGCCTGGACACCCCGTTCACCTCGCTGGGCGGCGGCTCGGTGCAGGCGATCCAGGCGCTGGCGCTGCTCGAAAAACGCCTGGGCCGCCGCCTCGGCACGGGGCTGCTGGTCGACGGCCGCACGGTGCGCGACACCGTGGCCTACCTGGAGCGCCACCCAGCGCCCTCGCAGGCCGCGCGTGCCACCTCCGCCTCCACCTCTGCCTCCACCTCTGCCTCCACCGCTTCCCCCGCCTGTGCGCCGGCGCAGGCGCCTGCCGACGCGTCGCCGGCCATCGCCGTCATCGGCATGGCCTGCCGCTTCCCCGGCGCGGCCTCGCCGGCGCAGTTCTGGGGCCAACTGCGCGACGGCGTGTCGTCGATCCGCGAAGTGCCGGCGCCGCCCTGGATGCCCGAAGGCCAGCGCCTGCACATGGGGCGCATCGATGACATCGAGCTGTTCGCGGCCGACTTCTTCGGCGTGGACGACAAAGAGGCCCGGCTCATGGACCCCCAGCAGCGCCTGATGCTCGAGTTGGGCTATGAAGCACTCGACGACGCCGGCTACACCGGCGCCCGTATGCCGGCCCAGCGCAAGGTCGGCGTCTGTGTCGGCTCGATCCACAACGCCTACCTGGAGCCGCTCATCGAACTGCGCCGCCGGGGCGATTGCCCTGCCGCGCAGCACCCGCAGCTGCTACCGGGCAACCTGTTGAGCATCATCGCCGCGCGCGTGTCGCAGCGGCTCGACCTCAAAGGCCCCGCTCTGCACATCGACACGGCCTGCGCGTCCTCGCTGGTGGCGCTGCACTGCGCCTGCACCGAACTGCGGTCGGGCCAGTGCGAGATCGCGCTGGCCGGCGGTGTGAGCCTGCTGTCCACGCTCAGCATGTTGCAGCTGCTCAGCCAGACCGGCACCCTGTCGGACGAAGGCGTCTGCCGGGTATTCGACGAGGCCGCCAGCGGCATGGTGGCCAGCGAGGGCGCGGGCCTGGTGGTGCTCAAGCGGCTCGACCAGGCGCTGGCCGACGGCGACCGCATCGACGCGGTGATCTCGGCCACCGCCGTCACCAACGACGGCCACTCGATCGGCCTCATGGCGCCCACGCTGGAAGGGCAGGAAGCGATGCTGCGGCAGGCCCTGGCCCAGGCCGGCCTACACCCCTCGCAGATCGGCTACGTCGAGGCCCATGGCACCGGCACGCCGGTCGGCGACGCGATCGAGGTGCACGCGCTCACCAGCGTGTTTGGCGAGCCGGGCGGCGCGCCGTACTGCGGCATCGGATCGGTCAAGGCCAACATCGGCCACCCCATGGCCGCGGCCGGCGTGGCGGGGCTGATCAAGCTGCTGCTGTCCCTGCGGCACGGGCTGCTGCCGCCCACCTTGAACCTGCGCAAGCCCCACCCGAACCTGCGCCTGGAGCACACGCCGTTCTGGCCGGTGCTGTCCGCCGCGCCCTGGCCCCGGGGCGCGGCCCCGCGGCATGCCGGCATCAGCTCCTTCGGTTTCGGCGGCACCAACGCGCACGCGATCGTGTCCGACGCGCCGCTGCCCGCGGCCCGCGCGCGCACCACGCGTTCGCACCACCTGCTGTGCCTGTCGGCGCGCAACCGCGAGGAACTGCTGGCGGTGCGCTCCCGCCTGCTCGACCAACTGCTGGAGCAACCCGACCTGTCGATGCTCGACCTGTCGTTCACCCGCTGCGCGGGGCGCGAAGCCTTCAGGCTGCGCGAATGCCTGGTGGTCTGCGGCGTGCGGGACGCCATCGACCAGCTGCGGCACGGACCTCGGGCATGGCCCGGCGACGAGGGGCTGGCGGCCCTGGTGGCACTGGGCCAGCGCTGGCTGCGCGGCGAACCCGTCGACTGGCGCGAGCACTTTCGTGGCAGCGGCGCGCGCATCGTGCCCCTGCCGACCTACCCCTTCACCCGCCGCGCGTACTGGCTGCCGGGCAGCTCACCCGACACGCGGGGGCCAGCCGCGCCAGTGGCGCGCGAGCCAGCCGGCGGATCGCCCGGTGCCAGCGCCGCGGGCCGTGACGACCCGCACCCCGCCCCGGCGCGGACCACCGACGCGCAGGCAGCAATCGGGCAGACCGCCACCGCCACCGCCACCGCCAGCCCACCGGCCGCCCCGCCACCCGCCAGCCCGCTGGCCGAGGACACCGTGGCCCACTGGATCGAGACCGAGCTCGCGTCGCACGGCCTCTTGTGCGCCGACCGCTCGGTGCCGTTCTCGCGGCTCGGCGCCGACTCGCTGATCGCCGTGCACACCTGCCACGCGCTCGCGGCCCGGCTGGGCACCGACGTGTCCATGGCGCTGTTCTTCGAGTACGCCTCGGTCGAGCGCCTGGCGCGGCACCTGGCCCGGCTGCACGGCCCATTGATCGATCGCCTGCTGGCCGAGGCCACCACCCGCACGCCGCTGGCGCCGCGCTGATCCACCGCCGCTAAGATGCACACCCCGCCACCGCCCAGGTGCGCGGGGTTCGTTTTTCCGGAGATCCCTTTCGTGTTCAAGAACCTCACGCTCTACCGCATCGGCCCCGGTTGGGCGCCCACGCCCGATGCGATGGAGAAAGCCCTGGACGGCCAGCGCTTCGTGCCCTGCCCCGCCACGCAGGACAAATCGGTCGGCTGGGTGGAGCCGCGCGGCGAGGCCCACGGCCCGCTGGTGGAAGCCATCGCCGGCCAGCGCATCCTCAAGCTGCAGATCGAAACCAAGTCGGTGCCCGGTGCCGTCGTGCGCCGCAAGGCACAGGAGGCGGCCGATCACATCGAAGCCACCACGGGCCGCAAGCCCGGCAAAAAGGAAACCAAGGCCCTGCGCGAAGACGCCCTGCTCTCGCTGCTGCCGCAGGCCTTCTCGCGCCAGCAGACGTCCTGGGTGTGGATCGACCCCGAGCGCGGCTGGCTCGCCACCGACGCCAGCAGCCAGGGCAAGCTCGACGACCTGGTCACCGCCCTGGTGCGCGCCTTCGACGGCCTGGTGCTCACGCTCTTCAATACGCAGCAGACGCCGCAGAGCGCCATGACGCAGTGGCTCAGCGCCAGCGACGCCGAGGAATGGCCCGAGGGCCTGGCCGTGGAGCGCGACTGCGAGCTGCGCTCCAGCGATGAGGAAAAGTCGGTGGTGAAATTCACCCGCCACCACCTCTTCAACGACGAGGTGCGCCGCCACATCAGCGAAGGCAAACTGCCCACGCGCCTGGCGCTCAACTGGGAAGGCCGCGTCGGCTTCACGCTCACCGAAAGCATGGCGCTCAAGAAGATCCAGTTCCTCGAAGGCGTGTTCGAAGAGAACCAGGGCAAGGAAGAGCAGAGTTTCGACAGCAACGTCGCCATCGGCACGGGCGAGCTGCGCGGCGTGCTCGACGCGCTCATTGCAGCGCTCGGCGGTGAACTGCAACCGGGTCAGGTGCCGGGGCATGAGCCCGCGCCGGCCGGCGCGGCGCCCGCGTCCGACGCCACCCTGGCCAAGGCCAGCGACGACGCACCGTTCTGAACATGGCCTCGGTGCTCGCCATCTGCCTCGGGGCCTGCGCCGGCGCGCTGCTGCGCTGGCGCCTCGGGCTGTGGCTGAGCCAGCCGCACAGCCTGCTGCCCTGGGGCACGCTGGCGGCCAACTGGATCGGCGCCTATGCCATCGGCCTGGCCCTGGCCGTGTTCCACGCCAACCCGCACATCGACCCGGTCTGGCGCCTGGCCATCGTCACCGGCCTGCTGGGGGCGCTCACCACCTTCTCCACCTTCTCCGTCGAGGTGATCACGCTGCTGCAGCAGGGCCGGCTGGCGCTGGCCCTGGGCGTGGCCTCGCTGCACCTGCTCGGCTCGCTGCTGCTCACCTGGCTGGGGCTCAAGACCCTGGCCTAAGCGGCGGGCGCGCCCCGCTCAGGCCGACCGGCCGTCGAAGTGCTGCACCGGGATCGCCGCGAGGTCGATGCCCTCCACGCAGCGCAGGTTGATCGCCGCCATGGCCCGGCCCTGCGGGTCGGTGCCCTCGCCATACGGGTGCATGCCGCACACCGGGCAGAAGCGGTGCTTGATGAGGTGCTGGTTGAAGGTGTAAGTGCTCGCGGCGTCCTCGGGCGTCTGGAGCACGAGGCTCGCGCGCGGCACGAACCACAGCAGCGAACCCTTGCGCGAGCAGATGGAACAGTTACAGGCCAGCGCGCCGTCGATGCGGCCTTCGACCTCGAACGCGACGCGGCCGCAGTGGCAGCTGCCTTGGTACTTCATGGCGGTGTCCTCCTGAAAAGCTCATGCTGATGTGCCGGGTGGGCGGGCGCGAGCGCCAGCCCGCGGCAGCGGCCCAGGCGAAAGGCGGTCGGGCATGGAAACGTCCTCGGGGTGCGTGCGTGTGCTCAGGCTGGCGAATGGCAGGCCACGCAGAGCTTGTTGCCCTCGGTGTCGCGGAAGTAGGCGCCGTAGTAGTGGGCGTGGTATTCGGGGCGCGGCCCGGGCCGCCCCTCGCAGGTGCCACCGCTGGCCAGCGCCATGGCGTGGGCGAGGTCCACGGTGGCGCGCCGCTCGGCCAGGAAGGCCACCATCTGGCCATTGCCCACCGCGTGGGCCTGCGCGTCGTGTGGCCGGCCGATGAGGAACAGGGGCCGCGGGCCGGGCTCGGACTGCCAGCCGGCCCAGGGCCGCGCGGGATCGCAGAAGCGCTCCTGGATGCCCAGCACGGGCATCAGTTGCCGGTAGAAGGCCAGCGCGCGGTCGAAGTCGCTGACGCCCAGGTGGATGTGGGAAAACACAAGGGCTCCGCTCAGGTGGGCGCCACGCAGCCCTGGGGCTTGAACACGCGCTCGGTCGAGGCGGGGTGGCGGTCCAGCTTGCCGGCGGGCCGCACCGGGCGGCGAACCAGTTCGCCGCCACAGTTGGGGCAGACGCCCGCCAGCGAGCCGCTGGCGCAGTCCTCGCAGAAGGTGCACTCGAAGGAGCAGATGCGGGCGTTGCGCGCCTCGGGCGGCAGGTCGGCGTTGCAGCACTCGCAGTTGGGACGCAGTTGGAGCATGGAGGGTCTCGGCGGGCAGCGGAGGAAACGGCCAGTGTAGGCAATCCACGGGCCGCGCACAGCCCCCTCGACCGCTGCCGGCCGCGCGCCCGGCTTCAGTAGTACGGCACCACGCGCTGCGGCCGTTCGGCGTGGCGGCGGGCCGCCCGCCCCAGGCACCGGGCCAGCGCGGCCACGGGGGAAGGGGCGCGGGACAACGCGAAGAAGGGAATGGCTTTCATGCGGGGCTCCAGCGCGCGCCGGTCGCGCGAGCCGCCATTTCAGCGGGGCCACGCCATCCGCGCGCGGGGCATCTGTCCCGCGGCGCCCCCCATGGCCGCAGCGCGGCGCCCTAAGGCCGGGACAGCCGTCCCGCGCCCCCATCGGCCAGTGGCAGGCCGTGGCCATAGCCCGCCTCGCGCGCCCGCACGATGGCCTGCGCGCGCGTGGCCACCTCGAGCTTGCCGAACACGGCGGAGACCTTGTTGCGCACCGTCTTCTCACTCAGGCCCAGGTGGGCCGCGATCTGCAGGTTGTCGAGGCCCTGGGCCAGCAGTTCCAGCAGGGCCCGTTCGCCAGGGCTGAGCCGCGCGAACAGCGGCGAGGCGGGCGCCGCGCCCGCGTCCGCCTGCGCGAGGAAAGCGCGCACGGTGGCAAAGGCCTCGGCGAAGGCCGGCTCCTGCCGCAGCAGCACGTGGTTCCGGCTATCGAGGGCAACGAAGCGCGCACCCTCGATCAGACCCGCGATGAGGCGCCCCTCGTCGAAGGGCACACGCTGGTCCCCGCGAGCGTGCATCACCAAGGTCGGGCAACGCACACGCCGGGCTTCGTCGCTGACGTCGATGTGCCCGAAGGCCGCGATGGTGCGCGCCGCGTGCCCGGGGCTGCATGAGAGGCGTTCCAGCTCGTTGAACCAGCGCGTCTGCTCGGGCGTGCCGCCCGGAATGAACAGCGAGGTAAAGACCTGGCGAAAGGCCTCATTGTCCTGGCCCCGGCCGATCTCGACCAGGTCGAGCAGCATCCGGGCCTCCCTCAGCTGCGGCGGCGTGGGCTGGCGGTGCAGCAGGCCCCGCACGTAGCCGCCGAGAATGGCCAGCGCGGTCACGCGCTCGGGGTGGCGCGCCGCGTAGGCCACGGCCACGGCGGCGCCTTGCGAGCAACCGAGCAGCGCAAAGCGCGCCAGCCCGGCCGCGTCCACCACCGCCTCCAGATCGGCCAGCCAGGCCTCCAGCGAGGGTGGCGTCTCGCCGCGGTCGGACAGGCCGCAACCTCGTCCGTCGTAGCGGATCAGCGTGTGCCCGCGGCCCAACTCGTCGATCCAGGGCCGCCAGACCGGGCTGCCGAGGTCGCCGTCGAGGTGGGTGAGGAAATGCGCCGCGCGCACCAGCGGTGGGCCTTGCCCGGTGCTGGCGTGGGCGATCCGCACCCCGTCGGCGGTGGTGCAGAAGCGGATGGACTGCGTGAGCGGCGGCGCCACGCGGGCATTATGAAATCGGGCATGCCCCGTTCCCCCATCGTTTGGTCGGAATTGGGCGCTGACCAACAATGCCCCGACCACCCGGGCCATGCGCCCATCCATCCCCCGCAGGAGATCCTCCATGGCCCAGTACAAGGTCGGCTACATCATCGGCAGCCTCGCCAGCGCCTCCATCAACCGCCAGCTCGCCAAGGCCCTGGTCAAGCTCGCGCCGGCGGAATTGGCCCTGCACGAGATCCCCATCAAGGACCTGCCGCTGTACAGCTACGACCACGACGCCAATTACCCGGCCGTGGCCACCGCCTTCAAGCAGGCCATCGCCGACGCCGACGCCCTGCTCTTCGTCACGCCCGAGTACAACCGCTCCATCCCGGGCGGCCTGAAGAACGCGATCGACTGGGGGTCGCGCCCCTGGGGCAAGAACTCGTTCACGGGCAAGCCCTCGGGCGTCATCGGCGCCTCGGTGGGCGCCATCGGCACCGCGCTGGCGCAGGCCCACCTGCGCGCCGTGCTCAACTTCTGCGCTGCGCCGCAGATGGCGCAGCCCGAGGCCTACATCCAGTTCAAGAAGGGCCTGGTGGCCGAGGACGGCAGCTGCACCGACGCCGGCACCGAGGAGTTCCTGCGCAACTACATGAAAGCCTTCGCCGCCTTCGTGGCGGCGAACAAGGCCCGCGGCTGAGCCCGTGGGCGCCCCGGCCACTCCGCTGGCGAGCGTGCTGTCGCGCTCGCCCAGCTACCGCCTCGACCAGGTCACGCCCCTCGCGGGCCGCTGCCGCGGCACCTTGATCCACTGCACCTTCGAGGCGCACACGGTGGAGATCCCGCCGCTGGACGAGGTGGTGCTGCTGGCCGCCAACGAGTACCGGCTCAAGCGCGCGCTTTTCGACTTCGGCTGGGGCTTTCGCGACCACTTCAGCAGCCACCCGCACCCGCTGCACGTCTTTCCCGCCGGCAACGCCTACCGCTGGTGCAAGGACGGCTACGCCGACGTCACGCTGCTGGCGCTGTCGGCCGGCGACCTCAATGGCCTGCTCGACGAGCTGGGCCACCGCAACCCCGGCGACGGCCTGTGGCAGCTGTCGCAGCGCGGCTTCGCCAACCCCACCATCTACCAGCTGGTGACGCAGTTCATGCAGCACGCCTCCAGCGCCAGCCCGCGGCTGATGGTGGACAGCTACTGCGCCGTGATCGCCAACGAGCTGGGCCAGCAGTGGGGCGCGCGCGGGCGCGCCGGCCCCGCGGTGCGCAAGCTGCCGCCGGCCGTGCTCAAGCGGCTCATCGACCACATCAAGGAACACCTCACGCAGGACCTGAGCCTGGACGAGCTCGCGGCCATCACGGGCTTCTCCAAGTTCCACTTCCTGCGCTGCTTCAAGGCCTCCACCGGCCGCTCGCCGCTGCAGTACGTGGGCGACCTGCGCGTGGCGCACGCGCGCCGCCTGCTGGAGCGCACCGGCCTGCCCATGGACGCGGTGGCGCGCGACAGCGGCTTTTCCGGCGCCGACCACCTGGCGCGCGCCTTCGGCAAGGCCACGGGCCTGTCGCCGCGCGCCTACCGCACCGCGCTGGGCGGCGTGGGCGGGCGGCGCCGGCACTGAGGGCCGCGCCACGCCGCGTGGCCTCAGCCCGCGTGGCGGCGCTCGTGGTCGGCCGCGGCGCGCAGCACCAGCGCGTCGTCAAAGTGACGCCCGATCAGCATCAGGCCCACCGGCTTGCCGTCCGCCTCGCCGCAGGGCACGCTGACCGCGGGATGGCCGGTGAGGTCGAAGGGGCTGGTGTTGGCCAGCATGGTCCAGCTGTGCTGGATCACCTCGGCCACCGGCGCGTCGTCGGACGGAATGGCCAACGTGGGGAAGGGCGTGGTGGGCATGAGCAGCAGCTCGCGGCCGTCCAGTGCCTCGTCGTACGCCGCGCGCAGGCGCCGGCGCAGGTTCTGGGCCTTGGCGTAGAAGCGGCCCTGGTACTGCTGGTGCAGGTAGGCGCCGAGCAGCATGCCGATCTTCAGCGTGTGCGGCATCTCGTTGGCGCGCGCGCGCAGGCCGCCCAGCGCGGTCATCAGCGACAGCGGGTACGCGCCCGTGGTGAGGTGGCCCGCGCCCTGGCCGCCGTAGAGCGTGTGGTAGGTGCCTTCGTTGGCGATGGCGCTCCAGATCGCAAAGCCATGGCGGTGCCAGGGCACCGAGACCTCGTCGACCACCGCGCCCGCCGCGCGCAGCGCCTCGATGGCGGCGCGCACCGCGCTGTCGGTGCCCGGGTGCGACTCGGGCAGGCCGAAGGACTCCTTCACCACGCCGATGCGCAGGCCCTTCACGCCGCGGTCCAGGCCCTGGGTGTAGCGCTCCACCCGCACGCCGCGCTGGCGACCGTCGATGCCGTCCTCGCCCGCGATCGCCTCCAGCAGCAAGGCCACGCCGGCCACGTCGCGCGCCATGGGCCCCACGTGGTCGATGCTGTGGTCCAGGCCCATGACGCCGGTGTAAGGCACCAGGCCATAGGTGGGCTTGAGGCCCACGATGCCCGAGAACGAGGCCGGGATGCGGATGGAGCCGGCCTGGTCGGCGCCGATGGCCAGGTCCACCTCGCCCGCCACCAGCAGCGCGGCGCTGCCGGTGGTGGAGCCGCCCGGCGTGTGGCCCGGATTGCGCGGACTGTTCACCGGGCCGCCTGCGCTGGTGGCGCTGCCGCCCGAGAAGGAGAAGTACTCGCAGGCCGACTTGCCCACGATGTGTCCGCCCGCGTCCAGGATGCGCGTGACCAGCGTGGCGTCGCCCTCGGGCGCATAGCCTTCCAGCAGCGAGGCGCCGTTCATCATGGGCACGCCGGCGATCTGCACGTTGTCCTTGATCGCCACCGTCTTGCCCGCCAGCGGGCCCTCGGCCGCGCCACGGATGTCGCAGCGCACCGACCAGGCGCCCCAGGGGTTGTCCTTCGCCTCGGGCCGCGTGCCGCCGGCGCGCGGGTAGCGCACGGGCAGGGTCTGGTCGGGCAGGCGGTCGACCGTGCGGAACTCGGGCACCAGCGGGGCCAGCATGTCCAGCACGGTTTGCGCGTAGTCGGCGTCGACGTCGATGCCCAGTTCCTCGCCCAGGTAGCGCAGGCGGTCCTTGTTCGGCAGATGGAATGCCATGGTGTTCCCTTGAAAGTCTTGTTGGAGATCGGCGGGCGCTGGTCGCGCCGCCTCAGCCCGCGAACTCGGCCGACTCGACCAGCGCCGCCATCGCCGCGGCGTCGCTGGCGCGGGCCTCGCGCACGGTGCGGCCCTTCTCCAGCACCACGATGCGGTCGGACAGGGCGCGCAGGAAGTCGAGGTTCTGCTCGACCAGCACGATGGACAGGCGGTGGCGCTCGCGCAGTGCGCGCAGCAGCACCACCATGTCCTCGATGATGGAGGGCTGTATGCCCTCGGTGGGTTCGTCCAGCAGCACCAGCGTGGGCCGCGTGCACAGGCAACGCGCCAGCGCCAGGATCTGCTGCTCGCCACCGCTCAGCAGGCCGCCGGGGCGCTCCAGCAGGCGCGGCAGCGCGGGGAAGTCGGCCAGCACCTCGTCCACCACGCGCGCCGCCTCGCGCCGCCCGTGCACCGAGGCCGCGAACAGCAGGTTCTCGCGCACCGACAGCAGCGGGAAAATGCGCCGGCCCTGCGGCACATAGCCGATGCCCAGCGCCACGCGCCGGTGCGTGGGCAGGCCCGCGATCGACTGGCCCCGCCAGCGCAGCGTGCCCGCCGTCAGCGCGATCTCGCCCACGATGGCGCGCATGAGCGTGGTCTTGCCCATGCCGTTGTGCCCCAGCACGCCGAGGAACTCGCCCTCACCCACCGACAGCGAGACGCCGTCGAGCACGTTGATGCGGCCGTAGCCGCCACGGATGCCTTGCAGTTCAAGCACGCACATGCTCCTCTCGACCCAGGTAGACGTCGCGCACCACGGGATCGGCCAGCACCGCGTCCACGGCGCCGTCGCGCAGCACGGCGCCGCGGTGCAGCACCGTCACGCGCTCGGCAATGCGGCGCACGAAGCGCATGTCGTGCTCCACCACCACGATGGCGCGGCCCGCGCCGCGCATGGACAGGATCAGCTCGGCCGTGCGCGCGGTCTCCTCCTCGCTCATGCCGGCCACCGGCTCGTCCAGCAGCACCAGCAGCGGGTCGGTCGCGAGCACCATGCCCAGCTCCACCCACTGGCGCTGGCCGTGCGAGAGCGCACCCAGCTGGCGCTGGCGCACCGCGCCCAGGCGCAGCTGTTCGAGCACCTCGTCGACCACCGCGCCCACCGGGCGGCGCGCGCGGTGGCGGCCGGCGGCCACGCGCAGGCTGGCGTCCACCGTGAGGCCGTCGAACACGCTGGACACCTGGGTCTTCACGCCCACGCCCAGCCGCGCGATCTCGTGGCGCTCGAAGCCATTGACCTCGCGGCCCAGGATGCGCACGCGGCCCGCGCTCGGCGCCTGCTGGCCCGTGAGCGTCTTGAACAGCGTGCTTTTGCCCGCGCCGTTGGGGCCGATGAGGCAGCGCAGCTCGCCGCGCGCCACGGACAGGTTCACCCGGTCCACCGCCACCACGCCGCCGAAGCGCACGCTCAGGTCTTCGGTGTGGATGGCCAGGTCCTGCGGGGATGCCGGGGCGCTCATGCGGCGCCCCCGTCGCGGCCGGGCATGCGCTCGCGCAGCCAGGGCAGCAGGCCCTTGGGCAGCAGCAGCACGCACAGCACGAAGATCGTGCCCAGCACCAGGTTGGTGTCGGCCAGGCGCGTCTGGCCCAGCCAGGTGGTCAGCCACTGGATCAGCACGCAGCCCAGCACCGGGCCGAGCAGCAGGCCCACGCCACCCACCTGGGCCCAGATGATGATCTGCGCCGCGAAGCTGATGCCGAACACATCGGGTCCGACGAAGCCGCCCCAGGCCGCGTGCAGCGCGCCCGCCAGACCGGCGATGGCCGCGCCGATCACGAACACGCCGAGCTTGTGGGCGCGCGCGTCGTAGCCCAGAAGCTCGGCGCGCAGCTCATGCTCGCGGATCGCCGCGACGACCTGGCCGAAACGCGAACGCACCAGGCCCTCGAGGCCCGCGTAGACCAGGACCAGCAGCGCCGCGCTCAGCAGGTAGAGCTGTGCGAAGTCCAGCTCCTGCCCGAACAGCGCGATCGGTGGCACGCCCGGGATGCCGTTGTAGCCACCCAGCGCCACCTCGCCGAGGCGGATATCCGAGCCCGACACGGTGTTGACCAGATGGAACAGGATCAGCGAAGCGGTCAGCGTGATCACGCCCAGGTAGACGTCGCTGATGCGGCCGTAGAACAGGAAGTAGCCCATCAGCGCCGCGCCCGCCACCGGCAGCAGCAAGGCGGCGCCCAGGGCGATCGCGCTGCCCTGGCCATTGAGCGCCAGCACCGCGTAGGCGTAGGCGCCCAGGCCGAAGAACACCGACTGGCCGAAGCTGAAGATGCCCGCCACGCCCCACACCAGCGCCATGCTCAGCGCCAGGATGGACAAGATCACGTAGACGTTGAGCGTGACCAGCGTGGCCAGGTCCACCAGCCAGGCGACGCCGAACAGCGCCACCACCGCCAGCGCCCACGCCAGCGGCTTGACACCTGCAACGCGTGCGCTCACAGCGACCTCCGGAAGAAGCGGCCGGTGATGCCCGACGGCATGAGGCGCAGCAGCACCACGGCCAGTGCCAGCAGCGCCACGTGCCCGGCCACCGGCGTGGCCCAGCGCGTGACCAGCTCGCTCAGCGTGCCGAACAGCGAACTCGCCACCACCGTGCCCGTGATCGCGTTGGCCCCGCCGGTGATGACGGTGATGAAGGCGCGCGTGACGTAGGCCGTGCCGATGGTGGGCACCGCGCCGGTCAGCGGTGCCATCACCGCGCCCGCCAGGCCGCTGATGGCCGCGCCGGCCGCGAAGGTCCAGGCGTACACGCGCGAGGTGTTCATGCCCAGGGCCTCGGCCATCGGCGCGTTCTGCATGGTGCCGCGCGCCAGCAGGCCGGTGCGCGTGTGGCGCAGCACCCCCCAGGTGCCCAGCACCAGCGCGGCGGCGACCGCGATGATCAGCACGCTGTACCAGGAGTCGCGGTAGCCGCCGAGCGTGAAGCTGCCCAGCGGCGCGACCACGCCGCGCTGCTGGAAGCCGAAGGCCCAGGTCGCCAGGCCGATGAGCGCCAGGCTCACGCCCCAGGTGGCGAGGATGGTGTCGAGCATGCGCCCGTAGAGGTGGCGGATGATCAGCCGCTCCAGCGCGTAGCCCACCAGCCCCACCACCGCCGGCGCGACCACGAACATGGCGAGCCAGATGTTGAGGCCGGCCTGCACGCTGAGCACCAGGGTATAGCCGCCGATCATGAGGAACTCGCCGTGTGCGAAGTTCACCACCCGCATCATCCCGAAAACGATGGCCAGGCCCAGGCTGGTGAGCACCAGCAGGGCAATGGCGTAGACGAGGTGGAAGGACAGGACCGCGTAGTCCATCAGATGCGCGGCTCGAACTGCTGGTTGGTGTTCGGGTTCTTCACCAGGTCGCACTGGCCCACCATGTCGATGGCCGTGACCGCTCGGCTCTTGTCCAGCACGCGGTAGCCGCCGTCGCGCACCTCGGCCAGGTACATGTCGTAGCTGCAGTGGTGGGTGGCGGGGTCGAGCGCCACCTGGCCGTGCGGCGCGTCGATCGACAGGTTCGACTCCAGCGCCTTGAGCACCGCGTTGCGCTCCAGGCTGCCGGCCTTGGCCACGGCGGCGGCCCACAGCCGCAGCGCCACGTACTCGTTCATCGTGGTGTTGCTCACGTAGTCCTTGTGGCCCGCGTCGCGGTAGGCCTTGATGAAGGCCTTGTTCGAGGGCATGTCCAGCTCCTCGAAATAGTTGGTGCAGACGATCACGCCGTTGGTGATCTCCTTGGGCATGAGCAGGTGCTCGCCCACGTCGCCGAAGGTCTGCGAGGCCAGGGCGACCTTGCCCTTCATGCCCGAGGCCGCCCACTGGCCGTAGAAGCTGCCGTGCGCCGGACCGACGAAGCTGTTGATGATGGCGTTGGGTGCCGCGGCCTGGATCTTGGCGATGGTGGTGTTGAAGTTCGCCGCGTCCATGGGGAACAGCTCCACCCCCACCACCTCGCCGCCGTGCTCGGCCGCGAGCCGGCGGATCCATTTGGCCGAGAGCTGGCCGAAGTTGTAGTCCGCGCCCAGCACGTAGAGCTTCTTGCCGTGGTTCTTGATCAGGTGCGGCACGATGGTGCGCAGCGCGTGGCTGGGCGTCACGCCGGTGAGCACGGTGTTGCGGTCGCACACGCCGCCCTCGTAGGGCATGTTGTAGAAGTAGGGCACGTTGGCGCGGCGCAGCACGGGGCGCACCACCTCGCGCGCGGCGCTGGTCACGCCGCCGAAGGCCACCACGGCCTTGTCGCGCAGCGCCAGCTGCTGGCCGAACTGCGCATAGAGCTGGTTGTTCGACTGCGTGTCGTATTCGACGATGCGCAGCGGGCGGCCCAGCAGGCCGCCGGCCGCGTTGATCTGGGCCACGCCGAACTTGAGCACGTTGCTCTTGCCGCGCCCGAAGGGCTGCAGCGGGCCGGACATGTCCTGGATGCTGCCGATGACGATCTCATTGCCCTGGGCGCGCGCCAGGGAAGACAGGCCCGCGAGCGGAGCGGCCAGCAGGCCGGAGGCCAGGGTGCCGGTGAAGGCGCGGCGGTTCAGGTTCATTGGAGGTCTCCTCGTCGTTGCCACAAGACCCGGGCGGGTCGAACGGGGAGCGAAGGTATGTCAGGCCAGCGGCGCGGTGGGCCCCACCGGAGCGCGCGGCCCAGCTTCCGCGCAATTTCGGCCGGGTCGGCGCAATCCGGCCCGGATGGGCTGGGCACGCGGCTTGCCGCCGCGCGGCTTTCCCCCACCCAGTTCAAGGAGGTATCACATGGCCCGATGCGAGGTTTGCGGCAACAACTACGACCGATCCTTCCAGATCGTCACGCAGGACAAGACCGTGACCGTGGACAGCTTCGAGTGCGCCATCCACGCCTGCGCGCCCGCGTGCGCGCACTGCGGCTGCAAGGTCATTGGCCACGGCGTGCAGGACGGCGAGCGCATCTTCTGCTGCGCGCATTGCGCCCGCGAGTCGGGCGTGACCGAACTGCAGGACCGCAGCTGATCCCTCAGCGCGATCCTGGTCGCTTGACCGGCCCCTTGCGGGGCGCACCCACGCGGTCGGGCGAGGGCCGGGCCGGCGAATCGTCCATCGGGCGCTCGTGGCCTTCGCGCACGTTGTCCAGGGCATCGCGCGACTGCTGGCGCAGGCGCCGCGCCCCGTCGCTCTGGGGCTCCCGCGCCGAAGGCTTGGGCGCGTCCGAGGCCGCGGCGTTCACCGGGTCGCCCGCGCCGGGTTCAAGGTGCCAGTCCTTGTCGTCGCGCGAAGTGGCGTGCGGCTCCCGTGGCTGAGCAGCCGCACTGGCCGCCACCGGGTCGCTGGCCGGAAAGGTGTTCTCCAGCGCCTCGTCCAGGGCCTCCTGGTAGGTCGGTACCTTGTCCTTTGGTGAGCGCGCCTGACCGGACAGGCGCACGTCCTCCTTCTCCTTCAGGTCCTTCTCTTTCGGGTTGTCGTGTGGCATGGGGCAAGCTCCTTGGCGCCCTGCTGGCCGGCGAAGGCCGGGCACCTGGGGCGCGCTCGACCTGCAATCGATGTTCCTGGACCTGGGCCGTGAGGCGGCGTCAGACCACGCTCAGGCACAGCGGCAGCAAGGCGGGCACCAGGGCCTGGCTCGCGCACCCCAGGTGCCCGAGCACCAGCAGCACCATCAGGCGCGCGAGCCGCAGCATGATCCACCCGCCTTGGCCGCCGGTGCGCTCTCGTAGCGGTCGTGGTGCCGCACCCAGCCCATGGTGTCGTCCAGGCCGTCCTCGTGGCGCCCGCGCGGCGTGAGGTCCAACAGCCGGTAGGTGCCCATCATCACTTCCACCCCGCGCCCGTAGGTCGAGTAGGTGTGGAAGACCTCGCCGGCGCCGTTCTTCGCGAACACGCTCACGCCGGGCATCTCGTCGTTGGCGAAGGGCTGTTGCGCGAAGTTGTAGTGCATGGATTGCGCGGCCACCTCCGCGGGTGTGAAGCTCACGCCGAAGTCGCGGTTGAAGTCGCTGCCATGCGAGGAGACCCAGCGGAAGTTCCAGCCCATGCGGCGGCGGAAGCGCTCGATCTTCGCCAGCGGCGCGCGCGAGATCGCCACGAAACTCACGTCGCGCGCGGCCAGGTGCGCCAGCATGCCGTCGGTGTGGTCGGCCATGTACGAGCAGCTCTTGCAGCCCTGCTCCCAGTCCGGGCCGAGCATGAAGTGCTGCACCAGCAGTTGGCTGTGTCCGTCGAACAGCTCGGCGAGTTCGCGCGGGCCTTCGGGCGTGTCGAACAGGTAGCGCTTGTCCATGCGCACCCAGGGCAGCGCGCGGCGCGCCTCGGCGAGTTCGTCGCCCAGGCGGCTCAGCTCCTTCTCGCGGGCCAGCAGCGCGAGGCGCTGCGCCAGCCATTGCTCTCGGTCGGTGGTGGTGGTCGGGTTCATGTGACGCTCCTGTCTCAAGATTGAAGGGACTTGGGCCGGCGCACGGCGCGCACCTTGCCGCTGGCGCCGCCACCGCAATAGAACAGCTCGGCGCCGTCGGACTCCAAGCCGCTCACGCCCTCGCCGGCCGGCAGGCGCAGACGCTGCAGCACCTCCCCGCTGGCGGGGTCGAGGCGGCGCAGTTCGCTGTCGTCGGCTTCCCAGGTGCCGTGCCACAGCTGGCCGTCGACCCAGGTGACGCCGGTGACGAAGCGGTTCGATTCGATGGTGCGGCGAATCGCGCCAGTCTCGGGGTCGATCTGGTGGATCTTGCGGTCGCGGTACTGGCCCACCCACAGGCTGCCCTCGGCCCAGGTCAGGCCCGAGTCGTAACCCTGGCCCGGCGCGGGAATCGACGACAGCACCTTCCCCGTGGCCGGGTCGATCTTGTCGATGCGCGACTCGGCGATCTGGTAGAGGTGCGTGCCGTCGAAGGCGGTGCCCGCATCGCACGGCTGCTCGATGCGGCGCACTGTCTCGCCGCTGGCGGGGTCGAAGGCCACGATGCGCGGGCCGGTCGCGGCCCACACATGGCGGCCGTCGTAGCTCACGCCGTGGACCTGGGCAGCGCCGTCGAAGGGGCCGTACTCGCGCACGACCTCGGCGGGCTGGATCGATGGTTTGCTCTTCATCGCTTGCTCCTTGAAGGCGCCACACGCGGCGCCTTGAGGTGCACTCTAGTCAAGCGGCAGCGAAGCGGGGAGTAACAAGATCGTCGTGAATCCCGTCAGCGGCGGCGCCAGCCAGCGGCGCGCGCGGGCCTGCCCGATGGCGCGCACACGGCCCTGGTCCTGGAGCTCCGCGAGGGCGCGCTGCACCGTGCGCTGGCTGGCGCCCAGCGCCAGGGCCAGGGCCGACGTGGACCAGGCCGCGCCATCGGACAGCAGCGCCTGCAGCGCCGCCTGTTCGCCCTCGATCGGCGGCGCCAGCACGATCACGGGCCGCTCGTCCCGGGGCACGAGCCGAAAACCGCGCGGCGTGGCCGTGATGTCGGCCACGCCCGCCGCCATGGCGCGCAGGCGGCCGATCTCCACGCGCAGCCGCGCGCGGTGGGTCTCGTCGGGGTGCTTCGTTCGAAAGGCGCGCGCGATGAGCGCTTGTCGGTCCACGTCGCCGGGCCAGGCCTGCGCCAGCGCGAACGCCAGCGCGAACAGCACCGGGCGGCTGGCGAGCGACTGCCACGCCGCGCCCGCGCTGAGGCCGCGCCGGCAGGCGTCCACCACCAGGGCGCGCGACGCGAGCAGCGCCTCCACGTCCTGCAGGCGCAGCACCTGCTCACCACCGCCGCCCACGCGGCGCGCGGCCGGGCGGTCCAGGGCCGCGCGGGCCTCGTTCACCTCGGCGCGCAGCGCGGGCACACCCGCGCGCTCGGCCGCCTGCGTCGCGCGCGCCAGCGCCTGGCGTGCCGGGCCGGTGCGCAGCGAGCGCAGCGCGAGTTCCGCCGCCGTGAGGTGGGCCAGGGCGGCCAGCGGCGGCGGCAGGGCCTGGCCATTCAGCGGCTCCAGCTGCGCGGCGGCCTCGTCCAGCCGCCCCATCAGCAACGGCCAGCGCGCGGCGATCAGTTGCGCCCGCCAGGCATTGGGCCTGTCGCCGCGCGCGGCCAGGGCTTTGGCGGCGGCCATCAACGCGCGCGGCGAGCCCCCCAGCTCGCGCTGGGCCAGCGCCACCTCGGCCTCGGCCACCACGCAGCGCGCGCGGGCCAGGGCCTCGTGCGGTCCGAACCCCTTGCCCGCGCGGCGCAGCAGCTCGCGGGCGCGCGGGTACTCGCCCAGCTGCGCCATCGCGGTGCCGCGCAGGGCCAGCGCGGGCGGGTCTTCGCGCAGCGCCACGCGCTGCAGCGCGCCCAGCGGATCACCAGCGGCGAGCGCGCGGGCGGCAGCGGCGATGAGGGAGTCCATGGGCGCGCAGCTTAGCGAGCTCGCTGCCGCCCGGCCCGGCTGGCACTCACACCGGTGCGTACGCCCCCGTGCCGTCCGGCCAACGGGTCAGCACCTCGCACCCCTCTGGCGTCACGGCCACCATGTGCTCCCACTGCGCCGACAGCGAGCGATCCTTCGTCACGACGGTCCATCCATCGGCCAGGGTGCGCGTCTCGCGCCGGCCGGCGTTGAGCATCGGCTCGATGGTGAAGACCATGCCCGCCTCCAGCCGCAGCCCTTCCCCCCGCTGGCCGTGGTGCGGCACATCCGGCTTGTCGTGGTAGATCTGCCCGATGCCATGTCCGCAGTACTCGCGCACAACGCTGAAGCGCTCGCGGTGCGCGACCGACTGGATGGCATGACCGATATCGCCCAGCGTCGCGCCGGGCCGGACCTGCCGGATGCCGGCGACCAGGGCCTCGTAGGTCACCTCCACCAGGCGGCGGGCCAGGATGCCGGGCTCGCCGACGAAATACATGCGGCTGGTGTCACCGAACCAGCCGTCCTTGTTGACCGCGACGTCGATGTTGACGATGTCGCCCTTCCTCAGGATCTTGTCGGGCGACGGAATGCCGTGACAGACCACCTGGTTGACGGAGGTGAGGATGGTCTTGGGGTAACCGTGGTAGCCCAGGTTCGCGGGAAGGGCGCCTTGCACGTTCACGATGTGCTCGTGGCAGAGGCGGTCGAGCGCTTCGGTGCTCACGCCCGGCACCACGTGGGGCGCAACGGCGCTCAGCACCTCGGCCGCCAGTTGGCCGGCGCGCCGCGCCTTCTCGATGCCCTCGGCGGACTGGATGGCGACGCCCCGGGTCATCCGCGTTTTCCGTTCGATGGCGCGCGGGACTGGCGGCCCCTGCCCTCGGGCGGAACCGCCAGCGCGATGTCCAGCCCGCCCTCGAGTTCGGCCCGGACCAACAGGCGCGCGATCGCCTGGTGGTCCAGGTCCGGGTGCAGCTCGGCCAACATGCCCACACGCATCCAGTGTTCGGCCTGCGCGTTTATGGAGCGGCTGAGCGCGTTGCTCGCCAGGCGCAGGTTCTCGTGCATCTGGTCCGAAATCTTTACGATGCCCATGGGTCAAATTCTATACGAAACATATACGAAGTATATAGAACCGGATGGTGCCTGCGTCCAGGACGCGCCGACAGGGGCACGGCCCCACGGAAACATCTGCGAACACCCTTTCGCCAGCGGTGCGCGCAGACTGCGCGCTGATCCCCACCACCTGCCGCGACCCATGAAGCCCCTCCCCCTCCTGGTCTCCTTGGTCTCCTTGAGCGCCCTGGCCTTGGCGCCCGCCGCGCTGGCACAGGCCCCCGCATCCCAGGCCGTGGCCAAGCCCGCGACCCAGACGCCGACCCAGAAGCGCGCGCCCCTGGCCCGCTCCGCGGCCAAGGCCGTGGAAGAGGCGACGCCGATCGACGAAGACACCGACGTGTCCCTGAGCGACGCCGAGCTCGCGGTGGCCCAGCGGGTCTACGTCGGCAACATCCCCTGCGAGCTGGGCAACGCCGTGCAGGTCACGCCCGCCAAGCGCCAAGGCTTCTTCATCCTGCAGGTCGACAAGCCCCGCAAGGCGCGCTACTTCATGCACCCGGTGGAAAGCCGCACCGGCGCCATCCGCCTGGAAGACCCGAAACGCGGCGCGCTCTGGCTGCAGCTGGGCAACAAGTCCATGCTCATGAGCCAGAAGCTCGGCCTGCGGGTGGCCGACGAGTGCATGAGCCCCGAGCAGGTGACCCTGGCCGACGAGATGAAGCGCAACCCGCCCCGGAGCATCCTGGAGCCGGCCGAGCCTCACCGATAGGGTGCGGCCTCGCCCTCGCCCTGCGCGGCACGGCTCATCAGGTCCCGGCCGATGTTGAGCATGCGCTCGCCGAGCGCGGCGCGGCGCGTCGGGTGCAGGCGCGATTCGCTGGCCACCAGCACGATGGCGCCCACCGGCCGGCCGTCGCGCTGCTGCAGCGACACCCCCAGCGCCCAGTAGCCCGGCACCACGATGCCCGGGATCACCGCGTAGCCGCGCTCGCGCGTTTCGGCCACCAGGTGGCGGATCACCGCCACCGGCGACTTGGGAAAGTGCTCGTCGATGTAGGGGCCGTTGACCGACAGCGCGTGCTCCACCTCGTCGTCGGGCAGCGCCGCCAGGATGGCCAGGCCACCCGCGCCCACGCCCAGCGGGTGCCGGTCGCCCAGGCGCAGCGCGTCGCTGGGAATCGGACCGTGCCCCGTCTCGCGCGACAGGCAGATCGCCTCCAGCCCCTGCACCACCGAGAAGAACACCCAGTCACCGGTCTCCAGCGCCAGCGCGCGCAGCGAGGCCGTGGCCAGGCGCTGCAGCGAGTAGCTGGGCTCGGCCGCCAGCCCCACCACGAAGGACTCCGGCCCCAGGCGGTAGCAGCGCGTGGCCGGGTCGTGCACCACGAAGCGCTCGTCGGCCAGCGTGTGCGTGAGCCGCACCGCCGTGGCCTTGCTCAGGCCCAGGCGGCGCCCGATCTCGCCGATGCGCAGCCCCTCGGGCTGATGGCGCGCCAGCAGCTTCAGGATGCCCAGCCCCCTTCTCAGGGTCTGCGCGCCGGCGGTTTCGCCGGCCGGTGGTTCGGGTGTGTTCATCTTGGTGAAAACCCGCAAACCGCGGATCACATAGTGGACCGCTTTTGCGGACGGATTCAGGGTTTTCCTCTGACGCAGCCCCGGGTTGTGCTGCCAACATCGGCCCATTCGATTCACATTCTGGACATTCAACCTCACAAGGGCGAGATGGACAACCCCAATCAGCACGGCGGGCGCATCGCCCTGGTCACGGGCGCCGCCAGCGGCATCGGTCTGCAGATCGCGCAAGACCTCGCGCAACAGGGCGCCACGGTCTGCATCGTGGACCGCAACGGCCCGGCGGCCGAACAGGCGGCGCAGGGCATCCGCCAGGCCGGCGGCCAGGCCGAAGCCCTGGTGCTGGACCTGGCCGACGCCGAAGCCATTCAGCGCGCCATGGCCGCGCTGGGGCAGCGCTTCCCTCGGGTGGACATCCTCATCAACAACGCCGGCGTGGTCTCCACGCAGCCGCACGACCAGGTTTCGCTGGCGCAGTGGAACACCACGCTGGCCATCAACCTCACCGCACCCATGCTGCTCACGCAGGCGGTGCTGCCCGGCATGAAGCGCCAGCGCTGGGGCCGCATCGTCAATGTCTCGTCCATCAGCGGCGTGCGCGCGGGCACCGGCCGCCTGGCCTATGGCAGTTCCAAGGCCGCGCTCATCGCCATGACGGCGCAGTTCGCCATCGAACTCGGCGAGCACGGCATCACCGTCAACGCCATCGCGCCCGGCTTCGTGGACACGCCCATGATCCGCACCCTGCACGGCAGCTCCAAGGCCAGCACCTACCTCGACGTCTGCCCCATGCACCGCTTCTGCTCGCCGGCCGAGGTCTCGGCCGCCGCGCTGTTCTTCGCCTCCGAGCAGGCCAGCTTCGTCACCGGCCAGACCCTGGGCGTGGACGGTGGCTACCTCGCCAGCGGCCTGTACATGCGCCAGCTGTTCGACATTCCCGCCGCCACCGCGCCCGCCGCCTGAGCCGCACCGCTTTCCCCGCCAGTCCCACCACACAGAGGAGACACACGATGAGCCTTTCCCGCCGCACCCTGATCAAGGCCACGGGCATCACCGCGGCCAGCATTGCCGCGCCGCTGAAGCTGGCGTACGGCCAGAACGCCGAATTCACCTTCAAGTACGCCAACAACCAGCCGCCGCAGCACCCCATGAACGTGCGCGCCAAGGAAGCGGTGGAGGCCATCAAGAAGGAAACCAACGGCCGCATGGACATCCAGCTGTTCCCCAGCAACCAGCTCGGCTCCGACACCGACACGCTGAGCCAGCTGCGCTCGGGCGGCGTGGAGATGTTCAACCTCTCCGGCCTCATCCTGTCCACCCTGGTCACGCCGGCCGCGCTCAACGGCCTGGGCTTCGCCTTCCCCAACTACGACGCCGTGTGGAAGGCCATGGACGGCGACGTCGGTGCCTACATCCGCGCGCAAATCGCCAAGGCCAACCTGCACGCGCTCGACCGCATCTGGGACAACGGCTTCCGCCAGACCACCTCGTCCACCAAGCCCATCAACACGCCGGCCGACCTCGAGGGCTTCAAGATCCGCGTGCCGGTGTCGCCGATGTGGACCTCGATGTTCAAGGCCTTCGGCTCCTCGCCGATCTCGATCAACGCGTCCGAGATGTACACGGCCCTGCAGACCAAGGTGGCCGATGGACAGGAGAACCCGTTCGCGGTCATCTCCAACTTCAAGCTCTACGAGGTGCAGAAGTACTGCTCGCTCACCAACCACATGTGGGACGGCTTCTGGACGCTGATCAACCGCCGCGCCTGGGACCGCCTGCCGCCCGACGTGCGCGACATCGTGACCAAGCACATCAACGCCGCCGCCGTGAAGGAGCGCGTGGACGTGGCCGCCAACGAGGCCACGCTGCAGAAGGACCTCACGGCCAAGGGCATCGTCTTCAACTCGCCCGCCACCGCGCCCTTCCGCGAGAAGCTGCGCAGCGCCGGCTTCTACGCCGAGTGGAAAGCCAAGTTCGGCGACGAGGCCTGGGCGGTGATGGAGAAGTACACCGGCAAGCTGGGCTGAAAAAATGAACCCCCACGCTCATCACTTCGTGTATTCGCTGCCCCCCAAGGGGGCGCAGACCGCCCTTGGGGCGGCCCGGCGGGCGGTCCGATGAGCGAACTCATCGCCGGCACCTCCGCCGACGCCGACGGCGCCTTCAAGGGCGCCGTCCTTCACGACACGCGCCGCAGCCCGCTCTGGCTCAAGCCGCTGGAGGCCGTCTCGGCCCTCCTGATGCTCAACATCACGGTGCTGCTGCTCGTGGGCGTGATCTCGCGCTACCTGTTCAACCAATCCCTGGTGTGGTCCGACGAGGTCGTCTCGATCTCCTTCATCTGGCTCACCATGCTGGGCGCGGCCATCGCGGTTCACCGCAACGAGCACCTGCGCCTGGGCCTGTTCGTCGACCTGCTGCCGCCGCGCCTGCGCGAGTTCGTGCACGCCTTCGCGCTGGTGGCCATCGCCGCCGTGCTGCTGGCGCTCGTCGGCCCGGCCATCGACTACGCCAGGGACGAGTGGTTCATCCACACGCCGGCGCTCGACCTGCCCAACACCTTCCGCGTCAGCTCCATCGCTTTCGGCTTCATCGCCATGCTGGCCCTCATCGTGCAGTACGCGGGCCGCTCGGCACGCAAGCTCGACCTGGCGCTGGCGGTGCTGCTGGTGGCGGCCGTCGCGGGCCTGTGCTGGCACTTCTCGCCGCAGCTCATGAAGCTGGGCACGGCCAACATCGGCCTCGTGCTCATCGGCTTCGCCGCCGTCTGCCTGGTGGCCGGCGTGCCCATCGCCTTCTGCTTCGGCATTGGCGCGGTGTGCTACCTGGCCTTCACCACGCACGTGCCGCTCACCGTGGTCATCGGTCGCATGGACGAGGGCATGTCCAGCCTGGTGCTGGTGTCGGTGCCGATCTTCGTGCTGCTGGGCTGCATCCTCGACGCCACCGGCATGGGCAAGGCCATCGTCGACTTCCTGGGCTCGCTGCTCGGGCACGTCAAGGCCGGCATGTCCTACGTGCTGCTGGGCTCGCTGTTCATCGTCTCGGGCATCTCGGGCTCCAAGGTGTCGGACATGGCCACCGTGGCCCCCGCCCTCTTCCCGGAGATGAAGCGCCGCGGCCACAAGCCGCGCGAGATGGTGGCCCTGCTGGCCACCGGCGCGGCCATGGCCGACACCGTGCCGCCGAGCATCGTGCTCATCGTGCTGGGCGCGGTGGCCGGCGTGTCCATCGCGGGCCTGTTCCAGGCCGGCTTCGTCATCGCCATGGTGCTGCTGGCCGTGCTGCTGGTGCTGGCGCGCTGGAAGGCGCGCCACGAGGACATGAGCCACACCCAGCGCGCGCCGATGCAGATGGTGGGCCGCTTCCTGCTCATCGCCGCGCCCGCCCTGGTGCTGCCCTTCCTCATCCGCGCCGCGGTGGGCGAAGGCGTGGCCACCGCCACCGAGGTCTCCACCGTCGCCGTGGTCTACGCCCTGTTCGTGGGCCAGGTGATGTACGGCGGCATCGGCCTGCGCAAGTTCTACGACATGCTGGTGGAAACCGCCGCGCTCTCGGGCGTGGTGCTGCTGGTGCTGGGCTCGGCCTCGGCCATGGCCTGGTCCATCACGCAAAGCGGCGTGGTGCAGCACCTCTCCGGCTTCATGACCACGCTGCCCGGCGGCTGGGTCGGCTTCATGGCCGTCACCATCCTGGTCTTCGTGGCCCTGGGCTGCCTGCTCGAAGGCCTGCCCGCCGTGCTGCTGCTGGCGCCCATCATGTTCCCCATCGCGCACAAGCTGGGCATCAACGACGTGCACTACGCCATGGTCATCGTCTGCGCCATGAACATCGGCCTGATGATGCCCCCCATCGGCGTGGGCTTCTACATCGCCTGCCGCATCGGCGACGCACCGCCCGACGAGGTGATCGGCGCCATCTGGCCCTACCTCATCGCGCTGCTGGTGGGCGTGCTGATCATCGCGGCCGTGCCGGGCATCACCACCCTGGCCTTGTGACCCATCCCACTGTCTCCATGATCGATCTCTACCGGACCATGGCGCGCATTCGCGCCTTCGAACTCGCGGCCGAGGTGGCCAGCCAGGGTGGCGTGGGCGTGCTCGGCGCCAAGGTGGACGAGCGCGCCAAGGTGCGCGGTCCCCTGCACCTGTCCATCGGACAAGAGGCCGTGGCCGCCGGCGTCTGCGCCCACCTCACGCGCGAGGACCTGCTCACCAGCACCCACCGCGGCCACGGCCACACCCTGGCCAAGGGCGGCGACATGCGCCGCATGATGGCCGAGCTGTTCGGCCGCGCCGGCGGCAGCAACGGCGGCAAGGGCGGCTCCATGCACATCGCCGATTTCTCGGTCGGCATGCTGGGCGCCAACGGCGTGGTCACGGCCGGCCTGCCCATCGCCTGCGGCGCGGCGCAGGCGCTCAAGCTGCAAGGCAAGCCCCAGCTCGTGGCCTGCTTCTTCGGCGACGGCGCCACCAACCGCGGTCCCTTCCTCGAATCGCTGAACTGGGCCGCCGTCTACCGGCTGCCCGTGCTCTTCGTCTGCGAGGACAACCGCTACTCCGCCACCACCGCCACCGCCGGCCTGAGCGCCGGCCCCGGCGTGGCCGCGCGCGCGGCGGCGCTGGGCGTGCCCGGCGAAACCGCCGACGGCAACGACGTGGAAGCCGTGCACGCGGCGGCCGGCCGCCTGGTCGCCAGGATCCACGCGGGCGAAGGCCCGCAGCTGTTGCACGCCCTCACCTGGCGCGTGCGCGGCCACGTCTCGGTGGACACGCAGGGCTACCGCGACCCGCAGGACCTGCAAGGCGCCATCGACGCCGACCCGCTGCGCCGCGCGCGCGAACGCGCCCTGGCGCGCGGCGCCACGCTGGCCCAGCTCGACGCCATCGACGCCGAGGTGCGCGCCGAGATCGACGACGCCGTGGCCTTCGCCGACGCCTCGCCCGCGCCCGACCCGTCCAGCGCGTTCACCGACATCCAGACCACCGGAGCCGGCCCATGGCACTGATCCGAACCACCTACGCCGACGCCGCCGTGCGCGCCCTGGCCAACGCCATGCGCGCCGACCCCCGCGTCGTGGTGCTGGGCGAGGACGTGGGCCGCGGCGGCATCTTCCAGCAATACAAGGGCCTGCAGGCCGCTTTCGGGCCGGAGCGCGTGATCGACACGCCCATCTCCGAGGCCACCATCGTCGGCGCCGGCGTGGGCATGGCGCTCGTGGGCATGCGCCCCGTGGTGGAAATGCGCGTGGTCGACTTCGCGCTCTGCGCCATGGACGAGATCGTCAACCAGGCCGCCAAGAACCGCTACATGTTCGGCGGACAGGGCCGCGTGCCGCTGGTGATGCGGCTGCCCATCGGCTTCTGGTCCAACTCGGCGGCGCAGCACTCGCAAAGTCTGGAAGCCTGGTTCGCCCACCTGCCCGGCGTGGTGGTGATGTGCCCCGCCACCCCGCAGGACAACTACAGCATGCTCACCCAGGCCCTGCGCGGCGAGGACCCGGTGATCTACATGGAGAACAAGGAACTCTGGGGCCTGGAAGGCGACGTGGACGAATCCCTCGTCGCCACGCCCGGCCGCGCGAACGTTCTGCGGCGCGGCGATGACCTCACCCTTGTGAGCTGGTCCGCCGCCGTGCGCACCGCCAGCCAGGCCGCCGACGAGCTGGCCGCGTTGGGCGTGCGCGCCAGCGTCATCGACCTGGGCACGCTCTGGCCCTGGGACCGCGACACCGTGCTGGCCGACTGCGCGCGCACGCGCCGCCTGCTGGTGGTGCACGACGCGGTGCAGGCCGGCGGCTTCGGCGCCGAGGTGGCCGCCACCGCCGCGCAGGCCACGGGCTGCCGCATCGGTCGCCTGGGCGCGCCGCGCATTCCCGTGGGCTACGCCACGCGCCTGGAGACCGTGGCCCGCGTCTCCCCGTCCGCCGTCGTCGAGGCGGCGCAACAGCTCATGGCCGACGCCGCGCAGGCAACGGCCGCCTGATCCCCCTTCCGTTTTCACCCACCACAGACAAGACCATGAAAGTTTTCTACGACAAGGACTGCGATCTGTCCCTCATCAAGGGCAAGACGGTCGCGATCATCGGCTACGGCAGCCAGGGCCACGCGCACGCGCAGAACCTCAACGACAGCGGGGTGAAGGTGGTGGTGGGCCTG
>QFCS01000329.1_pt1 | contig 42607 bp, 44 predicted proteins | sample 3576561 | NCBI WGS metagenome assembly QFCS01 | reverse complement strand
GGGTTAGGGTGGGGGTACTGCGCCGCCGAACGTCGCGCCGTACGGCATATGCGATTGCCCTGGTAAGGACGGGCTGGCCGCGACGTTGTGCTGAGGTTGCAGCTTTGGCGGAGTGGCGACGCGATCGATGAAGGCGGTCTTCTCCCCGTCCTTCACGGGGAGAAGGTGCCGGCAGGCGGATGAGGGGCGGCGCCGGCGCGTCAAACCGGCGGACACCACGTCTCCGTCAGGGCACGTCAGACCTTGTACGCCAGCAGCGCGACGGCGGCGGCGGGCGCGACGCTGCTGGCGGCGCCGCTGACCGCGTCGTCGGCGGGGATGATGTCGGCGAGGTCGACGAAACGGCGCCCGAGCCGACCGGCCAGCCGCGCGATCTGCCAGCGGCCGGTGCCTGCGGCAACCACCGGCGCGTCCTCGCTCAAGCGCGTCGCCACCCGGAACGCCGCGTCGTGCACGGTGCGCAATTGCTGCTCGCTGAACCAGGCGGCGATGTCGCGCCATTCGCGCATGCCGAGATCGTCGGCATCACGGCCGACCATGCGCGCCAGCCGCGCGACCGAGCCGGCGACCGTCTTGTCCTTGCCGTCGGCGGCCGCGTGCTTGTCGTCGGCCTCGTCGAGCACGCCGAGAATGCGGTGCACGTCGGCGATCGAGGCGAAATATTCGTTCATCAGCGGGGTCGGATGGCCGCGCACCGGCGCAGAGGCGGCGACGCCGAACAGAAAGGTGCGGGTGAAGCCGGTATAGACCAGCTCGCCGGTGGCGAGCCGCCCGGCGTCGCTGTAGCCGTGAGCGGCTACTTGGCCATCGCAGACGGGGATGATGTCGGTGGTGGTGGAGCCCATGTCGACAAGCAGGGCGTCGCCCAGCTCGCGCGCCACCAGCGCCGCCGTCGCATGCCAGTTGGCGGAGGCGACGTCGCCGGTACGCCGGCGCGCTTCGTCGGGGGAGACGAAGCCGGCGCGGCCGGCATAGACCAGCCGGTCGGGCGCGACCGGCTGGCGGGCGATGGCGTCGAGCAGGCCGGCGACGCCGGCGCTGCGCGACGGAAAGGCGTCGGCCAACTCGCCGGTCATGGTGAACACGGCGCGGTGGCTGCCGGCGTAAAGCGGCTCGGCCGTGCGGAACGCCGCATCGATGGTGCCGAGCCCTGTCCACAGCGGCATCGCGAACATGGCCGCGGCGACGACGCGGCCGTCCTCGACGCGCGCCACCTTGAGATGCGCGCCGCCGACGTCGAAGCCGGCGGTGATGTTTTTTGCTTTTGTCACGTGGTCAGGCTTTCATGCTGGGGTGGACGGCCGGAGCAATCCGGTGGAAGTGTACTGCGGCTTTGCGTCGGGAATTGCGTCAGCACAAGGTGATGGAGCGGCGGTGCGGATCGTCCCGGTTCTCGACCTGAAAGGCGGCCTGGTGGTGCGGGCCGAAAAGGGCCGGCGCGACCTCTACGAGCCGATCGCGACGCCCCTGAGCCCGAGCGCCGACATCGTGGCGGTGGCGCAAGGGCTGCGTGGGCTGTTTCCGTTCCCCGCTTTCTACGTCGCCGACCTCGACGCCATCGAGGGACGCGCGGCCAACGCGGACGCGATGACTCGCCTTGCGGTGTTGCCCGGCGTCGAAGCGATGTGGCTTGATGCCGGCATCGCCTCGGCGGAGGCGCTCGAAGCGATGCTGGCGCAGCCGAAGGTCGTGCCGGTTCTCGGCTCGGAATCGCTGACCGACACCGAACTGCTGAGGCGTTATCAAGGCCATCCGGGCGTCGTCCTCTCGCTCGATTTTTTCACCGAGGGCTTTCGCGGCCCGCAAGCCGTGCTCGACACACCTGAACTGTGGCCGCAGAAGGTGATCGTGATGACGCTTGCCAAGGTCGGCTCGGCCACTGGCCCTGATCTCGGCCGTCTCGAAACGATCAAGGCGAAGGCGGGCGCGCGCGATGTCATCGCCGCCGGCGGCGTCCGTAGCATGACAGACCTGCAGGCGCTGACGGACATCGGCGTCGGTGCCGCGCTGGTTGCGACCTCGCTGCACGACGGCACGTTGACGGCCACGCATCTGAGGTCGCTCGAGATTTGAAAAGGGGCGGTGCCGTTCCCTCCGGTTCCGACCGGAGGGAACGGTTCAAAGGCCGAAAAACGCCTTCAACCGCCGCAACAGACCCTCCGGCTCCGCGGGGGGCTTTTTCTGTGCGAGGTTGTCTCTTGTCTAGGCGCCGAACGGATGCTTGACGCTGTCGCGCTGCGCGGTCGCCTCGGCTGCGGTCGGCTTGCCGTCGACGGCGCGCTGGATGGCTTCCTTGGTGGCGCGGTAGTTGTAGTCCTGGATCTTGGCGTCGTCGCTGGCTTCCCAGTGGATGAACACGCCGACGCAGATGAACACGTCGTCGGCCTCGTTGGCCGGGATGATGCCCTCGGCGACGCTGTCCTGCACGGCCTTCGCCACGGCGAACTGCGCCGGGCCGAACATCTGCACCGCCTGCTTGGCGCCCTTGATGGTAACCTTGTTGAACATCACGGTGTTGGGTTTGCAGGGAAGGTTCGGCGCGATCACCGCCAGCAGCGATGTGAAGCCGTCCTTGTTGTTGGTAAGCGCGTTGCAGAACGCCGATTCAACCGGGCTTCCCCGCGGCCCGATGAGCAGGTCGATATGTGCAACCTCGTTGCCATCGCCGACCAGCGATTCCCCGACCATTACTTTCGAAATCTTTGCCATGCCAGTTTCCTCCAAGCCATTTTATGGAGTCCAAAGACGCCGCAACCGAGCGGACGCTCGATGGACGACTATCCTTGTTGGCAGCGTCCGGACGGGCCGGACCGGTTGGCTAGATAGCCGCGGAGGCACCGCCCCGCTGACGAAATTCAAGCATCAACCCTGCCACGATGCAAGCCGATCCCCGAGAAGGTGGACTAAAAGACAAGCCACGGTGAGATCGGCGGAAGTGCCGGGGTTGATGTCCCGGCTTTTCAACCGCTGGTCGAACGCGGTCAGCAGGGCGATACGCTCCGCCTCGCCGGCCGACGGGTGCAATGCAGCGTTAACCGCGACCGCTTCCTCCCGCACTTTTTCGGCGACTGCTTCACCATGCTTGCGGACGACATGGCTGTCGGCGAAGGCGGCGAGGAAGGCCATGTAGACGAAGATCGTCGGCCACATGCCGCGCTCGCCACGCGCTATAGCGTCGTGCAGCGCCGGCAGCCCGAGGACAAAGACATCCTCGAAGCCGCTGGCGTACTGGCGGGCGATGCGGTCGCGGCCGGCTGCCTCGCGCATGGCGTCGAGCAGCGGCACTGTGGGCGGTTTTCGCACGTCATGCGTCTCGGCCGAACCGAGGCCGCCTGGTGAGGCGAGCACGATCGCCTCGAACACTGAGGCCGCGTCATCCATGGTGAGACGGTCGAGAACCGTTGCGACACCGTCGCGCAGTGGCCGGCCCGGCAGTTCGGCGGCGCGCGCCAGCGGCGCCGACAGCAGCAGGATGCCGAGATTGGTGTTGAGGCCGACCGCCTGCCGCGTCGCCCGCACCGCCTCGAGGATGCGCCGGCCGACCGGCAGTGCGGGGTCGGTGAGCGGCGTCGACGAGACCTCGGCGCTCAGCAGGAATTGTTCTGTCGACATGCCGTGGCCTTCGGCGAAGACGTGCACGTTGCCGGGCTTCAGCGCCTCGATCTCCAGCCGGCACGCCCGTTCGTAGGCGGCGCGGATTTTTTCGCGCGAGGATGCGGCGTCAGGCATCGGCCGACACCGGCGCGGGCTGGTGTGACGCGGCTGCCGCTTTGCCGACGCGTTGAGCGAGGAAGGCCAGCAACGCGTCGGCGATCGCCCCGGCAATGTTCACCGCCGTCACCGATTGCAGCCCCGACCAAGCCGGCATGCTGTTGACCTCAAGCACATGATGTCGCCCGCAGGCTGACGTGACTATGTCGACCCCGCCGAAATCAACGCCGACCGCGGTGGCGGCGGCTACTGCCAGCGCCGCCAGTTCACGGTCGTGCACTTCACCCGGAACCGCGCCTCGGCTTACATTGGTGATCCAGTCGCTGCCGCTCCGGCTCATCATCGCCAGCACCCGGCCGGCACAGACGAACACGCGAAAATCCTGGAACGGCGGGCCGGCGCGGGGCACGTAGTGCTGCAGGTAGTAGACCCCGTTCACGACCTCGGGCTCGGGCAGGTCGGAGATTGTGCGGATCAGTCGGATGTCGCGCCCTTGCGCGCCGAACAGCGGCTTCAGCACCAGCGGCGCATGACGCAGTTCGCGCCGCGCCACCGCTTCCGCCTCGGCGCGGCCCTCGACCGCGAAGGTCTGTGGCGTCGACAGGCCGGCAGCCTGAAGCAGGAAGGTCGTCGTCGACTTGTCGACGCAGCGTTCGATGGCCTGCGCCGAGTTCCAGACGGGAACGCCGAGCTTCGCCATTGCGTGCAGCACGCCGAGACGCCGCGTCACCGCCTCGAACGAGCCGGCGGCGATGGAGCGGACCAGCACGGCGTCGGGCAGCGCAGCGTCGAAACCGGGGATCGCCAGCCCGGACCGCTGGCCGGTGTCGAAGCCGATCGCCGCCAGCGGCGACGTCACAGCCGCGGCCCCATGGCGGCGCAACGCGGCGGCGAGGCCGAGCGAGCGCCGCTCGGTGTTGTCGTTGATGACGAGGATGCGCATGCCGGCACGCGCTGCGCGTGCCGACTGTCCCTTCGAACTACCCAAGGCTGCGCTCGAGCATGATGAGGTCGCGGCCGCCGGCGCGGAAGGTGTCGCCGGTGTCGATCGCCGTTACGATCACTTCGGCCGGGCTGAACAGCAGCGGGTCGATGGCGTAGAAGTCGCCGTTGAACTGCTTGAAGATTTGCGCGAACGGCTGGCCGTGATCGCGCGAGGTGCGGCTAGGCAGCTTTTCGGCGAGGTCGTGCGCTGCGTCGGCGGCGCCGCGCACGAACAGCTGGACGATGCCGCCATAGATGATGGCGTCGTTGGTGCGGCCCATCGCGGTGAGGAAGTCCGGGTGCGGCGCCGGAACCGGCGCCGCCGCGATGCCGTCGACGATGTTTTCGAGCGGGAAGCCGAGATCGTTGGACTTGTGCAGGGCGACCTCGAGCACGCGCGCCACGATCTGCACCGTGCCCGCCAGGCTCTGCGTGGGGGCGTAGAGGAATGTAAGGGCCTGCGGCGGCAGCGCCGTCGCCTTTGCAACCTTCTCGACGACAGCGGCAGGCGGCGGCTTCGCGGTTTCCAGGATGAGCACGGCGGAGGTTGCGCTGTCGCGATAAGGCAGGCTGGCGTAGAGCGGCTCGACGCGGGCGAGCGCGCGCGCCGGGCCGGAACCCATGGCGAAATAGCCTTCGCTCGACAGGTTCCAGCCGGCATATTGCGCGCCGAGGCAGGCCAGCACCGGCTGCGAGGACCGGACCTCGATGCAGAACGGCCATTTCGGCAAGGCGCGATCCATCACGGCCGCCACGTTGCCGAGGCCGCCCATCGACGCTTCGGCCATGCGCAGGCCGGCCTCGATGCTGCCCGGCGCCTTGGCGCCGGCGTCGATCAGCCGTTCGCCGAGCGCGCCCTCGGAAACGGCGACGCGCAGCCGCTCGGCGTCGCGCACCATGTCGTCGGCAATGTGCCGCGCATTATCGTTCAGGAATGCCGAGCCGTCCTTCATGCTCGCTCCCCCGTCCATTGACGCTGCAATTCAAGGGCCTGCGCGACGACGCGCTTGCGTGTCGCCGCCGCGGCGGCGCCGCGCGCGAACACCGTGCAGACAGGGTCGCCAGTGCCGAGTGGCGTGCCCGGCGACTGCCGGTCGGCGGTCCAGTCAGGCCAGTCGAAAGCCGGAAAGGAAGCAACCGGCGCGTCCGTGTAGGCGATCGTCGAGGCCATCGCGTCGGCGAAACGCGGCAGGGCGTAGTACTCGCCGCGACATGCCCGGAGATGCGCTTGGAGCAGCGGCGTCTCGGGATGGTCGAACAGGTCGAGGGTGGCACCGGGACGTGGATTGATCTCGATGAGGTGATAGCCGTCGGCGCCGCGAATGAAATCGGCGCTACACAGGCCCACCAGTCCGACGCGAAGGGACAGGTCCGACAGCCAGCCACCGATCGTCCCGGCTTCGCGCGACGGAAAACGGCGGAAACGCGCGGCGCCACCATAGCGATATGAGGCCTGCGGCGCCGGCGCCGTCCATTGCCGGCTGAATCCGACGACGCGGGCGCCGTCGCGATCGGCGATGAACAGCGCCGAGACGCTGTTGCCCGGGACAAAACGCTGGAAGTAGCGGCCGGGCGCCGCTGCCTGGCGGTCGGCCCGGCCGACATGCGCGCCGCCGGCGCCGCCGGCCGTCTTGATCACCCAGTTTTCCGGGTCGGCGGGAGCGTCCCAGCATATCTCGGGATGCGGAATGCCGAGCGCCGCGCAGTCCCGCGCCAGCAGGACGGGGTCCTTCACCCGCCGCACGGCGGCGCCAGTATTGCCGGCCAGCGGAAAACGACCTGCGATTTCATCGATGAGATCGGTCCGGCGCTCGAAGCCCGAACCGAGCACGACGGCCGTCGGCGCGCCGTCGTCGGTCAGGTCGCGCAGCGTGGCCAGAACGCCGTCGGGATCGATGCCGTCGTTGAGATTGCCCGGCAGTTGCGTGACCCGCTCGGCCAGCATGCGCGTATCGATGTCGCCAAAAAAGTCGGCGACGCGCACGCGATAGCCGGCCAGCCGCGCGGCGGACGCCAGTGCGCGGCCGGAAATCGCCGCGATGACAATGACGCCGGGGCTCGGAACGCCGGGATTATTTGGCGAGCTCGCGTGCAAGGGAGAATGCATCCTGGAAATCGAACGTGACGGCCTTTTCGGCCTCGATCATCTTCTTGAACAGGCCGAATTCGACCTTGTATTTGACGTTGCCGATGGCGAGCGGGCCAATTCCGACGGTCTTTGTCGCGCCCAGCGGCTCGCCATTGGCGTTGACGGCAAGGCCCTCGATGCCGGCCGGCGGCACCGCGTTGACGTCGGCGGCGATCAGCAGGTCGCCGGCCGCGGCGGCCTGCGCCGCCGAGATCACCTGGATGCCGGCCCTGGCGGCGGTCAGCACGACCTCGGCTCCGTCCAGAATTTTTGCCTTCGGCACATCGCTCGAGCCGTCGGCCGCCTCGACCGTCACGCCGAACCGGGCCGCCATGTCGGCGGCGATCTTCTTCACCCGCTCGGCGCCGTCATAACCTGCGATGGTCACCTGCGCGCCTTCCTTGGCGGCGATCACCGCGGTGCAGAAGCCGACGACGCCGGTCGCGCCGAACACGGCGATGCGCGTGCCGGCGAGGCCGCGCCCGAATTTGCCTTGCAGCGCCTTCTCGACCTTCGCCACCATTGCCGCCGCCGTGGTGAACGAGCCGGCCGGGTCGGCGAACACCGAGACCTTGAAAGGCGGCACCATCGCCTTTTTCGCCGCGTCGTACATGTCGAGGGCAAGCGCCGCGTCCTTGCCGGCGATGAAGATGCCGGTGTCGGCGCCGGCGTCCGGCGGGCGCGAGAAGATGGCGTCCTGGACCAGCCCGGCCACTTCGCCGAGCTGCACGCCGACATAAGGCACTACGGCGTCGAAACCGGCGTCGAGCGCCATGTTGACGTCGAACGGGCTCATATGCTTGAGCGGCGTCAGCATATGCAGGATGTGCTTGCGGGCCATGGTTTCACTCCTCGCCTGACGTCGCCGGGTTCAGCTGCCGACGAGGTTCAATCCCGTCGCCACGATCTTGGCGCCCGTGTTGCGGCCGCGCACGACCCTGACCTCGATGCCGTCGCCCGCTTGTGCGCGCGCGGCGGCGACCATCGCCTCGGCGGTGTCCTGGGAAGGGGCGAACGCAAAGCCGGTCGGACCCCAGGAGCTTTGTCCGATGCCGGCCGCGCCCGTCTTCGCCATTGCGTCGATGACCGTCTTGACGGCGCGCGAGGTGAATGCGCCGCCCTGCGCCGGGGCGAAATGCGCGCCGACCAGCCACTGGATGCCGGACACCGCGGCGCCGAACGCGGCGAAATCCCGCTGCATCAGCGCCGGCATGACGCCCATGAGCACCAGACGGCAGATCTCGCCGACGCTGCTGGCGGGGAAGGGCGGCAAGGAGCGGAACGCAGCGATCTCGTTTTCGCCGTGCAGGCCGTGGCGGCTGTGGTCGAGCACCAGCAGGACGCGCCAGTCGTCGGGGAAGGGGAGACGCGCCACCACCGGCGGCGGCCCGTCGCCGCCGCCCTTCCCGGCGTCGATGATCAGGCCTCCGTCGCCGAAGCTGGCGATGCCGATGCCGGATCGGCCGCCGCGCGCCAGCAGCGTGGCGTCGCCGTCGATGTCGAGCGGCAGATTGTGCAAGGTGCGCAGCGCCGCGGCGATCGCAAGCGCGATCTGCGTGCCGGAGCCGAGGCCGGCATGGCGCGGGATCGATTCGGCGATGGTCAGGCGATGCTGGGTACGGATGCCGAGCTCCCGGCATAACGCCGCCAGGTGGCGTGCCGCGCGCTCGTGGTCCGGCCCTTCGACCGCCGTCTCGCCCGAGCGCGACAGGGTGACCACGGTCTCCGGTTCGCTGAGCGGCAACCCGATGCTGCCGAAACGGCGTCCACCCTCGCCGCTGGGGTCGAGAAAGCCGAGATGAAGGCGGGCGGGCACTCGGACGGTAACGGAATTCGACATCTGCCCCCCGGTGGGTGCATCATATGCATCACGGAAGTTTAGGTGCCCGGATAGCATGATAACGGCTTTCGGCGATGGGGCAAGCGCAAGCGGCGGAGCTTTGTCCTCTACTTTGGTGCCGGCACGACGAACAAGCGGAGATGGAAGATGAGCGAGACGTCGAACGAGAAGGTCTATTCCGAGGCGGAGATCGTCGAGCGGCTGCAGCGGGAACTGCCGAGATGGCGGTACGAAAACGGCTGGATCCGGCGGAAATACAAGACCCACGGCTGGAAATCGACGCTGATGGTGATCAACACCATCGGCCATCTGGCCGAAGCCGCCTGGCACCATCCCGACCTCAAGGCGTCTTATGCATGGGTCGAGGTGCTGCTGACGAACCATGCGGCAAAAGGCGTCACCGACAAGGATTTCGAGCTGGCGAGGAAGATCGAGGACGTCGTCCATTGGCAGCCGGGCAAGGAGGGCGGCGCGCTCGAAGGCACGCCGCCGGCCGACCAGCGTTTCGCTTACGTCAAATACGACTGAGGCGAGAGGCCGCACCCGCCGTTCAGAGGCAGGGACGGGGTTCACGGTCTCCAAGCTTTCGGCTAGAGTCGCCCGTGGCACCAGAAAGTAGCGTTGTGGATGGCGGTTGCGTGGATCGGCAGCCGGGATATGCCGTTTGAGCGCGCGGTCGAAGAAGCCGCCGCGCTTTTGCACACGAGCCGGTGCCCGGTCTTCACCTTCGATACGGATGTGCATGCGACGCGCGCCCTGATCGCGCTGGCGGAGCGCGTCGGCGCGGCCTGCGACCATCTTGACGGCAGCGCGCTGGCGCGCGAGGCGGCGCTTTTCACCGACCGTGGCGGTCTGTTCGCGGCGCCCGGCGAGGTGCGGCGGCGGGCTGATGTTCTTGTGATTGTCGGCGCTTTGCCGGAGGCCTGTCGCGGCTTCATCGCCGAACTGGCCGACACGCCGGCCGACCTGTCGGGCGGCGTCCGCCGGACGATCTTCCAGGTAGGCGACGCGCTGAATGAAAGCCTCGGCGGCAATGCGGTGACGCGACTGTCGTGCGGGGGCCACGGCCTTGCCGCAACGCTCGCCGCTTTGCGTGCGCAAAACGCCGGCCGCAAGGTGAGCGCCAAGGTGGAGAATCTCGGCGCTTTCGCCGAGGCGCTCGCGGCGGCGCGGTTTCCGGTGTTCGTGTTTTCCGGCCACGGCTGCGACGCGCTGGCGCTGGAGATGCTGCAAGGGCTGGTCAACGACCTCAACCGCACGGCGCGCGCCTCGGCTCTGTTCCTGCCAGCAAGCGAACAAGGCTGGGGCAGCGCTCTCGCCTCGACCTGGATGACGGGCTTCCCCTTGCGCACCGGTTTCGCGCGCGGTTTCCCCGAGTACGATCCGTGGCGTTTCGATCCGGCGCGCATGATCGCCGACGGCGAGGCCGATTTTTGCCTCTGGGTCGAGGCAACCGGCACGCTGCCTCCGGCCCGCGACGTCAAGTTGGTCGCGCTTGCCCGAACCGAGCAGCCGGTGGCCGGCGCGGCGGTGACGATCGCGGTCGGCGAGCCCGGCGTCGACCACGACGCCGTCACCTATTCGGCCCGGACCGGCGGCATCGTCTCGGTCGCGGCGAGGGCAGTTTCGGCACTGCCGGCCGCGGCGGTGGTGGTCCGTGCTATCGCCGAAGCCTTTCCGGACGAGGTGGCGCTGCCATGCTGACCAAAATCGCCGGCGGCGACATCATCGACCCCGTCAACAACCAGGTCGGCACGGGCGACCTCTGGATCCGCGACGAAGAGATCGTCGAGCCGCCGCCGGGCGGCGTCGCCGACCGCACCTACGATGCCACCGGCTGTATCGTCATGGCCGGCGCCATCGACATCCACTCGCATATCGGCGGCGGCAACGTGAACACGGCGCGGCTGCTGTTGCCGGAGCAGCATCGCGCCCACTTGCCCCGGCCGGCGGCGACGCCGTTGTCCAACGCCGGCTGGTCGACCTTCGAGACCGGCTGCCGTTATGCGCGCATGGGCTTTACCACCGTGGTCGAGCCGGCAATGTCGCCAGGCGCGGCGCTGCACACCCATCTCGAACTCGCCGACATCCCGATCATCGACAAGGCGACCTTGGCGATCCTCGGCAACGACGACTTCCTGCTGTCGATGATCCGCGACGACGCCTCGCCGGCGATGATCGACGACTATGTCGCCTGGACGGTCGGCTCGACGCGGGCGCTCGGCGTCAAGGTCATCAACGCCGGCGCGGCCGCCGCCTTCAAGGAAAACGTGCGCAGCTTCTCGCTCGACGACGTCGTGCCGTCCTACGGCGTCAGCTCGCGCAAGATCGTCAAGACCCTGCAGGCGTCGGTCGACCGGCTCGGCCTGCCGCACCCGCTGCATGTCCACTGCAACAATCTCGGCGCGCCCGGTGCGGCCGATACGGCGGCCGCGACCATCGCCGCCGCGGAGGGGTTGCCGCTGCACCTCGCGCATCTGCAGTTCTACGGCTACGGCACCGAAGGCAAGCGCCGTTTCTCCTCCGCCGCGGCCGAGCTGGCCGAGCGCGTCAACGCGACGCCGGAGATCAGCATCGACGTCGGCCAGGTGATGTTCGGCCAGACGGTCACCGTGTCGTCCGACGTGCTGCGGCAGTTCATGGCGCGGGGCACGGCGCATCCGAAGAAGAGCGTGATCGTCGACGGCGACGGCAATGGCGGCGGCATCGTGCCCTACCGCTACCGCGCGGATTTCTACGGCACGCTGCAATGGGCGATCGGGCTGGAGCTGTTCCTGCTGATCACCGACCCGTGGCGGGTGTTCTTCACCACCGACCATCCCAACGGCGCCCCCTTCACCGCCTATCCGAAACTGTTCGAGTTGTTGATGAGCCGCGACGCCCGCAACGAGGCGGCGGCCGGGCTGTCGCGTTCGGCCATGGCGCTGTCGACGCTGCCCTCAATCACCCGCGAGTATACGCTGGAAGAGATCGCGATCATGACGCGGGCGGCGCCGGCGAAGCTGCTCGGGCTGAAGGACCGTGGCCATCTCGGTGCGGGGGCGCTCGCTGACGTCGCCGTCTACCGGCGCGGCGCCGACATCGCCGCCATGTTCGACGCCGCCGCGCTGGTGTTCAAGAACGGCGACCTTGTCGTCCGGGACGGCGCGATCAGCCATTACCGCTGGGGCAAGGCGCTGCGGCTGGAACCACCCGCCGACCGGGCGATGGTGCGGCGGCTCGAGGAGTTTTACCAGCAGCGTTATGGCCTGTCGCTCGACTGGTTCACCTTTTCCGACTCGGCGATCGCGCGCGAGCGGCCATTCGGAAGCGTGCCATGCCGCAGCTGAGCGCCAACGGCGTCCTGATCGACGACACCTTCGCGGAAGCCTTCGGCATGCGCGCCACCGCGATTGTCATCACCGCGCCGAACCGCAAATGGGCGCGGCAGGCGGCGGTCACCATGACCGGCTTCGCCACATCGGTGATCGGCTGCGGCTGCGAGGCGGCGATCGACGTCGAGCTGGAGCCGTCGCAGACACCCGACGGCCGCCCGGGCTGCCGGGTGATGATCTTCGCCGTCAGCACCGACGAGCTGCAGAAACAGCTGCAGAACCGGCTCGGCCAGTGCGTGCTGACCTCGCCGGGCAGCGCCTGCTTCGCCGGCACGGGTGGCGCCAACCAGCTCAAGCTGGGTGCGGCGCTGCGCTACTTCGGCGACGGCTGGCAGGTCTCCAAGAAGATCGGCGGCCGGCACTATTGGCGCGTGCCGGTGATGGATGGCGAGTTCCTGTGCGAGGCGACCACCGGCATGACCAAGGATGCGGTCGGCGGTGGCAATCTGCTGCTGCTCGCCGCCGGCAACGACAAGGCGCTTGCCGCGGCCGAGGCGGCGGTGGCGGCGATCGAGCGGGTGCCCGGCGCGATCATGCCGTTTCCCGGCGGGATTGTGCGATCCGGCTCCAAGGTCGGCGGCAAATACAAGGGCATGATGGCCTCGACCAACGACGCCTTCGCGCCGACCTTGCGCGGCGTGGTGAAAAGCGAGCTCGGCCCGGACGTCAACGCCGTGCTGGAGATCGTCATCGACGGCGAGACCAGCGACGCGGTGGCGGCGGCGATGAAGGCGGGCATCGCAGCGGTGGCCGAACTCGGGCCGGCCGCCGGCGCGCTGCGTATCAGCGCCGGCAACTACGGCGGCAAGCTCGGCAAGTTCCACTATCATCTCAAGGATTTGCTGCCGTGACCGGGCTGACCTTCACGCTCGTCTCGCCGCCGCCGGAACGGCTCGACCTCTCGCCGCTGACGCCGCAGCGCCTGGCGGGCCTGGACCGGTCCGCCATCGAGGCGATCCGGCTCGGCCAGTCCAGGCGCGGGCTGACCGTCGGCGACGTTTTCCGCGTCGCCGGCGATGACCCAAACATCATCGTGTTCGAAGGCGGCAGCGACCGCTTCGACGGCGTGGCGACCGACATGACCGGAGGCGACATCCGTGTCGTCGGCGAGGTCGGCGCAGCGGCAGGGCGGATGATGCGCGGCGGCCGGCTGACCGTCGAGGGCAGTGCCGGGCAGTTCGCCGGTTCCGGCATGCGCGGCGGGCGTCTGGAGATCGGCGGCGATGCCGGAGACCATCTCGGCGGGCCGCTGGCCGGCGAACTCGCCGGCATGAACGGCGGCGTGCTGCTTGTGCGCGGCAAGGCCGGGGCGCTGGCGGCCGACCGCATGCGGCGCGGCCTGATCGTCGTCACCGGCGGCGCCGGCGACCATGCCGGCGGCCGCATGATCGCCGGCACGCTGGTGGTCACCGGCGGCGTCGGCTTGCTGCCCGGCTACCTGATGCGGCGCGGCTCCATCCTGCTCGACCGCAAGCCCGAAAACCTGTCGCCGAGCTTCGTCGAAAGCGGCGCGCCCGACAGCGTGTTCGCCGCCGTGATGGACCGTCATCTCGTCGCCGAGGGGCTTTTGCACGACCGCCTGCTCGGCAGCGCTCCGGCCAGATATGGCGGTGACAACGCGGTTCTCGGCAAGGGCGAGATTTTGTTCCCGCGCTGAGCTGGCGCCGGCCTTGGAAGCTCCCTCTCCGTCAAGCCCTTCGGGCTTGCCACCTCTCCCCCACATTCGTGGGGGCGAGGAACCCAGGCTGGAGAAGCGCCGGCGTCGCGGCAGTTGTTCCTCGCTCCCGCGAAGCGGGGGAGAGGTGGCTCGGGCGAAGCCCGAGACGGAGAGGGGGAAGCGCCTTTTTGCTACAAGCACAGCGAAGTCGCCGCGCCGCTGGCCTGCCAATGGCGACGCCTCTATAATCCCGCCCTCACATCGGAATCCTGCATGACACGCTGGCAACTCGCCCACGGACGGCACCTCGACATCGGCGCAAAGGCGCTGCTGATGGGCATCCTCAACGTCACGCCCGACAGCTTTTCCGATGGCGGCGAGTTCGCCACGCTCGACGTTGCATTGGCCCAGGCGCGGAAAATGATCGAGGAAGGCGCGGCGATCGTCGATGTCGGCGGCGAATCGACGAGGCCCGGCGCCACCGCCGTCTCTCCCAGCGAGGAGCAGGCGCGCATCCTGCCGGTGATCGAGACGCTCGCCGCCGAAGGGCGGTGCCTGATCTCGGTCGACACTTACCGCGCCGAGACGGCGCGGCTGGCGGTGGCGGCCGGCGCCCATATCGTCAACGACGTGCATGGCCTGCAGCGCGAGCCGGACATCGCGCAGGTAGCGGCGGACACCGGCGCCGGGCTGGTGATCATGCATACCGGCCGCGACCGCGAAAAACTGCCCGACGTGATCGCCGACCAGTTCCTGTTCCTGGAGCGCTCGCTGGACATCGCCGCTGCGGCCGGCATTCCCGCCGAGCGCATCGTGCTCGACCCGGGTTTCGGTTTCGCCAAGGATGGCGAGGAGAACCTGCAGCTGATGGCGCGTTTCGGCGAGCTCGGCCGCCTAGGCTATCCCTGGCTCGTCGGCACCTCGCGCAAGCGCATGATCGGCCATGTCGCCGGCGGCGACCGCGCCGGTCGCGACGCCGGCACCGCCGCCACCAGCGTCATCCTGCGCATGAAGGGCGCGAGCATTTTCCGCGTCCACAACGTGGCGATGAACCGCGACGCGCTGGCCTTCGCCGACGCCATGCTGGAGCGGGGGGCGTAGCGGCACGACCTCCTACCGCTTGCGCAGCCCTCACCTGGCTGCCGCCATCCTCTCCCCGTAAGAACGGGGGGAGGAGCGACGTCATCGACGGTTTCGCCAGTCGCCGAGTTTGCAGGAGAGGCACCACAGGTGCGGCCGCTGCTCTTCTCCCCGTTCTTACGGGGAGAAGATGCCGGCAGGCAGATGAGGGGCAGCGCGGAGGTCGGAGACTGGGCTCCGCATCAATCACTCCGCCGGCGCCGGTTCGCGGGCGGCGGTGCCGATGCGACGGTAGACGAATTCTCCGCCCTTGTCCGGCGCGGCGTCGCCGACGGCCGCCTCGATCAGCGCCGCCATGCGCGCATGCAGCGGCGAGCGCACGCAGGCCGGGTCGGTCGCCGCGGCGTCGCCGGCGATCGCCATCGCCTGGCAGCGGCAGCCGCCCCAGTCGATCTCGCGGCGCTCGCAGCCGCGGCAGGGTTCCAGCATCCAGTCGGTGCCGCGAAAGGCGTTGAAGGCGGGCGAGTCGACCCAGATCTCCGCCAGGCTGCGCGGCGCGCCGAAGCGCTCGAAGCCGAGCGACGGGATCGTCTGCGCGGCGTGGCAAGGCAGCACCGTGCCGTCGGGCGTCACCATGAAGGCGTCGCGCGCCCAGCCGCCCATGCAGGGTTTCGGATAGGTGGCGAAATAATCCGGCGGCACGAAGTCGATGCTCATGATGCCGGTCAGTCTTTCGCGCGCTGCGGCGACGATCTCGGCCTGGCGGTCGACGGAGGCGCGGTCGGGCATCAGCGCGTCGCGGTTGGTCAGCGCCCAGCCGGCATATTGCACGTTGGCGATCTCCAGCCGCTCCGCCCCCAGCGACAGGGCGAGCTCGATGAACAGCGGCACCTCGTCGATGTTGTGGCGGTGGATCGGCGCGTTGATGGTGAGCGGCAGGCCGGCGGCGCGCGCCTGCCGCGCCGTCGCCAGCTTCTTCTCGTGGCTGCCGCGATGGTTACCGATGCGCTCGGTGGTCTCGGGCCGCGCGCCCTGGAAGCTGAGCTGCAGATGATCGAGCCCCGCCTCGGCAAGCGCGGCGATGCGGCCCTCGGCGATGCCGACGCCGGCGGTGATCAGATTGGTGTAGACCCCGCGCCCGGCAAGCCCCACCACCAGCTGCTCGAGGTCGCGGCGCAAGGTCGGCTCGCCGCCGGAGAGATGCACCTGCAGCACGCCGAGGTCGGCCGCCTGGTCGAACAGGTCGAGCCAGGTCGCGGTGTCGAGCTCGCGGTTGGCCTTCATCAGCTCGAGCGGGTTCGAGCAATAGGGACATTGCAACGGGCAGCGGTGCGTCAGTTCCGCCAGCATGCCGATCGGGGGGAGGAGCGGCGCGTTCATAACCTGACCAGCAGCTTGTCGGACCATTCCTGCAGGAATGCGGCGATGTCCGGTTCGATGTCGGCTTCGGCGACGTCGTACTCCGTCGCCAGTGCGCCGGCGATTTCGGCCACCGTCGACCGGCCGTCGCAGTGGCGCAGGATGTCGAGGCTGACCTCGTTCGGCCAGAACACCTTTTCCGGCGAGAGCACGGCGTAGGCCTGCCGCACGGGATCGAACTGCAGGCGCACATGGCGCGGCAGCCGCGGCACCGACCGCGGCGAGACGATGGCGCGGGCGGCGGCGGGCGTCATCACATCCCCTCGGGCCGGAAGGCACCCGGCGGGATGTTGCGGCCTTCGCCATAGGCGTGCTGCAGCGCGTCGAGCATGGCCCACAGGATATCGCATTTGAAGATGAGCGCGTCGATCGCCGCCTGCTGCCGTTCCGGTGTGTCGGCATGCTCCAGGACGTAGGACAGGGCGAAATCGGAATCGCGCGAGGCCTGCTCGGGCCGGCGCTTGAAGTAGGCGAGCGTGTCCTCGGTGATGTAGTCGTATTTCGCCAGCATGGCCGGTACGCGCTCGCCGATGATCACCGGCGAGAACAGTTCCGTCAGCGACGAGGCGACCGCCTCCAGCAGGCTACGGTCGGTGCAGAAGCTGAGATAGGCGCCGACCGCGAAGCGGGTCGCCGGAAGCGCCAAACGCTGGCTCTTGACGGCATCGGCGTCGAGCCCGAGCGAGGTGGCGAGATGCAGCCAGCGCGCGATGCCTCCGCTCCAGCCGTCGTCGCCGTCATGGTCCTCGATGCGTTTGCGCCAGGCGGCGCGGAAGGCCGGATCGGCGGCGCGCGCCACGATCATGGCGTCCTTACGCGGAATGACCGCCTGGTAGCAGTAGCGGTTGAGCGCCCACGCCTGCATCTCGCCCCTGGACAGGATGCCGCCGGTCATGCGGTGATGGAACGGATGACGGTTGTGGTAACGCTCGGCGCCGACCCGCCGCAGCACCGCCTCGAGTTCGGTCGGCGACAGCCCGCCCTTTGCCGCATCGTGAAAATCGCTCACAACTCGATCTCCATGCCGTCATGGGCGATTTCCCAGCCCGCCGCGCGCACCGCCGCGTGCTCGGGCGAGTTGGTGTCCAGCACCGGGTTGGTGTTGTTGATATGGACGAAGACGCGGCGGCCGATGTCGAGGCCGCTCAGCCCGGCCATGGCGCCGCGTTCGCCGGAGATGGACAGGTGGCCCATGCGCCGGCCGGTCTTCTGGCCGACACCGGCGACGATCATCTCGTCGTCGGTGTAGAGCGTGCCGTCGAACAGCAGGCAGGCAGCGCCTGCCAGGCGGGCGCGCAAGGCCGCGTCGATGCCTGCGCAGCCGGGAATGTAATAGGCCGAGCGGCCACCGTCGCTGATGCGAACGCCGATGGTGTCGCCGCTGTCGGAGCTGAAATCGGCGTCCGGGCGCGACGAGGTTTCCAGGTACAGCGCGATCTTGCCGGGGACGGCGAAACTCTCGACCGTGATGCCGGTCGGCCGGCCCTCGGCATCGGCGATGTCGAGCGTGCCGCCTTGCTGCAGGCGCCGCCGCGGCACGATGGCCGGGTCGAGCACGTTGAAGATGGGATTGGCCGCAAGCACCGCCAGAACCTGCTCCGTGGCGTAGATGGCGAAGGGTTGGCGCTCGCGCAGGCTAAGCAGGCCGGCCACATGGTCGACGTCGGCGTTGGTGAGCACCACCGCGCCGATCGGCGACGAGCGCAACGGTCCGTCCGCACGCGGCTGCAACTCAGGCGTCGCGGCGATCTGCTGGCGGATGTCTGGCGATGCGTTGAACAGCACCCACGCCACACCGTCGGCCGAGGCGGCAAGGCTCGACTGCGTTCGTGCCTCCACGCCGGCAGTCCCGGCGCGCGCCGCGCGGCTCAGCCGGTAATTGCAGTTCCATTGCGGAAAGCCGCCGCCGGCGGCCGATCCGACGATCTTCAAATGCATGCCGGCACCCGCGTTGCGGCTCGTGCGACCGCTGTCGCCGCGCACACGAACACGCCGGCGCTTCGCGCCGACCCGCGTGATCTGCCCGGCACGAGGGTGCGCACCTTGCCCTTGGGGCCAGGCGCGCACCCCGTTGCGGTTTACTTCTTCTTCGGCGTCACTTCCGCGGGCATATACCGCGAAATCTCGAAGCCCGCCGCGACCTGGCACATGGTCGGTTTTGTCCAGCTCTTCTTCATCCGTTCCTCCTATTCACCGGCCCGCTAGGGCCGATCCGTCGTCAGTTGCCGCCGCGAGGCACCAATGTGCGGCGGCGCGTCCATTCGGTATGGAAATGGACTAATGCATGAATAACTGCTGAAATTGCGAAAAATAGGGTCTTCTATCGAAAAAATACGGTCAATCTTTCGTCAGATAGGGCGTCTTCTCCTCCAGCGGCAACCCTGCCGTCTCCCAGCCGTCGGCACCGGCCGGATACCAGTAGACGGCGCTGTAGCCCCATTCGATCGCCCGCCTGGCGGCGTTCCAGGACATCCAGCAGTCGGTCATGCAGTAGAACAGCACCGCCCCCGCCTTGTCCGCCCCGGTCAGTTCCGCGAGGCTGTCGGCGAAGTAGCGGGCGGTTTCGTCCGGCAGCGCGCCGTAGCCGACATTGGCGAGCCAGATGCTGTCCTTGATGTCGTTCCTGACCTTCTCCTTCCAGATCGTGCCTGCCGGCAGATTGGCCGGCTTCGGCGTATGGGGCATCACGTCGACGAACACCGCCCGCTTGCCGCGCCACAACGCCTCGGCCTCCGCCGTGGTCACCACCGTCGCGCCGCGCAGGGTGGCCGGCACCGGCGCCTTGTAGTCCTCCATCCGGTAGCCGGCCGGCTCCGGCACCTGCGCGGACCACGCAAGGGTCGCCAGCGATAGAAAACCTGCCGCGACAACCGAAACCTTCGCCTTGTTCCACATCGTTCCCATTCGTGTTCCGTCCGGGCCGAACCATTGTCGCTATTGCGTGATCGGGTTGTCGCGCTCGTCGAGAAGCGGCACGTTGTAGTCGAGCAGGATCTTGTTGATCTCCTCCTGATTGTCCTTGATCAGCCGGTTGAGTTCCCGCTTCCATTCCTGGTCGGACGGCCGCACGCCCATGGTGATGCGGTAGCTCATGCGCGGCCCGGTCCCTTCCTTGACCAGCGGGACGAGCGCCAGGTCGAGGCCCGACTGCTTTGCATAATAGCCGGCCATGGGTCCCCACAGCAGTCCGGCGTCGATCTCGCCGGTCTGCATGTCCTTGATCATCACCTCCGCCATCGACGCCGTCGAGCGCGTGTCGACCATCAGCGGGTAGACCTTGGCGGTCTTCATCAGGCCCGCCTTGGCGAGATTCGAGGCGGGCGGCGTGCTCTGCACGATGCCGATGCGCTTGCCGGCGAGTTTCGGGTCCTCGATCGTCTCGACGCCGTCGAGGCCTTTGCCCTTCGGGTACACCAGCACGTAGGACGAGCGGTAATAGGCGTTGGTGTTCTGCACCAGTTCGTCGCCCTGGGCGTAACCCATGATGATGTCGCAGCGATTGGCCCGCAGCGTCTTGCGCACGAAGCCTGTAACCATCGGGAACCAGGTGTAGGCAACCGATTTGCGCCCGGTCCTGGCGGCGACCAGTTCGGCCAGCTTGTTCTCGAAGCCTCCGCCGTTCTCGTCTGTAAACGGCATGTTCGACGGGTCGGCGCAGACGCGCAGCACGTCGGGGTCGACCAGTTCGCCCGCCGCTCCCAATCCGGCGCCCTGCGCGGACGCAGTGGCCGGAGCGAACGCCACCAGGAAGGCGGCGAGCGCCCACCGCCGGATCGGGGAGGAGCGGCGAACCGTCATCGTCATCCACCCATGCAGGAGGCTTCGTGGTCTTTCGCCGACTGCGGCTTGTCGGCCTTCTTCGGCGGACGCCCGCGCGGCGCGGCGTCTACGGCGCGCGCCCTCAGGTAGATGTAGAGGTCGTCCATGTAACAATAGACGTTCTTGTTGTCGCCGAAGGCAGGCATGACGTTTTCCTTGCCGGCGCTCGTGTTCTTGCGGCCCTCGGCCACGATCGACAGGAACGTGCCGTAGTCCATCGTCTTCAGCGAAGTCGCCAGCGCCGGCGCATAGCTGGAGCCGACGCCGTCCGGTCCGTGACAGACGTGGCAGTCCGAATGGTAGCGGCGATAGCCGCTGAACGTGTACCAGTCCACGGTGCCGTCATCCTGGATCTTGAATGTCGGGTTGCCGTCGGCGTCGAACCATTTGCCGTCTTCCTCGGTCACGGCGGCGGCCTTCTGTGCGTCGTCCTGGGCCAGCACTGTGCCGGAACCGGTCATGGACAGGAACAGCAGGGCAAGCGCCGATACGCGGTAACGTACAGTCATTCCGACCTCGTCTTGATCATCTCGCCACGGGACTCAGCTGTGCTGTCGCGATGCGGCGGTAACAGGTGCTTCGAAGCGGTGGTGAGATCGAGAGCCCGGCCGCCCGGCGGCCGGGCTCTCGTTTCTCGGGCCTGCCGTTACAAGACGGCAGGCGTGTCAATGGTTCCGTCCTTATTCGGGCAGGCCAAAGACGGTGAGCTGGCCGCCCAGCGTGGTGTAGTCGGCAAGCGCGGCATAACCACCGACCGCGCCCAGACCGGCGGTCGAGACCGACTCCGCGGCGGCGGAGTCAGGTGCCTTCTCGCCGGCAACCGCGTTCTGCCAGGCAGCGGCGTTTTCCGGCGCCAGCAGTCCGCCGGCAAGGCCGATACCGGCCCAGCCGCCGACGCCCGACAGCACCGCGATGTACTGCTTGCCGCCATGCTCGTAGGTGTTGACGTTGCCGATGATGCCCGACGGGGTCTTGAACTTGTAGAGTTCATTACCCTCGTTATCGACGGCCTTGATGTAGCCTTCCAGCGTTCCGTAGAAGACGATGTCGCCGTCGGTGGCCAGTGCGCCCGACCACACCGAGAACTGCTCGGGCTTCGACCATACGATCTCACCCTTGGCCGCGTCCCAGGCGATGAAGTTGCCCATGCCGCCATGGCTGTCGGGGGCCGGATACATCGACACGGTGGCGCCCACATAAGGCTGGCCGGCGGTGTAGCTCACCCGGTACGGTTCGTAGTCCATGCAGACATGGTTGGTCGGCACGTAGAACAGGCCGGTCTTCGGCGAATAGGCGGCCGGCTGCTGGTCCTTGGTTCCCAATGCGGCCGGGCAGATGCCGGTCGAGTTGGTGTCTTCGCCGTTCTGCTGGGTCGAGTATTTCGCAACGACCTGCGGGCGGCCATACTGGTCGCTGTTCTTGTCCATGACGACTTCGGTCGCCCAGTTCACCTTCGGATCGTATTTCTTGGCGACGAGAAGTTCGCCGGAATTGCGGTCCATGGTGTAGGCGAAGCCGTTGCGGTCGAAGTGGACGAGCACGTCGTGCTTGGCGCCGTTGACGTCCATGCCGTCGACGAGGATCATCTCGTTGACGCCGTCATAGTCCCACTCGTCGTGGGGGGTCATCTGGTAGACCCACTTGGCTACGCCGGTGTCCGCGTCGCGGGCGAAGATGGTCATCGACCATTTGTTGTCGCCGGGGCGCTGCACCGGATTCCAGGTCGACGGGTTGCCGGAGCCGTAGAACACCAGATTCGACTTCGGATCATAGGCATACCAGCCCCAGGTCGCGCCGCCGCCGGTCTTCCACTGCTCGCCTTCCCAGGTGCTGATGCCCGAGTCCTTTCCGACCGGCTTGCCGAGGCTCATGGTCTTCTCGGGGTCGAGAAGCGTGTCGGCATCGGGACCCATCGAATAACCGCGCCAGGCCTGCTTGCCGTCGGACAGGTTGTAGGCCGCGACCCAGCCGCGGACGCCGAACTCGCCGCCGGAGATGCCGACGATCACCTTGTCCTTGACGATGATCGGCGCGTGCGTCGACGATTCACCCTTGCCGCCGTCTGTCTGGTCGCCGTTCTTGATCGACCAGACCACCTTGCCGGTCTTGGCGTCCAGCGCCGTCAGCATGGTGTCGGCCTGGTTGAGGATGATCTTGCCATCACCATAGGCCACGCCGCGATTGACCGTGTCGCAGCACATGATCGGGATGACGTTCGGATCCTGCTTCGGCTCGTACTTCCAGAGGATCTTGCCGTCATTGTTCAGGTCGAGCGCATAGACGATATTCGGGAACGGCGTGTGCACGTACATCACGTCGCCGATCACCAGGGGGCCGCCTTCGTGGCCGCGCAGCACGCCGGTGGAGAACGTCCACTTGACCTGCAGGTTCTTCACATTGTCCTTGTTGATCTGGTTCAACTTGGAGTAGCGGGTATTGGCGTAGTCGCCGGTCGGCATGGCCCAGTTCTTGGCATCCGCCGCGAGCTTCGCGAGGTCGTCGTTGGCCGAAGCGCCGACAGCCGAACCTGCCAGCAGCGCCAGGGCAATAGGTATACAAACGGCTTTCTTGAATACACGCATTCGTAATCCTCCCGAGGTTCACAATCAGGAATCGATTGATCGCGCCCGCGCGGGGTTGCCCAAGCGATTCTTGTGGTGGGAAGTATTTCCGGCAGCGTGTCACGACCTAAGCCAGATGAGCGGAGGGCACCTTTACCGCCCACCTCACTTGGCCTACGAAAGACTGTCGCCGCTCCCTATGACGGTGACGCCCTTGAAGCCGGAAACAGGGAAAGGCTATGTCATTTGCCCCTGGCAGGCAAGCAAAAAGCCCCTTGAGGATTGTGCAGTGCAATATCAACTATAATGCACAACGAACATCGTGGTTTGCTGGGCCAACGGCAGGTGTAGATGCATTCGGGTAATCAGCCGGCCCAGCCGATTTAGTATAAATTGCGGCTTCTACGTAACCTGGGCCGATAGGTAATACTGATTTTTACTGTCATGCCGGCAATAGGGATTTCGCGAGGCTCTTGCTCGGGATCTTTTCACCGCCCGACAGTGTGATCGATCTGCACGGCAGCCGCAGCGATGGCTGCAAACATGCCTCGGTTGCTGCAATGCGGTACCGAAGCGGGGTCGGACGGCAGTCCTCCTTTGGTCCTATATGGCAACTTGACGGCGGCGGCGGCACGGCGCCAACTTGCGACGGGTCACCGCGGCCGGCCCGTTCCGGCCGGCATTCGGAGCAATTGCCATGATAAGAACCATCGCGGTGGCGGCGTTGTCGCTTGGCCTTGCCACGCTCACCGGCGCGCCGGCCAATGCCGCCGGCGACTACCCGACAGACGCGCTGGTCGACTATGTCTTCGGCTGCATGAAGTCGAACGGCCAGACGCGCGACGCGCTGGAGCGCTGCTCCTGCTCGATCGACGTCATCGCCTCGATCATCCCTTACGAGCGCTACGTGACTGCCGAGACGTTCAAGCGCATGTCGCTGACCACCGGCGAGGCGAGCGGCCTGTTCCGCGAGAGCGCCCCCGCCAAGTCGGCCGGCGCCGACCTGCGCCGCGCGCAGGCGGAGGCCGATATCCGCTGCTTCTAGTGGACCCGGCGGGGCGAGGGCCGCGGTCCTCTTGTCCAACAACGGCTCAAGCAAGCTGGAGCGGGTAGCGGGAATCGACAGTTGTGTATAGGCAATTGAAATTAAAGGATAAAAATATCCGATACCATCGCCAAGACCAACACCGATACCATCATTTTCGATTGCTACAACAGGTCCTTGAGGCCCTTTATCGGGGTCACCGCGGTCGGCCCAAACCGAACCGTACTGCCGCTGATCGTGCCTTTGAGTTCGGTGAAACCGCCGCGGCTCTCACCGCTCTCGCTGATCACCTGAAACGGCACGCGATAGACCTTGCTGTCCCCGAGCTTCGTAGCAGGCACAACGGCGAGAAGGACGGTATCATCCGGAGCAGGCACAAATTTGAGTGTCAGGTGGTTGTCTGAAGGCACAACGGTTTTGATCTGGATCGACCGGCGCTTGCCTGAGATGATTGCGAAGATGTCCGCCGAGTGTCCTTCACTTTCCTCCGGGAAAGCGATTGTGCCACCGCCCATCTGGATCAAACCGGCCACGTAGTTGACGGCGCCAGCCGCTTGAGCGTTGAGTTTGCTCTGTTCTCGCGGGGTCACGTCAGGCACAATTGCAAGTGACAGCCACGCCTCATCGACTTCAAGGATTGAGGCGAGTTGTTTCATCATCGCCGGCTTTGGTCTGGCCTCACCAGCAAACCATTTGCGGACGGCTTCGGGGCTAACCGTTGTGCCTTGGGCCTCAAGTTGCTCGCGGACCCACTTTTGACGTCCGTGACCGGATGGCGCATGTGGGTGGTTCTCACACGCAGTCTCGATCCTGCGGGCAAAGCCCTTATCCCGGATCACCTTATCGCGAATCGCCTGCATTTCTTGACCCCTGAACTCTCATTTTACCAACCCCAAAATTTGGGTGATAGTCAACTTCATGTTGAACATATCGAGAGTGCGGGCGCGATTCAACCCCGCATGGAAGGCACAACAAGAGGTTGACAATCTAGGGTTAATTTCGGTGCGAGAGCCGCACACGTACCGTGTCGATGATTCGATCCTGAGTTACGCCTTTTGTCTGAAGGATTGCGAACTGTCGCTCATCTTCGGTCCCCTCGGCGAGGATCACATGAATGAAAACCGTAGGGTTTTTCTGACCCGGCCGCGCGAGGCGTCGGTTGAACTGATCCCAAAGTTCTAGCGACCAAGTGAGACCGTACCAAACTTGGATGAAGCCACCGAACTGCAGGTTAAGCCCGTGACCGATCGACGCCGGATGAGCGACACCCATGCCGATTTTTCCGGCGTTCCAATTCTTCACAAAGTTCTTATCGTCTTCAAAAAACACAGCTTTCGGAAACCGCTTACGAATGCGGTCGCGGTCGAACTGAAAGCTGTAACCGACGAGCACCGAATTGCCGGCCGCTTCGGCTATGATGTTTTCGAGGGCCTTGAGCTTGTAGTCGTGGATCGCGATCGTCTCACGCACAGCCGGAAAAACGTCGGGGTCGCTTTTATAGAGCCCTCCATTGCTGAATTGGAGAAGCTTATTGACCATGACACCGCGTGAGAGCGCTTCGACGTCGTATTGCTCGGCGACCATTGTGCGTTCGAAGGCCCGGTATTCCTTCATGAGCTTCGCCGGGAGTTTGACTTTTATCGGGTTGAAGTGTCGCGGCGGCAGATCGATGTAGTCCTGCGCCCGCAGCCCGATCATAATGTCTTTCATCGAGCCCATGATTTCGGCTTCGGCCGTGGGCTTGGGTTTTATCTCCCGGCTGAACGGATTGACGTCGAAGAACCGTGTCTGGAAATTCGTCTTGTTGTGCCCAAGCCGCTTGCCCTGGTCGATCAGGAAGGCTTGCCCGCCAAGGTCGATCAGGCCATTCGGGGAGGGCGTGCCCGACAACTCGACGACCTTCGACATATGCTTGCGCGCCTGCGCGAGAACACCGAATTCTGTCAGTTGCGGCTTTACGCGGACCTTCTTCCCGTTCTTGTATTTGATGCTCGGCGTGCGGCGGGAAAAGCCTTTCAGCCTGCTCGACTCGTCGTAGATCAGGACATCCCACCGCCAGCCGATCGAGCCGCCGATTGCCTCCCAAAGCCATTGAAGATTTTCGCGATTGATCAGGTGAATGTCGACGTCGGCGCGGACATTCTCCATCTGCAGCCGGTACTTCTCGGCGATCTGAGCCGCTGAAACAGCCGAGTTGACCGACGTGAAACCGAGCCGCTCCATAAGCCGGTCGAACGGGCTTTGTGCCTCCCGGATCGCGCGAAGCTTTTCACGGCCGGCAGCCAAGACGCGTTCATCGTCATCGTCGACCCGGATCAAGCTGTAGGTGAGTTCGTGCAGATGTTCCCACTGCTCGATCTCGTCAGGCCAGGTGTTCTTAACGACTTCAAGCGGGCCGACGATCAGCACGCGCCACGCCGGCCGCTTGTGCAGAATGCGCTGAACACCATCGAGCGAGGCACCGGTTTTGCCGAGGCTCATCTCGGCCGCGCCAAGCAGGCCCTCCATATCGACAATGCAATCCGACAGGTAGCGCTGATATGAGCGCATCATGCCACGCAGTCGGCGCCCGCTCGGTGCGAGGAAAATGCGTTCCTCAAAGTCGATTGTGAAACCGACCTGTTCGAGGATATGGAAGAAGGGCGAGTCGGTCATTCTATCGCCGCTTGCCCCTAGCGTTCGGGTCGTATTCGTCGAATGACGCAAAGCGGTGAATTCCAGTGACGGCCCACCGTTGAAACTGTTTGAGGCGCCGGTATCGACGCGGATCAGTGGATCTGCAATCGAACACCATTGGGTATGGTCTAATTCCGCGAGCTTTCATCCGCTCGAAACGATACATAATCGCTTCCCAAGTCTCGTCTTTAGCGAAGCCAACGAGCATATAAACGAGAAGGTGTGTTGGAGGTACGCCGTTTCTCTCTAGGCGGTCGACACCTCGAAAGAAGGCGTTTTCATGCCCAATATTGTCCCAGGCGGTGTATAGGCGGCGCTTGGTAAAGCTATCATCGCGATAGTCGACAGATGCTATTGCTCGCGCCACATCTTCATTGATGACCCTCACGTTGATGCCTTGGGAGAAGCAAACTTTGAACTTACCTTTGGCAATCTCGAAAACGCGCTCTTTCCACCAATCCGGGATGCTAAAAAAATCGTTGTCCAAAAGGTGGATGTGCTTAGGGAAACCCGGCCCTCGCCAGATTTGTTCAATCGTCTGCGCGGGGTAAGGTTTACCCTCTTTCGTCGGGACACAGCAAAAGGCGCAGGTTAGTCGGCACCCTCTTTGCGTGAAACCCATACTGGCTGTGAAATTCGAGTCAATCGAGTAGTCCAGCGCAAAGTGATCGTCGCCCACGACCGACTCTACGGTCGCGCTACTGTCGGTGCCTGTTCCCCCTAAAACCGCATCAGGAAAGAAGCGCCTAAACCGTGAAACTCGGTCCCTGCTAAACTCAAATATCGCGCTTCCGTAAACTCGATCGTATTCGGGCTCATCAAAATGCTTCCTAGGGGAGCGCTCAAAATAAACCTGGTCACCTTGCCTTCGATGCCAACTGGCGAGTCTCATGAGAGCGAAGTTGGGAAGTTTCCCATCCAACTGAGTTATGCGCACTTTCATTGATAAATCACCAAATAGTTGAATATCTAGTCGAAAAGGGCACAACCGTCGTCCAGGTTGTCGATCACATGGACGGACATGCCGGCATCCCGGAGCCGCTTTACCTCGCGCTCCTGGTGAAGTTTGAGCGGCTCCCCAAAGTCCTTGAATTCGACGATGATCAACCGGCCGCGCTTGAAGAACCAACTATCGGGGCAGCCGTGCCGACCGATGTAGGCCATGCGCCGAGCCTTCCAGCCTTTCGAGCGGGCGTAGTCGGTGACCGGGTTCTGGACGTGCGGAATCTCGCCCATGGATTACCCGAGCAAATCGTCAAAATCGGAACGCGGTATAGGTGTCGGATTCACAGTGGGATTCGGTGCCACGTTCACCTTCGTCAGTGCGTCAACGATGCATCGCGCCGGATCGGCACCTTTACCGAAAAACCATCCGTCAACGAACCAGAAGGTGGCAATCGCCTGCCATCCGTCTTCAATGGAGTAGTTGAGCACGAGACACTTCAACGTGCCTTTGAGCGGGCCGCTATATTTGTCGCGCTTAGGGTCAATCAGTGTGCGAATGAGCGTTTCAATTGCGTGGAGGGTCACTTGCGTATTTCCTCAAACCAGGCTTCGACGTATCCCGGCACGTCATAGAGAGGGTTGCCCGCAAACTCCTTGTGATAGGCCGCACGCATCTCGGCATGGCTCACGACTTTCCCGCCGATCACATTCGCCGATGAGCCTGGCGCACTCCCAGGTGCGTACCAACCCTTCTTTTCTTCATCGGCCGTGAGTGGCCGTTCATTGTCATACGGGCCGATCTGTGAGGCGCCGCAATGCTCGCAATGAAACGGGCCGCATTGGGTTAAACCGACACCGACATCAACGAAATCAGCCCGGCATATAGTCGAGCAGTAGGGGCAGGCTTCCGTGGGTTCCTGCTCTCCGTAGCAATATCCCGTCATCTGCGCCTCGCGATCTCGACGAGCCGATCCAATTCGTACTTTTCGACGCCCAACTTTTCCGCGAACTCGGAAAGGAAAGCATCGTCGTCATGCTCTTGGTCACGAACTTCCTCGCACCGGCCGCAATATTGGCTACCCATCCTCGCGGTGTTGCCGCACGGGCATTTCGGGTAGCTCGCTTGACGGCGGCTTCGTTCGCGTCTGGCGGCTTCTTGTTCAGGTGTGCGCTTCATCGGACTACCCAAGGAGTTCGGAGAAATCGTTCAGGCTGCCAGTGCGAGGCGGTACAGTCTCTCGGCCGGACTCGGCTTCGAGATAGGCGCGGATGACCGTCGCCGCGGCTTGCGCGACGATTGCATTGCCGTAACCGCGCAATCGTCCCACACGGACGGGAGCCCCATCAACCAGCGGGAATGTGCTGGGTTCAACTGGCCTCCAGCTTCCATCCCGGCAGAAAAGCCAGTCAGCATCTCGCCAGAAACCGTTAGTCGCGCCGGACCGTCGTGTTCCAGCATCAGCACCGCGTCGTTCAGGTTGACAGAATGCCCCTGCGCCCGGCGCTTCTCCGGGTCTTGACCCCTGCCTCTCTGTGAGTTCGGAGATTGCACGGTCGGCCAACCGGCTACCGAAGCCATCGCCGCCAAATCTGGTCCTTTCGACCTCATGGCCTCGATGATCGCGCCTTGCGACGATCTCACGCCCTTGTCCGCCAATGCCGATGTTGGTGTCGGCCAGCCAGCTAAATAGGTCACTCTCGGCAGTGGCTTGCCCTTGGTCCCGTAAAGGTCTTCGTCCGACATCTGCGATCGATCCGAGCGAAAGTCCCTGGCCGCCGGTGTCGGCCAGGGACTCCGTGACGAACCAGAGCCTTTGCCGGATGTGCGGCGCACCGACGCCCGCAGCGCACAGATCGGCACCCCCAACGGCACGGCCCATTGTTTCCAGGTCAGCTCGTACAGCCCCGAGCCACAGCCGTCCGTCAGCGCTCGCAACCTGCTCGCCAAAGACAACTGCATGCGCGCACTCGCGGATGAGGCGTGCGAATTCGGGCCAGAGATGTCGATCGTCGGCGTGGCGATCACAGCCGCAAGCGAGGCAGATGAAATGTCCGGTCTTGCGAGGATGGCAGAGATTACGGCTGCTGCCACATTGAGGGCATCGTTGGCCTTTGCCGGCTGCCGAGAACGGTGGGCACGGGCAGGAGCCTGTCCACACGGGTCGATCGTCGGGCCATCCGGCGAGACGGAGTGCGTAGGACCAAACTCCAATGCCTGCGAAGGCGTGAAATTGGGTGTAACCAATGAGGTCAGAAGCTCTAAGATCACGGATGTCACCTTCAAAAACATCCCCAGGCGCAATCAGGTCGCGAGCAATTAGTTCGCGCAACCAAGCTGCGTTTTGCGGATCAATTTCATTGTATAAGGCGCTCATTCGACGAGCCCCAATTCTTGCGGAGTAAAATTCATTCGGTCGAGCAACGCATGGCAGGTCGGGCAAAGCACCCAAACCTTTTGAGGCCACGAACAGTTCTCTTTGCTTTGCCTTGCACCGAAACGCTGATGAGCGGGTTTGTGGGCAACATCGAGAACCCTATTGTCACCGCACGATTCACACGCCCGCGGTGCTTCCGGATGCCATCGGTGAAATCGCACCATCCGACCGTCAGGCGAGCCCCTAGTTTTTGATCGTGCCCTATAAATCGCTTCCGCTTGCGGGCGCCTTAAATGGAATTCACGAGCAGAACGGGCATTTCTCGTTTTTCGGCAATCCTCCGAACACAACCATTTGTTGCCTTGACCAGGTTCAATAGCGAACCAGTTGTCGCACTCACGACAATGATGCCCACCGAGAAGATCGTCCGTTTTCCCACCGTGCAGCTTTCGGTATCTAGCTTTGCATTTTCCCGAGCACCAAATGCGGTGCGACCTAGAAGGTGGCAACGGCATTTCACAATTTCTGCACTGGTCGGCTAATGCGCTCATCGTGGTACATTAATCAACATTTAGTTGAATTTCAACACGCGCAGAAGCAAATCCTTCATCGGTTCAGACCCTTTTTCGTGAAACCCGATCTCGCTCAGGATCTTTTCCGCTTCCGCGATGTAGCGATCATAATCGATGTCGGCCGGGAACTCGTCGGGGAGGGTCATCAGCGGCCGGCACCCCTCAGTTTTTGGCACCTTCGGTCGGTTCCCGGTGCTCGGGTGCGGTTTAACTTTGATGATCGGATCGCCGTCCGTCGACCAGATGTAGCGCACGACTTTACCGAGATAGCCGTTCCGCCAAGTCGCGCCACCGGCCGCGTTGACCACGGTGACGAAGCCCCGCACATCCCGCGACTGGCGAATCGTCTGCTCGATCGGCGTGCCATTGAAAATGTGCTCAAGCACCGCGTCCGAGCAAATCGTCATCTGCGGGTTCTTCATCATCTGCGCGCGGACGTCGTTTTCTTCCGGCCGGCTGCTCCAAGGGTTGCCGATCGGGCCTTTGCGCTTCACCTTTCCATCAGCCTTGATCGCAATGTACGTGTTGACCGACTGGTTATAGATGGCTCGGATTTCGTTGAATTCGGCTTTGAAGCCCGAGCGCGCTTCCCACCAATCGGTGATTTCCTTGAGCAGGCCAGCCTTTGGCCGGTCACCCTCGATCCCTTCGAACACGTCTCGCGGGCATTTGAAAAGCACGCCGTCTGTGTTGCCGGACACGACGGGAATGCCGAGCTTCTCGGCACGCTCGATGAGCATGAGCAAGGACAATTGGCCGGTCAGCGTCACCGCGATCAGTAGGTGCGGTGCGTAGAGAATGGAGAAGCGCGAGCCGAGCTTGCCGTAGGCGCCGTTGAGCGCGATCTTGCCGGCCTTGTCCTTCACCTTGTCCTTGTTCTTCTTGGCTTCCAGGCGGTCCTTGATCAGCCCGCCGTAGACCCGCAGAAAGTCCTTGCCCAACGCCGCGGGGTAGAGCCCAAGCTTCATGATGATAGCGGGGTACTGCGATGCGACGTCGGCATCCACGAGCACGTAGTCATCATCGGATCGGACAGCCCGGTTCTTCTCGGTCGAATGCAGACCACCGATCCCGAACGAATAGGTCGAATGGCCGAGCTTGAACTTGAAGTCCTCGAACGTTTCGGGTTTCTCGACCTTGCCGTCAGCTTTGATGATGAAATCGGTGTTGCGGATCTTGCGCAACAGGTCTTGCAGAACCGGCGTTTCGAACTCCATCCAGTCCGGCACGCGATATTGGAATGTAGAGCCGGGCTTGGGCGGGTTTTTCTGCGGACGGTTGCCGGTAAGTTGGGTGATGCGCTTTTTGATGATGCCTTCGCCCATCTGCGCGTCTGATTTCGAGCGGAAGTCCAGATCGTATTGCTGGCCGAGCGCCACACGCAGTTCGAGCGGTTCCTTGAGCGCGTTGAACACATTCTCGGTCGCGTCGAGATCGCTGACCAAGCAATAGTCGATCACGTCGTCCATCTGGTCTTCGGTAAGGTCCGCGTCCTCCGGGTACGGCAAGTCCTGCAGCCGCCGCCCGTGCAGCCGGCCATTGAGCACCTTGAGGCTTTGCATCACCGCAGGATTGGGCTCGATCAGGTCGATGTGGTCGATATTCGGGATCGCGATTTCAAGTTCGGATTCGACATCCCACCACCGGATGCCGCCTTTGATGATCCGATCGCTGCAGCGCTTCAGGTCTACCGTGTTTGTGCCAGACAGCGCCTTGTAGATCATCGGCACGTCGTAGGTCAGGCCGTTGAAGGTGACGACGGTATTGGCACGCATGATGCGGCGAACGCGGTTGTGGTCGAACACCTTCCGGTGACTGTGCTCGAAACCTATGCGCCGGCCATCCGACTGCCGCTTGAAGGCCACGTAGAACAGGGCACGGTAGCATTCGACGTCGCAGAACACGACTTCCTTGTGCCGCGGCTGCCGGGAAATTGCCCGGTCGAGACCGACGATATCGCGGTAGAGGTCAACGAGCATCAGGAGCGATTTGGCACAGGCAATTCTTCAAGTGCCTTAAGTGCCTGCCCGGTCTTCACCCGCCAAAACTCTGCGATTCGTAGGGTCTTGGTTGGCATATCCCAACCGTCACACACGGTCTCATTTACATTTGCCCAATCGTCTAGAGCGCGAACCGCCTTCAATGCGGCTTTGTGTAGACGTTCATATTCATAGTTGGCCATGATCAAAACCCCATCTCGACAATGAGAAAAAAGGGGCGCCCGAGAGCGCCCCCAAACAGCCTTGGGGAGGCTATTCAGATTTCGTCGTCATCGTCGATCGACGAGCGGCGAGACGACTTGCTCGATGACTTGCCCTTGGGCTCATCGAAATCATCGTCATTCTCGTCGCCGAGATCCTCGAACTCGTCGTCGTCGATCCCGCCACCGCCGAAGCGCTCGCCGTGCTTCACCCACTGCAGGCCGTCGATGGTCGCGAAGATGCCGTTGCCGCCCTTGTCCTTGTTCTTGACGGCGTAGATGTGGAACTTCGCGATGGCGAAGGCACCGGAATAAATCTTGTCGTCTTCCTCGGTGACTTCTTCCTGGCCGTCGCGGTCACGCAGCTTCACCTTGCGGTCATTGCTCATAGGCACATACATCATGCCCTCGTAGCCGTCGCGGATATCGCCGTCGTCGTTGGTGTAGTCGTCACCATCGCGCAGCGGAAAACGCTTGGTGTCGAACTTCGGGTTTTTGCCCGGCCACTCCTTCTTCTTCAGATGCTCGATCGCCTTCTCGACGACCTGGATGGCCATCTTGCCTTCCTTGGTGCTCTTATCGAGCAGGCCGTTCATCCGGTAGGCCAGCTTGCCGCCTTCCGTCGAAGCCGTCTTCTTGAACATGTGGCAGTAGCTCAGCCGGCACATGATGCTGATAATGCCGGTTTCGGCGTTGAAACTTGGTTTGTATGCCATCGCAGTAGCTCCGTAGGTCAGATGTCGAAATCATCGGGATCGTCGAGATTTTCGAATTCGGTTGCGCGTAAGATCGCCGGTCTTTCATCCTCCACCGGCACCAGAACCGGCTTTGGATCGCCCTGATCGACAAGGGCTTTCGGGAAGACTCCTTTCCCCAAGACTTTATCAAGTTGCGCGACGGAAATCAACTTTTTGTTGAATAATTTGTCATCGCGAAGACCACGCTTGCGTAGCCAAGCCTCTGATTTTTCGTCGTCCTTGTGCTTCCGGGGCGGCGCTCGACCGGGGACAGCTTTCACGCCATGCGACGGCCCGTTTTCGAGCACGTCGGCAATCTCATCCGCGTGCAAACGGTCCAGCCACTTCCGGATGATGCCCGCGTGCTGGTTGATCGTGCGACGGCGGGCAGGGGTGATGCCCTCAAGATCGGGCAGTTCGATATCGTCGTCACTGTCCAGGTCATCGAATTCGAGACCGAGAAATTCGAGCTTCCACGACTCGTGCTCGGGGCAGGCACCGTCGATCCGGGCTGCCGGGCACCATTGGCACGCGCTCTCGGACGGCGTGCAAGGCGCATTCGGATCGCGGCTGGCGTCTGCCGCCTCGCGCACTTCCTCGCCGAACGCCAAAAGCTCGTCGAGCGTGATCACCCATTCACCGCCACCGGCCGAGTTGCGGGGCTGGTCGATGATGATGCGGAAGCGCTTGGCATCAGTCAGCGCGCGGGCGATCTGCTCCCAAAAGGCCAGTGCGTAGATGCGCAACTGTTTGTTGCCGACCGCCTGAACAGCGATACCTTGGCCAAACTTCAAGTCGGAGATCACGATCTCATCGGCGCTCACAATGCCGGCGTCAACCGTGCCACCCTGGTCGTTACCGGCGTCATCCTTGCCGACCCAAGGCGTGGTGTTGACCCACGTCTCGACGAATAGGGCGCCCTCAAACTCCCGGATGCGGTCGATGCCCGGTTGCAGAAAGTCGGCCATGTCTTCATCGACCGTGAACTTGAAGCCATCGGCCTCGATCTCGGTGTCAATGAAATCGTAGGGCTCGAACCCAAATTCCAGGCAGGTTTCCCTGACCCAATGCGCCGCCGTACCTTCGGCCGCAAATTCGCTCGACCGTTCTTCCCTGATGCCGAGTTTCTTGATCCGGTTCAGCGCGCCAGCGCAGGCCATCCACATGCTCGATGCGGAAGGGGAGTGCTTGGAATGGCGGCGCGCAAGGACTTCGGTCGACGTCATCACCTGATCTTTCGCTTCTTCGTCGTTCCGAGATGGTAAAACCCGCAAAACTGGCACCGGTAGAAACCGACCGGTTTTCTGAGCCTGCGGTGGTTGCGAGACGCGCTTTGAGCGTCAGCAATGGTAGGAAATTTTTCCTTGCCTATGCAGCCGCGATTGTCGTCCGGGTAACCCTTGATAGCGGTGATCCGAACCTTGGCGCGCATTTTCGTCATAGCACTCTCCTTGAGGTTTTCAGGAGAGACGGTGATCAGGTCGACCGTCTCGCCAGAAAACCCCGAGCCCGAAGGCTCAGGGCGCTCTGGTCCGCCGACCTTAGATATCGTCGCCTTCGCCGTCCCCATCGCCGTCGCCGTCGCCCGGCTCAGGAGTGATGCGGCCGGCCTTCGCCTGCTTGTCGATCCACTTGACGAAACGCTGGACGTCCTCGCCCTTGTCGATCTCCTTCGCCAGCTTGTACCCGAGCTTGTCGAGCGCCTCGCGCAGTTTGGACTTGCGGGCCTCCGTCTCGGGGTCTTTCTCGTTCGCCTTGAACTCGCCGAGCCAGGCGCCGGCCTTCTTGATCGAGGCTTCCATGGCGCTCTTGTCGTCGTCGGAAAGACCTTCCGAGCCGCCGTCATCGTCCTTGCTGTCGCCCTTGGCGTCATCCTTCTTGGTGCTGCGGCGGGTCGCCTTCTCGCCGCCTTCGTCTGCGGCCTTGCCGCCCTTGTTGGCCTTGGCCGAGCCGAGCACCTGGCGCAGCAGATCGTTGTGTTCGGCGAGCAATTCGTTGTTCTTGGAAAGCAGGTCTTCCAGTGACATCAGGGTCTCCGTTCGATTGGGTGTGAGCCGCACCGCTCCGGGGTGGCTGTTCAACACATAATCAACTGCGTTCGGAATAGTCAACTATTTGTTGATTATTTTTTTGGGCTCGGCTACGTTCGCGTCATCGTTGAATTTAAGGAGACGTGCGGTGGACGTGGAAGACCTGCTTGGAACGGTAGATGATGGTCGTCCGGACAGGGGCAATCGTTATGAGAAGGCACGCAGCAGCCGCGGCCCGCTGCATGATCTGCTGACCGAAAAACTCCCCGACTTTCGGCACGAGACGTCCGGCGTCTGCAACCTTCACATGCTCGCCAAGGTTCGCGGCATCACGTTTCAGGCCGTATATAAGTGGTTCGGACGTGAGAACCGCATCCCCTACAAGCAGGCCAATTGGCTGATCGAGCTTTCTGCGAATCAGAAGGAACGACCGGAAGGTTTTCGGCCGCTCACCTACGACGATCTGCGCCCGTTCATCGCGAACTAAGCACCGCGCCGAACATGCTTGAAGGCGTCGAGCCGCTCGCACGCGCAGGTGCCGCAATCCACTGGCTGCACCCCAAGTCGAAACGGCCGATCGGCAACGATTGGTCGGATAAGCCTGTTGCGACAATCGAAAAACTTCGCCGGACCTTCCGGAACGGGAACAACGTCGGCATCCGCTTCGGGCAGTGGTCATGCATCGGCGGCAATTATCTACACCTGATCGACCTGGATATCCGCAACCCGGCCTATGTCGCGGAAGCGAAACGGCGACTTGAAGAACTGTTCCCAGGCTATACTGAATTCCCCTGCGTACAGTCGGGGTCAGGCGGTGAGAGCCGGCACTACTATATCTTAAGCGAACGATCTTTCCCGTCGCGGAAACTCGCGCATAGCCGAGAAAAGATGCTCGGCGCGGACGGCAAACATCATTGGGCGTGGGAGATCGAACTTTTCGGCACCGGCAAGCAGGCCGTCATCCCGCCCTCGATCCATCCGGATACCGGCAGACCGTATCGCTGGATCAAGCCGCTCGATCTCGAATGGCTCGAATTTGGCCTTGGGCCGTTTGTGCGTGCCAGCGCGATCGAGAAAATCGGCGAGCGGACGCGCCAGCCCGACATCCCGGATTCCGAACGCAATCAACCTCTCGGAATCTCGATCGAGCAGGCGAAAAAAATCCTGTGGGATCTGCCTGCCGACCAATGGCGTGAGGATCGCGACGGCTGGCTCACGGCCGGCATGGCGCTCCACCACGAGTTCGACGGCAGCATAGAAGCGTTCGAGATGTGGTGCGATTTCTCGTCGCCGAGCAACAAGTTCGATCGCAAAGACCAAAAAAGGGTCTGGAAAAGCTTCAAGGGCAAGGAAAAGCCCGTTCGCATGGCCACGCTCAAGAACGCAGCTCGCGAGGCGCAGCTTGAGCAAGAGTTCGAAAATCTCGACGACGGGTTTGACGAAGATGACGAAGACCCAAATCAGAATGCGCTCGACGATGAGTTTGACGATCTGCTCGGCGCCGCGCCGGCCGAGACAAAGGACAAGCCGGAGCCGGTTTCCAAACGCCAGCAAAAACTGAACAAGGCTGACGTCGAAGCGCAGTTTGGTCGCGTGCCGCCGCGCGTGGCGAAGTTGAACGCCAAGCATGCCGTCGCATTCGTGAACGGCAAGACGGTCATCATCACGGAAAACAAGGACGGCTCTGTCGCCTACGGATCGGTCGGCGATTTGCACAATTTTTATGAGAACGATCGCGTTGCGACCGACAAGGCGACTGAACCGGTAACGAAGGCGTGGATGCGGCATAAGTTGCGCCGCGAGTTTCCAAACGGCATCGTGTTCGCGCCCGGCCGCGACGTCGAAGGCGCCTATAATCACTGGCGAGGCTTCTCGGTGAAGCCCGACCCCAAGGGCTCATGCACTCTGTTCCTCGCGCATCTTCGCCGAGTGGTCTGCAGCAACGACGACGTCGCCTACCACTATGCGATCGGCTGGCTCGCGCACATGATCCAGCGGCCAGGTGAAAAGCCCGGTGTCGCGATGGTGCTGCGAGGCAAGAAGGGCGCAGGCAAGGACACGATCGGCGACTACGTGGGCAGCCTTTTCGCGCAGCACCACGTTAAAATAGGTCAGAAGGAGCATCTGATCGGGCGATTCAACATGCATCAGGAACGATGTCTCCTTCTACACGTCGAAGAGTCCTATTGGGCCGGGAACAAGGGTGACGACGGGCCGCTTAAATTTCTTATTACGTCCGAGAAAGTCCTGATCGAGCCGAAGGGCGTCAATGCTTTCCACGTCGACAGCGTGTTGCGGCTGTTCATGTCGTCGAACGAAGATTGGGTGGTGCCGGCCACCAATGACGAGCGGCGCTATTTTGTGCTTGACGTCGACGATTCCCGGCGCGGCGACAGGAAGTATTTCCGCGCTATCCGTCACGAAATGACGCACGGCGGTAGGGCCGCGCTGCTTCACCACCTGCTCAACTACGATCTCAGCAATTTCGACGTCCGCGACGTGCCTAATACCGAAGGTCTCGCGCAGCAGAAGGTTCAGGGCCTCAAGAACATCGAACGTTGGTGGTTCGACATGCTGGAATCAGGCGAAATGCCTGGTCTGGACGTCATGAGCCGCAATTTCTCCCGAGTGGGCGATTGGACCGCAGAAACTGTCGCCGTCGATCGCGACGATTTCCGCGACAACTACTCCCGTTGGCTCCGTAAGCGCCGCTTCGATGGTGAAGAATTGGCCTATATCCAGTTCGGGCACCGGCTTCGGCTGATGTTGCCGTCGCTGACCGGTCAGCAGCCCCGGAAGGACGGCACGCGCATCCGCACATACGTCTTTCCCGACTTGGAGACCTGCCGGAAAGAGTTCTCAAAGTGGATGCAGTCGGAACTTAAGTGGCTCAACGGCCCAATCATCGAGCACGAGCCCGATACTGACGACGATGATGATCAGGACGATTTCGACATATGAGCGGGCATTGGCACAGAGATATTGCCGATCTGCTCGGTCACGAGCCCCGATTTGTCGTCTTTTGCTCATACGGCAACGACAGCGTTGCGCTGATCCAGTGGGCGCACGAACAGGAGCTTGGAGACCTGGTTGTCGTGTATTCCGACACCGGGTGGTCCGCCCCTTGGTGGCGCCAGCGCGTTGATGAGCTCGAAAAATGGGTGCATTCGCTCAGCTTTTGGACATCACGCACTCAGTCCATCGGATTTGTGGAATTGGCTCGACGAAAGAAGGCGTTCCCCACTCAGAGATATCAGTGGTGCTCCTACATCCTGAAGATTGAGCCTGCTGCACGCTGGTTGCGTGTAAATGACCCCCAGGCTCGGGCCGTCTGTCTTGTTGGCGTTCGCCGCGAGGAAGGGCCTGACCGCGCCAGCTTCCCCACGTTCCTGTTGCGCAGCGGAAATCACGGAAACCGCGTCATGGTTGCCCCTTTTGCCGAGATGGCGGAAGCAGATCGGGACCAACTCTTAAGGCGGGCCGGCGTCGAACCATTGCCCCATCGTTCGATGGAGTGTTCGCCGTGCATAAACTCTAACAAGAGCGACATCCTGGCTCTGACCGAGACCAGCATTCGGGATGTTGAACGCCTTGAAGCCGAGATGCAGGGTGAGTTTGGTCTCACTCGGAACGGAAAGCCGCGCACCTTCTTCCGTCCGCATAGGCACGGCGGCGCAGTTGGTATCCGAGAAGTCGTGAAGTGGGCGAATTCGAAGCGCGGCGCCTACCGGCCGGCAGACCCCGAGCCTGAAGACGATCTCCCTGACGAAAATCTTGGAGGTTGGGACACTTTCGGAGGCTGCGGGTGATCGAGCGAGAGAAAATCGCCGCCCGCATCCGCGCGTTGCTTGCGAAAACCGTCGAGAACGGATGCACCGAGAACGAAGCGATCTCGGCGGCCAAGCTCGCGGCGGCGCTCCTGGCCAAATACAATATGACGGTCGACGAGGCCACGCTTCGCGCCAACCCGTTCAAGCAGCAGACCTATCAGCAAGAGGATGAAGTCGGCGAGCGGCTATGGAAAGTCGCCGCGGCTATCGCGGAGTTGACCGGCTCCCGGTATTGGCGATCCCCGCATGGCGTGGCGCCCGTCGTCATCACGTTCTTTGGGTTCGAACACGAAGTCCAGATTTCCCGCTACCTTCTGGCCATCTGCGCACGGGCAATGGGCGACGGGAAGAACAGCATCATCCGCAAATATGCGCTGCTCGTGCCAGCGCGCCGGCGGCGGCACCTGCTCGCCTTCCTAGATGGCATGGCCGACCGGCTTGCCGAGCGTATCACTGACCAGATCCCCAAAGCCCCGCCTGGCGCAGGGCTCGTTGTGTTGCGCAACAGCCTGATCGATGCAGCGCTACCGGTGGCGCTCCGAAAGTTGCGCAGCCGCGGCAGTCGGTTTCTCGATGACGCCTATGTGGACGGCCAGATGCGCGCCAATGAGGTTTCCCTGAACCAGGGCCTACGCGACGAGCAGGCCAAGGCGCAGCACCGGCTACGGTAAAGGATGGTTGCCCTCCCACCCGGCATGACGATGCGCACTTTCCGCTACGGTGGAATGAGTCGTCACTATCCACCGACACGCGTGGCCATCAATCGTTGGGTTCGAGAGCCCGGCTACAAGGTTGGCCGCGAGTTTCGACTGCAAGCGCTCAGCCGCGCATTTGGTCTTGGTGAAACGTACCTGCGGAAATATTGTGCCGGTCTCGCGTCCATGGGTTCGGCGCTCGAACGGGAAATCCTGCAGTGGACAGCCGAGCACCCTGATCTGAGCCAGAACAACGCCGAATTCGAGATCACGTTCTTCGCCACGATCAGACCCGAATAAAACTACTTCTCGTCTTCACGCAGCGGCTTTACGCCGCCTGCAAGTTTCCCTTCTCGAAAGCTCTGCACCGTGGCGTGACGAAGCTTTTCCTCGCCCTTGAGGAACTTCACCCGAGCGACCAGGCCCGGCTTTATCCATTCCGCCTTCGCGATCGGCAGACCTTTGGGCGGGGCCGCTCCTGCCCGTGCTCGAACTCGCTCCCAAAGGCGCTCCCGGATTCCCCGCGGCAACGTCACGAACGCACCGCCGACGTAGTTGCCGCTTTCATCCGCCATCAGCGCCATAGCCGGCTTGCCGCGCTCGCGCTGGACACCCACAATCGAGAAGTCCGCTTCGTCGTAGCACTTCGCCTTCACCCAAGCCGTCGTGCGCCCGCTCGCGTAGCGGGAGCCCGTTCGCTTGGAGACCATGCCCTCTAGTCCTTGCGCATCGATCGCCCGGTATATCCGTGCAGCCGTCCCTTCGATTGCTTCGCTGAACTGAAAGCGGTTGTCGGTGTCGCTGTCGGCGAGCAGGTCAGCCAGCAATGCCCGACGTTCTTCGATCGCCATTCCCCGCAGATCGTGGCCGTTCAGATGCAACAGATCGAAAGCCATGAAGACCGGGCGTCCAGGCTCTTTCGTGATCGTGCTGCGAAGCATCTTGAAATTCGGCTTGCCGAGCAGATCGAACACGATGATCTCGCCATCGATAATCGCGTCCTCGCAGTCCAGTGCTGCGGCACTCTCGACGAGAGGGGCGTACTTGGTCGACCAATCGTAGCCATTTCGCGTGAAGATCCGCGTTGTCGTCTGCATCTTGATCAGTTGGCTCCGGTAACCGTCGAATTTGATCTCGTGAATCCACTCGCCGCTCTCTGGCGGCGTATCGACGAGAGTTGGTAGCATCGGCTCAATGAACGCGAGCCCGGAAACGGAACACTTAGGCACAACATGAAGTCTGCAACAGAGAACCTTTCCTGTCGATAAACTCGCACTCAGGTTGATCCTCAACCGCGAGGCGATCCTGCCATGTCGGCGCGGAAATTCGTTGATTTTGGAACAAAACATGAAGATTGGCACAGATGACTTTTTCATCTGTGCCGCATCTGTGCCAGGCGAAGCCTCGTAACCGATTGATTTTCCATTGGAAAAAATTGGTGGAACAGATGGAACAAATGGAACAAATGATTTTCCAATTCGCTGTATACGGACAGGACTTCTCGTGAGAGTTCCAAAATGTCCATTGTGCTTTTTTGCGTTTTTCTCGTGCGCGCACACGTAGAAATCATTTGTTCCATTTGTTCCATCTGTTCCATCATTAAATAATATAATAAAAAGAAGGAGTTATCTGGCACAGATGCGGCACAGATGACCGGCTTTGGCACAGATGAATTCGCGTTTTTTGAAATTTTCGAAAAAAATTCGAAAAAAATTCGCGAAAACCGGGATACTCAATTCGAGGGCGAATTTGGACTTTTAGGAAAAAATTCTTAAGTTTGTTGCGCCTCACGGCTCTGCGCCCCCCGCGAGTGCCGTTTTAGGGCGGTAGGGAGCCGGAGCGACCCTGTTGACGATCGTCGAGCGCTCAACGTATTGTTGAATAATCGCACTCAGGTTGATTGAATGACTGGTAATATCGACACGTCAGACTTACGTGATCGCGCTACGGCTCGGCTGTTTGGAGATCGGTATTACCGCTCTACCCCATGCAGGCGTTGCGGCCATGTCGTGCGCCGTGTGGCAAATGCGCACTGCGTTAACTGCACATCGGAATATGCAAACGCGTGGAAAGCATCTCGCCTAGGGCAGGAACGGGCTCGCAAACGGAAGTGGCGTAAAGCCAACCGTGAGACCGTGAACGCGAGCAAGCGCAAGGCGCGCGCTAGCAGGGCTGCCGAGACGCTGCAGAAGAAACGAGACCGTGCCGACCTACGCGCCATTCGCGCCGGCTATAGACGGCTTTTACATCGCGCCCATATCGCGGCCAGACGTCTGCCCGATAATCCAGTGGATCGCACCGCGGCGAAACGGCTGTCGTGGCGCCGGATGCGCGCGCTTAGGCGTGCTCGCAAACGTAGCGCCGATGGCGCATACACGAATGAACAGGCGCATTTCATCCTGCAGTTACAGAACGGCCATTGCGCCTATTGCCAGTCAACCGTCGACCTATGTGTTGATCACATGGTGGCACTGTCGCGCGGCGGCTCCAATCACGGGCACAACATTCAATGGCTATGTAAGCCGTGTAACGACGCTAAGGGCGCCCGATCGGATGACGAATACCGATCGTTGAGAAACATCGAGCACCGCAATAGTGCGGCCGATTGGGTTCGCATGCTGTGGCGCGTCCTAGACTGCTAGGCACAACGGCTCGGGCTTCACATAGGCACAACGGCACGTCAGCCGGGCAGCCCGAGCTATGCCCGATCACCATCCCGCACGCAGGCAACGCCTTAAATCCGATCGGCGCCAATCGCCGCTAGGCTAGGCACGGGCAAGGCGGCTGTAGCCGAGCCGGCTTGTGCGCCTGGTCGTCGAGACGCTTCCACGGCTGCGCCTGGTCGTCGAGACGCTTCCACGGCTGCGCCTGGTCGTCGAGACGCTTCCACGGCTGCGCCTGGTCGTCGAGACGCTTCCACGGCTGCGCC
>QFCS01001006.1_pt1 | contig 42623 bp, 42 predicted proteins | sample 3576561 | NCBI WGS metagenome assembly QFCS01 | reverse complement strand
TCCAATTATCTACAGAACGTTGCCGTGATTGCGGGTGCAAAAGTAGCACTCTTTTACTTCTTTCCAAATCTTTTTTACCCTCTTTTTTAATCTTTTTTTTAACTCACTGGTTGTGAGACCTAAATACATCAAAGTTTTTTTGTTTTATCCTACTGCAGCCAACGGAAGCTTACACATTATACTTCATATCCCCTCTTTCTTCACAAGAAACCAAAAACTACAAGCACTTTTCTTGACAAACAAACTTCTGCCGGTTACGAAAATAAAATGTTAATCATCATAATTTTCAAACCGATTGGTGATTTGACGGTTATTAAATCGATTAGCGTTACGGTTTATGGGAATGTATTCCCGGTTAATATGCTTCATTTTGGGATAATAAAACCTAAAATAAATTCCGGCCAGAATGCCGAACAGAAATCCTCCGATATGTGCAAACCAGGCTACACCATCTTCCTCAATCGGATTTTGTGAGGCTGTATAGACACTGAGCAACTGTTGTGCAATCCAAAACAACAGGAAAAGAAATGCAGGAACACTAAAAATTTTGATGATAAAAAGCACTTTTATTTTTGATCTGGGAAACATAATCAAGTAGCATCCAAGGCAACCTGAAATAGCACCACTGGCTCCCAGACTCGGAATGATTGAGTCGGGTGCAGCAAAAACATGTGCTAAAGCAGCGATTAACCCGGCCAATAAATAGAAGACCAGAAAGCGTTTTCGTCCGATAGTGGATTCTATATTATCTGCAAAAATCCAGAGAAAAAGCATGTTGCCAATCAGATGCATCCAACCGCCATGCATGAACATCGAGGTAAAAAGTGTACCATATATAGGAGCAGGTCCCTGATGATGCGGAATACCTTGTATGTTGCCGACTAAATCGACTCCTTTTGTTATTTCATAAGGAACCGTACTGTAGGCATAGGTAAAAACCTCATTTGGAATTTGCAAAAACAGAAATACTACAATATTTACTAAAATAAAGGTGTAGCTAAAAACGGGAAATTGTCCGCCTTTAACCTGATCATCGCCTATGGGAAAGAGCATATCTTGTTGTTTTTAATTTCTTGAGAACTTTTGAAAAAATTTCTTTAAAAAAAGTTTTTTGGTATCTTCGCCGGAAAATAATTCCAGCGTGAAACTCATCACCTTTTTAGCCTTACCGGAAAAGGAACAATATCAAATTCTTTTTAAGAATGGTGTTATTGTTGCTGAACGAAATGAAAAGCCGGTCATCAAAAAACTGTATAGTTTAAATACTTTTTTTGTAGAAGTTCATCTGCATTTTGGTACGGAGGAAATTCTGTTTAAAAAAGTTTTTAAAGCCGGTGAACTCCTGGACGGTTACCTTAGTGAGTTTAAACTGATTTTACCCAAAACCAGCTGATTATACATGCTTATTCTCACAAAGCTCTAACAAAACACCGTGTGTTGCTTTTGGATGAAGAAAGGCTATATCTAAACCCTCTGCTCCTTTTCGGGGTGTTCTGTCAATCAGTTGCACTCCTTTTTGATCTAATTCATTCAGATTTTCTTCTATGTTTTTTACTGCAATAGCCAGGTGATGAATTCCTTCTCCTTTTTTTTCTATAAATTTTCCGATCGGTCCGTCGGGTTCGGTGGATTCCAACAATTCAATTTTAGATTGGCCGATCATGAAAAAGGCTGTTTTTACTTTTTGCTCTTTCACTTCTTCGATATTGTAGCATTTGAGTCCGAGCATATTTTCCCAAAAAGGAATAGCTTCTTCCAGGCTTTTAACGGCTATACCGATGTGTTCGATGTGTGATAAATTCATGTTTATTTGTCTGTTTTTAATTTTACCAATTGGCGAATGAGATCCCGATTCCGATTGTGGTCTGGCTGTGGTTATAGTCAACCAGTGTTTCACCATAACCGTGAAAAAACTGAATGTGTCCTCGCAAATGTCCTTTCATCGGGAAAACGTAATTTAATTGAATACTTCCTCCTTTTATCCGATCAAACGGATGCCTGATAATGGTGTAGAATTCATGCCGATTGTATGAATAAGCCGCATTTATTTCGCCATTTCCGACAAATTTGGTGATGTATGGATTTTCGTCATCCCGGTCGCCCGACCTAATCCAGGGATTTAACGAAACAATCCAGTTTTCATTTTCGTATCCTACGTGAAAGATAATACGATTCCAACTTCTTGACAGCGGAAAATCCCGTCCGTTGGATTCATGGTTGATTGAAACCCCGGCAGAGCGGATATGTCCACCCAACGCCTTAATTTTTAAAGGGTAAACAAAAATCAGTTCCGGTTCATAATTAAGTTCCCGGAAAGCCCGGGATAAGTCTTTATTATAAATCTGCCAATATGCTTTTTGTGTGTAGGCTAACCAGATATCTGCTTTACCCCAAAATAAACCCTGGGCTAATTTTGTTTTGAAGCTCAGTTGAAATTTTGCTTCGTAACGATTGAAGTCCTGGGCTTCTGTGGCTGAATAATCCGGGTTTTCGCTGTAAGGCATCTCGTTGGGATTACTCGACCATCTTCCGGCTGTCACATAGATAGGTTTATAGGAGACCAACCGAAATGTTCCTTTTTTATGAATGGAATCAAGCTCCCACTGTTGTGAGTATGTTTTTGAAATAATATCTGTCTGTCCCATCGGCTCTTCTAATGTTTGGCTGTATGAGCTTAATAAAAACCCTAAAAGCAGACAAATTATCATACGAAACTTCATAGCAGTGTTTTTTTTCGAAAGATAAGTATTTTGTATAAAAAAAGTGTCAAATTTCTTTGACACTTTCTGTATTAACTTTAAGATATAATTATGATTTTGCTTCCGCTTTTTTAGAAGCACAACATGCTTTTTTCTCACCTGAGGCACAAGACTTTTTCTCTTCTTTTGAGCAGGCTGCTTTTTCTGTTTTCTCTTTTTCTTTTTTCTTCTCTTTGTTTTTCGGGTCAGTTGCCATGGCATCTGCGGTTACAAAAAACGCTGCTACAACGAATAAGGAAACTAATTTTTTCATGCTATACGATTTTAATTATTAACGAATGATTTATACAAATATATAATTTATTGAATGAATTCAGACAAAACCTGCTTTTTTTATTTTATTTTAACTTTTTTAACCCGTAGTGCATTATTAGTTAGCCACAGATCAGATTTTTTATATTTTTATCCAGAAAATTATATTTCACAGATTTAATCGAATGCAACGCATTCAATATCCGTGTAATTTGTACTTAATTTTTTGATTTAGTATCTGTGAATCTGTGGCTAAAAAAATAATTAACTGTAAAAAATGCATTACGTTTTTAATGATAATGCACTACGGTTTTTTTATTCTTTTGGTAAAAAGAGCTTAATTTTGTTTTTACTAAACTTTATCTCTTCCAGATGCCCCATTTGTTTTTGATCTTTGGTTATCAAATGAATATGCATATTGGTATCATGATGTGTAAAAACAGCATGATGTTTTGTGGAATAGAAACCAATCAAATCGACCATTTGATCCTTTACTATGTAATTGACCTGGCCCTGATGAGCTTCCTGCGGAGAAGAAACTTTGGTTCCTGGAGGTAAATTAACAATATGGATATTGGCTGTTTCAACAATTGTTTCTATTTTAAAAGCAAAAGGATGATCTGAAAAATTTAACGAATCGAGCAACTTCTCAAGTGAAACCAAATCGGTTATATTGTCCGGAACAGCAATTTCTTTCCATTTTTTTACATTAGAATAAACCAAAAAAGGTGCTTTTACGCCAAAAGTTTCTGAAATTGACATGGTAGAATCTGTTTCTACTTTTGAAACAAAACTTCGTCCGTTGAAAACAGTAATTTCTCCCTGTAAAAATTCAACCGGTCCGATCGCGAATAAATTTTCATTCGGCTGAATGGTATCCAAAAGGATGGTTCCTGTTAATTCTCCTTTTTTCATCACATTCTTCATAGCTCCCACATGCCTTACCTGTGCCGGAACAGATGAGATCTCATTACTTTCTTTGCAAGCAACCGTAAAAGCGATCAGCAGAAAAAAAACATATTTCATTTTCAATTACTGTTGTTTTGAATTATTTTAATGATTTCTTGCCTGGAAAGCACACCGGACTGTCGCCATAATTGTTTTCCGTTTTGAAAAAGCATCAGGGTTGGCACTCCCCTCACCCGGAATTGTGTTGCTAATTGCTGGTTTTTATCGACATCTATTTTGATAATTGAAACGGCATCGCCTAATTCATCTTTGACTTCTTTCAGAATCGGAGCCAACATCTGACAAGGGCCACACCAAGTGGCAAAAAAATCGACCAGTACAGGTCTGGGGGAATTGATAATCGTTGTAAAATCAGCCATAACTATAAAGGTTATTCCCAATTCATATAACCACCTTCTAAATCAATAATCTGACTAAAACCCAGTGCCTCCATTTTTTGGGCTGCCGTTTTGCTTCGTGCCCCGCTTCGGCAGTAGATATAAACCGGTTGGGTTTTATCTAATTTCCGGATTTCGGTTTCAAAATCCGCATCATACACATTAATGTTCTTTGCTCCTTTAATAAACCCTTCTGCAAATTCATCCGGCGTGCGAACATCGATTAATTGAATATTTTGTTTGGCTACCGCTTCTTTAAATTCTGCTTTCGGGACAACTTTTATCCGTGTATCATTTTGTGACTGGCAGGAAAATACCATAAACGCCACTAAAATTATTAAAACTATTTTCTTCATCTTACCTGATTTAATTTATAAAGTACTCGGGCAAACGTAAGCGGTTCTTTTAATTCCGGTTTTTTTTATGGCGGCATATCCTCCTTTTACATCAATCACATTATGGTAGCCTCTTGCTTTTAAGATGGAGGCTGCAATCATGCTTCTGTAACCTCCGGCACAGTGCACATAAAAATCTTTTTCTTTCGGGAATTCACTCAAATGTTCATTGATAAAATCCAATGGTGCCGAAGGCACATCTACTATATGTTCCGAGGTATATTCACCCGGTTTTCTGACATCAAAAACAGGAACATTCTCTTTTATTTTTTCTTCTAAAACAGCAGCTTCTACAGAGGTAACCGTATCATATTCCATTCCGTTTTTTTTCCAGGCTTCAAAACCTCCTTTTAAATACCCGATTGTATTATCATAACCAACACGGGCTAAACGGGTAATGGTTTCTTCTTCACGGCCTTCCGGGGTTACCAGCAGAATCGGTTGTTTGTAATCAACAATTAGTGCACCGACCCAGGGAGCAAATTGCCCGTCGATACCAATAAAAATTGATTTTGGAATATGTCCTTTTGCAAAATCATCCTGGTGGCGGACGTCTAAAACCAATGCATCCGTATCGTTTGCAACGGTTTCAAATACATTTGGTTCAAAGGGTTTGGCTTCCTTGATAATATTTTCAACGTTTTCGTAACCTTCCTTATTAAGTTTGACATTCATCGGGAAGTAAGCCGGAGGCGGCAGTAAACCGTCGGTAACCTCCGCAATAAATTCTTCTTTAGTCATATTAGCCCGCAGGGCATAATTGGTCGCTTTCTGATCGCCTATACTTCCGACCGTTTCTTTGCTTAAATTTTTACCGCAAGCCGAACCGGCTCCGTGGGCAGGGTAAACAATGACCTCATCGGCCAGGGTCATAATCTTTGTCCGCAAACTATCATATAACATCCCGGCTAACTGTTCCTGCGTCATATGAACGGCTTTCTGAGCCAAGTCAGGACGACCCACATCGCCTAAAAATAATGTATCTCCACTAAAAATGGCATAATCTTTTCCGTTTTTATCTTTCAATAAATAGGTTGTACTTTCCATGGTGTGCCCCGGTGTATGCAGGGCGGTAATGGTAATTTCACCTAATTGAAATACTTCGCCGTCTTTGGCAATATGAGCGTTAAAACTCGGGGTAGCATTTGGCCCATAAACTATGGGAGCTCCTGTTTTTTCGGCTAAAGTAACATGACCACTCACAAAATCGGCATGAAAATGGGTTTCAAAAATGAACTTTATTTTTCCGTTAGCTTTCTCCGCTTTATCAATATAGGGTTGTACTTCCCGCAAGGGGTCAATGATGGCAATTTCTCCCTGGCTTTCAATATAATATGCACCCTGAGCCAGACAACCGGTATAAATCTGTTCTATTTTCATCTTTCTAATTTTTGGTAAAAATACTGTTCAACCATGTAATAAGCTGTAACAATAGTTACAAAGATAAGAAATTATCAAAGGCCGAATCAATCCATTCTGGCTTTGACAAAAATTTATGATTGTCTATAACAAGGTAGTGGGACAAACAAATTCAGTGATTGGGATTGATGTTTTTTTTATTTCAGAAAAACCTCCTGTTACATCCGAGAAATTTGAAAAACCGTTTTGTTTTAAAACTGAAGCCGCAATCATGCTTCTGTAACCTCCGGCACAGTATAAAATGAAAGGTATATCTTCAGGAAATTCACTTAATCGTTTAGAAATTTCGTTTAACGGAATATTAACTGCATTAATTACATGTTCTGCATTGAATTCACTCTTCTTTCTTACGTCAATCAGAAACGCATTCTTATTTTCCAGTTGCTGAGTCAGTTCTTCCGCAGTAATTCTGTTTACGCTATCAATTTTTTTATCTGTCTTTAACCAAGTATCAAAACCTCCCTCCAAATAGCCAATAGGATAATCGTATCCCACTCTTGAAAGGCGAATGATGCTTTCTTCTTCTTTTCCGGGATAAGTAACCAAAAGTATTTTTTGTTGGATATCTGCAATCAATTCTCCTACCCACATGGCAAAATTACTTTCTAACCCGATATTTAAACTGTTTGGAATAAACCCTTTTGCAAAGTCTTCTGCTCTTCGTGTATCGAGCATCAAAACCTCGTTGCTTTCTGCCAGTCTTTGAAAATCTTCTGCCGTAAAAGCTCTTTTACCCCTTTCCATTATTATATCTAAACTTTCATATCCTTGAATGTTCATCCATACATTCTTCGGAAAGTATCCCGGCGGTGTGGTTAAACCTGTCAGTAATTCGTTCACAAACTCGTCTTCGGTCATATCGGACCGTAAGGCATAGTTTGTCTTCTTCTGATTCCCTAATGTATCGGTAGTTTCCTTGCTCATCATTTTACCGCAGGCGGATCCGGCTCCGTGATTAGGATAAACAATCAGGTCGTCGGATAGTGGCATGATTTTTTCCCGAAGCGAATGAAAAAGTAACCGGGCCAGTTTATCCTGTGTTAAATCCGCTATGACATGCCGGGCTAAATCCGGTCTGCCCACATCGCCGATAAAAAGTGTGTCACCGGAAATGATTCCGTGTTCCTTTCCTTTTTCATCGATCAGTAAATAGGTCGTGCTTTCCATGGTATGCCCCGGTGTGTGCAACGCTTTCACCGTATAATCACCCACTTTAAACAATTGGTTATCTTTAGCCACTAACGCCTTAAATCCGGGTTTTGCAGTTGGCCCGTAAACAATCGTTGCCCCTTCTTTTAGGGCTAAATCCAGATGACCGGAAACAAAATCAGCATGAAAATGTGTTTCAAACACATATTTAATTTTAGCATTATCTTTCCCGGCACGGTCAATGTAGGGTTGCACTTCCCGAAGCGGATCAAAAACAGCCGCTTCGCCTTTACTTTCAAAATAATAAGCCGCATGTGCCATACAATTTGTATAAATCTGTTCTATTTTCATCGTATAAAAAATTTTGATAAAAATAGTTTTCAATAAAGAGTTATAAAATGATATTTATCAGTGCAGTCATTTAATCAGGAACAGTATGCCTAAAAGGATTAATATAATTTGAAACAAAAAAATCAGAAAGCCATAAAAAAGTCCTTTTTTACCTGCATTTATTAACGATGAAAAACTGACTTTTAATCCAATGGCTGTCATTGCAATTGTTAAAAAAACTTTACCCGCTTCTGCAGTAAAATTGATCAGTAGAGGAGGAATTTCGGCTACAGAAACAAAAACTGTGATTAAAATAAACCCCCATAAATACCAAGGCAGATGAAAATAGCTTTTCCAGTTTTTACCTTTATTGTCCCGGGTTAAATAGGAAAAAAATATTAATCCGGGCGAAAGAAGAGCCACACGGGCTAATTTGATGGTTAAAGCCTGTTCACCCACCTCGGGTGATACTGCAAAAGCAGCTCCGGCCACATTGCCGACAGAATGTAATGTTCCACCCAACAGTACACTTATTTCGGTTGTTGAGAACGGAAAGAAAGTCAGAATCAACGGTAAGAAAAGCATTCCTAACGTACCGAATAAATTGACCACTGCCATGGCAACACCAACATCTTCCTTGTTCTTATTCAAACTTGGAGCCAAAGCGGCAATAGCACTGGAACCACAAATAGCCGTTCCAAAACCGACCATCCAGCCAACGGTACTGGGACAATTCATTTTTTTTGACAGAAAGACACTAAACAGGAGCACTGCAAAAACAACAAGTACAACCAATAAAAAACTTTGCCATCCAATTTTCCCCATGTAGGAATAATTGATTCCAAAGGCTAAAAAGAGAATTGAAATTTCAAGAACCTTAGTGCCTGTGAGACTTATTCCTGAGGAGAACTGCGAGGGTAATTTAAAAAAGTTTCCGATTACAATTCCCAACAAGAGTCCGACTAAAATACTGTTTAAAAAGGGAAACAAAGCACTTATTGCCCAGGCAAAAGCGGCTATCAAAATCGTGAATAATATTCCTGAAACTGTCGTTTTAGCAATCATACCGCAATTATACTATTAATTCTTTTAGAATGATATAAACACCCATTAAAAGCACAAACCAGCCGAATCCGGTTTTTAACCGGGCACCCTCCATTTTTTCAGAAAGGTATATCCCTATAAAAATTCCGATTACAGCAGCAATAGTAAAACAGGATAACAAGCCCCAATCGATAGGCTGATCCGCTTCTAAATCACCCAGAAAACCAATCAACGATTTTGCCGCAATAATAAACAGAGATGTACCAATGGCTAATTTCATCGGCATTTTAGCCAGTAAAACCAAGGCAGGAATAATTAAAAACCCTCCTCCTGCTCCTACCAGACCGGTTAAGACCCCAACGGCTGTTCCTTCAACTAAAATAAGCGGAAAATTATAATGCATCGGCTGATTTTCGTCTGTCTTTATTTTAGATGGTTTTATCATTGAAACAGAAGCCATGACCATCACAACAGCAAACAAGAGCATCAAAGCCATGGGTTTGGTAAATTCAACGGTTCCGACAGAGAAAATTACTTCCGGCAGTAAAGGCACTAAAAGAGCTCTTGTTAAGTAAACTGCAACAATGGAAGGGATGCCGAAAATCAGAACGGTTTTAAAATCAACTTGTTTAAGCACCGCACTCTTGATCCCGCCTACCAAAGCCGTTGAGCCTACTATAAACAAAGAATAGGCTGTGGCTAACACCGGTTCAACGGCCATGATATAAACTAATATCGGAACAGTTAAGATGGATCCGCCACTCCCAATCAGCCCCAATGAAATTCCGACTAAAACAGCGAGAAAATATCCTAAAATTTGAGCTAACTCCATTTGTATAATTTTTATCAAAAGTAAAATTGATAAACCAATTACTCGGTAACTTTTGATACACTGTTTATTTTAACAATTCAACTGTAGCTCTGTGAAGTCTGATTTTCCCATCATTTTCAAGTGCCTTTAGCAACCTTGAAACAACTACCCTGGACGTGTGCAAATCATAAGCAATTTCCTGGTGAGTGGTTTGTATTTCCCTGGAATGGTTGATTTTAGCTTTATCGGTTAAATAATTCACCAATCGTTCGTCCATATTCATAAAGGCCAAATTATCAATAGCATTCAACATTTCTTTTAAGCGGTTATTGTAGCTGTTAAACACATAATTTCGCCAACTCTTATATTTACCTAACCATTCTTCCATTTTGTAAACGGGAATCATGATTACTTTTCCGCTGGTTTCGGCAACAGCACGGATTTCACTTTTAGTTTCCCCCATGCAGCACGCCATCGTCATCGCACAGGTATCTCCTTTTTCGATAAAATACAGCAGTAATTCTCCTTCATCAAAATCTTCCCGCAATATTTTAATCGCTCCTTCTAACAGCAAAGGCATCTTTTTGATGTAATCGCCAAAATCTATTAAAATATCACCTTCCGTAAAGTCCCGCAATAAAGAAACTTCGGCAATTTCTTCTATCAAATTATCTTCAAAAACAAATCCGTAGGTCTTTTTTAAAAGTTCTTTCATCCTGATGTAGAAATTAAATTACCCGTAGTAGATTATTGATTAGCCACAGATGCAAAGATTTTTTGGTTAATTCTAAATAAATTTGTGTTTCACAGGCTAAGTTTTAAAACTATTTTATACATTTTCACCTGCTCTTCTGCAACCAAAAACAATTAAACATCTGATTATTACTATTTTATATTTTAAAAGATTAATCCATTATGGGTTTAAATTATAAAATTACACTAAAAATTATATTTTACTGAAATTAAATTTCGAAATTTGAAATAAAAAACGTCATGAAACAACTACTTATCGTTCTGTTTTTTACCCCTTTTTTCATGAATGCACAATTAGAACCGGTTGCTTATAAAGACGGAAACCACAACCTAAACGGGTTTGCGTCAAAACCCCGAAAAGCTGATCCTGATAAAGCCGGTATTTTGATTTTACCGGCCTGGATGGGAATTGACGATCACGCCAAAGAAGTTGCCCATCAACTTGCCGGTTTAGGTTATCATGCCTTTATTGCTGATATTTACGGCGAAGGAAATTATCCGAAAAACACTTCTGAAGCCGGAAAACAAGCCGGGTTTTATAAAAACAACGTGGTTGATTATCACCGGAGAATTCAATTGGCCCTGGATCAACTGGTTAAAGCAGGAGCTAATAAAAACAAAATAGTTGTAATTGGTTACTGTTTTGGAGGAACAGGAGCTATTGAAGCTGCCCGGGCCGGGTTGAATGTAAAAGGAGTCGTTTCGTTTCATGGCGGATTGGGCAAATCGGAAGACCGGATAATTACCGAAATCAAGCCCAAAGTATTAGTGCTACACGGGGCAGATGATCCGTTTGTTCCGGAAAAGGAAGTCCTGGCTTTTCATAAGGAAATGAAAGAGTCCAAGGCCGACTGGCAGATGATTTATTATTCCGGTGCAGTGCATTCGTTTACCAATAAAAAAGCAGGAAACGACAATTCCAAAGGAGCGGCTTATAATGAACCGGCAGATAAACGCTCCTTTGTGCACTTTTTAGCTTTCCTGAAAGAACTTTTGTAACCCTACTTTAGTATATTTGTCGAAATAATTTGATACGAATGAAAAAAATAATCCTGAGTTCTTTTGTACTGGGACTTTTATTTGCCGGTTGTTCTTCCGGTAAAAACGCATCTAAAGAAAGTTCTCCTGAAAAGTATTTATCTGAAATTAAAGCTGAAAACCTGAGTAAACACCTCTATATTGTGGCTTCTGATGAAATGGAAGGCCGGGATACCGGCACACCCGGACAGAAAAAGGCGGGTGAATACCTGATCAGTCAATACAAGGCGATGGGTATTTCCTATCCCAAAGGAGCCAATACCTTTTATCAGCCTATTCCGGCAGAATTTTTCAAAAAACAGTTCAGTCCCAAGCTAGGTGATTCCGAAAATATCTGGGCATTTATTGAAGGTTCTGAAAAAGCAGATGAAATTCTGGTCATCTCTGCTCACTATGACCACGTGGGCATGAAAAACGGTGAAGTGTATAACGGAGCGGATGATGATGGATCCGGAACGGTTGCCCTCTTAGAAATTGCAGCCGCTTTTCAAAAAGCCAAAAAAGAAGGGAACGGACCGAAACGTTCTGTCTTATTTTTACATGTAACCGGAGAAGAACACGGCTTACACGGTTCACGTTTCTATTCAGAAAACCCCTTGTTTCCTATTACCAATACGATTGCCAACATCAATATTGATATGATCGGCCGGAGAGGTTACGGAAAAGAGGACAATGATAACTATGTTTATGTTATTGGCTCTGACCGTTTAAGTACCGATTTACACCACATTTCGGAAGAAGCCAATACAAAATATGTTGGTATGGAATTAGACTATAAATACAACGATCTGAATGATCCGAATCGTTTTTATTACCGTTCTGACCACTATAATTTTGCCAAAAAAGGAATCCCGGCTATTTTTTACTTTAATGGTGTTCATGATGATTATCACAAACCCACCGACACGCCGGACAAGATTGATTATCCCTTGTTAACCAAAAGGACTAAACTGGCTTTTGCAGTGGCCTGGGAATTAGCGAATGCCAAGGAAAGACCAAAAGTAGATAAAGACGGGAAATAGTTCCTTACATAAAAATAACTTTAAAAACGCAAAAGTAATTTTGCGTTTTTTTGTACCTTTAAGTGTCAAATCATCACCATGGAAATTGATCAATTCCTGCTGTTCCTTTTACTTACTTTGGTTGCCGAAATCGTCGGAACTATCGGTGGTTTTGGCTCTTCCGTTTTCTTTGTGCCTTTTGCGGCCATTTTCTTTGACTTTCATACGGTTTTGGGAATTACAGCCGTTTTTCATTTGTCGAGCAATCTTTCAAAAATTTATTTGTTCAGAAAAGGGTTAAACCGAAAACTTATGCTGCAAATCGGAATACCATCTGTTATTTTTGTATTTATCGGAGGGTACCTCAGTCAGTTTTTCGAAAGCAAAGTACTGGAAATTGTATTAGGAATTTTTCTGATTGTTCTTAGTTTACTGTTCTTACTCAAAGATAAACTGGTTATTCCTCCAAAATGTAAACAAACGATAGCCGGTGGTGCTGTTTCGGGATTTTCAGCTGGTTTGATCGGAACAGGCGGAGCTATCCGGGGTATAACAATGGCGGCTTTTAATTTAGAAAAAAGTGTTTTTGTAGCTACTTCGGCAGCTATCGATATGCTGATCGATTTATCCCGGACTTTTGTTTATTACAGTAACGGTTACATTACCAAAAGCATATGGCTGTACGTTCCGTTTTTATTTTTCATTGGTTTTGCAGGCAGCTGGATCGGACAAAAAGTTTTAAACCATATTCCGCAAGCTTATTTTAAACGGATTGCTTTGTTTCTTATCTTACTGATTGGTCTGCTTTCACTTTATCAAAGCTTAACATAAAAAAAGCCCTGGATTCAGGGCTTCACATAGTATTACGGTATTTATTTAATCTAATTCTTCTTTAACAGTAGCATCCGGAGCATTTTTAGCTACAGAGGCAATACCGTTCTCACGGGCGGCTACCGACTCATACATTTCGCTGGTACCGATAATTTGTCCGTTCGTTGCTTTTAAATTAAAATACGGTTTTCCATTTTTTGCTTCCAGACGGTCAAAACGTTTATCTTCTTGTGAGTTCTTTCGAACCGATTCAATCCCGTTTTCACAAGCTGCTTTGGTCGTATAACCTTCGCTGGCCAAAATTGCCTGACCATTTCCGGCTTTTAATACAAATTGAAATTCTCCATTTTTTCTTTTACTGATAACAAATGATCCCATGATTAAAAGTTTAAAATTATTGAATTATAAAATTAAGCAGATAATTTAACAAAACTGATTAATTCTTGTTAAAATTATCAACAATTTAGCAATTATTGTGTAGAATTAAATCTACAAATTCATACTAAAGTTGACTGATGTTATTTTCATCTTTTAAATTCCGTTTCAAAAAACTATCTTCGCTTTACATTGAAATATATAATTCCCGGTTTTCTGAGATGAACGATATTCTGCAAACCCCTATCGAATACCTCAAAGGTGTTGGTCCGTCCCGTGGCGATATGCTCCGAAAGGAACTCAGCATCCATCGGTATGGCGACTTGCTGACCCTGTTCCCCAACCGGTATATCGACAGAACCCGTTATTATAAAATCAATGAATTGCAAGCGGGCAATACCGAAGTGCAGATCGTTGGTAAAATCATTCACATCAAAACCGTTGAACAAAAAAAAGGACGCGGCAGATTGGTGGCCACGTTTGCAGATGAAACCGGCGAAATGGAACTCGTTTGGTTTCAAGGGCAGAAATGGATCCGTGAAAGCCTGAAAATCAACACACCTTATGTCGCTTTCGGGAAAGTCTCCCCTTTTTCCGGTCAGTTTAACATGGCTCATCCGGAACTGGAACTGTTGGAAGAACACAAGCAAAGCCTGCGTTCGGCCATGCAACCCGTATATCCTTCCACCGAAAAGCTCACGCAAAAAGGGATTTCCAACCGCACCATCAATAAAATAATGCAGCAATTGTTTGTGGAAACACAAGCCCGTTTTACGGAAACACTTCCCATTTATTTACTGGAAGAATTAAAGCTGATTCCGAAAAATGCAGCCCTGTTTAATATTCATTTTCCAAAAAGCCAGGAGTTGCTGGCCAAGGCTCAATTCCGATTAAAATTTGAAGAATTGTTTTTTATTCAACTGCAATTAATCACCAAAAACCTCATCCGTAAACACAAAATCAAAGGGCATTCTTTTGGCAAAGTAGGTCATCATTTTAATCATTTCTATCAAAATCATTTGCCGTTTGAATTGACGAATGCTCAAAAGCGGGTACTCAGAGAAATCCGGAACGACTTAGGGAGCAATGCCCAAATGAACCGCTTACTGCAAGGTGATGTGGGTTCCGGAAAAACCATCGTCGCCTTAATGTGTATGCTGATAGCATTAGACAACGGGTTTCAGAGTTGCCTGATGGCTCCGACGGAAATTCTGGCTGCACAGCATTTTAACGGGTTAACCGAATTGGCAAAAGACCTGAATATCAGCATTAAATTACTCACCGGATCCACAAAAACTTCCGAACGAAAAATCATTCATGAAGCATTAGAAAAAGGAGAATTACATATTTTAATCGGTACACATGCCTTGCTGGAAGACAAAGTACAATTCCACAATTTAGGCCTGGCCATTATAGATGAGCAACATCGTTTTGGGGTAGAGCAGCGTTCGAAATTGTGGAAGAAAAACGATATACCACCACATATTTTGGTGATGACCGCCACGCCCATTCCGAGAACATTGGCCATGAGTTTATATGGGGATTTGGATATTTCAGTCATTGATGAATTACCTCCGGGCAGAAAACCCATCCAAACCGTGCACCGCTACGATTCCAACCGGTTAAAGGTCTGGAAGTTTCTAAAAGACGAAATTGCCAAAGGCCGGCAGATCTATATTGTTTATCCGCTGATTAATGAAAGTGAAAAAATGGATTACAAAGATCTGATGGACGGTTATGAAAGCATTTCAAGGGATTTTCCCCTACCCGATTACAGTGTTTCCATTGTTCACGGACAAATGAAAGCGGCTGATAAAGAAGAAGAAATGCGGCGTTTTGCCGCCGGAAAAACCAACATCATGGTGGCCACTACAGTCATTGAAGTTGGTGTAAACGTTCCCAATGCCAGTGTGATGGTCATTGAAAGTGCCGAAAGGTTCGGCCTGTCGCAATTGCACCAGCTCCGCGGACGTGTGGGGCGTGGGGCCGAACAAAGCTATTGTATTTTGATGACGGGTCATAAGCTGAGCAACGATTCTAAAATCCGCTTAGAAACCATGTGCCGCACCAACGACGGTTTTGAAATTGCCGAAGTGGATTTAAAACTCCGCGGACCGGGCGATATTATGGGTACGCAGCAAAGTGGTGTGTTGAACCTGCAAATTGCCGATTTGGTTCGTGACCGTGATATTTTACAACTCGCCCGTCATGAAGCCATCAAACTCTTAAAAAAAGATGCTTCAATGACACTACCCGAACACCAAACGTTGCGAATGGTTTTTTTAGAGATGAGTAAGAAGAAGAATATTTGGAATTATATTAGTTAGGAATGGGTAATAGGCTGAAACAAGATTATTTAAATTACCCGTTGGGTGTAATTAAATTTTGAAATAATTTTGCCACTAATTCACTAATTTTTTTAGCATCATTATTCGATTTAATTCGAACTTTCATCAAAGATGAACAAATTATTACGGTTGTTTTTGTTTTAAATTCGAGAATTCGTAGTAAAATATCCATAGCAATCTTGAATTAAATAATTACATCCAACAGGTTTAAATTATTTTTTTTATTCAACCACTAACAATTATTTTAACAAAACCAATAAAATTAAATATATTTGAAGTATTGCTAATTTATTAAAACTTATGAAAAAACTTTACACGATACTTTCTCTCTTTTTCTTGATATCTTTTTCAAATGCTCAAAATCCAGATGCATTTATAATGACTTTTGAGGTTACGAATCAAAATTTAGACATAATAATTCCTATAGTTCAAGATAACCAAAACAATTACACAATAGATTTTGGTGACAGTGTAATTCTCAGTAATCAAACAGGAAATGTATCTCACATTTATAATACTGCCGGTGTATACACAGTGACTTTAACAGGAAATTTTGGTCATATTAGATTTTTTGACCTCGCTGATAGTTATAAATTAAAATTGAAAACAATCGAGCAGTGGGGTACAAATCAATGGTCAAGTATGCAGTTGGCTTTTATGGGATGTGCAAATCTAATTATAAATGCAACTGACAATCCCGATTTAAGTCAAGTTACAAACATGGCAAGTATGTTTATGGCTGCTACATCAGTTAATCAGCCGTTAAATAATTGGGACGTTTCGAATGTGACTGATATGAATGGCATGTTTAGTAATGCAACTACTTTTAACCAACCTTTGAATAATTGGGATGTATCGAATGTAACAAATATGTCAAATATGTTTTCTAATGCTTCTTCGTTTAATCAGCCATTAGATAATTGGAATGTATCGAATGTTACAAGTATGATTCAAATGTTTAGAGGGACAAGTGCTTTTAACAGTTCTATAAACAATTGGAATGTATCGAATGTTACAAATATGTCTTATATGTTCTATGATGCCACTTCTTTTAATCAGTCTATAAACAATTGGGATGTATCAAATGTTAGAAATATGTCTTATATGTTTTTTTTTGCAACTTCATTTAACAATCCTTTAGATAATTGGAATGTATCGAATGTTATAAACATGTCTTATATGTTTCGAGGTGCTTCTTCGTTTAATCAACCCATTAATAATTGGAATGTATCAAATGTTGGAGATATATCAAGAATGTTTAGCGGTACTTATTCTTTTAACCAACCTATTAATAATTGGAATGTATCAAATGTTGGAGATATGACAAATACGTTTAATGATGCTTCTTCATTTAACCAACCTTTAAATAGTTGGAATGTATCGAGTGTGACGCAAATGGCTGGTTTATTTAGCGACGCTGTTTCTTTTAACCAAGACATAAATGATTGGAATGTATCAAATGTAATACAAATGAGTAACATGTTTAAAGGAGCTTCTTCTTTTAACAAAGCATTAAATAACTGGAATGTATCCAATGTTAACAACATGTACGGGATCTTTGAAGGAGCGAGTTCATTCAATCAACCTTTAAATAATTGGGATGTATCTAACGTCAATGATATGACAAAAATGTTTAAGGGAGCAATAGCTTTTAACCAACCTATTAATAATTGGAATGTATCGACTGTAATATATATGGTTGATATGTTTTATAATGCTTCTTCTTTCAATCAGCCCTTAAATAATTGGAATTTTAATCCTAATGCTCCTATCAATTTATTCGGCCTAAATACTAATTCATCTTCAGGATTTATTAGTTACTCCGGAATAGACAGTATTAACTATGATTTATTACTACAAAGATTCGTAACCTTAGAATTACAAAATAAACGACTTGGTGCATATGAATTAAAATATTGTAACCCTTTACTAAGAAGCTATCTAATTAACGACTTAGGTTGGACAATTACTGGAGATACTTTATCAGATGACTGTAATCATAATATTGTTTATGGAAATATTTTTCTTGATCAAAACCTTGATGGTTGTGACACAAATGATATTAAAATGGATATTTTTTTTGTAAATGCTAACAATGGAACACCTTATTACTCGACCTTACCAAGCAATGGAGAATATCTCCTAACTCTTTTTGAAGATACTTACAATATTAGTTTACTTAATGTTCCTGACTATTTTACTGTAACTCCAAATAATACTATTTTTAACTTTACTGATGTTGGAAATTATGAAGAGCTTAATCTGTGTATAAGTGCAAATGAAACCATTGAAAATCTGAATATTGCTTTAATTCCGATAACTCAAGCACGTCCCGGTTTTGAAGCTACTTATCAATTGATTGTACAAAATATTGGTACACAAACGGTAAACGATATATTGGTTAGCGTCAATTTCGATAACACGATGCAAAGTTTTATCAGTGCTGTGCCAAGTGTAAGTTCAACCTCTAACAATCAACTGTATTTTGAAATTGCAAGTTTACAACCTTTTGAAAATGCTACTATCAACTTTACAATGCAGACCTTTCCTCCTCCTACCGTAAACGGTGATGATGTGCTAAACTTTACGGCTACAGTGACACCCAATACAAACGATTACACTCCAAATGACAATACGTTTGAATTAAATCAAATTGTAGTTAATGCTTACGACCCGAATGACAAGCAAGTTTTACAAGGTGATGAAATTCTTATTGAGCAAGCGGGAGACTATTTACATTATGTAATTCGTTTTCAAAATACAGGAACTGCCAGTGCTCTAAATGTTAGAATTGAAGACATTTTACATGAAAGTTTGAATTGGAATACGTTGCAAATGGTAAGTTCCAGTCATGATTTTCGGGCTGAAATAACTGAAAATAACCAATTGGCATTTATTTTTAACAACATTAATTTACCTCATGAAGCAGCAGATGAAGAAGGAAGTAATGGTTTTGTGGCTTATAAAATTAAACCCGTTGACGGACTCACTGTTGGTGATTTCATTACCGGAAACGAAGCTTCCATTTTCTTTGATTTTAATTTGCCTATAATAACCAATGCTGTTGAGACAGAAATTGTTGATCAACTGAATATAAATGAATTTAACTTGAATAATTTAATATCCATTTATCCAAATCCTGTAAATGATATACTAAACATTAAAGTGAAAGATAATTTGGTTGTGGAGGAAGTTAAATTGATAAATCTGCAAGGAAGAGAATTACTATCCATAAAACAAAACTTAGAAAATATTAGTTTATCAGGTTTAAGTTCCGGTATTTATTTAATTAAGTTTAAAACCAATTTGGGAACCATTCAATCTAAGATTATTAAAAATTAAAATTTTATCCCCCTTTTTCCAAAGGGGATTTTTATTACTTTTCGCAAATTGGTTTTTTGAATATAAAATTTCTTCTCTACATTTACGCTTTCAAACCAATCAGCGGTTACCTTAACCTATCACCCAAAAAATGGTACAATACAATCCCAAAGACTGGATTACTTTTATTTTTCGGTTTCACAAATCGGATACCTTCCGGCAATTGATTCCGATGATGATTTTTATCGGATTTTATACCTATGGTGTTGGTTATCTGGAAATCGTTTACTGGAAGTTATCTGAAAAAAGCCACTTAAGCAACATCACCATCATGCACAGTATGTTGGGGTTTGTGATTTCACTGCTCCTTGTTTTCAGAACCAATACCGCTTATGACCGATGGTGGGAAGGCCGCAAACTATGGGGTTCATTGGTAAATAACAGCCGAAACCTGGCAATAAAGCTGCGGGTAATCTTAAACGACGAAAGTGACAGGGCTTATTTCAGGAAACTCATTCCCGGGTATGCATCTATTTTGAGCAAACATTTAATCAATGTGGAAACCGGCAAACAACTCTACGAAGATGTCGACCTGGAAATTGACCACCACAAGCACAAGCCTAATCAGTTGGCCAAAATGCTGTTTCAAAAAATCAATGATCTGTATGAGCAAAAAAAAATTACCGGAGATCAATTGATTATTCTGAACCATGAAATCATGTCTTTCACCGAAATCTGCGGAGCGTGTGAACGGATTAAAAACACCCCTATTCCCTATTCCTACAGTGCTTTTATCAAGAAATTTATTTTTTTCTATGTGATGACGTTACCGTTTGGCTATGTGTTCAGCCTGGGCTATTACTCCATTCCGGTAGTTATTTTTATTTTTTACGTCCTGGCGAGTCTGGAACTGATTGCGGAGGAAATCGAAGACCCGTTTGGTTTTGATGCGAACGATCTTCCTATTGAAAAAATTGCTTCTAATATCAAAAAACATGTGGAAGAAATCCTTTAAATCATAATCACTACACTTATTTTGAGTCACTTAACGATGAAAGTGTGTTTTTAAACGATTTTATTTTTGTAAATCAATACTTGCACTTACTTTAGTGCCATTAACTAAAAGTTTGCCCGGCATTTAGTTGAATAGATCCCAAGTCTAACACAAAAAACTTAACCAACATGAAAAAAATTACATTTGTAATTTTTGCTGCATTTTTAACAATTAACTGTAGTAAAGATGATTCGTATAACGAAGAACATACGGGTCTTGCCTTGCTTTCCTCTTCCAACAATACCGCTTTAAAATCGGAGGTCAAATACGACATCGTGGATGATCAATTCAAACAAATTGGTGAATTATCGATGTATCACGATGAAACCACGATTTACATGATCTGTAAGACGCATGACAACATCATGGTATCAGAAACCGATTTGTATTTCGGAACCTTTTCAAAAATACCAAAAAGCAGAAACGAGAACGATCTCATCCCTTCTTACCGGTTCAAAACCGCTTCGCTGCAAACTGAAAATATCCTCAAGATAGAGAAAAAAGACTTGAAATTTGACAAAAACGGTTGTGTTTATATTGCTACTCATTTCAAGTTTACAGACACCGCTTCCGCAGAAAGTAAACCGGCCGTAAGTGTTTCCCAAATCTTGCCCGGTAGCGAAAAGTTACCTTATTTTCTCTACTGTATCAATTAAAAATCATTCTGAAAAACGGATTCGAAAAAGGTCGCTGATTAAAGTGACCTTTTTTAATTTTAAAATTATGCAAAAAGTATTTCATTGATTATCTTTGCCACCTTTAAAAGCTCACAAAAAATGCGTATCTCATACAATTGGCTCAAACAATTTATCAAATTAGATTCATCGTCAGAAGAAACAGCTGCTTTGCTGACTGATTTAGGGTTAGAAGTAGAAGTGGTTGAAAAATACCAATCCGTAAAAGGTGGCTTAGAAGGCATCGTGGTTGGCGAAGTAAAAACATGCGTGCAGCATCCTGACGCCGACCGTTTAAAAGTTACTACGGTGGATCTGGGTAACGGAAATCCGGTTCAGATTGTATGCGGTGCTCCCAATGTAGCGGCAGGACAAAAAGTGCCTGTAGCCACCATCGGGACTATTTTAGTTGACAAAGACGGAAACGAATTTCAAATAAAAAAAGGAAAAATACGCGGTCAGGAAAGCCACGGAATGATTTGTGCCGAAGACGAATTAGGTTTGGGTGAAAACCATGACGGAATTATGGTTTTAGACGCTTCTTTAAAAGCCGGCACACCTTTTGCCAAAGTAATGAACATTGAAAATGATGAAGTTTTTGAAATCGGTTTAACCCCAAACAGAGCCGATGCCATGTCGCACTGGGGGGTTGCCAGGGATTTACGTGCCGGACTGGTTCAGAAAAATGTACATCCGGAATTGATTACCCCTTCTGTAACCAGTTTCAGAGTAGATAAAAGAACGCTTAAAATTGATGCCGAAGTAAAAGATATTAAGTTAGCTCCCCGTTATTGTGGGGTTACGATTTCCGGAATTACCGTAAAACCATCTCCGGACTGGTTGCAAAATCGCTTAAAAGCAATTGGATTAACACCCAAAAATAATATTGTAGATGCTACCAATTATGTTCTACACGAATTAGGACAGCCGCTTCACGCTTTTGATGCCAATAAAATCAACGGGAAAATTATCGTGAAAACAGTTGAAAGCGGGACTAAATTTGTTACATTAGATGAGGTAGAACGCATTTTACACGAAGAAGACCTGATGATTTGTGACGAAAAAGGTCCGCTTTGTATTGCCGGTGTTTTTGGCGGAAAAAATTCCGGTGTAACTGAAAACACGACCAATATCTTTTTAGAAAGTGCCTATTTTAACCCGGTTTCCATCCGTAAAACAGCCAAACGACACGGTTTGAGTACCGATGCTTCGTTCCGGTTTGAACGTGGAATCGATCCGACTATTACGGAATACGCCTTAAAAAGAGCGGCCATTCTGATCAAAGAAATTGCCGGTGGCGAAATAACTTCTGATATCATCGACATTTATCAAAAGAAAATCGAAGATTTTACTGTTCTATTAAACTTTAATAAAGTAAATAAAATCATTGGCCAGGAAATACCCAAAGAAACCATCAAGAAAATTCTGGTTTCCTTGGACATCAAGGTAAACAGTGTTTCCGATGCCGGTTTGGGCCTGACAATTCCGGCCTACAGGGTTGATGTTCAGAGGGAGATTGATGTGATTGAAGAAATCCTCCGGGTCTATGGGTACAACAATGTACAGTTTTCCAAAAAACTAAATGCAACCGTTGCCAATTCGGGCAGAACAGAAGATTATAAAGTGCAAAACATTGTTGCTTCGCACCTGAATTCCTTGGGCTTTCACGAAATGATGGCCAATTCGCTCACTACACCGGATTATGTTAAATTATCGCAAAAGCTGAAAGAGGAATTCAATGTGATGATGCTGAATCCGCTGAGCAATGATCTATCGGCAATGCGGCAATCGTTGCTGTTCTCCGGTTTAGAAGCCGTTTCCTATAATATCAACCGCAGAAACAGCGATTTAAAACTATTTGAATTTGGCAAAAGCTATCATAAAATGCCTTCGGGTTACGAAGAGAACAAACACCTTTCGCTGTTTGTAACCGGTAACCGCCTGCCGGAAATCTGGACAGCTCCGCAAAAGACGGGTGATTTCTTTTTGTTTAAAGGATATGTTCAATCCATTTTAAACCGTCTTTCGTTTGGAAAGACAAATACCATTCCGGTTTCAAATGATGTCTTTAACGAAGGTACAGCCCTGGCTGTTGGTAACGATGTGTTGGTTGAATTCGGAACAGTCAAAAAATCAATCCTGAAATATTTCGATATCAAACAGGATGTTTTTTATGCCGATTTTAACTGGAACCTGATCTTGAAGATGATTTCCAACAAACTAAAATTTCAGGATATCCCAAAATACCCGGAAGTCAGAAGAGACCTGTCTTTGTTGTTGGATCAGAACATCACATTTGACAAACTGTATGCTGTTGCCCGTCAAACAGAGAAGACTATGTTAAAAGACATTAACCTGTTTGATGTGTATGAAGGACAAAACCTTCCTGAAGGAAAGAAATCATATGCCCTGAGTTTTATCATTCAAGATACAACCAAAACCCTGACAGATGAGCAGATTGATAAAATCATGCACAAACTGCAGCAAAATTTTGAAAAGGAATTGGGAGCGGTTTTGCGATAAAACTATATAACCTTTGGTTAAATAAAGAATCATCTTTAGCAATCTGAAAAAAAATTAACCCGTAGTGCATTATTAGTTAGCCATAGATGCACAGCTTTTTTATATTTTTATTCAGAAAATTATATTTCACAGCTTTAATCGAATGCAACGCATTCAATATCCGTGTAATTTGTACTTAATTTTTTGATTTAGTATCTGTGAATCTGTGGCTAAAAAAAATAATTAACTGTAAAACAATGCATTACGGTTTTAATGATAATACACTACGGATAAATTTAAGTTTATTTTACAGGAAAAGACCACGAAGGTAAACTTCATGGTCTTTTTTGTTTTTATTAAGTTATCCGGCTTTTTTTTTAAGACTTAGGTGTCACCACTGCATCAATCACATGAATCACCCCGTTTGATTGGTTCACATCAGCGATTGTAACTTTTGATTTTCCACCATTTTCATCCAGCAGGATAACATCTTTACCACTAAGTGTGGCATATAATTTTCCGCCACTCACCGTTTTGAACTCAGCCTTACCGTTACCGGCTTTAATGGCCGCTACAACATCAGCCGCACTAAACTTTCCGGCCAAAACATGGTAGGTTAAAATTGTTTGTAAGGTTTTCAGGTTTTCCGGTTTCAAAAGGGTTTCAACCGTTCCTTTCGGCAATTTATCAAAAGCAGCATTTGTAGGAGCAAAAACCGTAAATGGTCCTTTACCCTGCAACGTTTCTACTAAACCGGCGGCTTTTACCGCAGCAACCAAGGTGGTGTGATCTTTTGAATTCACGGCATTTTCAACAATGTTCTTGCTCGGATACATTGGTGCTCCACCTACCTGAACTGTTTTCTCTTTGGTCTGTGCAAAAGCAGACGTTCCGGCAATCATTGCAAAAGCAACTACTAAGGTTGCCCATCTTCTTTGTGTTTTCATAGTAATTTTTTTTTGTTATACTGTGAATTACGAATCAAATCTGGGCGTAGTTTTAAAAAAAGTTTTTTTAACACAATTTTAATAATTGGAAGAGCCGTGAAAAAAGTTTAAACCACTTCCCTTATAAAATCATACATCACCGGCAAAAGTGACCACAAACAACCTAATAAAAGACCAATACCTTTGGCCCGTTTTCAGTCACAACACAACAGAAACGGCCATTAACACAGAAAAAGGCTATATGACTGAGTTCTCTTTCATCTTAAGTTACTAACAGCTGTTCTTGAAGAAAAGCCGGTAATGATAGAATAAAATGACCTGTTGGGTACGATTAACTTATAAATCAAAAAGGTCTATTGAAATTCAATAAACCTTTTTAAATTCAAATCGGTATAACAATTATTTTTCCGGATTGTGTAATTTGCCAACCGAACTGGCCACTACGGTAGAAACAGTTGCATCACTGGTGACATTTACCACGGTTCGGCACATATCGAGCGGTCTGTCGATTGCAAAAATCAAGGCTAATCCTGCTTCAGGAATTCCGGCCTGTCCCAATACAATCACAAGCATGACCATTCCGGCACTGGGAACGGCAGCTGAGCCAATTGATGCTAAGGTAGCTGTCACGATAATCATCAATTGTGTCTGTAAATCCAACGGGATTCCCATCGCCTGGGCAATAAACACAGCGGCAACCGCCTGATACAAGCTGGTACCATCCATATTTACGGTAGCCCCCAACGGTAAAACAAAGCTGGATACCTCTTCGTCAACCCCCACATGTTCGGTCACTCTCTCCATTGTTACCGGCAAGGTGGCAGCACTGGAACTGGTTGAAAAAGCCAGTAACTGAGCCGGTGAAACCGCTTTAAAAAATTTAACCGGCGAATATTTGGCTAAAACAATCAGTAACGTCGGGTATAAAATAAAAACCATAACTGCGAGTCCGAACACAACAGTTAAAGCATAAATCACCAACGCATTCAGTGTTGAAAAATCAGGTATTTCGACCATTAAGGCTGCCATCAAAGCAAAAACACCGACAGGAGCCCCAAGCATGATAATGTCTATTATTTTTAAAATAACATCATTCAAACCCTGAAAAAAACTCACTACGGGTTTGGCTTTGCTTTCGTCAATTAGTATCAGACCTATTCCGATTAAAATCACAAAAAAGATAACCTGCAGCATCGAGGCATTATCGGTCATGGCCATAAAAAAATTCTCCGGTACCACATCTACCAGTGGCTGCAACGGACCACTGTTCTTGGCGTTTTCTGCCAATTCAATCTTTTGGGCAGCATCACCGGCAAAATTTTCCAACAGGCTTTTGCGGGACTCATCGTTAATATAATCGCCGGGTTTGATTAAATTGGCTAAAACCAACCCGATGGAAACGGCACAAACGGTTGTAAACAAATACAGAGCCACTGTGCGTCCGCCAAGCTTAGACAACTTAGAAATATCCTTTAAGTCAGATAACCCGACAATGAGTGAAACCACAATTAAAGGTACGGCAATCATCTTGAGCAAGTTGATAAAAATTGTTCCGAAAGGTTTTACCCAATCAACCACAATTTCTTTCAATTCCATATTTTTCATCAGATAGCCAAAAACCAATCCGAGAATCATCCCGATAAGAATTTTCCAGTGTAATGCTAATTTCATAGTTGTTTATTTGTATGTTTTCTGCAATAAATAAAAATCGGCCAACACGATAGCCGCCATGGCCTCTACAATAGGCACGGCTCTGGGTACCACACAGGGATCATGACGTCCTTTGCCTTCTACATCAACAAAGTTGCCGTCTTTATCAATCGTGGTTTGTTTTTGCATGATGGTGGCAACCGGTTTAAATGCAACCCTGAAATAAATATCCATCCCGTTGGAAATACCGCCTTGAATACCGCCTGACAGATTGGAGACGGTAGAGCCGTCTGCCCTGAACAAATCGTTGTGCTCACTACCCCGCATTCTGGCTCCGCAGAAACCACTGCCCAGTTCAAAACCTTTCACTGCATTGATAGACAACATGGCTTTTCCGAGTTCAGCATGCAGTTTATCAAAAACGGGCTCCCCCAATCCGATCGGGACATGTTGAATCACGCAGGTAACGGTTCCCCCTATCGTATCACCTTCTTTTCTGACTGAACGGATCAGTGCTTCCATCCGGGCCGCTGTTTTTTCATCCGGACAACGTACAGGATTACTTTCCGTTTTAGAAAAATCCAGCTCCTGATAGGGTTTATCGATAAAAATATCCCCAACCGAAGAAACAAAAGCATTGATTTTGATTTCAGGAAGAATTTGTTTTGCAATAGCCCCGGCTACGACCCTGCTGGCTGTTTCGCGGGCAGAACTTCTGCCGCCGCCGCGGTAATCTCTGATACCGTATTTTTTTTCATACGTAAAATCAGCATGGCTTGGTCTGAAAGCCTCTTTGATATGACTGTAATCAGCTGATTTCTGGTTGGTGTTCGGAATAATAAAGCCAATGGGCGTTCCGGTTGTTTTTCCTTCAAAAATTCCGGATAAAAACTGCACCTCATCCGGTTCTTTACGCTGGGTTACGATGGCAGATTGTCCCGGTTTACGACGAACCATTTCATGCTGAATAGCTTCAAAGTCCAATAAAATACCGGGAGGACAACCATCAATGATACCGCCTAACGCTTCGCCGTGTGATTCGCCAAAAGTGGTGAGTCTGAATAAAGTTCCGTAGCTGTTTCCTGCCATTGTATGCTGATGTTTCAACAAAAATAAGTTTTTTCATTAAAACATTACGGATAAAAAAAATATTTGAGTTCACATAAACATAATATGCCTTTGCTCTTCGTTAACTTTTTGATAAAACATATCTGAAAAAATGTGCGTTAATTTGTAAAACCTCATTTTTATATGCTTAAAAAGAGAAAAATTGAAGTCGTCATTATTTCTGATGTACATCTCGGAACATTTGGTTGTCACGCAAAAGAACTATACCATTACCTGTCAACAATCAAACCCAAGACCCTGATTCTTAACGGTGATATCATTGATATCTGGCAGTTCCGGAAGTCCTATTTCCCGAAAGCCCATTTAAAGGTTATCAAAAAAATCATTGATTTAGCATCAAAAGGTACTGAAGTGTACTATATTACCGGCAATCATGACGAGATGCTCCGCAAATTCAGCGACACCCGAATCGGCAATTTTTCTATTGTGGATAAACTGATTTTAACCTTAGACGATAAACAAGCCTGGATTTTTCACGGAGATGTTTTTGATGCTTCTGTGCAGCATTCCAAGTGGATTGCCAAACTTGGCGGTTGGGGCTACGACCTGCTTATTCTGGCTAACCGTTCCATCAATTGGGTTCTTCAAAAAATGGGTAAAGAGCCTTACTCGTTTTCAAAAAAAATAAAAGCCAATGTAAAAAAAGCGGTTAAATTTATTTCAGACTTTGAACACACGGCTTCAGAATTAGCCATTGAAAACCATTATGATTATGTGATCTGCGGGCATATTCACGAGCCGAAAATGACCCGCAAAGTCAATAAAAAAGGGACTACTTTTTATCTGAACTCCGGTGATTGGGTCGAAAACCTCACCGCATTGGAATACAATAAAAAGCGATGGAAATTATACCGTTACGATAAAGATTCCAATATGATTCAGGAAGATTTTTTTGAAATGGAAAGCAAGTTGAGTGAGCAACTCATTGCATCTCTGCTGTTTTCTCGCCGATAATTTGTTTAGAATTCTCCAATTAACATACTTTAACTTGTTAATTATACGATTTATGCAAAGTGTGCGTTATCTTTGTGAAAATCTAAAACAAAATTAAAATGAAAAAAGTACTTTTATCAACCATGATGGTTTTTGGTTTTGCCTTGAGTACTAATGCTCAGGAAATTTCTAAGAATGCAATTGGTTTACGATTAGGAGACAATGATGGTTTTGGAGGAGAAGTATCTTATCAAAGGGGACTTTCCGGCAACAACCGTCTGGAGTTTGATTTAGGCTGGCGAAACAGCAGAAACTGGGATGGCTACAAATTAGTAGGGCTTTATCAATGGGTATGGAACATTGAAGGTGGTTTTAACTGGTACGCCGGTGCCGGTGCCGGTATCGGAAGCTGGAACCATAAATACGGCCCAAATAATGCTTATGATGAAAGCGGCACTTATGTTTTAGCGGCCGGTGACATTGGTATTGAGTATAATTTTGATTTTCCGTTGCTGATTTCGCTTGATTTCCGACCGGAGTTTTATATCGGAGACGGATACCGGAACAATAACTTTGGACCGGACATCGCCCTTGGTGTGCGTTATCAATTTTAAAAAACAGGTTTATTTTACAGAAAAGCGTCCCTTTCGGGACGCTTTTTTTATTTTAAAATAATATTCTTCTTAGAATTAATCTTTACGATAGAAATCGGATAAGTAATCGCCATGGTAGCCATTCCTTTGGGGGCATTTTCCCTGATGGTGATAATAATATCATTTTCTGTTTCTTCAATGTTCTCAACCGAGAACGAATAGCCTCCGGTATTTTTTTCTCCCATATTCAGCAACAGGAAATTAGAGGTATTGATGTCCGAAGGATTGATTTTCTTTTTCAGATCCGGATCGTTCAATAACATTTTAAATTCTTTTTGCTCCGTAATGATTTCAAAAAAACGGAAAGTAGCTCCACCCTGTTCATCCTGTTTTAAAATTTCATACAGCGGTGGTTTTTCATCGGTCGTTTTTTGTGTTGAACACGAGAACAACACCAGACAAGCAGCTATAATCACACTAAATTTTTTCATCTTAATCAGAAACAGCATTAAATTGGTTTTTAATCGCTTTTTCATAAACAGCCTCGTAAAGCGGCAGGATATTGGCTATATCAAACTGCCTGGCTACCGAAAAAGCATTCTCTTTAAAAGTAGTTAACGTTGCATCATCCTTAATTATTTTAACAGCGTTCTCTGCCATCGAATCAATGTCGCCCACCTCACTTAAATAACCGGAAAAACCATCTAGGTTAACTTCCGGCAACCCCCCGGTGTTGGTTGAAATAACCGGCACACTGCAAGCCATGGCTTCTAAGGCTGCCAGTCCGAAACTCTCGGTTTCGGAAGGTAACAGAAATAAATCCGTAAAACATAAAATCTTATCGATTTCATTACTGTTGCCAAAAAAGATTACTTTGTTGGAAATTCCTAATTCTTCGCATAGTAATTCCGCATTTTCTTTTTCAGGTCCTTCGCCGACCATCATCAGCTTTGCCGGAATTTGCTGCTGTATTTTATAAAATATTTTAACAATATCCGGAATGCGTTTTACTTTTCTGAAGTTACTGATATGGGTGATGATCCGCTCGTTATCTTTAGCCATCAACGATCGGTAACAAGGCACTCCTTCATCAGCTTTCGCTTTATTTATTTCAATAAAATTCGGGATAACTTCGATTGCTTTAGAAATGTTAAAATGCCTGTACGTGTCTTCTTTCAAACTGTTGGACACCGAAGTCACCACATCTGATTGATTGATGCTGAAACAAACAGCGGGCTTGTAAAACGGGTGCTTTCCAACCAGCGTAATATCGGTTCCGTGCAGTGTAGTTACCATCGGAATAAAGATCCCTTCCTCTTTCAGCATTTGCTTAGCCATATAACCGGCATAGGCATGCGGAATGGCATAATGCACATGCAACAAATCGATTTTATGCAACTTAACCATATCAACCAGTTTACTGGACAAAGCCAGTTCATAAGGTTGATAATGAAAAAGCGGGTATTCGGGAACATTCACTTCGTGGTAATGCAGGTTCGGGTTGAGTAAGGCCAACCTGACCGGTTGTTTGTAAGTAATAAAGTGAATTTCATGACCGCGTTGAGCCAGTTCCAACCCCAGTTCTGTAGCCACCACACCGCTTCCGCCAAATGTAGGATAACAAACTATTGCTATTTTCATGTCTAAAAATTAGTCTAACAAAGTTACGTGCTTTCAGCTTTGCTTTTGGTAAGAAATCGTTAAAAATTGATTTACAAAGCAGCCTACAGCAATTCAAACTGTGTGCTGTTTTTTAATTCGGTTATCATAAACGAGCTGTGTGTACTGCCAATATGCTTTAAATTAGTCAGTTTTGTTACCATAAATTCACGGTATTCTTCCATACTGCCCACACAGATTTTAAGAATATAATCGTAATCCCCGCTCACATGAAAACATTCCAGTACTTCGGTCAATTGGGTTACTTCCTGTTCAAACGTTTGCAGGTATTCTCTGGTATGCTGGATTAACTTAATATGGCAGAAAACCACAAAGCTCTTGTTGATTTTAGCCCTGTCTAACAAAGCCACATAATTGCGGATCACCCCCTCCCGCTCCAGCTTTTTGATCCGTTCATAAACTGCCGTTACCGAAAGGTTGAGCTTTACCGAAAGTTCTTTGGTTGTTTTTTTACTGTCTTCCTGCAACAGCATTAATAATTTTTTATCGATTAAGTCAAATTCCATTTTTTTGAAGCTTTAAATTTTACATCATTTTAATCAAAAACAAATCAAATATAATTCAATTTTCTATATATTTAAAATATAGCCGAATAAAAAACTGATTTTAAACTTACATATTGATTATTTTACAAAGTATGGTGTTATTTGTAAAATAAAAATTACCTCAAAACATGAAATCAACCCCTTTTAATCCGGCCGATCAAATTCAGGACTTACAGTATTTTGGCGAGTTTGGCGGTGTGAACCCTTCTATTTCTGACAGTTCAACCTACACTTTCCTGTCAGCCAAAACCATGTTTGACACGTTTGAAGGCAATGCGGAAGGATGCTATTTGTATTCCCGTCATTCTTCGCCTATGAATTTATATTTAGGCGAGGCATTAGCGGCCATGGAAGGAACCGAAAGTGCTAATGTGGCTGCCTCCGGCATGGGAGCTATCACCCCGGTATTACTGCAATTATGTTCTGCCGGTGACGAAATTGTTTCCAGCAGAACCATTTACGGCGGAACCTATGCCTTTATGAAGAATATGCTACCCAAATGGGGTGTTAAAACCCATTTTGTTGACATTACCAAATTAGATTTGGTTGAAGCTGCTATCACAGAGAATACCAAAGTATTGTATTGCGAAACCGTCAGTAATCCTTTATTAGAAGTGGCTGACATCGAAAGCTTGTCAAAACTCGCTAAAAAGCACGATATCCAATTCGTTGTGGACAATACGTTTTCTCCCCTTTCGGTTGCTCCGGCAAAACTGGGAGCCGATGTAGTAATTCACAGCCTTACCAAATTCATCAACGGCAGCAGTGATACCGTAGGCGGTGTGGTTTGTGCTTCGCAGGACTTTATTAACGATTTAAAAAATGTGAACCATGGAGCCAGTATGCTGTTAGGGCCAACGATGGACAGCCTCCGTTCTGCCAGTATTTTAAAAAACTTACGAACCCTGCACATCCGGATGAAACAACACAGTTACAACGCCAATTACCTGGCAGAAAAGTTCGAAAAGGACGGATTAAAAGTGGTTTATCCGGGATTAAAAAGTCATCCGAGTCACTCAATTTATTCCGCTATGATCAATAAAGAATACGGCTATGGCGGAATGATGACAATTGATGTAGGCTCACTGGACAAAGCCAACGAGTTAATGGAACTGATGCAAAACCGCAACCTCGGGTATTTAGCTGTAAGCTTAGGCTTTTACAAAACCTTATTCAGTGCCCCCGGCACCTCTACTTCTTCTGAGATTCCGTTGGATGAACAAAAGCAAATGGGGCTAACCGACGGTTTAATCCGTTTTTCAATCGGGCTGGATAACGATATTGAACGAACCTACCTGATGATGAAAAGCTGTATGAAAGAAATCGGGGTTTTAAAGGAACTTCAAAAAATTTAAGTATAAAACAATCCGGTTTCAGACGAACCGGATTGTTTATTTTAGATTTAACTCAATGATTTTTTATATCTTGCATCCACAAACGAAATACATGGAAAGTCAAGACATCAAACCGTTCGACCCCAAAGACGAACAACTTATTGAAAATAAAAACCTGTCGCTTTTTGAAGCTCTACTCCCTATTTTTTTACTAATCAGCATTTTAGCCTACAATGTTTATGCTTATGGCGACAGTGCCACCTCGGGTCCTAACCAGTTTGCACTGATTATCGGAGCCGCCATTGCTGCCGTTGTCGGGTTCAGAAACAAGGTCTCTTATGTGGCCATGATGGAAGACATTTCCAAAAATGTAAAATCTACTTCCGGAGCCATCCTCATTCTGCTGATGGTTGGTGCCCTGTCAGGAACATGGCTGTTGAGTGGCGTAATCCCGACCATGATTTACTATGGTCTTCAGATTCTGCACCCTGCTGTTTTTTTACCGGCCTGCCTGATTATTTGTGCCGTTATATCCATCGCAACCGGGAGTTCCTGGACAACCTCAGCCACCGTAGGGATCGCTTTGATCGGTATCGGATCGACCATAGGTATGCCGTTGGGAATGGTAGCCGGTGCCGTGGTTTCCGGAGCTTATTTCGGAGATAAGCTTTCTCCGCTGTCTGACACCACCAATCTTGCCCCGGCTATGGCTGGAACGGATTTATTTACCCATATCCGTTATATGACCCTGACAACTGTTCCTACCATGCTCCTATCCTTACTGATATTTATTTTCTTAGGATTAGCCCAGACTACAAATGGCGGAGGTGATTCAACAGAAACCCTGAACGCTATCAAAGAAACCTTTACCATATCACCCTGGTTGTTTTTAGTACCGGGCATTGTTATTTTACTGATTGTCAAAAAAACAGAACCACTGATTGCTTTGTTAATCGGTACACTGTTAGGCGGACTTTTTGCCTTGTTTTTCCAACCGGAATTAGTTGCCAAAATCGGAGGCAGTGAACAGTTGTCTTTCCTTTCAGGCTACAAAGGTGTAATGAATGCCATTACGGTTGAAACTTCAATAGAAACGACAAATGAGATGCTGTCTGATTTATTTTCTTCTAAAGGAATGAAAGGTATGTTAGGCACCATCTGGCTCATTCTTTGTGCCATGGTTTTTGGTGGTGTCATGGAAGCGATCGGAGCTTTGACACGGATCACCGATTCATTGCTTAAACTTTTCCACACTACTTTAGGCTTGTTTGCCAGTACCGTGGCGAGTTGTTTGGCACTAAACCTGACAGCTTCTGATCAGTACCTGGCCATTGTTGTACCCGGTAAAATGTTTGCCAAAGCCTATCAGGACAAAGGGTTAGCTCCTGAAAACCTGAGCAGAACATTAGAAGATTCCGGAACGGTCACCTCGGTTCTGATTCCCTGGAATACCTGCGGAGCCTATCAATCCGGAGTTTTAGGCGTTTCCACCTGGGCCTATCTGCCGTATGCTTTCTTTAACATCATCAGTCCGTTTATGACATTACTGTTTGCCGGTTTTAATATTAAAATCAAACAACTGGCTTCAAAATAAATTTTTCTGATCATCCCCACTTTTAAACTGCTTTAACCGGCAGTTTTTTATTTTAATTTAACTTTAACAATTGTTAACTGTTTAATAAATTAATACGAAAATTACGAAAGTAAAAAAAATAGCCGTTTAAAATTATGCACTTGTTACAAATCACCCCGTTTATCCATCAGCATCAGTAAAATCAATACCTTTATTAAAAAAATGAATGATATTTATCAGGAAAATTACGCCTGTATTGCCTTACATTTGCACAGAAATTAACAATTAAAAATCAAAGCAATTATGTCATTAGTAGGTAAAAAATTTCCAAACATTACAGTTGATGCCATTTCAGAAATGGGTGATAATTTAAGAATCAACGTGCTGGACGAAGCCGTAAAAAACAACAAAAAAGTGATCCTATTCTGGTATCCGAAAGATTTCACCTTTGTTTGTCCGACCGAACTACATGCTTTTCAAAGTGCTTTACCTGAATTTGAAAAAAGAAACACCGTGGTGATTGGTGCTTCCTGCGATACCAATGAGGTACATTTTGCCTGGTTAAATACCGCTAAAAACAACGGAGGGATCGAAGGAGTAACGTATCCGTTAATTGCTGATACGACCCGTAATTTATCTTCTGCTTTGGGAATTTTAGACATTGAAGCCGGCGAATATAATGAAGACACGGAATCGTATTTAATTTCAGGATCAAACGTAACATATAGAGCTACTTATCTGATTGATGAAACCGGAAAAATTTTCCACGAAAGCGTAAACGATATGCCGTTGGGAAGAAATGTAAATGAGTATTTGCGACTGATTGATGCTTACACCCACGTTCAAACCAAAGGAGAAGTGTGTCCGGCTAACTGGGAAGAAGGAAAAGAAGCCATGACAGCTGACCGTTTGAGTACCGCCGCTTATTTAAGTCAAAACTAAAAATTCTAAACTCTAAATTTAGAATTCTAAATTCTAATTTCTTAATTCTATGTTAATCGATTTAACCGAAGACACTCTTCAGGACTTAGTGAATCAAAACAACAAGGTAGTGGTTCAATATTCTGCTTCCTGGTGCGGAAATTGCAGAATTATGAAGCCCAAGTTTAAAAAACTGGCTGCCGAAAACGAATCAATAACGTTTGTTTTGGTAGATGCCGAAAACTCTCCTGCTTCAAGAAAGTTAGCTAATGTTACAAACCTGCCAACGTTTGCCACATTTGTAAACGGGGCACTTGTAAACCAAACGCAAACCAACAAAGCGGAAGTATTGGCCGAATTGGTTTCAGAAATTTCAGTCAACTAATGAAACTACCGATTATTAAGCAGTTAACCCAATTCATCGAGGATAACGACCAGGATTATATTGTTGAAACCATTGAAGTGCTGGAAGCTCTTACAGAAGTTTCTTCTTTAAAGGACGAGGAACTCGACGTAATCGGCGAATTAATTTCCAATATGTATGGAGCATTAGAAGTACACAAATCCATTCGGAACGGCCTGGAAAAAAAAGAAGCCTTAAATCGTTTTATGCAACGTGTTTTGGGCTCAATAGACAAATAATTTCCATACAAATACCGCATTAGAACGCTTCTTTAGGGAAGCGTTTTTTTGTTTAAGGCATCAGACAAACTTTATTAAATAATTCCTATTTTTGAAATCTTAAAAAATGTAAACATGGCAACAATAACTTTGGGAGGAAATCCTATTCATACAAGTGGCGAACTACCTAAACCAGGCTCAAAAGCACCTGATTTTCAATTAGTAAAAACAGATTTAGCCGTCGTTTCGCTAAGTGATTTTGCAGGAAGCAGGTTGGTATTAAATATTTTTCCGAGCATTGATACCGGTGTTTGTGCCACTTCTGTACGCATTTTTAATCAAAAGGCATCTTCGTTGCAAAATACAACAGTGTTATGCATTTCCCGCGATCTGCCATTTGCCCAAAAACGCTTTTGCGGAGCAGAAGGCATTGAAAATGTAGAAAACTTATCCGATTTTAAAGACGGACGTTTTGGTCAGGATTACGGGTTAACCATTACTGACGGACCGTTAGCCGGGCTGCATTCGCGGGTTGTGATCGTGGTAGATGAAAACGGTGTTATAACCTACTCACAGCAAGTGCCGGAAATTGCAGAAGAACCAAACTACGAAGCAGCTTTAGCCGCTTTGGTATAAAAACATGAAATTCCAGAAAGATAACCGTTTTTTGACCGGCCGGATAAAAAGTATTTTTTATGCTTTTAAGGGAGCCGGCAGGTTGCTGTTCACCGAGCACAGTATCATGATTCAGTTTTCTATCGGTATTATTGTAACCATAGCCGGGTTCTGTTTTAACATTACCAAAAGCGAATGGCTGATCCAGACATTCTGCATCGGCCTTGTTTTGTCGGTTGAAGGATTAAATACAGCTATCGAAAAAACAGCCGACTTTATTCATCCGGATTATAATGAAAAAATAGGTTTTATTAAAGACATTGCTGCCGGAGCCGTTTTTTTTGCCGCCATAACGGCAATGTTGATCGGGATTATCATTTATGCTCCTTACCTTGTCAAATTATATGGATACTAATTTAAAAATAGTTATTTTTACAACAAATAAAGGGATTTAATGGCTAAAACATCTTCGACAAAGTCCACCAAAAAAGAAACAGAAACAAAATCTGAAACCAAAAAGTCATTCAAACTGACCAAGCAACACCGCTTTTTGTTTGGGTGCTTTTTAGTGCTTTTTTCAGTTGCTTTGTTCCTTTCGATGGTTTCTTTTTTCATCTATTGGCAGGAAGACCAAAGTGCGGTGAACAGCCTGACAAACCGGTCGGTTGATGTAAAAAACTGGCTGGGAAAAGTAGGAGCTTATTTAGCGGACTTATTTCTGTATAAAGGTTTCGGAATCGCTTCTTTCCTGCTCGTTCGTCTTTTCTTTATGTCGGGTATTTATCTGATCCTGAACCTTTCGTTAAAAAAATTAAAGGATTTATGGTTCTGGGACCTTTACGCCATGGTCAATTTTTCCCTTATGTTCGGATTCTTTTCCAATTACATACCGGAATTGGGCGGGATCATCGGGTTTGAAATGAACTCCTATATTCAGGATTTTATGGGAAAACCCGGTACACTTTTGGTATTGGTTTTCAGTTTTTTAATTTACCTGATCTTTAAAGTAAATGTTTCTCCGGAAACCTTTCAAAAACTATTTGAACGAAAGAAGAGCGAACTCAAAGAAGACCTGGAAGAAGCGGCGGCCATCAACCCGTTTGACCAACCCTTGAGTTCCCGGAAAGAGGAAGAGGAACTGGAAGACGGTGTCATTTCCATCAAAAAACCGGCTTCCGTCTTTGAAATTAACAAAGAGGATCTGAAACCAACCATTGAACACCCTTCTGAAATTAATCTGGAGCCCAAGATTAAGACGTTAGAAACAGCTCCGTTAAACGCTTCGAGGGAACCGGAAATTATTCAGACCGAAGACGAGCAGTTTGTGATTGAAAAAGCACCGGAAGAAGAGCAGATTGAAGAGAATTTAGCCGAGCGTTTGGTGGCCGATTTCGGCGAATTTGATCCTACCCTGGAATTGTCTAAATACAAATTCCCTACATTAGACTTGCTTAAAGACTATGGTTCTTCCGGAATCACCATCAACCAGGAAGAACTCGAAGAAAATAAAAATAAAATCGTTGAGACCCTGCGGAATTATAAAATTGATATTGCCCAGATCAAAGCCACTGTAGGCCCTTCGGTTACCCTGTATGAAATTGTACCGGAAGCCGGTATCAGAATTTCAAAGATCAAAAGCCTGGAAGATGATATTGCTTTGTCGCTCTCTGCTCTTGGCATTCGGATAATTGCCCCGATTCCCGGAAAGGGGACAATCGGTATTGAAGTACCGAACAAAAACCCAACCATGGTGCCGATGAAATCGGCTTTATCATCTCAACGTTTTCAGGAAGCTGAAATGGAACTGCCTATTGCTTTGGGTAAAACCATCTCTAACGAAACATTTGTGGTGGATCTGGCCAAAATGCCGCACCTTTTAATGGCCGGTGCAACAGGACAAGGTAAATCGGTTGGATTAAACGCCGTTTTAACATCGCTGCTTTATAAAAAGCATCCGGCAGAAGTAAAATTCGTATTGGTAGATCCCAAAAAAGTGGAACTGACGCTTTTTAACAAAATAGAGCGGCATTACCTGGCCAAATTACCGGATACGGAAGATGCGATTATAACGGACAACACAAAGGTAATCAACACCTTGAACTCCCTTTGTATTGAGATGGACAACCGCTATTCGCTGCTCAAAGATGCCATGGTGAGAAACATCAAAGAATACAACGAAAAGTTCAAATCAAGAAAATTGAATCCCAACGACGGTCACCGGTTTTTACCTTATATCGTTTTGGTGGTCGATGAGTTTGCCGATCTGATAATGACAGCCGGCAAAGAAGTTGAAACCCCCATTGCCCGTTTGGCTCAATTGGCCAGGGCCATCGGAATTCACCTGATTATTGCTACCCAGCGACCGTCAGTGAATGTCATCACCGGATTAATCAAGGCCAACTTCCCTGCCCGGATAGCTTTTCGCGTAACGTCTAAAATAGATTCGCGGACAATTTTAGACACCCAGGGAGCAGATCAGCTGATTGGCCGTGGAGATCTGCTTTACACAAACGGCAACGACCTGGTTCGTGTGCAATGTGCCTTTGTTGACACGCCCGAAGTGGAGCGAATTACCGAATTCATCGGTTCACAAAAAGCCTACCCGAATGCTTACCTTCTTCCGGAATATATTGGTGAAGAAAATGGCACAATGCTTGATATAGATATTTCGGAACGCGATTCAATGTTCAGGGAAGCAGCCGAGGTAATAGTAACCGCCCAACAAGGGTCAGCCTCTTTACTGCAACGAAAATTAAAATTAGGCTATAACCGGGCCGGAAGGTTGATCGATCAATTGGAAGCTGCCGGAATTGTAGGCCCGTTTGAAGGAAGCAAAGCCCGTTCGGTAAACATTCCTGACCTGAATTCGTTAAACGAATTTTTTAACAACGAACAAAATAATGCGTAAAATGAAAAAACTTATCTGGATTTCAATTCTCTTTTTATCAGTACTGAATATACAGGCACAGGATAAAAAAGCAAAAGATTTATTGGATGAAGTCACTGCCAAAGTAAAAAGCTACGAAAACATTTCGATCGATTTTAAATACAGCCTGCAAAACACCCAGGAAAACATTAACCAGGACAGTAAAGGAAATGTGGTGTTAAAAGGAAATCTATACCACCTGAATTTTATGGGAACCACCAAAATTTTTGACGGTAAGCAGACCTATACCATTGTGCCGGAAGATGAAGAAATTACCATTTCGAAAGTGAATGAAAAAGATGAAAATGCCATTACCCCATCTAAAATGCTGACGTTTTTTAACCAGGGGTACAAGTATTATTGGGATATCGCACAAAATATCAAAGGGCGTAAAATACAGTATATCAAACTGGTGCCAATCAGTTCAAAAGACCAGCGAAAAGAGATTCTATTGGGCATCGATGTGCAGACAAAACATATTTATAACCTGATTGAAGTAGGTAAAAAAGGTACCAAAACCACCCTCACTGTTAATTCTTTCAAAACCAATCAGCCATTATCAAAAAATCAGTTTACCTTTGACGAGAGTAAATATAAAAATTACTACATCAATAGAATAGACTAATTTTTACAGTGAAAATTCTTGATCGCTATATCCTGACTTCCTTTCTGAGCACCTTTGGCACAGTATTTATTATTCTGTTTTTCATCTTTATTCTGCAGGGAATATGGCTTTTTATAGCCGATCTGGCCGGAAAAGACCTGGATGCTTTTTTAATTTTTAAGTTCCTGGCATTTTACGCTCCAAAAGTAGTGCCCTTGGTACTGCCGCTTTCGGTACTGCTGGCCTCTATCATGACCTTTGGCAATTTTGCCGAAAATTATGAATTCGCAGCCATGAAATCGTCCGGTATATCGCTCAGAAGAGCCATGCACTCGCTTACGGTGTTTATTATCGGGTTGAGCATGGTAGCTTTTTTGTTTGCCAACAATATCATCCCGCAGGCCGAATATAAATTCATCAACCTCCGCAAAAGCATTGTTCAGCAAAAGCCTTCGATGGCTATTGCCGAAGGGCAGTTCAGCACAGTGGGCAGCTATACCATCAAAGTAGCAGATAAATACGGTGACAACGACCATTTACTACAGGATGTCACTATCCACAAACTCTCTAATTTAGGTGTAGGCACCAATGTAGTAATCAAAGCCAAACGGGGTGAATTAATCAGCAACGAAAATTCTAATTTTCTTCAGCTGATTCTGTTTGACGGAAATTATTATGAAGACGTTCCGGTGAAAAATTATGCAGAAAAAAGCAAGGTTCCGTTTGCCAAGAGTTCTTTTCAAAAATACATCATCAATTTTGACCTGGCTCCTCTGCAAAAAACAGACCTGGAAACAGACCAGATATCCAACACCAATAATATGCTTAACATCAGCGAATTAAAGTACACCCTGGATTCGCTGGAAAACAACCATAAAAAAGACCTGGTTTCCTATACCGAAAATATCAAACAACGCTTTGTGGCCATCAACGCCAAATCGCCGAAAACAACAATTGTCCGGGACACGCTGACCAAAAACAATTTGCAACCGGCAGCTAAAAAAGAAGTTTTTACCAACGATTTGACGAATTTGCTTGAACCCCGTCAGATACTGGGAGCATATGATATTGCCAAAGCAAATGTTTCGAACACCAAATATTCCATCGAAGGTTCTTTTCTGGAACTGGAAGGAAAAGTTAAAAACATCAACAACCACTGGCTGGCTTTATATGACAAATTTGTGATTGCCTACGCCTGCCTGCTGATGTTCTTTATCGGTGCCCCCATTGGTGCCATTATCCGAAAAGGCGGTTTGGGTCTGCCCATTGTGTTTGCCATGGTTATTTTTATCGTCTATCATTTTATCAATGTATTTGGTAAAAAACTGGCACAAGAAGACGGTATCACACCTTTTTTTGGTGCCTGGATGTCATCCTTTCTATTAACGCCGTTTGCTGTTTTACTCACCTACAGAGCTACCAACGACATCGGGCTGGTCAATATGGATGCTCTTTTACAGCCTTTCTTTAAATTATTCAAAAAGCGTTCAACGGAACAAAACTAACAACACATCATGTCACAAAAAATACAACTTAACACTATAGAAGAAGCCATTGAGGATATCCGTCAGGGAAAAATTATCATTGTGGTGGACGACGAAGACCGTGAAAATGAAGGCGATTTTCTGGCTGCTGCCGAAAAAGTAACCCCGGAAATGATCAATTTTATGGCAATGCATGGTCGCGGACTAATTTGTGCTCCTCTAACCGAAAGACGTTGCCAAGAATTAGAACTTCGCACGATGGTGAGCAACAACACCGATCATATGGAAACAGCTTTTACTGTTTCTGTTGATTTAAAGGGACGCGGTGTTTCTACAGGAATTTCTGCAGCAGACAGAGCAAAAACCATTTTGGCTTTGGTGGATGAAAATACAAAACCATTTGATTTAGCAAGACCGGGGCACATTTTTCCGTTAATTGCCAAGCAAGGTGGTGTTTTACGAAGAACAGGTCATACGGAAGCCGCTATCGATTTTGCAAGACTTGCCGGCTTCACTCCTGCCGGTGTGATTTGCGAAATTATGAACGAGGACGGAACCATGTCGCGTTTACCTCAATTGGTTGACGTAGCAAAAAAATTCGATTTAAAATTAGTTTCTATCGAAGATTTAGTGGCTTATCGTATGCAACACGACAGTTTGATTCAAAAGAAAGAGGATTTTGAAATGAACACCCGTTTTGGTTCTTTTCGCTTAAGAGCTTATCTTCAAACAACCAACAAACAGGTTCATTTGGCCCTGACAAAAGGCAGCTGGAACAACGGTGATCCTGTTTTAACACGAATCAATTCTAAGCAGGTTAATAACGATATTTTAGAAACGCTGACCAATAACTCAGACAAGCGTTTGGAAGATATGTTTAACCGCATCAACGAAGAAGGTCAGGGAGCCATTCTTTTTATCAACCAGGAAATTCCGTCTGTTGAATTGCTTAACCGCATCAGTGAACTAAAAGTATTGCAGGAAGAAGGCCAGATGAAAGCTCCGCCTATCCGGATGGATGCCAAGGATTTTGGCATCGGGGCACAGATTCTGCATGACCTGGATATTTCTAAAATCCGTTTGCTCTCCAATTCCGAACATACCAAACGTGTAGGGATGATCGGTTACGGACTGGAAATTACGGAATATGTAAATTATTAGCCTCTGCTCTCCGATAAAGTTCCCTGTTAAATCAAACAAAATGAAATGGTTAGTCCATTCTTTAAAAATACTGTTTATTTTTAGCAAAAAAAGGTTTGTATAAACCAAAAATCGTTCTATATTTGCACTCGCAATCAGAAAATGGTTGTGTTTTACCGGAGAAATGGCAGAGTGGTCGATTGCGGCAGTCTTGAAAACTGTTGACTGTAACAGGTCCGGGGGTTCGAATCCCTCTTTCTCCGCCAGTAGAAATACAAATGTTACTAAAACCCACTAAATTCAATAATTTAGTGGGTTTTTTCATTTAGGGCGATATCAAATTATTCATTAAATCTCAAAGTTTAGGTGTCTTTCAAGGTGTCACTAAAAAAGGCTCAAGATAAAAAGTTGTGGAGAAAATAAAAAATAGATTACTTTGTGATTATAAATTTTCTAGATGGACACTTCCTTTAATAGTTTAATTGGGCTCTTACTTCCTGAATATATTATCGACTACTTTGAGTTGA